>JRHI01000067.1_pt2 | contig 13206 bp, 10 predicted proteins | sample 215371 | NCBI WGS metagenome assembly JRHI01 (sample SAMN02929681, study PRJNA255918) | sediment metagenome | biome: cave system; feature: Ice Cave; material: Sediment; isolation source: sediment from deep within a dark volcanic ice cave with no known source of... ...
AGCCTCTCCTCCAGCGTATCAGTACAGATACTGAGTCCGCTTACTGCCAGCTTTTCCATAACTTCCTGCTTCGGCTGCGGTTGAATCAGCATCTGACCGCTGGCGCTGCCGCAGCGTATCAAAACTTGTGGCCGCTCGTTGGGCAACAGGTTGAGTACTTGCAGCGCGCGATTGATCCGTTCATCAGCGATGGGACAACATGTCAGCGGCAGCACGCGATGTGTTCCCCTGGCGGTCAGCCCGGGTTCCCCATTGCGGTTCACCGAGAAGCGCATGTGGTTGCGATAGTGCCATGGATCGTCACACGCGACTGTCTCCAGCAGTGGCGGACAATCAAATTCTCCGATCTCGCGCAGCAGTCGCTCAACGACAGAACGCTTCCAGGACAGTTGCGCTTCGTACTGCATGTGCTGGAGCTGGCATCCGCCGCACGTGCCGAAGACTGGGCAGGGCGCCTCTTTCCGTAGCTGTGAAGCCTCGTGTATCTCAGTAATCCACACACGTGGCGGGCGAGGTTTCCAACGGCGGCTGCGTTTTCCTGGACGACGCTTCGCTGCTGCCTCGACTGCAATCGTCACCCGCTCTCCCGCGAGACCAGCGGGTACGCGGACCGTCTGGATCTGTTGTGTACCCTCTCCATCCAGCACGCTAATTTCAGCCGCCGCGTCACCCTCGCGTGTCAGCGCCCCAAGTGTAACGGTGTGATATGTAATGTTCTCTTCGTGTACTATCATCTCTTCTTTGATTTTTTCTTACGAGGTGGCGGTAGATGTTTACTTATCGTGAGTACCTGTCGGTACATCCGCACTGCTTCATCGAAGGGATCGATTTTCTCTGCTTCACTCACCAGTTCCTCGGCTCCGCGTAAATCATTTTCCTTGATATATATCGACGCGAGTAGCAGGCGTAATTCTATCGTGAAGGGTATAGCCTCTATCCCTTCTTCTAAGACCTCCCGCGCCATGGATACCTGGTTCGCGTCTAGATAGACATTGAACAATTCAGCATACGCATCTAAAGCTTGAGGATCGCTCTCGATAGCCTGTTTGAGGATGGCTATTGCCTCTTCTGTTCTTCCCAACTTGCGTTGCGTGCTGCCAATATTGTACTTTGTATCCGCGTGGGCCGGATCGAGTTCTTCGACGCGTTGATAATGGCTGAGTGCAGCTTCGTACTCTTCTCGCTCAGTCGCGACATTGCCCAGGCGGCATTCGATGATCGCCAACTCTTCGTTGTCGCTAGTCAAGGTCTGTGCATGATGCAGCTCGTTTTCAGCCTCGTCAAGCTTCTCATCGTCTCCAATATTCAGGAACAGGTCAGCCAGGGCGATATGGCCCGCAGTGCTATCCTCGATCGTCAATGACTCGCGCAATGTTGCCTCAGCAAGCTCCTGGAAGTGTTCTGTGCGTTCCTCTTCATCTTCTAGCTCGTCATACTTCTCGCTCAAGTCTATCTGTAGTTCGCCGATTTGTAGCAATGCCTCTCCCCGTTTTTCAGGGAATTGCCGCGCTAACTCTTCCAGGTACGCTATCCTACGCTCCACATCTTGTAAAAGTACTGTTCGTCCAATGGCATCATAATAGATCGTGTCATCGTGCGGATCTTGTTTAATCAGCGCATCATCGTAATAGACGGCCAGTGCTGTATGCAAGAGAACTTTTTCAATGTATTGGAGCGCATCGGGATCGGTTGGGCTGTGCTTCCGTGTAATCTCTTCAATCTGCTTATTATGATTCTTGATGCGGTTCCGCAGCTCAGCCACGGAAATTGTTTGCGCGTTCTTCCCCTCGTCAACCATGTCGAGTATGCGCCACCCTCCAGGTTCGTCTACAAGCTTGTAACTCGTCCAGAACCAGTGACGTCCAGTTTCTTTATAGAAGATAGTTTCCTGGGGCAGTTCGGGCAGTTGGCTCTCCTCAATAGTATCAGCTAATTCGATTGACCAGCCGGCTTCGACCTCTTTTTCGGTGTTAGTGGCACCGCGGTTGAATGGATTGGGCAGCCAGATGCCAGATTTCTTGACTTCACGCTCATGGATGAAAACCGGCTTCAAATCCTCGGGCTCAGCTTCATCTGCCCATTCCTCTCGCCGCTTCACCCATTCATCCTGGCTGAGTCCCTCACGTAACCTGCTGCCGCTGGCGAGATAGTTATAGGCCTTTTCATACTTTTCAAACGCCCATGCTTCAACAAAACCGGTTACAACTGCAAACGGCGCTAGTTCCGCGCTGATCTCATCGTCGTTAATTCCCTTCTCGAACGCTTCTTCCTCTTCCTCCTCGTCGGCAATATCGGGATTTTCCAGCACCAGTTTGTTCACTAACGAGAGCGAGATGCGGAAATCCTTGTGGATAGGGGTGCCGTATTTTTTGTTCACTGCCAGCGCTTCCTCGATTAAACGACGGCCCTTTGCAAGTGAACAGTCGACAAGGTCAGTGTTTGTACTTGTCTGTTCGACGAGCCTTTCGACACTGCGCTTGCTCTCGATTCTGGTAAAGAAATCTTTGACCCCATCATGCCAGAATTCTAGGAGCAATCCGAGTATACGCACATCTTTATAATCTTTTCCCTGCTCCCACAACAGCATGAGCTGTGCTTCGCCCACGTCACGACTATCAGTGACGTAACCCTTCCAGAAGCGAGTCGGGTAGCTTGCTTCCTCCATAATGGCCGCGCTTCGTATCTCATCGATAGGAGATAATCGTTCAACTGACGGCTCCCACTGTGGGTAAATCCTGACTTCTTCGAGCCGGATCAGCGAGCGACGCGCCTCTTTGTGGATGCTTTTCATTGGACTCAGCTCGTAAATCGCGTTCAGGATATCAGCCGCATCTATATGATGTTCTCTAGAGAGCGCCTTGAGCAGCGCCATTTGAGCTGCCTCCGTCAGGCTTGAAACAATAGATAGCGCTGCTTCCGCCTGCTCCTGGTCTACGCTTGAACGCAGTTTCCCGGCTATCGTGTGGTATTGCTCGAGTACTGCTCGTGCCTGAGCCTCATCGTCCTGCGTAATAGCGATTTTCTGCTCTTTTTTCTTCTTTGTCATGCTCACTTACCTCCTTGTCTCGTGCTGTTTGCCTCTTCTCGCAGCATCATTTCTTCTGTCGGCGGTTCAATTCTTCGCGTATGCTCTGTACAATCTCTGATGTGGGTTCGATCTGTTCTGCCTCTGCTAATCTTGCTTGCGCGCGGCGCAGATCCCCGCTCTCTATATAGATCGATGAGAGTAGCGCCAGTAAATGCGCCGATTTGGGAATATTGCGCAGACCGCGCTCCACGATCTCACGAGCCTTCCCTAACTCTCCCTCATTCATATAGATAGTGCACATCTCGGCATACGGTGATATGTCTTGTGGGTCTAGTTCGATGGCGTGTAAGTAGGTCGCCCTGGCCTCTGCAAAGCGCTGCAGGTTGCGCTGCATAAAGCCAATTCTAAACCAGATGCCCTCGAAATTTGGCTCGATCTTCGCCACGCGCTGGTAATGTAGCAAGGCATCTTCAAAATTCCGGCGTTGGGCGGCAATATTTCCTATGTCACTCTCGATCATCGCCTCTTCTTCGCTGGTCGTCGCCAATTCCCTTGCCAGTTGTAACTCGCTCTCCGCCTCGTCGAGCTTCTCACCTTGTCTCATCAGCAACTCGGCCAACACCGCGTGCCCCGCGACATCATTTTGCAGGGCAAGTGCTTCGCGAATGCTTGCCTCGGCAAGTGCATCAAATTGCTCGCCTCGCGCTTTCATGCCCCGCTCGCGGTAATCCACTGCGAGCGATTGCTGCGTGATCGACAGTAGCCGCAGTAGTTCGCCCCGCTGCTCCGCGAAGTTGCGCGCCAATCGTTCTAAGTAGACCTCTCCCCGCTCAATTGCACTGATTCCAGTCGAGCGGTTATAAGCATCTCCAAGGAACGTTCGGTCTAGCGGGAAGTGCACTATCAGCGCGTCATCATAGTGGATGGTCTGTGTTATCCGCCAGACAAGCTCTTCGCTGAGCTGGCGCTTCTGATCATCGCCTGGATTCTGTCGCAGTATCCCATTGATGTGCTCATCGTGTTCTTTGATACGCTGCTGTAATTCAGTGGCTGGTAGTCCCTGTGCCCTGGCCCCTTCATCCGTCATCTGCCGAATACGCCATCTCTCCTGCTCGCGTAGCAGCGTATAGCTTGTCCAGAACCAGTATCTTCCCGTTTCCTTGTTGACCGCGGTACCCATTGGCATCTCTTTTAAAGTGCCGCTCAGCTGTGTTTCGCTCAGCTCAAGTGACCAGCCAATTTCAACCTCTTTTAGCGAGCTGCTACCTCTTACACCCACAGATGATGGTAGCCACAGCGCCGGTTTACTGGCCTCGCGATCGCGTACAAAACTGAGTTCGAAGCGTGAGGGTCGCGCTTCAGAAGCCCAGTTATGATGCTGTTCAATCCATTCCTCGCGTTCAAGTCCAACGCGCAGCTGGCTATCGCGCGAGAGCAGGTCATAGCTTAACCCAAAATCTCCCAGTGACCAGGCACTCACAAAAGTAGCTGCCACTTCATCGATCTCTAAATCGGGGTTAATGAAGCTGAGACCGCGATCTTCCCCCACCTCCTCGGCATCGGTCACCAGTTGTTTGAAGAGAGGGAGATAATGCCGATATTCTTTATGCGGTGTCGTTCCCCGCCACGCGTTCACCGCGATTGCCTCCTCCAGTAAACGGCGTCCCTCCGCGAGTGTACAATCCACTATCGTGATATCTTTTAACTGCGTCCTCAAGTGCTGAATCTGGGTCTCCACACTGCGCTTGTTGGTAGTGTCGTTAATAAATTCTTTGAGGCCACGTTCCCAGAAGTCGAGTATGAAAATAAACATGCGCACATCGCTGTAATCGATTCCCTGCTCCCAACTTAGAATAAGTTGTACCTCGCCTTCCTCGCGTGACTGCGTGACATAGCCTTGCCAGAAGCGCGGCTGATGAGCGACGGGAAGGCCTGCGACCGGCGAATGCACCACCTGTGGCTTCCACTGCGGATATACTTTTGCTTCTTCCAACCGGAACAGCGAGCGGCGAGCCTCTTTCCGCACGCTTTTGTTGGGACTGAGCTCGTTGAGGGCGATGGCAATATCGGCAGCATCGCTTTCATGTTCTTTAGAGAGTGCCTTGAGCAGCGCAACCTGCGCTGCTTCCGCCAGGTTATTGATCTCACTTAAAGCGCCCTTCGCCTCTTCCTCGTTCGTACTGGCATGAAGTTTATTGGCGATCCCGTGAAGTTGCTCAAGCACATGCTGTACTTGCGCGTTCTCTTCCTGAGAGAGAGGTGATGTATCTTCTTTTTTTCGTGTCATGATCTATTCTTTTCCTCGTAACAATATTTCTTGTTCTGTCGTTGTGGATTGTAACACGAAGGGGAAAAAGAGTCGAGACAGTATCTCTATCGGCATAGCCCACTAGTTTCTAGTGGGCTATGCCGATAGAGATACTGTCTTTACAGGTGAAAGTGTGTCCTGTAGTGGAAAATGGGCGAACTGTAAGAGGTCGTGCGAAAACCCATCGTGACAGGAATAGCCAGCGGCCTATCATTCTTGCCAAAAGCAAAGCCAACACTGCTGCTCTGGCTTTCAATTGTACGCGGCTTCTTACCGAAAGGCCTCTTGGCAGCCATCAAGATAAACATCGGGTAGGCCGCACAGTAAAAGTACGATGCTAAACTGCGCCAGGCAAAGAAGAGCGGCAGAACAGCCAGTAGCATCGCCGCTTCGGGAATCTTTTTGCAGATACGCCAGTACCACACCAACGATCCCAGCATTGCCATACCTTCCATGGCCGTATACACCCACTTGGGGAAGAAAGGCAACAGGTGAGCAACGCTGAGGTTGACCAGCCCCACGCCCATTGGGAACATCGGATCGGCGACAGGAGCCAGTACTCCCGCAACCCATGCCTGCGGATTCCACAGGATAAAGGGCAGGTTAAAGGCCAGGCCGACGGTAGCAGAGATAGCGAGTCGGTAAACACACTCTTTCAGACCGTAGTGACGCAGCACCATGATCAAGTAGAAAGGTATGAAGAACCAGGCGATCTGTTTGCTTGCCAGTGCCAGTCCCAGAAAGAGAGCGGAGCTCCAGCGTTTATCGCGTAGGAGCCACACCAGCACAATCAGTAGCGTATAGAAGATATCAAGGTTGGCGCCTGTCGTGGAGGACCACATAGAAACGTTCGCCATACCCAATAGCAGCACCCATATGCGCATCTCTGGCCGCACCACCTTCCACGCTATATATATAAGCAGCAGGTAGCTCAACAGGTAGAACGGCACCACATTCATATCGTTAAAGTAAGCAAACGGTACCAGCGTCAGAAACGAAAGCGCGGGATAACTCACCTTCGACTCAAATTCGGGCGCTGTCCCCTTTTTTAAGTCGGTATTGAGAACCCCCTGCAAATCGACCATGCTCGGGTACTCTACCTGGTTGGCGAATTGCCCCTTCTGCAGCGGTGTCGTCCAGTTAGGTTGAATCGAGAAATGCCGCGCCACGTCGAGCATATTGGAATCGGTATACGGGTTTCGTCCCTGCAACAGCAGGACCGCTGCATTTGTATCGAGCGAGGTCCCATCGTTTGAGAATTCAGGCGGCAGGAAGCACAGGACTATGCTATAGACGAAATAGATACCGCCAACGATCGTCACGAGCAACGTCATTACCAATAGAACACGTTGCCAGCGGCGCGGATGGCCCCGCAGCGCTTGCTGTTTCAGGCTGGTTGGGCGAAATGCCATCGCCATCGCGATAAAGCTTCCCGCGATCAAGGTGAAAGGGATCAGCGAACCAAAGGGATTCAAATACGGCAGATAGAAGTGGTGAGGTATTTCATTTACTGCCTGTAATATGAGCGCGAGACCAATCCAAATAGCCCTTCGTTGTAGTTCAACAATTGGATGATTGTCAGGCGACAAATCATTGGTAAAGAAGAGATTCATCCATCGGTATCTGGTTGTGGTATGATCTTCCTTTGGTTGCGTAGTCTGCGTAAATACAGAGCGCTGTGCCATAGTTGTGCGCGTTACTATTCCTTACTTCAAAACAAACTGGCGTTGTATTAGTGCACCGTACCAGAACGTTGTTTCAGGATTGAGCGCATGTACCTCCCCAACAGAGTACCGAGTTGGTCATCTTCTAACCACCAAATAACCATCAAAGAGGTCTTCTCGGCCTGACACTTAGAACGAAGCGATACTCTGTTGCGTCACAAAATAGGTTCCCCCAACAATCACACCCCGCAAGATCATACCCTCAAAGGGACAACCGGAAATACAGCTCGCGGTGCTGCAATTCAAAACCGAGCGACTCATAGAGCCGTACCGCTGCCACATTATCCTCCCACACGTGTAAATCGATTGCATTGATCTGCTGCTCGGTACGCACGAAAGTGATGATGTGCTGCATCAATTGGCGTGCCAGCCCCTGCTTACGAAAATCCGGGTGGACCACGACCCGCTTGACATAGCCCAAACTTGGAGTAGTATCCATCATGCCCTGTGGAGGAAGCATAAGTTCAGCCTTAGCAGCCACGACACCGGCCACTTCACCCAGGAAGATGAGCGTTCTCTCGTGGGTAGAGGGGTCCACCGAGCCAAAGTACTTCTCCATATCCCGGTGGATATCGCGTGTGGGTGATGAACTCAAGCTATCAAGCAATTCAATCTGAGAGATGTCTTCGGGGGTAGCCAGGCGTACAACCAACGGCGTCGTTGGCAATTCATCAATCATACAATCTTCCTACTGCACTAATAAACCAATATGATTATGGCTGTTTTTTTCGTGGCAGCAGCAGAATAGAGACTCCCGCGTAACCGGCACAACCGAGCAGCAGCAGCGCAAAGATTTTCGTTTCAGCGTCGCTTGGGAAGAAGAGCCACGCCACCCCCCACCACAAAAAACCAATAAAGACAGAAAATAACAATATCGTGCTTAAGACCTTCTTGTTCATACAATGAAATCCTTTGCCTTCTGCTGCATGCTCCTCGTCCAGTTCTCTTTCCACAGATAAGATCGCGCCAGCATCTCCTCGGCGCTCTTCATCGAAAATTCCGTCACGTTGCCACCCATAATGTGAGCGATCTCCCGCACGCGCTGCTCTGGTCGCAGCTCATTGACAATCGTTACCGTGCGCTCATCAAAAATCTGCTTACTCACATTATAGTGGGTATCGGCAAACGCCGCGATCTGCGGCAGGTGCGTCACACAGATCACCTGGTGGTTCTGCGTCAGCATCCACAACTTGGCGCCCACAATCTGCCCGCTCTGCCCGCTGATACCCGCGTCGATCTCGTCAAAAATCAGCGTCGGCGTCGCATCAGCCGAGGTCAGGATCGTCTTCAGCGCCAGCATCAGGCGCGACATCTCACCGCCGGAGGCAATCCTGGTCAGCGGCTTGAATGGCTCGCCGGGATTCGGCGCAATCAGAAACTGCACGCGGTCGATCCCTGTCAGATCGCAGGAATAGTGCTGCTCTGGCTCACTATTCACACTGGCAGGCACCCCTTGCTCATCGGGCACCTGCTCAATCTCTACCGAGAAGCGCGCCCGTCTCATGTTCAGGTCGTTCAACTGCGCTTCCATTGCCACGGATAAGCGCTGTGCCGCCTCCTGTCTGTGTGCCGAGAGTTGCTGGGCGATCTGGCCGATCTCACGACGGTACTCGCCATCCTGTCCCTGTAACTTCGCGATGATCTCGTCGCGGTTCGTGATCGTCTCCAGTTCGGCCTCGTCCTCGGCGGCCCGCTGCAAAATCTCCTCGATCGATGCCGCCCCGTACTTCCGCTTCAAGCGCGCGACCTGGTCCAGTCTCTCTTCAATTTCCGAGAGATGCCGCGGATTATCCTCTATATTACTTTCGTAGCTGCTGATACTCGCGGCCACGTCTTCCAGTCGATAGACGGCCTCCGCCAGGTTATCGGCGTACTCCTGCAGGCTTTTGTCCATGTGTGACAACTCGCCCAGGCTGCGCTGCGCGATACGCAGTTGGTCAAGCGCGGGCTTGAATTCATCGTCGCCCACGTCCGCGCCTTTGATTGCCCCGTACACTAGCTCGCAGTGTTCGCGCAGGTGCTCCGCATTGCTCAACACCTTGCGCTCCTCCTCCAGTTCCTCAACCTCACCCGATCGCAATTCGGCCTTCTCGATCTCCTCGATCTCAAAGCGCAGGAACTCCGCACGTCGGCTCTGGTCTCGATCGGTCTGCTGCATCACCTGCAGCGTCTTGCGCGCGTTGCGCCACTCCGTCACCTTCGCGCCCAACTCTGACCGCAACGGCAGCAGATCCGCGTAGCGATCCAGGAAATTCACGTGCTGGTCTGGGCGCAGCAGGCTCATATGCTCGCTCTGGCCGTGGATATCCACCAGCCAGCTGGCGACCTGTTGCAGTATCTGTTGCGAGAGAGCGCGTCCATTGATGCGTGCCACCGTGCGCCCCGAGGAGCGGAAAATATCGCGAGAAAGGATCAGTTGATCATCCTCGGGCGTAATATCGTATTCATGCAGCAGCGCGGCGAGTGCAATGCTCGCATCGGCGCTAGCTGCATCCACTTGCAGCCTTTGTAAACTACTTGCTTCGGCCTGGTCGAGCGCTTCAAAAACCGTGCTTGCCCCATTGGTGCCACTGTCGTGAGCGCCTTCGCCATTACTCACTTGCAGCGTCTGCCACTCGTCAGAAATAGCTGGTAATGACCCGATGGAAAAGACACCTTCAATAGTGGCCCGTTCGCAGCCCGCGCGCACATACTCCGCGCCGATTTTCCCGCCCAGCAGCGCGTTGACGGCGTCAATAATGATCGACTTACCCGCGCCCGTCTCTCCGGTAAAAACGTTGAACAGCCGGTGCAGTCGCAGGTGTAGACTGTCGATGATTGCGAAATCTTTGATGGTTAGTTCTAATAACATACTCTTTACTGGTTGGTTGGCTCGTCATCCTCGCTTTTCAGCTTGGCGTTGATGATCTGGTAAAACTCTGTCGGCTTCCTACGTCTAAGAAACTGCGTTACATAGGGACTCTTGCGCACGGTAATCGTCGCGCCATTTTTTATCTCGCGGTTCATCTGCCCATCGGTGGAGAAAACCCCGTTCTGTGAGCCGGTGAAAAACTGCAATCTGATAGTGGCCTCCGGTGGTAAGATCAGCGAACGGTTCGAGGCGAGATGCGGCGCGATCGGCGTGATCACTGTGCTCAACACCTGTGGGTGTAGCAGTGGCCCGCCAACCGCCAGGTTATAAGCGGTCGAGCCTGTCGCGGTTGAAACAATCACGCCGTCGGCGTACGTCGTATTGTAATAGAAATCATCGATCCAGATGCGCACCTGCACTACGCGTGGCCACGTCCCGCGCGCAAGCACAATATCGTTGAGGGCAAGGAACTCTTCGCTCTTTCCGTCCTGGTGCAGCGTTGCGTGCAGCATCGCGCGCGTATCCAGCCAGACCGACGTATCCCCGTTCATATAGTAGGGCAAATGCGCCTCTAATTCAGCAGGTTCCAGCTCGGACAGAAATCCCACCCGCCCAAAGTTGACGCCCAGGATTGGAATCCCCGCGAATGCACACAGCCGCGCGGCATGTAAAATAGTGCCATCGCCACCTAACACAAGGGCCAGTTCATAGCCTTTCAGCGATAGATCGGGCGTATCTTCCCCCTGGTACCTGGTATCGACGACACGTACTTCAAGCCCCTTTTGCTGCAAAATTAGGATGAGCCGGTTAGCAACTTTAGAGGTGGCTTCTTTGCGTCCCTGGTAAAAGATCGCGATTGCCTTCAAAAATATTCTCTCCAATGTTGTCGTCGGGATTAGCTCTCCTGGTGGATACTTCCGGCCTCAGCCCGCTATTCTGCAACGTTGATCCGCTCTCTAACCCTTGTAATGGTACGTCATGAGCGTGCGGATGTCAACTCTCCTGCAGGATAGCCATCACCTGGGGGAACGCCACTGCCGCCCGTTCGGCAAGCTCCTGTTCACTCACACGGCCAATTGGATGCAGAATTTCCGCGAAAGGGAAGCCCGCCATGCCAAAGGTCTGCGCTGTCATACGCGCCGAGCTAGCAAATTGTTCGGTACAGATCACCGCTGCCGGCTTGCCGCGTTGCTCGATCATCAATCCGTCGTACACACTGCACGAAGAGCATGACCCTCAATCACCAATTCCCACCAGCGCTACGTCATTCTCTGCCGCTACCTTGTCCAGCAGCTCCGTAGTAGCTGGTCGATACGCCCCTGGCTTGCGGTAATACCTGATCTCCACGTCAGGATATGCCTCTGCCATCTTATGCGCCACCAGCTTCAGCAGTTGCTCCGAATTGGTCTTCCCGTTATCCAGCAGCCCGATCCTGCCAACCTGGTTCGTGCGCGGCGCCCGCTCCACTCGCGCCACTTCCACCTCTAAGGTAGGATCAAGTACAACAAAAGGTTCAGCCATCTTCATCTCCTCTCGATGCTATTGTAATGTAATTATCTGACACTCTCGTACATTTGCGGTAATCCATGCCTGACCACGCTTTAGCAGGCATGACCTCGCCTAACAATCGATACACAGCCCGACCGCTCTCGTCACAGCGCGTGAATCCGCTCCTGCTGCCCAGGGAGGTATTGCTGCCGAGAAACCACCCGCCTTTCCGCCCGCCGTCACGATCAACAAATCATCCGGCGTCGCCACGTTGTGGTACATCATCTCCTCCTCCTGCTCCGCGACCGCGCTATCAGGAAGGCCCGCGAGCCGTTTGAATTCTCCCAGGGGACGCATCGCTCGTTCATATACCGCCTCGCGAATCTGTCCCTTCGACCAGCCTTCCTGCTTAAAGATCGTCACGTGTTCAGGACACAGCACTATTACCCAGTTGCCACCCATATATATCGTTCCCATCATCGCGTTTGCAATCGATCCCACCAGCCGTTCGCCCGTTCCACCAACCTGGCTGTTGACATAATGGGGAGCCTCGCCCGCAAAGACCGTCACCGCGCTCACATCCTGCGGTATGCCGCGCTCTATATACAATGGTTGCCAGGGATTGCCCTCCTCGTCTTCCGCGATACAATAGCTGTACTTCCCGGGATGTCCCAGGCAACTCTTATCCAGCACTCCAGGAATAGTGCCGCCCACATTCATCAAAATGAGCCTGATCGCTCGTCCAATCGTGGCATTCGCGCGCACCCCGGGGCCAAAGCAATTGACGCCGCTATTGATATTGAGCTGCTGCACCGCCGGGCCATTCACGATCAATAGGGGAGCGGCCCCGCCCGTCGACGCCGAAATACCATGCAGGTTAAACTCCTCCTGGCACATCGCCTCGATAGCCGCCATAATCACCGGCATATAATTGGGCAGGCATCCCGCCATCACCGCGTTGATCGCCACCTTCTCAGCCGTAATCACCCTGTTGCGCGCAGGGATCATGCCCAAAATATCGCCCGGCAACTTGCCAGCATACTCCAAAAACTCGCTCACCCGTTTCGGCGTCGGTGGTACAACGGGCAAACCATCCGTCCATCCCTGCTGGTAAAAATACTCTATTGCATCCGCAGGATCATCCAACACAATGCGCCGCGAAGTCAATATGCCGTCGGTCTCATCATGCGAACCGGCCGATTGAGAAGAAATCTGTGCGCTATCCATTATTTCCCTTCCTTTTGAGAGGCGTCTTCGGAATCAGCGATATTCACCTGAAAAATACCGCTGATTTTCAGCACTAATTATTTTTGAATCATTGGGATGGAGGAGAACTCTCCATCTGGGCGACTCTGCCTTCATCATCCTCCGGATGCGGCTAGGTCTCCACCTATTCGCACCAGCGTAAGTGATCGGGTAACGACGCGAATATCTAAGAGTTGCACGATTCATTTGCCACACCATCCATTCGTACCAACGTAAGTGATCGGGCAACGGGGGCTAGGATGACCGCAAGGGTCATCCCTACTATACACGTTCCTTGTTTCACATGTGTGAAGCAAGGGTGGGAGCCGCGTTGTGGTAGAGCCTTGGTCCACTACTTTCGCTCCATTGTTCAGGTTTGTATTCTTCTGTTGGTGCGAATGGGCGACCCGAGGGTTCCTACCAATCGGCCATGCTACGCCCGCTTTCAGGGGTAGGTTTCTTGTGATGGTGCCTGGGAAGCGGATGGGAGGGGACGCTTGCGTCGCACGAGGGGAGGTTCTCAGGTGTGAACAGGACGCGGGCGACCACGAGGGTCCCCACC
>JRHI01002332.1_pt1 | contig 13206 bp, 13 predicted proteins | sample 215371 | NCBI WGS metagenome assembly JRHI01 (sample SAMN02929681, study PRJNA255918) | sediment metagenome | biome: cave system; feature: Ice Cave; material: Sediment; isolation source: sediment from deep within a dark volcanic ice cave with no known source of... ...
CTACCTTCTCGCGCGACCTCTTGGTGTCGCGTCTACTCGGGGAGAGGACAGCTTAGCCGACGCCCCCGAAGAAGCCTCGAAATCTTCGTTGCCGAATCCCGTGACTTGTCCTACTATCGACTTGCGCAGCGGCCAGCTCAGCGCTGGCAGTTCGTAGGAAGGGATCGCAGAGATTCGTTGCAGAGTCGCCTAAGCGGCTACTGGAGCGAGCACTCTCGGTTCTCTCGAGTGACCGATTGTCAAGAAGCGTGAAGACCTCCACCACAATGCCGACCCCACCTGCGGGATCTCCGACCAACGGGGGTTCAGCTGTCGTACCCACACGGTTGTGCGGGTGGGTAACCTCGGGCTGAATCGCGCCGTCATGATCGTCGACGTGATTTTTAGGATCCGGGGGACGACTATTCCGACCGATCACGGCTTCGCCCTTTACAGCGCTATCACAAAGTTCGTGGCTGAGGTGCACGGTGCGCGCGAAGTAGGCATCCATCCAATCGTTGGCCAGCTTCTGCCCGATCGTCGACTGGCGATTGACAAGCGCAGCCGCCTTGTCATCCGAACCGACCACGAGGGCGTCGGGCGATTTTTATCCCTGGCCGGGCAGGCACTTCGAGTTGGAGATTCGCTGCTGACGGTTGGCGTCCCGACGACGCGAGCCCTCCGCCCCGCACCCACTCTGGGTAGCCGCCTCGTGGTCATCAAGGGCTTTACCAAGCCTGAGCCGTTCCTGGAGGCGGTGCACCGCCAACTGCGGACGTTTGGCATCTCGGCAGAGCCAACACTGGTAGTTCCAGTAGGTGTGCGGCGGTTCGAAGGCCGGTCATCAGCGAGCTTTGGACCTGTCCGACGCACTCTGCGCATCCACGACCGCGAGATCGTCGGGTATGCGGTCCGCGTCGACGGACTCGACGCGGAATCGTCCGTGAGTCTGCAGGAGCAAGGCCTGGGTGGACGTCGACGGTTTGGATGCGGGATTCTTACTCCCGTACGAGTCGGGTGGCAGGCATGACAGCTGCTCGAACTCTCCTCGCCAAATCCACGCAAACGCCCGAGCGTCCCGAGGAGTGGTGCACACTCACCGGACACATATCGCGCGCAGTCGACGCGGCCCAGGCGATAGTCGACGAAGGAGGGGCCCAGGTGCTCGCCGCTTTTGGTCTCGACCAACAGGTGTGGGGACCGAGGTGTTTGCGAGCCGTATCTCTGGCCGCTCTTGCTCATGACCTGGGTAAGGCGAACGACCACTTCCAGCAGATGGTGCGCGGCGGATCGACTGGGCCTGCGTTTCGACAGGGGCACCGCCACGAGCTGTTGAGCTTCTGGCTGGTGGCCGACGGTGGTCCCCTGCACGACTGGTTGCTCGGCGAAGAAGAGGAGGTCGTCAACGTGGCTGTCCTGACCACAATTGTCGGGCACCACTTGAAATTCGAGACGCCAGATGCCTTTCGATATAGCGACGGCTGCTCACAGCCCCGACAGACCCTATGGAGTGACCACGTCGACTTCACATGGGCGCTCACGTTAGGGATGCGACGGCTCGGCCTGGGGGAACCTCCTCGTCTGCGGGCACAAGTCTTCAACGTCGACGGACCGCTCAGCGACGACACATGGCCCGCATTGTGCCGTCTGGTCGATTGGGCGCGACGGTGCGGCCGCGACGATCGTGTCTTCGTTGCTGTCGCGCGGTCCCTCTTTGTGGCCGCGGACGTCGTGTCGTCGTTCCTTGCGCGCTCGGGAGATCGCTCGGCCGCCTCGTGGGTGAAGCAGGCGCTGAATGCTGTCCCTCGGCCAGAGGACCTCCGCCGAGTCGCGACCCTCCGGCTTGAAGGGAGGGATCTTCGTCCGTTCCAATTAGAGGTAGCTCGCGCATCGGAACCTGTGACCCTCGTGCGGGCGGGGTGCGGCAGCGGTAAGACCGTCGCAGCCTACCTGTGGGCCGCGGAGCGCGCCAGCGGACGCAAGCTCTTCTTCACGTACCCGACAACGGGCACAGCGACGGAAGGCTTCGCTACGTATGTCGCCGACGCCGAGATTGAGGCCGGGCTGTTCCACTCCAAGGCGCGTGTCGATCTTCAACTTCTTGTCAATGGTGATGAGTCGGCACCGGATCTCGCTGACCGGTGGGCGGAAACGACAGACGCCCTCGCTTTGTGGCTACCCGACGTCGCCGTCTCGACGGCTGACGTGATTCTCGGCCTTGTACAGAATTATCGAACTGCGCTGTTTGCCTTCCCGGCACTTGGCGCCGGTGCATTCGTCTTCGACGAAGCACACCAATACGACGACCGAATGTTCGCTGCGCTGTGCCGATTCGTCGAGGAGGGTCGCGGGATGCAGGTGCTTATCATGACAGCAACTATGCCTCCAGCACGAGAGGAGGCTCTTGCTGCCGCGGTGCAGGCGCGTGGCGGCACCTTGCGGGTAGTCGACGGCCCCGCCGAAGTCGAAAGAGGTGCTCGGTACGACATCGAGCGGACGACGAGGGACGAAGCTCTAGCAAGGGCTCTGGAGGTCCTCGCAGCGGGCGGCAAAGTCCTGTGGGTGTGTAACACGGTCGAGCGCGCCATTAATACGGGGAGAGATGTGGGCGCAGCAGTGGAGCTGCCGACTTATGTGTACCACAGTCGCTTCCGGTATGAGGACCGCGCCACGAGGCATCGGGAAGTTGTCGCCGCATTTGCAGCAACAAGGCCGGTCGCCGCAGTCACGACGCAGGTGTGCGAGGTCTCGCTCGACCTCTCGGCGGATCTCCTCGTAAGCGATGTGGCGCCTGTCCCTGCGATGATCCAGCGGCTTGGTCGGCTCAACCGTCGCTTCGATCCGCAGCGACCTTCGACCCGCCTGGGGGTCTTCCTTGACCCTAATGACTTCCGGCCGTACAACGCGGACTCCCTCGACGAGGGTAATGCCTGGCTCACGCGCGTCGTTGGCCTTGGTCGCTCACAGCGTGACCTGACAGATGCCTTCTCAGAGGTGGCAGCAACGCGTCCACGGAAGGAGGGTGGAGCAAGTCGCACTGAGGCCGTGTGGCTCGACCGGATCCCGTTCGCCTACCCTGCAGCGCTCCGCGACGTCGAGCCGTCAATAGCCGTGCTGCTTCCCGAGGATGCGGACGCGTGTCGTACTCATGGAGGAAAAGTCGACGTAGTGGAGATCGTCCGGCGCGCCATTCCCATGCCGTGCAGGCGGGAAGTCGAGCGGTGGGAGAGGTTGGGAATGGCGGTCGTCGCTCCGCCCGGACGAATCCAATACTCGGTAGCCATGGGGGCGCAGTGGGCGCAGGTGGACGTGGCGAGGTGACGGTCGAACGTCTACGCATCGACCTGTGGGCACCGGGCATGACAGCACTCCACCGCGCAGGTCTGGGCGGGCTGTGGATGACCCTCGATGAGATCGAGAAGAACGCGGCGCTCTCTAGCGACCTAGGCCGCTACGGGCGGTGGATCAAGGACAAACGGTCCGTCATCCTCGAATGGCGTGGCGACGGTTCTGAGTTCCTCCGCACGCTCTTTCAACTCGCGTACCCCCAGCGCGACGACGGGCTCATATCATTCCTTGCCTATGGTGATCCTTTCGTACATCCAGAACACGCTTTGACTGTCCACACTGTCATGCTCGAGTCTTTCCTCCAACATCCATGGTCGCGGAAAGCAGAGAAGCAGCCAAGTGGTCATCTGGCATTGGACATTGACGGAGAGGTGAGACGGTTTAAGTACAAGCGCGTGACGGCACACAAATTCCGAGACGAGCGATTTTCTCCGAGTCAGTCGGGACGAGTCGTTAGCTGGCTATACCCAGGGGGTGCAGAGAGACATGTCGGGTTGGACGGTGCGACGGAGCTCACAGAACCGCCCGACCGGCTTCTCGCATTGCGCTTCGGACCTGTCGGGTGCGTCTTCTACCAAGTCCGGCGGCGACAACTGGGAATCGGCTGGGTCGACAGCTTTGCGATCGGAATCCCCGAGCTTGCCGACCTCGAGGCATTCGCGACAATCCGCCGGGTCGGTGTAGCGGGACGCATGCCGGACCTAGTGACCGCGGGGCCCGGGGAGGCGGCAGCCAAGCTGATGCTCCTTGAGGCCGGTGAGGGTACTACGCGGCGGATTCGCCCGCACGCGTGCGAGCTGATCCAGTTCGGGCGGTCTTCCTGGTCGAAGCAGCAGAGCACGCGGTCGATGGTCATCCGGGCTATCGCCCCGGATAGGGCGCGGACGCGAGTGTATGCCGACATTCGGAGGGCGCTGCCTGTTCGATGGCACACAAATGCCGAGACAGAACAGAGCTGGCCATCCGTTTCCCAGGTGCCCGAATTAGCCGCAAAAAACGTTCTCGCGGGACGACCTTGGTGGCAGGATTTCGCAGCCTTCAGCATTGGTCGATTCGAGGAGATCTACAAGTATGATCGGGGAGGACTACAGATGATTGTTCAGAATCCATCCGTCCTCCCGGACGGGCCGGAGCGAACCTTTGTGCTTGCCTGTCACGAGGCATGGCGTCGCCGGCTTGGTGAGCTGGGCGAACGGGCACGTCGCGAAGGCGTCGTCTTTTCCAAGCTTGTTGAGCAGGAGTACGAGAAGGCGCGGATACGCTTTACCCAGAGCAAAACGGTGGACGACTTTCGGGCGGCTATCACTGACTTCTGGGCACGCGCCCGTGGGGGACCCACCCTCCAGTCAGGGTGGCAGGAGATCCTCCCTTTCCTCGGTGAACGCCGCTGGCGTGAGGGTCGTGATCTCGCCCTCCTCGCGCTGGCAAGCTACGCAAGGCCGGAAGCTCAGGACGGCGAGAGCGACGAGGAGGATCGGTCGTGACAAGACACCTATTCGGCATTGTACTCACGCCTTTCGGCATGGCGGCGAACAACCGTGGGGAGTCCGAGGGCAACGTCACCACCCTTCAGAAGATCCTATGGAGAGGTGAGGTGCACACAACCGTGTCTGCGGAGGCGATTCGTGCCGCCATCCGTGCGAGGTGGCAGGCGTGGGGGCAACCCTTGAACCGACGGTGGGACGATGAGCGGCGCATCCACGGATGGGACGACCCCCAATTCACAAAAGGAGCTGCTTCGTACGTCGACGATGACATTCTCGGATACATGTCCGCGCGGGCAGCGAAGCAGGAGGCCGGCGAGGGGGAGGCGACTGGTGTCCGCGCGCCGCGAGCGCGTGGCACGACGGACGTCCGTCGTGCCCGGCTCGAGGTAACCCGCGCGATCTCGCTTCAGCCCTGGCCGGGGGACTACGTCTTCAACGTCGCGAGCCCGGGGGCGACCCCTTCGGCAAGCAAAACCGGGCGCGACCCTGTTCCCTACGGCGCAGAGGTACATGCAACACGGTACCAGTACGGGTTCGCACTTACACCGAGTGCACTCCACGATCCCGCTCGCGCGGGGTTGGTCCTGGATGCCATTCTCTCGCTCGGCGAGGTGGCTGGTAACCACGCCCGATTCTTTTACGACTTCTCGCCGGCGTCTGTTGTCCTCCGCTGGACAGACGACTTTGCCCCACGCCTTCTTTATGCACTCGATACGACACCCGAGGACAAGGTTCGGGTGCCACGGCTCCTCGAACTTGTCGAGGCGCGCGACGTCCGCGCCGACGAGTTGTGGATCGGAGGCGACGTAGCGGCTAGCGAAGACGCGACGCGTCTCGCCGACGCCGGAGCGCACGTCACGCGGGGTGTGCGGGAGGCGTTCGCAGGGGTTCGGCAACAGATGGGGGTTTAAAATGGCCAACGCCTGTGGTCTCTTCGTTTCAGTGCCCGTCGCGTGCTTTCGGGAGCCGCGGGCACGGGAATACTTGGAGTCCCTAGACGTCCCGCCGCCGGCTACGGTCTACGGCATGCTTCTATCATTGGTCGGCGAGGTCGACCGGAGGCGGCACCTCGGAGCGGAGGTCGCCGAGGCGTTGCTGAGCAAGCCGGCGCGGTCGACCGTCCTCCGCCAAGTGTGGCGCGTCAAGGATGAGAAGGTTGCCCTCGGCATGGGCAAAAATCGCCGCCCTGACTACCAGCACCTTCTGACCGGCGTTGGGCTGGCCGTCTTCGTGCGCACAGGGACTGTTGAGAATACAACGCCGAGCCTTGCCGAGCGAGTGCAATCGGCTCTTGAAGACCCTGCCAGTGTTAGACGATTCGGAGGTCTGTGTCTGGGTGAGAGTACACACCTTGTCGACGAAGTCCGGCCGCTGCGCGACGTTGATTTGGAAGGCACAGCACGTCTGCTCATTCGGGCTCCAGACGGTACACTTGCCCTTCCGGTGTGGGTAGACCACGTCGGTTCCGCCGAGACGGAGTGGGTGATGTTTCGCCTGGTTGATGCACCTACGCTGAGTCTCGATCCAGCGGAGGTGTCGGATGACGCATGGGCGGTGATTGGACCGTCGGGCGACGGCAACAAATAAGGGTTCGGCGAGGCGGTGTCGGAGGCCAGTCAGCCGCCGCTCAACAGCTTTGGGAATCCAAGCGACGACACCCTCACTAGGGTGATGGCTCTTCATTCGCTGGCGTACTGCGAGCGTCTCTTCTATCTCGAGGAAGTTGAGGAGATAAGGGTAGCAGACGAGGCGGTGTATACGGGGCGGGAGCTACACACCCTTCTCGATGAGCCGGATCCCACTGTTACCGAGATTCACAGCTTCGACGTGAGCAGCTCACGACTCGAACTCAGAGGCCGCATCGACGCCTTTCGCCGCCGGGGTGGAGCCTGGACACCGTACGAACACAAAAAGGGCAGGTGTGCTCGAGGACAAGGGGGCGGCGCCGCGGCATGGCCGTCCGACCGTCTCCAGGTCGGAGCTTACGCCCTCCTACTCGAGGAAGTGACAGCTGAGCCGGTCCCGGAGGCCCGCATCAGATACCACGAAAGTGGTGTGACCGTCCGCGTTCCCGTTGACGATCGCTTGCGCGCAGATGTTCGCGCTGCCTGCGAAAGGGTAAAAGAGTTGCGTTCCGCGACGAATCGGCCGCCAGTTACCGCGAACCCCCGATTGTGTGTACGCTGCTCCCTGGCGCCGGTCTGCTTACCTGAGGAGGCCCGGCTGGCCGAAGATCCAGCGTGGCAGCCGATTAGGCTCTTCCCGCCTACCGACTCCCGGCAGGTTATGCACGTCGTCACCCAGCTGGCGTCCATCGGCCGCTCTGGAGACGTCCTCGTTGTGCGACATGCCGATGGGCGAGAAGAGCGCGCCCCGGTCCGGGATATCTCCAGTATTGTCCTTCATGGCTTTGTGCAGATGACGACGCAGGCCCTTCACCTTTGTGCGACTCATGACATTCCTGTGCACTGGTTGACGCGCGGCGGTCGCTATCTCGCAGGCACGGGAGTGGCAGGATTCGAAGTGCAGCGGCGCATCCGCCAGTTCGAAGCCCTGACCAACGAACGGTTCAGAGTGCACTTGGCTCGACGGCTGACCACCGCGCGTGTCGCAGGTCAGCTCGGTTTCGTCCTCCGGGGGACGCGAGGCACCGATCGCCGAGTTTTGGTGGAGGCGGCGATCGCGCGGCTACGGGCAGAGCTTAGCGCCCTCGAAAGGAGCCAGAGCATAGACGAGATTCGTGGCCACGAGGGGGCGGCAGCCAAGGCGTATTTCGGGGCTCTCCCGTCCCTGCTCGGGGAGGGAATGGATCCTCTTCTTATCCTGTCGCATCGGTCGCGGCGACCGCCTGCAGATAGGTTCAATGCGGCCCTCAGCTTTCTGTACAGCCTGCTCTTCAAGGAGGTGGCTGCGGCGATCAGGGCGGTGGGGCTCGAGCCCGCCCTGGGCTTCCTACACACGCCGCGCACCTCAGCTCCCCCACTCGTCCTCGACCTCATGGAGCTGTTCCGCGTTGTGCTCTGCGATATACCACTTGTCGCATCGCTCAACCGCAAACAGTGGGATCCCAAGGTGCACTTCCAGGTGGCTAGGGACCATGTCTGGCTATCCGACTCGGGAATGCGACTGGCCATCACGTTGTTCGAACGTCGCCTCGAAGATGCTTGGAAGCACCCCGTGCTCGGATACTCCCTCTCGTATCGCCGGACCATCGAACTGGAAGTTCGCCTTCTTGAAAAAGAATGGTTGGGCGAAGCTGGGCTGTTCGCCCGGGCGCGCCTCAGGTGAGCGGAGACCGCCGCTGGCACCTTATTGCCTACGACGTGCGAAGCGAGCAGCGGCTCCGTCGGGTGGCGCGTCACCTCGAGGGTTACGGCGAACGCGTCCAGCTGAGCGTCTTCCGTTGTCGGCTCACCTCCCGTGCACGAGCCCGCCTTCTGTGGGAGCTGGCCGGAATCCTAGCCCAAGAGGATTCTCTTCTCGTTCTGCCCCTCTGTGAGCGGTGCGAGTCCCAGGTATGTGTCCGCGGTGCTTCCCGCCGCTGGGAGCAAGCCGATCCGCCATTCCGCATCGTCTGAGCCTGTTTCAAGCACCTCCACGTGGCGGATCGATCCTGAATTCATCCCCGCCTGGCTGAGTCCCTTCAGGAGGACGTGCTTGAAATTCGGCTTGTGAGTAGAATACGAATGGTACCCCAACTGTGCAGATACCTCAGATGCCGAAAGGCGTTGAGCACGTAATCTGGTGGTGCTGCCAGATCCAACTACGTTCAGTGCAGATACCTCAGATGCCGAAAGGCGTTGAGCACTGGTGGATAGCGCACTAGGGCCCAGGGGCTACACGATGTGCAGATACCTCAGATGCCGAAAGGCGTTGAGCACCGCCGCAATCAGGGCACGGTGGGCCCCCTACACAAGTGCAGATACCTCAGATGCCGAAAGGCGTTGAGCACGACCTCCCGGGAAAGCCGGCGCACTTGATTGACCAGCGGTGCAGATACCTCAGATGCCGAAAGGCGTTGAGCACAACACCATCTCCCCCACCACTACCGCTACCACCTAGTGCAGATACCTCAGATGCCGAAAGGCGTTGAGCACCTGTATGTGGGGTCCGGCCCGCCCAACCGCATCAGGTGCAGATACCTCAGATGCCGAAAGGCGTTGAGCACCAGGCCAGGTCCATCACCAGCGACCCCATCTCTAGTGGTGCAGATACCTCAGATGCCGAAAGGCGTTGAGCACTGCCACACCGGAGGATGTGCGCGGGGCCTTTGCGGGGTGCAGATACCTCAGATGCCGAAAGGCGTTGAGCACGACTGATCACGGCCAACACTTCCGGTACCGCTCCCGGTGCAGATACCTCAGATGCCGAAAGGCGTTGAGCACTCCGGACGACCGGAGCCCTGACTGTCGAGCGCAGCGAGGTGCAGATACCTCAGATGCCGAAAGGCGTTGAGCACCCCATGCAAATGATCCGCGCGATCCACTCGTCGAAGGGTGCAGATACCTCAGATGCCGAAAGGCGTTGAGCACGCCTCCGACATCTTGGGGATGGCCGCTTCAGCTTCGCCGGGTGCAGATACCTCAGATGCCGAAAGGCGTTGAGCACATCCTGGAGTCTGCAGCGGTAGTGCCGGCAGCAGGGTGCAGATACCTCAGATGCCGAAAGGCGTTGAGCACTCAGCGATCTGGCGCAGCGTGCGGAAGTCGATCGGTGCAGATACCTCAGATGCCGAAAGGCGTTGAGCACTTAGAGAGAAAGGGATCGCTTCCAAAGCTAATCTCGCCGTGCAGATACCTCAGATGCCGAAAGGCGTTGAGCACTCGGGGACGCGCTGACCGTGGCCCAGGTCTATCACGAGTGCAGATACCTCAGATGCCGAAAGGCGTTGAGCACAAATTCGAGTGCAAGTCGGAGGCCCTTAAAAACGCGGTGTGCAGATACCTCAGATGCCGAAAGGCGTTGAGCACATGGTGACTGCGCCTAGGGCAGCGGCGGCTGGAGTGTGCAGATACCTCAGATGCCGAAAGGCGTTGAGCACAAGCGCTTACCGAGTATCAGCGGCTTCACGCGCTTTCGTGCAGATACCTCAGATGCCGAAAGGCGTTGAGCACTCGGCGGGTACGGGAGGCTATGGTCCGGGCCAGAACGTGCAGATACCTCAGATGCCGAAAGGCGTTGAGCACAAGTTCGACCTGGAAGTGGAGGTGGGGGCCGGTGGAGGTGCAGATACCTCAGATGCCGAAAGGCGTTGAGCACAAAATGCCGAACTGGATTAGGGGCCAAGTCGTTTGGCTGTGCAGATACCTCAGATGCCGAAAGGCGTTGAGCACAAGAGGCCCTGCTCAAGTTGGTTGCCGACTATCAGCGTGCAGATACCTCAGATGCCGAAAGGCGTTGAGCACATTGATCATCGCCTCAGGTGCGAGGTGTGTGATCGGGGCGAGTGCAGATACCTCAGATGCCGAAAGGCGTTGAGCACAGGTCAATCTTGCCGGCGAACTTCTCGAGGAGCGAGTGCAGATACCTCAGATGCCGAAAGGCGTTGAGCACCAACGCCCGGTGGCCGTCAATCGGTGGGCGATCTGTGCAGATACCTCAGATGCCGAAAGGCGTTGAGCACGCGGCCACTCCGCGCCGAGTGCAGGCCGGCTTCGGCGTGCAGATACCTCAGATGCCGAAAGGCGTTGAGCACCAGAAGATGCTGGCGGATCTCACTAAGACCGAGAGTGCAGATACCTCAGATGCCGAAAGGCGTTGAGCACGAACCGGTCACGATGTATTCGACTGCCTCCCGTGCAGATACCTCAGATGCCGAAAGGCGTTGAGCACCGGTCGGGCTGCTGGAACCAGGTCGCTATTTCACGGGTGCAGATACCTCAGATGCCGAAAGGCGTTGAGCACTCGCTTGCTGTAGATAAGGTTCTGCACTTGTCTAGTGCAGATACCTCAGATGCCGAAAGGCGTTGAGCACACTTCGACGGCGCTGGAAGGGCTCAGGCGTCCGTAGGTGCAGATACCTCAGATGCCGAAAGGCGTTGAGCACACCGCCACCGACAAGCCGGACGGAATCGATTGGTAGGCGGTGCAGATACCTCAGATGCCGAAAGGCGTTGAGCACCTGCATATCCGGGCGGCCAATTGCGGCTGCCGTCCGTGCAGATACCTCAGATGCCGAAAGGCGTTGAGCACTGGGATATCGTGCTTCGGGTGCCGATGGGCACCACCGTGCAGATACCTCAGATGCCGAAAGGCGTTGAGCACTGGCCTAGGTGTCGTTCGTTATTAAAGAATCTACGTCGTGTGCAGATACCTCAGATGCCGAAAGGCGTTGAGCACGCAAAGTACCCAGAACTTCCGGGCGCGCTCCAAAGTGCAGATACCTCAGATGCCGAAAGGCGTTGAGCACGAGATGGCCGCGGCCTCCGCCCCGCCCTTCAGCCGCTGTGCAGATACCTCAGATGCCGAAAGGCGTTGAGCACACGACGACTCCCAGGTCGTCGAGGCGATCCTGGGCAAGTGCAGATACCTCAGATGCCGAAAGGCGTTGAGCACGCGTATGACGGAGACCCCAACTCCGCTTTGGAATGGGTGCAGATACCTCAGATGCCGAAAGGCGTTGAGCACATGCTGAACTTGGCAGCTCCGACTCATGCTGGCCAAGTGCAGATACCTCAGATGCCGAAAGGCGTTGAGCACGTGGCTGCGCTCCGGACCTATTGGTGCTCAGCCTGTGAGTGCAGATACCTCAGATGCCGAAAGGCGTTGAGCACCGATTTACCGGCGGAGGCGATAAATGCGTTCTGGGTGCAGATACCTCAGATGCCGAAAGGCGTTGAGCACAGTCAGACTCTGGTCAGCATCGCGGACATGTGCCGCCACGTGCAGATACCTCAGATGCCGAAAGGCGTTGAGCACGTTCGAACAATTCCGAATGACGAACCGATTGCATAAACCCGTGCAGATACCTCAGATGCCGAAAGGCGTTGAGCACACTTGTCTGGTGATCGCGACAATCTCAGCGTCTTTGGTGCAGATACCTCAGATGCCGAAAGGCGTTGAGCACATGGACTTCATGACCGTCCGGCACCGGCCCTTTATTGTGCAGATACCTCAGATGCCGAAAGGCGTTGAGCACCTTTAGCAGCCGGTCTGAGCTTCGTTGGTGGTTTCGCTGTGTGCAGATACCTCAGATGCCGAAAGGCGTTGAGCACTTCAGGTGGTCCTGATCGCCCACCGCCAAACGGACTACGGTGCAGATACCTCAGATGCCGAAAGGCGTTGAGCACTGCAACCCGCCGCTCGCCTGTGCCGAGGTCATCCCAGGTGCAGATACCTCAGATGCCGAAAGGCGTTGAGCACCAGCGCCCGGTGTCGGTCAACCGGTGGGCGATCTCGCAGGGTGCAGATACCTCAGATGCCGAAAGGCGTTGAGCACTCAGGGTCTCAGGTCCACCGGGCACCTCCGCTCCTGGTGCAGATACCTCAGATGCCGAAAGGCGTTGAGCACCGATCAATCCTCGGCGAAGCCCCGATATCAGCCGGTGCAGATACCTCAGATGCCGAAAGGCGTTGAGCACCGATCATCGCGAACCTCAAGCATGGTCAGCACCTCAGGTGCAGATACCTCAGATGCCGAAAGGCGTTGAGCACCTGCTGCGAGGCCAATCGTGATCGCGCCAGCTGGTGCAGATACCTCAGATGCCGAAAGGCGTTGAGCACGTGTCTGAGTTGAACCGCGCCAGTTGGCCAAAATTCTAGTGCAGATACCTCAGATGCCGAAAGGCGTTGAGCACCGACAAATTAGTGGCCTGCAAACTGAGAATCTGGAGTGCAGATACCTCAGATGCCGAAAGGCGTTGAGCACCAGACACGGTGTGCGCCCGGCGGCCAGCTGCCGAGTCTGGTGCAGATACCTCAGATGCCGAAAGGCGTTGAGCACCGAGGCGGGAAGGAATTCGTCGACGCGGCCGGCAAGTGCAGATACCTCAGATGCCGAAAGGCGTTGAGCACTGATCGACCTTGCCGGCCTGGTCCACGTGGAGGAATGCGAGTGCAGATACCTCAGATGCCGAAAGGCGTTGAGCACCTCGGATTCGCCGACGCGATTCCGCGCAGCCAGAAGGTGCAGATACCTCAGATGCCGAAAGGCGTTGAGCACCAGCGATACGTGATCCCCGTCTTCCAGTGGCTACTCGAGTGCAGATACCTCAGATGCCGAAAGGCGTTGAGCACCCCAGGTAGGTCCTGCTGTTGTAGATCAGCTCCAGGTGCAGATACCTCAGATGCCGAAAGGCGTTGACCACTTGTAGTTGGTCGTCGAGCTCGAATAATTGTTGCCGGTGCAGATACCTCAGATGCCGAAAGGCGTTGAGCACCAGAAGATGCTGGC
>JRHI01002169.1_pt1 | contig 13205 bp, 10 predicted proteins | sample 215371 | NCBI WGS metagenome assembly JRHI01 (sample SAMN02929681, study PRJNA255918) | sediment metagenome | biome: cave system; feature: Ice Cave; material: Sediment; isolation source: sediment from deep within a dark volcanic ice cave with no known source of... ...
GGGACGATCCGCATATGCGCCGTGGAGGAAATCGGCAACAGCTCGGTAATGCCTTGAACGATGCCGAGAAAGCCGATCTTGGTGTAGCCGAGTGCGACAAAGCCGGTATCGAGCCCTTCGGTACAGACAGCGGCCATGACTCATCTTCCTGGAGTTTGCGCGGCGCGGCCGCATCGCGATCACCTTGCGCAGATTGGCCCTTAAAGATCAACGGCGCCAACCATGCGGAGCCGGCCGGAGGAGGGCGCGAACGCGTTCCGGCCTTGCCCATCGGCAGACCGCGTAGAGCATAAATTGTTAAGTATATTTCTAAGTCTGTTTCCATGAATATTAACTACATATTCACCTTGTTAAAAAACTAATTACTGATAAGCCGGCAATCTTTCGGCACGAAAACCTACATATAAAGTTGAAAACCTTCTATAACCTATCAAAGGCCAGCGCGGCATCCCAATTTCGGCCAGATTCATTGCTTGCTTCCCGAGGTTGCATAGTTTCGCTGGAAATGGAACGTCTGAAAGGCACCCCAACCATGATTCGCAAATTTCTCGTGCCGGCTGCGGTCCTAGCCGCCGCCGCGCCGGCCCTCGCGGCCGACATTCCGCCCCGCGAGGCGCCGCCGCCCGTCTATTCCCCCGCGGTTCCCCTGTTTACCTGGACCGGCCTCTACCTCGGCGGCCAGATCGGCTATGCCTGGGGCACCGACACGCTCACCGTCTTTCCGTTCGGCTTTGGCACCAGCTTCACCCCCAACGGCATCGTCGGCGGCGCCCACATCGGCTATAATCTGCAACTGAACCAATTCGTCGCCGGGCTGGAAGGCGATATCGAGGGAACGGGGATCAGCAGATCCTTCAGCCCCGGCGGCGTCCTCTACGATACGCGCATTCCCGTGCAGGGATCGATTCGCGGCCGTCTCGGCGTCGCCTTCGACCGGGCGCTTCTCTACGCGACGGGCGGCGCCGAATTCGCCGGCTTCGACAATAGCGTCACAGGGTTTCCGGGCTTCGACCAAAACTCAACAACCCGCACCGGCTGGACCATCGGCGGCGGCATCGAATATGCCCTCTCCCCCAATTGGTCGATCCGGGCCGAATACCGCTACGCGGATTTCGGCCACTTGGCGGAAGCGACGCCCTTCACATTCGGCTTCGGCTCCTTCGTCAATCATCATGAGACCGAAAACGCCGTTCGCGCGGGCTTCAGCTACAAATTCGATGCGTTCGGGGCTCCTGTCGCCGCGCGGTATTGAGCGTGCCGCGGCGCGCGAACGATCCAGGTCCTGTTGCGGATAAGTCACAGCGCTTGGAATTCCGCGTTTCCAACGCCGATTTCATCTTCCAAGCGATGGCAACGGCGTATTTTGCAGAGGCTGGAAATCCCAGAAAGGACAAAGCGCATGTATCGTAAAATTCTCCTGGCATCGGTTGGTGCCATCGCTCTCACCGGATCGGCGGCGCTAGCGGCCGATCTTCCCTCCCGCGCGCCGCCGCCGGTCTATCTGCCGCCGCCGCCGATCTTCACCTGGACCGGCATCTATATCGGCGGCCAGGTCGGTTACGCCTGGGGCACCGGCGCCAATAACTTCGATGGAGTTCTCCCAGACGGCACCATTATCGCAACGTCGTTTGGAGGTACGCCGAACGGGGTGATCGGCGGCGGCCATGTTGGCTTTAACTATCAAATTAACCAGTGGGTGATCGGTCTCGAAGGATCGGTCGACGGGACTAGTCTGAGCAATACCGCCGTGGCCGCATTTCCTGACGGCAGCACTCTGACGGCACGCACGACCGCCGACATCCAGGGTTCGATTCGCGGCCGCCTCGGCATTGCCTGGGACCGCGTCCTGATCTTCGCCACCGGCGGTGTCGCCTTCGGCGGCTTCAACACCGAAGTCTCGCTTGCCGCTCCACCCTTCTTCGCGTCGGCCAGCCGTTCGAACACCCGCGTCGGCTGGACGGTCGGCGGCGGACTCGAATATGCCATCACCAACAATTGGTGGATCCAGGCCGAATACCGCTTTACCGATTTCGGCACTATCAGGAATGGGGATTTGGCTGGGCTGCCCTTGGGCGACTTCCTTAACGGGCACCGCCGGCTGCAGCAAAACCAGGTGCAGGCCGGCTTCAGCTACAAGTTCGACATGTGGGCCCCGTATCCGGTCGTCGCCAAATATTGAGCCGCATGTCTCGGTTCCGGCGTCCACAAAACCAAAACCCGGCCTTGCGGCCGGGTTTTTTCGTGCGGCTTTAAGGGCTTTAATCCCGCTCGACGGCCATCCGTGGCATTCCCGCCACAGTCCCCGGAATAACGCCGCACGCGAGCCGATAATGGTTGCGGGCGCGCGACAACGGCGTAGTTGTTGAGCAGGTCATTTTGCAACGGAGAAAACCCCATGCGCCGTCAAATCCTCCTGGCGTCGGTTGGCGCCATCGCCATCGCCGGTTCGGCCTTCGCGGCCGATCTTCCATCCCGCGCGCCGCCGCCGGTCTATCTGCCGCCGGTGCCGATCTTCACCTGGACCGGCCTCTACCTCGGCGGCCAGGTCGGCTACGCCTGGGGCAGCGATCCCATCGACGAGGTGGATGCCGTTTTTGGCGACAATGCCTTTTTCAACGATAAGCCGAATGGGGTGATCGGCGGCGCCCATGCCGGCTACCAGCTGCAGTTCGCCCAATGGGTCGTGGGCGTCGAAGGCACGGTCGACGGCACTAGTATCCACGGGACGAGAACATCGGGGCCGCCGCTGATAGTGACGATGAGCACGCGCCCGGACGTGCAGGGTTCGATCCGCGGCCGTCTCGGCGTCGCTTTCGACCGCGTCCTCATCTACGGTACCGGCGGCGCCGCGTTTACCAACCAGACCGATGGTTACTCGGTCGGCTTTCCTTTCTTCCTGCAGGAGACCGATACGAAGACCCGCACCGGCTGGACGGTCGGCGGCGGCCTCGAATATGCCGTCACTAATAACTGGTCGATCCGGGCCGAATACCGCTACTCCGATTTCGGCCGTAGCCCCGACTTCCCCTTCTCCTCGATCACCTTCGGCAACGTATCTTTCACCCATCATCTGACCGAAAGCCAGGTTCAAGCCGGGTTCAGCTACAAATTCACGCCGTTTGCTCCCGTGCCGGTCGTCGCCAAATATTGATTCGGCCTTTGCCGGCTCCGGCTTTTCTCCCGCACGCCAAACTAAACCCGGCCGCGAGGCCGGGTTTTTCGTGCTCGCGCGAGAAGCAATATGGCAGCCTGCCCCCTTTCCGTTGCGGTTCCGCCACAGTGCTCGGCATAACGCGGTGCATGGGGCCAACGATGGTTGAAGACCGGCGTGAATCTCGTAACCTTCCAGAGCGTTAATCTTAACGTCCTTTGAGGAGATCAATCATGCTACGCCGTATTCTTTTGGCATCCGCCGGCGCCATGGCGCTTTCGGGTGCGGCCCTCGCGGCCGACCTTCGCCCCCCGCCGCCGGTCTATCTGCCGCCCCTGCCGGTCTTCACCTGGACCGGCATCTATATCGGTGGCCAGATCGGTTACAAATTCGGTAAGGACACGGGTACACTAGACGAGTTTAGTACTTTTACTGGTACACTCGATTCCGCGGTGCCGTTTAGTTCCAGTCCGAGCGGCGTGATCGGCGGCGCGCACATCGGTTACAATTGGCAGATCGCCCAATGGGTCTTGGGCGCCGAGGGTGACGTTGACGGCACGAGTTTCAAATCGGGGACATTCGCGGCCGATGCCGGGCCAGGCGAACCCATTGCCGTCCCCGGCACGGCCATTAGCATACGGTCCACCATCGAAGGTTCGATCCGCGGCCGTGTTGGCTTTGCCTGGGACCGCTTGCTGATTTACGGCACCGGCGGCGTCGCCTTCGCCGACTTCAAGACCAATTATCTTGCGGATTCTGAGAGCCCCGGTTTTTCTGACAGCCGCACGACCACCCGCACCGGCTGGACCGCCGGCGGCGGCATCGAATATGCCGTTACCAACAACTGGTTGCTTGGGGTGGAGTACCGCTACAGCGATTTCGGCCATTTCACGGATACCAACCTCTTTGGTAACCCGGACCCGACCGAGCCCACAAACGCGCATCATCATCTGACCCAAAACCGCGTCCAGGCCAGGGTGAGCTACAGATTCGACTTGTGGGGGCCGGTCGTCGCCAAATACTAATCCCGAAGCGGGGCAGTTCCTTCTTTCGAGCAAACTTAAAACCCGGCCTCGCGGCCGGGTTTTGTTGCTCGCGCGGCAAGCAATATGCCCGTTCCGCCAGCTTTCCGTTGCGGTTCCGCCACAGGGCTTGGGATAATGCGGTGCATCGGCCAAGAAATGTTGAAGACCGGCGCAAATCGCGTAACCTGCTAAAGGTTTAATTTTATCGTCGTTTGTGGAGACAAAACATGCTTCGCCGCACTCTCTTGGCATCGGCCGGCGCCATGGCGCTCACTAGCGCGGCCGTCGCGGCCGACCTTCGCCCCCCGCCGCCGGTCTATCTGCCACCGCCGCCGGTCTTCACCTGGACCGGCCTCTATGTCGGCATCAATGCCGGTTATACCTGGAGCAACAGCAATTTGGTCGATACGGATGCGATTCCGGGCGGGTGCAACCCGGGATTCATCACCTGCATTGGCACTCCACCCTTTAACGTTCTAAGCGCCAGTTTGGCGACGTTCGATTTGCCGGCGAAGACCAGCGGGTTCATCGGCGGCGGCCAAATCGGCTATAATTATCAGTTCAACAACAGTTTCGTCGCCGGCATCGAGGCAGACATTCAGGGGATCGCCGGCGCCCACGGCAGCTCCTCCTTCAGCAGCCGATTGGGAAACTCGACCCTCTCGGGCAGTCCCATCGACCAGACGGCTTTTGTCTCCAAGTCGCTCAATTATCTCGGCACGATCCGCGGCCGTCTCGGCTTCCTGATCACGCCGGCCCTGCTGGTTTATGGAACCGGCGGTCTCGCTTATGGCGGCGTCCAGTCGAGCACAAATATCACGCAATTCGTGGAAAACGCTGGGCCCTTCCTGGCGCCCAACCCCTATTCCTCTCTCGGCAGCTTATCCAATTCGCGCGTCGGCTGGACGGCCGGCGGCGGCGGCGAATGGCTGTTCGCGCCCAATTGGAGCCTCAAAGTCGAATATCTCTATTACGATCTCGGCCGCGTGACTTACCCCCTGGGTCAGCTCGCGACTTTCCTCACCGCGGACGGCTCTCTTGCCTACAGCGCCTTTCCGCAATCCTCGACTCGATTCAGGGGCAGTATTGTTCGCGGCGGCCTGAACTATCACTTCACCTTCCCGGCTCCAGTCGTCGCCAAATATTGATAGCGAAGCGAGGCAATCCCTTTCGGGCAAACTTAAAACCCGGCCGCGAGGCCGGGTTTTTTGGAAGAGATGGAGCTACGGCCCGGTTGCTGGAGCTTTCCTCGTATCATTACCGCTTTATCGTCACCTTAGGAATCCATGTTTTGCCCTGATTAAAAATGCCGGAAGGAAGGCCGCGTGATGATCAAACTCCGTCCCTCCGCATCCTTGAACACTGGCGGTGCGTTCCCTGGCTTGGCCGTGGCAACCGGGTGCACCAAGAGTCCGGCGGCGTCCGCGCGAGCTTCGAAGGCGGCGCTTTGGGAGGGCGGCACGGCGCAGAGAATCTCATAATCGTCGCCGCCGGTAAAAATCGTTTCGAGGAGAGACGGGGCCTCACGCAGAATTTTCCGCGCGGCTTCCGAGAGCGGCACATCGGCGGTCATAACCTCGGCGGTCATCCCGGTCAGGCCCAACATTTTGGCAAGGTCCCCCGCAAATCCATCGGAAATGTCAATGGCCGCGTGCGCATGGGCGCGCAGCGCGTCGCGCAGGCAAAGACGCGGGCGCGGCAGAAGGGTGCGGCCGGCGAGATAGGCGGCATCCGCTTGGCTGACGCAATGGGTCCATTTCGCGTCTTGCGTCAGATCGCGGCGAAATTTCAAGCCTAAGGCCGCGTCCCCAATTGCTCCTGTCACATAAATGCGGTCGCCCGCCGCGACACCCGCGCGCAAGATCATTTTTTGCGCCGGGACGGTGCCGAAAGCGGTGATTGAGACGACAAGCGGCCCGGGACTCTTCACGGTGTCGCCGCCCAGCAGCGGACATTTGTAGGCTGCGGCATCCTCGCCTAGCCCTTGCGCGAAACCCGCGAGCCAATGCGCCGTCCAATCTTCCGGCAAGGCAAGCCCGAGGAGAAAACCGCAAGGCTCCGCGCCCTTGGCGGCAAGATCGGAGAGGTTCACCCGCACGGCCTTGCGCGCGACTGCTCCCGGCGGATCGTCGGTAAAGAAGTGCACTCCGGCGATCAATATATCCTTGGTCGCGACGATATCATGGCCCGGTTTTTGGGCGAGAATCGCGGCATCGTCGCGCAGGCCAAATGCCCCCGGCCCTGCGAGCGGCGCGAAGTAGGTCGCGATCAATTCGTCTTCGGAAGGACGCGGCATCGATTTGCACTTTACCCGCGTGGCTCGAATTCCGCCGCACGGCACTGGCGCGCCAGAGCGTCCAGCACCGCATTGACCATTCCGGCTTCCTCGTGGCCAAAAAAGGCGCCGGCAACGTCGACATATTCCGTGATGGAGACACGCGCCGGAATGTCGGCGCGTTCTTTCAATTCATAGGCGCCTGCGCGCAAAATCGCGCGCATGACGGAGTCGATCCGCGCCAAGGGCCAGCCCGCCGCCAAGGCTTTGTCAACAGACCGGTCGATCGGACCCTGCGCGGAAACAACACCGGTCAGAATATCGCCGAAAAACGCGATGTCCGCAGCCTTGTATTGCGCGCCCTCTATTTCATTGCCGATCCAAAACGACTCGAATTCGGCGCAGGTCTCCTTGAGGCCTCTCCCGGTGACCTCCATTTGATAGAGGGCCTGAACGGCGGCGAGGCGGGCGGTGGAACGCTGGCCGGGACTGGCCATCAGCGCGCTCCGATTGCAAGCTTCAGGCGATGGATCGAAAGCGCCGCCCGCGCGGCGTCGCCGCCCTTGTCGCCTTGTTGGGGGTCCGCGCGCGAAAGGGCCTGCGACTCGCTCTCGACGGTCAAAACGCCATTGCCAAAGGCGAGTTTTCGCGCAAGGGAAATCTGCATCAAGGCGCGCGCGCTTTCCTTCGCGACGATCTCGAAATGATGGGTTTCGCCGCGAATGACGCAACCGAGCGCCACCGCCCCGTCGAAGGGATGCTTCGAGGCTGCCGCATGATCGAGCGCGATCGTCATGGCGAGCGGGATTTCGAGCGCGCCGGGCACGCCGACGAGGTCGAACGAGGCTCCCGCCTTGGCAAAGGCGATTTTCGCGCCCTCCAAGAGCATCGCGGCGATATCTTCGTAATAGCGTGCCTCGACTATGAGGAAGCGCGTGCCCTTGAGACTCGCATCGAGTACGGGGGAAGACCGGCGCGGCAAGGCCATGAGGGTCACTCGAAACTAGGGGGCGCGCGGGCAAGCCTCAAGTAACAAGCGAAACCTTCCGCTGCAAGCCCAGGGGCGCAGGCGTGCCGGCATTGCAGCGTCGCCAGAGCTAGGCGTTTCAGGGGTCTTCCGGGCGTTCACGCCGTGCCTTTTGCGCCGTATCCCGCGTCGCCATCCTCACGAGGAAGCGCGATAGCCGTGTTGTAGTTTCGTCGAACGAACGATCGCGCGCGCCTCGCCATCATGACCTGCCGCGCATGCGTTGGCCGCGCGGCCCAAATCGGTCTCGATCTGATCGTACACTGACCGGTTGACATTTCCAGTGCCGACGTCGGCGTCAAGCACTGTTTGATAGTGGTTGAGATCATTGGTGCAGGCGGCGCCTTCGGGCAATTTCGGCCAGCTCGGCGGAGCCGGCGCCTGGGGCGCCACCGCCGCGACAGGTGCAGAGGAGCCAGAGGTTTGATTGCAGCCGCCGAGGGCTACCGCGGCGAGAATAACCCCCATCGAAATGAATGCGGCGCTGGATATTGAGCCAAATCTGGACGTTTTTTGCATTGCAAACTCCGCAAGATGCCCTAGGCCTGAGTTGTGTCGGCTGCCGTCGTGTCAGTACACATGCGGCCAGGGATAATCAACCGGAATGGATTGCCGCCGGGAGCGCCGCTGGAGACGTTCCGCTATCCATGCGTTACCTCCGAAGGTCTGGCTCGACGACAACAAACGGCTCCCGCTCGCTGCAAGCACGGCGGCCAGATAAAACCACTCTTCTCAAGTTGGCACGCAAGTGATACCAGCGAGCCAAATCCGATTGGGCCGCCCGGCCGTGAATTGCTGGCCGAGCCGGTTGCGGGCAATCGGCAAATCGGGGTGGCTGTCCGTGGCGCGCACCCGGAACCGCCGCTTCCTTCTCTTATGCTGTCTGCTCAAGATGAGAGAGAATGTGCGGGAAGACGTCATCCGCTGCATTGCGCCCGAAAATGCAATCGATGTGGCCATAACCGTCGATAACGTGGCGGCTGTAGAGATTGGCGCCATTCTCGGCGCAGAGCAGATCATAGGTCGTCTTTGTGCTTTCCGGCAAGAAGCACTGATTGTCGCCGCCGTGGATAAAGGCGATCGGCAGCTTCATGCGATCGAGATGGGGCAGATAGTCTTCGGCGCCATTTGCCGCGACGACATGACCGGCGCGCGCCATCAGCGCTAGGTGCTCAAATGTCTCGATGTTGCATACGCCGAACAGCTCATGGAGATTGTCATGCAGGAGCGGCGATAAATTCTTATGATCATAGAGTAACGCGTACATAAAACTAATCCGGTGGCACACGGCGCTGCGGCATGCCTCGCCATGCTTGATCGGATTGAGGCGCAGCGCATCATCCAATAGCCGCTGGACCCAGCTGGCGCGCGTATCACGATAGGCGTTCAGATTGGTTACCCCCAGGGCGGCCAAGACGTCGGGCAGGTGGAGCCCTGCTTTGACTTCGCCGATTAGCGGCACTTTGAGATGCGTGGAGATCTGCGACAGGACGACCGAACGCACGCCGGCGATGCCATTGAGCAACGCCATCGTGAAGGTGGTCGCACCGTAGCAATGGGCGACGACCTGAACATCCGGCTTGCCGGTCAGCGCGCGGACGCGTTCGAGCGTCGCGGGATGATCGCGCCGGGCGACCTGGTCGGCATTCGAGGGCTCCGCTGCCGACGGTAGATCGATGCTCATGCGAAAATCAGAGAGCCAGCAATCGTAGCCGTGGGCGTAAAGGTATTCGAGGAGGTTGGTGTCGATGAGGTCGGTCGAGAATATCCCGCTCGAAACGCCGGCTCCGTGCAGCAGCACAACCGGTCCTTTGTCGCCACCTTTGTACCGGGTCAGCCGCAACATGACGCCGTCGCTCGTCTGCACCGGATAGATTTCGGGCGGGCCGGCCCGCAGGGCACGCTTGAGGCGCGGCGGCGCATCGGGGTTGAAGACGGTCTCCCGCGCGAAAACCCCGCCATAGGACTCCCACATCACCCCGGCGAAGAACTTCCCGAATTTCGCGATCCCCTTGAGACGCGCCGCAGCATTCGGCGCGTTCGTGACCTCGATCGTGCGCAGCTGCGTCAGGAAGTCGCGTGGCGCGATGTGCAGAGTGCCGGTCCCCAGCAATGGACCGTGCTCGTCGGTGCCAGCGTGGACAGTAACGGCAAGGGTGGTCGTCTGCGCCCATGCGTCGATCGCCGGCGCGTCGGTGATCGTCTTCACGCCGTGGAAATAGAACTCTCCTCCTTCGGCTGCGCGCAGCACCATGCGGTACACCATCAGACGGTGGTCGACCCGCACCGGGTCGTCAACGAACAGGTTGAACCGCCCTTCGGCGACCGAAAGCGGCTGCGGCGACAACGCCGGGCAGGTAACCGTCCCCATCATGGCTGCAACGTGCGTCTTGTCTCGCAGCATTGCATCGAGATCATCGGATGCGATCGTCAGGGTGAAGCTCATCGGCGCTTCGCCGCTCTGCTCCCTCGCGAACGTACCGCGCATGGTCTCGGTGAAAGTCAGGCCGAGGCGCGGCACCGTCATTTCGGCTGCCTCGGCGCCCAGCGAATAGTCGATGGACCAGCCTCGTTCCTCGGCCAGGATCATGCAGGTCCGTTCAGCGATCGCCGAGATCGTGAGCAGAGGATTGACGCCGAGCGAGGTCGGCATCACCGAGCCGTCGCTGACCAAAAGCCCGTCGTAGACTTTTTCTCCCGCCGAACCCGAGAACACCCTTCCGGCGTGATCGACGACGCCGTCTTCCGCGCGTTCCGCCATGGCGCAGCCACCGAGCGGATGAACCGTGATAAGCCTCTTGCCGAGTTGCTCGCTCCAGATCGGGTTCGGTACCGCGACACCGCCGCCGAGCGCGACGGTCGCCGCGGCCAGCGTATCGTTTACGGTCTTGAAGATCGGTTCGCTGCCGACGCCCGGCCAAGAGATCCGCAGACGATCGTTATCCAGCGACATCCTGCCGGCCGCATCATCATGCGCCATGACAAGATAGGTCTGGGTGTTCAAAACCGCTCCATGATAGGGGCCGCGCAATGAGCTCTCGGCGGCCCGTTCTTTCTCGTGCAGCCACTCACCGGGACCGGCCGCCGAGCGCTTGCCGGCGACCTCGGCGGAAGTCTCGAGGATGCCCGGCATCAGCGCGCCAATGGCGCCTGGGACGGAGCCTTCCTCGATGACGAACCCGTCCCTTAAATTGACAGTGTCGCGGTTATCGATGAGGCCGGCGATGCAGGGACCCACGGGGGCGATCTCGCCCGGCGGCTTCGGCCCAAACCCGATGCCGTTGATCGGAGTGTCGGTATTGTAGCCGAAGGCGAAAACGTCGCCGTTGCCGGAAAGACCCTCGCCGACGCGATCCGATAAGGCGAGGCCGCGGGCCTTTGAGCGCAGCAGGAGCTGCGTCGAACCAAGCGTCCCCGCTGCGACGATAACGACATCCGCGGTGATAAACAACTCCGGCGCCGCGAAGTCCTCGCGCCCAACACCGACCGGCTGATAGCCGACAATCCACTTATCGCCACGCCGGGCGATCGCCCGTACGTCCACACCCACGAAGATCTCCGCTCCATGCGCCGCCGCGTCGGGAAGGTAGTTCATCAACGTCGTGTTTTTGGCGGCGTAATTGCATCCCGACACGCAGTCGCCGCAGCCGACGCAGCGCTTCTGCTCGACACCGACGTGATTGATCCCGTCAGTGAAAGTGACATTGATCGGCGGCCGGCTGAATTTCGCAGCCATGCCAAGCCCAGCCGCCGATTTCCTAAGCGCTTCGAGCTTTGGCAGCTGCGGAAAGTCTTCGGGCAGCGGCGTCGGGCACAGCATTTCAGTGGCGCGCCGATACCCGTCTTCGAGCCGGGTCGCCAGGTCGGCAAGCAGAGCGCGCGGCCACTTGGCCTCGCGCCAGAGCCGCTGATCCGGCCGCAACGAGACATTGGCGTTGATCAGCGAGGTACCGCCCAGGCCACAACCGACGAGGGCATTCATGTCTTCGTTGAGATGCAGCTCGAAGAGCCCCAGCCGCGAGCCGAGATGCCCCGCAGGCGTGTTGTATTGGATCTCGCGCAACCCCTCGAACTGCGTGCGTGGATATTCGCCGGGCTGAAACTCTCGGCCGCGCTCCAACAGGCAGACCTGCCGTTTCGCACGCGCCAGCCGGGAAGCCGCGATTCCCCCGCCATAGCCGGACCCGACGACGACGATCTCATAGTGGTCCTTGAGCTGCTCTGCTGGATGCGATAGGCGGCGTATTTGCATATTCCCCGTCCCTGTAAGCTTGCACAAAGTCAGTATTTCATAATTTTGCGGTTGTGTCATGTGTCGCAGAGACCTAGTGCAGGGCAATCGAGTGAGGAAGCGCGTGAAACGGGTAAAGTGCTGAATCTGATCCACTGGTTCGATGGCGGAGAACGGCAGTGGCGTTTGCGGCGGCGGCATTTGGGGCGCACGCCGGAGCGATTGTTTATTGGAAATATTTCAAGGGTCTGCCCGGTCGCCAGCAGCCTGGCAAAGGTGGTTTATCCGTGCCAGGAAATCCTGCTTGCGCGCCTGCGCGCGGCGCTGGCCGGGGCGGAGAGCTTCGCCGGCATTGCACTCGGCTTATCCGCGTCACGGAAAATCTTCGCCGCCGCAAATCCTCCCCAAATAAGCGCCTTCCTTAGCCCATTGCCGTCCCCGAAACTCATCAACTCATTGAAATCTCTTGCTCATTGAAAGCGAGTCGAGGGCAATTGCATTTATTGTAAGTCCGGAGTTGCCGTTCCGCGGGCCGCCGGGCTAGACTCTAGCAATCCTTCCCTTCTGGGTTAGCATTCCTTGGCCGATACCGGCGACACCGCCTCACCCCCCCAAAACTCCGGCGTCAGGCCGGTTTCAATTTCCGACGAAATGCGGCGCAGCTATCTCGACTACGCGATGAGCGTCATCGTCAGCCGGGCGCTTCCCGACGTGCGCGACGGTCTGAAGCCGGTGCACCGGCGCATTCTCTTTTCGATGCACGAGAACAATTACACGCCGGATCGCCCATACAACAAATCGGCGCGCATCACCGGCGATACGATGGGCAAATATCATCCGCACGGCAATCTCGCGATCTATGACGCGCTGGTGAGGATGGCACAGCCCTTTTCGATGCGTCTGCCGTTGATCGACGGACAAGGCAATTTCGGCTCCGTCGATGGCGACCCGCCTGCCGCCGAACGCTATACCGAAGTGCGTCTCGCGCCGGCCGCCATGCCGCTTCTGGACGACCTCGACAATGCAACGGTCGATTTTCAGCCGAATTACGACGGACGCGAGCGGGAGCCAACCGTGCTTCCGGCGAAATACCCCAATCTCCTCGTCAATGGCGCCGGCGGCATTGCGGTCGGCATGGCGACCAACATCCCGCCGCATAATCTTGGCGAGGTGATCGATGCCGCGATCGCCTTGATCGACCGTCCCGAGATGACGATCGAGGATTTGATGGCGATCATCCCTGGCCCRGACTTYCCGACCGGCGGCWRYATMTTGGGGCGGGCGGGCATCCGCRYYGCWTAYATGTCMGGRCGCGGYTCGGTGCTGACACGGGCGAAGGTCGAAGTSGAGGAAATCCGCAAGGAGCGCGAAGCCCTSATCGTCACCGAGATTCCYTATCAGATCAACAARGCSACYTTGATCGAGAARATCGCCGAGCTCGTTCGCGARAAACGCRTCGAMGGCATYTCSGATTTGCGCGATGAATCCGAYCGCGA
>JRHI01002333.1_pt1 | contig 13201 bp, 8 predicted proteins | sample 215371 | NCBI WGS metagenome assembly JRHI01 (sample SAMN02929681, study PRJNA255918) | sediment metagenome | biome: cave system; feature: Ice Cave; material: Sediment; isolation source: sediment from deep within a dark volcanic ice cave with no known source of... ...
GGGGTGGGGCCAAACAACTCTGCCGTTTCACCCCGAAGTGGGGCCAGGTAACGTTGCCGAACCTAGCCACGGCGCTCGGACGCGGACGGCGCCCCTCCGGCCGCGTTCGACCGTTCCTGATCTCACCCACGGCGTGAGACCCCGACCAGGCCCCTTCTCGTGAGTTGCCATGGAAGATCTCGCCGCACTGTGGAAACCCCTGGACGCCGACTGGCTCTTCGCGGCACAGCCGGTGACAGAGCTGGGACACCTCGTGTCAGGACTGACCCCGGACATCCCGAATGACGGCCAGGATGGATGGAAGCTGGTCGCCATCCGGGACGGAGGCGGTCGCCCTCGACACCATCGCCGGCGACGGAGCGCAGACGCGTCGTGACCTCGAGGCGGTGGGGCACCGGCACACGCCGGCGCAGCGTACCTGGTCGTTCTGGCGCTCGGACGGACCCGGCTTCGACCGCATGGCGAAGCGGAAATTCGAGACCACGCTTCGCGACTGCGGATTCGACGGGGTGGCGCTGGTCGATCCGTCAACGGGGGCGACCGGCGACATCGAGGTGGGCATTCGCCTCATCGACGCGGCCCTCCCAGGGTTCGCCGATGGACCATTTCGGAAGGTCGAGCACATCGCCACCGTGACCGGGCGGTTTCTCTCGGGTACCGCCCTGGGGATCCCTCGGACCGTCTTCCTCGGCGAGCGCATTCGCGGACAGGGTCGTCTCATGGCGGAGCATCTCCTGCACGAGACCGTGCATGTCATGCTCAACTCCAACTACTTCAGGGTCTTCCCCTTTCGGCGCGACGTCAGCCTGCTCGGGCCCGTGATCGGCGCTCCCTGGCACAACAGGGACCTCGGTCCCGAGCCGGCGACCTCGTGGTGGGGGATCGAGAAGTCCTTGCACGCGTTTGCGGTCTATGCCCATCTTGCCCTGCTGCAGCAGAGCCTCCTCGCCGGCGAGCATGCGGCGTACGCGCGCGAGCAGCTGCCCATGTCCATGTTCTGCACGCACTATCTGGGTGAGAGGTTGCTGATCATCGGCGACCGAGATTTGACGGCACAGGGGCGGGAATACGTCGAGGGACTGCTCGCACGGGTTCCCCTGACCGGTGGGGTGCGGCGCGGACTGGGCCTGTATGCCGGCAGGGGACTGGTGGATGCTGTCGTCGACCATGTCGCCTCGGGACGGCTGGCGCCGGTCCGCCCGGAGTGTCTGGTGCGGCGTCACCCGGCGTGTCTCACTGCGTGGGAGGGGGGGACACGGGGCCTTTCTCGCGTGGATGCCACCTCATCCGCATCGTTTCTCGCCGGCGGTAGGTCGGCTGGTGGATGAGTGCTCCGGCTGGACCAGCGTCGGGGCTCTCGCCGCCGGGCCGTCCCAAGGCCCCGACGTCAGCATATGGGCGTCCTTCCTGACGCGCCTCGGCGTCCTCGAGATCCACGGTGGCTCCGACGCCTGTGAGGGGCCCTGGCCGGCGCTTCCTCCGGAGTTGGAACGACAGGTCTACGTCGACGGGAGGGCGCTCAACGCGCTGGTGGTCTCCGGGCCGCCCGAATGACTCCGGCCACACCATCCTCCCAGCACGAACGATTCGCCTCGATCGAGGAGGCAATCTCGCTGGCCCATGACGAGGCTGCTCGGCTTGGGCACCGCCTGACGATCGAGGTCATCGGCGGCCAGCCGCATGCCACCACTGCCGGCCGTCTCATCGATGAGCGGGGCAGGATCGTCTGCCGGAGTTCCGGCAAGGGGCTGGGACCTCAGTCCGTCGCGAGTGCTGCTCTGGAGGCGTTGGAGCATCACTACCTGTCCTCTCCCAACAACCGCTCCTGCGAACCCGGGATGGTGAGGATCCTGCCCTGGCGCGAGGTGGGCGCTCAGCCGGAGGCGCGCCCACATCGCACGATCGGCAGGCTGAGCCGGCTGTGGCCGGAGGAACGCGTCGCCTGCGTCGACTATCAGCGATGGGACTCGGGAAGTGCGACGCTTGCAATGCCGATTGCGCTGTCCGACGTCGGCTACCGTGACCGCCCCCTCGCCGGCGACACCTTCGACTACGCACCGCTGCTGACCTACTGCAGCACCTCCGGAGCCGCGACTGGCGTGCGGGTGGAGGACGCGCTCCTGCACGCCGTCCTGGAGGTGATCGAGCGCGATGCGCTGTCACTCGCCCTTCTGGAGTGGTACGTCTGCGGCGCCGGTGAGGTCCGGTCGCTGTCACTCGGCGGTCTGCCGACCTACCTGCGCACACTGCACCGTCACGTCGAGACCGTGGTCGGTGCCGAGGTGGCCATCATCGATGTCACGTCGGACGTCGGCGTCCCCGCCTATCTCGCGGCCCCCCGATCCCCGCGACATGGCAGCAACCTCTGCGGATCCGGAGCCTCGCTGCACGCAACGTATGCGGTGGAGCGGAGCCTGACCGAACTCCTGCAGGAGTTCCGGATGCACGAGTACTACGGCTCGTGGGGCAGGAAGCGCCTCCAGCATGCGCGGTTGCGGGAATGGCCGGTGCTCCAGGAGTGTGTCGGGCTCGACGTGGAAGGACTCTGCCGGCGCCTCCCGTGTCGCGATGTGACGTTGCCCGCGAGCCAGCCATGCGGGGCGGCGAGAGGCGGTGATGTGCTCGCTGCCCTGATGCAGATCGAGAGACCCCTGTCCCGACGGGGACTTCACGTCTACTGGCGCGCTCTGACCCCACCCGAGGCCCTTGTCGCGGTCGTGCACGTGATCGTTCCGGGAGCGGAGGACTTCCATCTCGTCCGCACCGGCCATCCCGTGGTTCCGAGCGGCCGCGGCCACGCCTGGGTCCAGGCTCGCGGCCGGCGAGCCCACTCACCTTCGCTCGTGCCCTCATCGCACCGCACCGGCGATGCCGGCGGAGCTCTGCGCGGCGCATCCGAGGCTGCAACGCGGCTCGGCGCGAGAATCGCCCTCATCCCCATTCTCGACGGCCCGTATCCGGTCGTGGCCGCTCGCCTCGAGAGCGACCGTGGAGGCGTCCTCGCGGAAGGGCTGGGGAAGGGTCGCGGACAGCAGGCCACCGCCAGCGCGGTGTTCGAGGCGCTCGAGCGTGGCTTCTGCAGTGGCGGGATCGGGCCGTCGGGACCGGGCGCGCTTCTGCCGGCCGCCGAGGTGGCGCTGCAGCCGGAGCTGGCGGAGGACAGGGTGATCGGCCTGCTCGCGAGCACCGACCCGAGGGGATCGGTGGGGTGTCACGAGTTCGAGCCCCTGGACTGCAGCGGCGCGGCCGTCTGGGTCCCCGACGTCCTCTTCGATCCCGCGTACCGTGCGCATCCCGCGGCGGGAGACAGCGTGTGGTACTGGCGACTCCTGCGTTACGGAACCAGCAGCGGAAACGCGGCGGGACGCACGCTGTCCGAGGCGGTGCTGCACGGTCTGCTGGAGACCATCGAGCGTGATGCGGTCTCACTCCTGCTGCTGGATCGCTACGTGGAGCGCGGCCGGCCGCGTGCGTTGCCGGACGTCGCCTCCGAGGCCCTGTCGGACGTCCGAAGCATCGTCATGGAGGCGGTCGGTACGCCGCTGGTGATGCTCGACGCGACCTCCGACCTCTGCGTCCCAACCGTTGTCGCCCTCTGCGCCGACCGACGATTTCCTGCACGCCTCCTGGGGAGCGGCTGCTCGCCATCTGTGGCCCATGCCGCCGAGCGGGCCCTCACCGAGCTGCTCCAGCTGGGCAGCACCTACATCTGGGGGACGACGGACGCGACCGACGCGAGCGGGGGAGATCGGCTGCGCGGCCGGTCCGAGTTGCTCCATCGCGTCTACATCAGCGACCTCGCTCCCACCGCGAAGGACATGGCAGATGGGGGAGGGCGTCGCCACGACCGCTCCGCCGCGGCGCGGACCCCCGGCGCGGTGCTGCACCAGGTCCAGGGGCTGCTGTCGGCTCGCGGCTTCCGCGCATTCCGACGCATGCATACTCCGAAGGACTTCCCCGTGGCGGTGGCCTCCGTGTACGTGCCGGGACTCGCGCGCTTCTATCTCGCCCGGCACGGGTTCGAGGTCGTGCCGACGGGCCGAGACCATCGCCGCCGGCTTGCCGCGCATGCCTGATCATCGACGGCCGGCGGCTCCGGACAGGGCGGGGCGGAGCACGGCGCGCGAGGACGGCTTCTGCCTCGCGAACGTACGGGTCGTCGACCTGCGGCACGGAGAGGTGCTGCCGCCGCAGGACGTCCGAGTGCGGAACGGGCGGGTCACGGCGGTCGGCCCGGCGATGGAGGGTGGGGAACCACTTCCCCGGACGGACTGTCACGGGCTGCATCTCCTCCCCGGCCTCTGTGACATGCACGTCCACTTCAGTGACGTCTCGGAGGGTTGGGCGTATCTGACAGCCGGCGTCACCACCGTGCGGAACATGTCGGGCAGCCCCTTTCACCGCGCGTACGCGTCGGCGGTGGCCGAGGGCGCCTGCGTCGGCCCTCGCCTGATCTCGACCTCCCCGATCCTGGACGGTCGCGGGCCGAGTGGAAAGCCCTACCTCGGGGAGTCATACGTGGTCGACAGCGGGAGCGCCGCGGCGAGGTACGTTGCCGACTTCGTGCGCCTGGGCTACACGCAGGTCAAGGTGTACTCGTGGCTGGACCCGCTCGTCCACGGATCGGTGGGGGCCGCGTGTCGAGACCTCGGCGTCCGCCTCGTGGGCCACTGCCCGATGGAGATGACATTCGAGCAGGCGATCGGCAACGGCCAGACGTGCTTCGAGCACTGGACGAACCTGACGTATGATCCGCGGACGAACCGGGGGTGCGGCGGCGCTTCGGGTGGTGGCGGCGCCGGCGGCAACCCGGACGCGGCGATGGATGTGCTCCGGCGGTTCGACTGGGAGCGCTTTGCCACCCTGATCGCCGACTGCGCTGCCGGCGGCGTCTTCGTGTGCCCGACGCTGACGGCCCATGAGCCGGTCGCCGATCAGGAGCTCACGGCGCGCGACGGCTGGGAGGTCCGGCCGGACATCTCGGCACTGTGGTCCGCGGCGAGCGCGATCACGAGAAGCTCGGCGCAGATTGCCCTCGACCGCATGTACCTGGAGTTCGCCTCTCGGGTGACGGCGCAGTTCCAGGCTGCGGGAGGGTCGGTCCTGGCAGGGACGGACACACCCGATCCCTGTATTCCGCCCGGTCGCGGCCTGCACCGCGAGCTCGACCTGCTCAGCAGGAGCGGGATGGGAGCGCTCGAGGCGCTGCGCTCGGCGACCGCGGTACCGGCGGGCTTTCTCGGTGCACCGGACGACGGCTTCATCGAGGTGGGCTCCAGGGCTGACCTGGTGCTGCTCCGCTCGAACCCCCTGGCGGACGTGCGTGCGGTCCGTGACGTGGAGGAGGTCGTCGCTGACGGCGTCCTTCTCGATCAGCACACCCTCGGCGAACTGAGGGCTGCGCGTGGAGCTCTGGTGGAGAGGCCACGCTGGGGGGACGGCGAGCCGCGCGTGCCGCGGGTGTGCCGGTCATCACGCACATACCGCCGGTGGAGTGAGCACAGCCCTCCGACCGAGCGCCTGCAGGTGGACCTGGTGGAGCGACCACGGGGGCGGCTCCAGGTGAGGGAGATCCTGTGGTCATTCGACTCGATCACATGGCGGACCGTGGAGCTGGACAGCGACGGATGCCTGCGCTGGGGCGTGGTGGAGGAGGAGTGCCCGCTGGGACAGTCGGTGTCCCATTTCGAGGTCGACGGCGATCGCATCACAGGGTGGGTTCGTGGCCCCGGCAGCCGCAGCGAGGCCTCGTGGTGCGTTCGCATCCCCGACCGTGCTGCCTCTGTCGCCGTCGACGAACCGGGATCGCTGACCGCGGTGTTCTGGCAGCTGAGAGCAGCCTGGCGCAGGGGGCGCCACGCGCTGCTCGTGCCACCGAGTCTCGACGGTGAGCTGCCCTGTCTGGAAGGCGCCATTGCCGCCGTCGCGGGGAACGGCGTTGCCCTCAAACAGACCAGGACGGGCGGCCTGATCCTCAAGCGTTTCCAGGTCGACTCCGACGGGTGGCTCAGCCGGATCTCGGAATGCATCCGTGGTCATGTCCTCGAATACCGACGGGTGAACGAACCGTCGAGGCCGTCATGACGGCGCTGCCGGGGAGTGACGGCGCGAGCACGGTCGGGCGGGATGCCGTCACCGCGTGGCACTTCGGTCCGGCGCGGCGGTTTCTCGCGGCGCGCATCATCTCTCTTGTCGGGGACTCCCTTCTGCCCGCCGCGCTGCTCATCTGGACGAAGGACCTGACCCAGTCGAATGCCTCGGTCGGCGTCGCGGCGACGGTCACCGGGGTGACCGCCCTGAGCTCTCTCGGGTCGGGCTGGGTCGTCGACCGTGCGCCCGTGAAGCGACTCCTGCTTGGGTCGTACGTTCTCAGCGCAGCCGCTCTGCTTCCCCTGCTCCTGGTCGGGACACCGGCACTCGCCTGGATCATCTATCTGGTGATGTTCACAATCGGCGTCATCCACTCTGTGCACAATCCATCGAACGCCGTCGCCATGCGCGTGCTCATCCCGAGAGCGAGCCTGTCACGTGTGAACTGGTGGCTGTATTCGGCGAGGAGCGGAATGCGGATCGTGGCGCCGCTCATCGGCGCCGCGGTGTACACCGCAGCCGGGATACGTCCCCTCGTGGTGGTGGATGCCGTGTCCTTCCTGGTGCCGGTGGCGCTGATGGGCTCGCTTCCCCTCTCCAGACCTGGCGGACCATCGCCGCCGGCCTTCGAGCTTCGCGAGGCCACCCGGGGAATCGAACTGATCCTGGGTACGCCGGTGCTGCGGGCCGCGCTGGTGGCCCTCGGCGGAGTGATGTTCGTTCTCGGCGGCCTGGAGGTGCTCATGTTCGCGCTCATCGGTGAGGGTCTGGGCAGGCCACCGGAGTTCTTCGGGCTGCTCAGCGCCGTCTACGGGGGCGCAGCCGTCATCGGCGGCGCCATGGCGCCGCGCCTCTGCAGGCGGCTGGGCGGGCTCGGGAGTGTGAGTCTTGCCATCGTCGCCGTCGCCTGCGGATTCGCCCTGTACAGCACCGGGCGTCTTCCGCTCGTGCTCGCCGGCCAGGTGGCCAATGGGCTTGCTCTGCCGGTCGTCGTGGGGGGCGCCCTCACGATCTCGATGATCGTCCCGCCGGAGGCGCTGCAGGGACGGGTCAGCGCTGCATTCGATGCCGCGACCATGCTGGCCGGGACGGCCTCGCCCCTGATCGCCGCCGCACTCGTGGTGATCGTCGACTATCGTGCTGTCCTCGCTGCCGGCGCCGTCCTGCTCCTGGGCGTGGCCGCTGTCACCGCGGCGGCGGCGCGAGCGGATGTCCCGGACCGGGCGCTGTGACCGCACCTGCGCGGCGCCCGCCGTCAGCTCGTCGGGAGGGCGTCGCTTCCCGCGGTGAGGAGCATCGGCAGCACCGGCAGGCCACGGCCCGCGAGCAGGTCCCACAGAATTCGGTTGCTGTCATCCACTTCGAACTGGATGGGCTTGCCGAGGTGGGCGGCTCGCTCGAGGCAGGCCCCCAGGAGGGTGGCGGTGACCTGCTCGCCGTGGACGTGCGATGGGTCGACGGGCCCGAGGTGAGCCAGGTACAGGTGATCGCCGCCGAGCGGTGGTCGGATCAGCGTGGCCGCTCCGAGCACCACCCCGGCCTCCACGACGGCAACCTCGGACTCCGGTACGAGGTCGGGCCCGGCGAAGTGGTCGACGATCAGGCGGTCCGGCCAGGCGGTGGGAGGGTCCCACGCGTGGGCGCTCTGGTACCAGCGGAAGAGCGCCCGGGCCAGGGCGAGGCGATCGACGTCCGGCGTTCGCAGGATCCTGCACCCCGCGGGGAGCGGCTCTGCACGACCGGTGGCCGCGGTATCGACACGATCCAGCCAGCCGACCCATGTCCGTGCGAGGGCGCGGAAACGGTGGTGAGTGAGGAAGGCGACGGAGACGTGGTCTCCGGGATGCACCTGAATTCGGAACGGGCGTGGCTCGCCCGCAGTCAGATTCCGGGCGGCGGCGAGCAATGCGGATCCGACGCCCGAGCGACGGTGGCCCGGTGCAACGTCGAGAACGAGACCGTATCGCATGGCATGCCGGCGGCTGTCGACGATCGTCGCCGCTCCCACGATCGCGCCGCCATCGTCGGCCACCAGGGTGCGCCGGCACGGAGCCCGGCGGTCGGGCCCGTGAGCCTCATGGAGGCGGCGCAGGGCGGGATCCGCTCGCCAGGTGGCATCGAGGAGGGATGTGAGCTCTCGGCCATCGGTGTGTCGGTACGCGCGGATCCTCGGTCCCACCGGGATATCGTGCGTCACCTGCACGGGCTGCTGATGATCTGTCTCGGCCTGCTGCTGGCGGGGTGCGGCAGCACGACCCCACCCGCCGTGGGGCTGCCCGGCTCCGGCTCATCGGATGGCGGCGTGCTGGTCATCGGCCTTCCCCAGGAGCCCCGCTCATTTCTGGCTGCGGACATCGTCGACCGCCTGCCGCTGTCGATCGCGGTCGATGCCCCGGTCACCGAGGGCCTGCTCTGGTACCGCTCCATCGACGAGACGGTACACGCGAGGTCGCCGGCCGATCACTACCGGCCCGACCTGGCGACCGAGGTGCCCACGGTGGAGAACGGTGACGTGAGGACCGCCGGTTGCCGGGCCGTCACTGCGGGTGTCGCGGAATCGGTACCGCCCCTGTGCGTGACCTGGAAGCTCCGGTCCGGCGTGCTCTGGCACGACGGCAGCTCCTTCAGCTCCCGGGATGTCTGCGACACGTTCAGATTCTTCTGGTTGAGGTACCGGGACAGGAACCCGACCGCCATTGCCAGCACCGCAGGCTGGGACCAGGCTGTCGGCTGCGCCGAGGAGGGGCCGTCGCAGGCGACGCTGAGCTACGCCAGCAGTCATGCACCGTACCTGAGCCTGGGTTCAGGCGTGTACGGCATCCTTCCCGGCCGGCTCCTCGAGCGGCCCTTCGCAGGAGACACCGACCTGGAGAGGACGCCCCAGACTGTCGACCTCAGCCGCGGCACCGGGTCGAGCGCGGCGTTCAAGGGGACGGCCACTCTCGACAGGATGATCGACGGCACCGGCCCCTTCGTTTTCCACGCGTACGAGCCCACCAGGCGCATCGTGCTGGTTCGCAACCCTCGCTACTGGGATGCACGGCACCGGCCACACCTCGACGCGATCGTGTTCACGTTCGTCGGGGACGTGAGCTCTCAGGTCGACCAGGCCGCCTCGGGCGCCATCGACATGGGGCTCGACTACGGCCTCCCTCTCCTGCCACGACTCGACGACCTCAGCAGGAGCGGACGCCTGCGGGTTGAGACCCTCGCCGAGCAGAGCCGCCCTCCGAACAGGGTGATCGTCAACAGCTACTCCAGCAGACTCCGGGGGCTGAGCCGCAACGACGTCGCGTGGACGTTCAACAGCTTCGACTGGTTCTGCGAGGACAGCGTCTGCCGGGCGTGATCACCCTTCGGTGTCCGGCGTCCGCTCACGCACAGCACGAGCCAGCTCCCGGCGCGAGGCGATGCCGAGCTTGACGAAGATATGGGAGACGTGCGTCTGCACAGTCCGGGGGGAGACGAAGAGGCGCTCACCGATCTCGGGGTTGGTGAGACCCTCCGCCACCAGTCGCGTCACCTGGCGCTCCGCTCCGGTGAGACTCGCCCATCCGCTCGAGGGCCGGCGGCGTCGGCCCCGGCCACGTTGGGCGAGCGCGACGGCCTCTTCGCCCGAGAGAGCGGCACCGCGGGTCCACATGCCGAGGAAGTCGTCGGCGCACATCGCCGCCCGAGCCAGGCCGACGTTCCGCTCATGGTCAGCCTGGTCGAGCACCGGCCGGGCGAAGCCGCCGCTCTCGACGATCGCGGCGGCAGCACCAAAGAGAGGTGCGGCGTGCTCCACGCGACCCTGCTCCGCCAGGAGCGCGGCGATGGCTTCGAGCGACCCCGCCACACCACAGCGGTGCCCGATGTCGAGCTGCACCGACAGCGCCTCGTGATGCAGCGCGACGGCGGTGTCGAGGTCACCCTCCGCTCGGGCCAGGATGCCGCGGCAGTGGACCACCTGCGAGACGGCGAACTGGTCGCCGGACTCGCGCGCGACCGAGTACGCATCCGCAAAGCGGTCGCGTGCGGCGCTGAGGTCCCGATCTCGTAGGGAGATGCACCCGAGGCCGAGGAGAGACATCGCCACGTTGCCTCGGTGGCCGGCGGACCGCGGCAACCCGATCGCCTCGGTGAACAGCGATCGGGCGGACGCGCAGTCGCCGGCGGCGAGGATCACCCGGCCGTGGAAACCGAGGCAGAAACCCAGGATGGACGGGGAACGGGTGAGTCGAGCGAGGGTCACGCCCTCACCCGACAGTGCCCGGGCCGTGGGGTGGTCACCGCGGGCGCTGGCGAGCTCGCCGAGATAGACGAGGGCGACGGCGGTCCACAGGGTATCGCCCAATGACCTGGCCACCGCCAGACCGGCATTGAGGTGGTCGGCAGCAGCCGCGAGGTCACCTTGACGCAGCGCGACATACCCGAGGCCGAGCAGTCCCAGGCGTTGGCCCTGCCTGTCGGTGAGCTGGCGCGACACCTCCAGGCACTCCTCGAGGGGCGGACGGGCGGCGTCGAACTGTCCCTGGAAGATGTGAGCGAAGCCGAGCATGCCGAGGGCCCCTGACAGGCACCAGGTGTCCGCTGACCGCCGGGCCAGCTCGGCGCTCTCTCCGAGCAGGGGCGCCGCCACCGTGGGTTCCGTGAACATCTTGACCACGCCCTGAAGGTTCAGGGCACGCGCCTCACCCCGACCGTTGCGGGCGGCGCGGAAGAGGGCCAGGCTCTCGTCTGCGGCGGAGCTCGCAGTGGCGAAGTCCCCGAGCATCGAGGACAGCAGACCGATGCCCCACAGCGCCCTGGCCCGTAGGGGCGGCGCCCCATCGGGATGGGCGGTGAGAGCCCGCTGCAGCCAGTCGCGGCCCTCCACGATGTATCCCCGCACGAGCCAGAAGAGGGGAAGCGCAGCCGCCAGTCGCAGCGCCAGGTCGTGACGGCCGCAGCCGAGAGTCCGGTCGAGCGCAGCCCGTATGTTCGAGTGCTCGGTGTCGAGACGCTCCATCCAGCGCGGCTGCGAGGGACCGGAGAGCTCCGCCTCGGCGGCCTCGGCGAGGTGGCAGCACCACCGAGCATGAGCCTCCCGGAGCGCGGCGTCCTCGCCGGCGAGCTCGAGTCTCGTGCGTCCGTACTCCCTGATCGTCTCGAGGATCCGGAAACGGATGTCGGCGCCCGTGGTCTCCGAGACCACCAGTGACTTCGAGACCAGGCTGTGGAGGCAGTCGAGGACTTCGCCACGGGGCCCGCCGCCGCCGCACACGTCGACCGCAGCGTCCAGAGTCCAGCCTCCGGCGAACACCGCGAGCCGTCGCAGCATCGCCTGCTCGCACTCGGTGAGGAGTTCGTGGCTCCACTCGATGGCTGCGAGCAGGGTGCGGTGCCGCGGGACCGCGGTGCGGCTGCCCCCGGTCAGCAGGCGGAACCGGTCGTCGAGGCGAGCTGCGATCTGGGCCGGTGAGAGCACGCCCACACGCGTGGCGGCGAGCTCGATGGCAAGGGGAATCCCGTCCAGTCGCCCACAGATCTCACCGACCGCAGCCGCCACCGACCCCAGCGTCGGATCGGCGAGGCCCGATCTCTCGACGAACAGGCGGACCGCATCCGACTGGGCGAGTGCCTCCACCGAGTGCGCCATGGTGAGGTCGGGAACCGCAAGGGGAGGAACCGGCCAGACCACCTCCCCGGTGATGCGCAGGAACTCCCGGCTGGTCGCGAGGATGCGCAGCCGGTGACACGCGCGGAGGAGCGCATCGACGAGCTCGGCACATGCCTCCACCACGTGTTCACAGTTGTCGAGAACGAGGAGGACGGAGTGGGTGCGCAGATGCTCGACGAGAACCTCGGTGGCCGGCTGCAGCCGCTGCTCACGCAGCGAGAGTGCATCGGCCACCGCATGCGCGACCATCGAGGCGTCGACGAGTGACGCCAGCTCGACGAGCCAGGTCCCCTCCCGGTGCTTGCCGGCGGCTCGTGCGGCCACCTCGAGGGCCAGTCGCGTCTTGCCGACGCCGGCGGGTCCGGTGAGCGTGACCAGACGGCTGCTGTCGAGGTGTTCGAGCACCTCCGCGATCTCGCGGTCCCGGCCGACGAAGCTGCTCACCGGCGCAGGTAGGTTGGAACGCCTCGAGCTCACACGGACGTGGGCCTCGGTGGGAAGATCCCGGGCCCGGGCGTCAGCAGACAGTCCGGATCATAGCGGTGTTTGGCGCACAGCAGTGCCGGCCAGTGCCGGCCGAAGTGCTCCGGCCACTCCTCGGGTCGCAGCTCGACCGCGCTGATCGGGTAGAGGGTGCCACCCCGGGCACGGTTGCCCTCCAGGAGCGAACGATTGCGGGCGAGCATGCGGGCGACGGCGTCGGGGGTGGGTCGGGCGGTGCGCATCACGTCGCAGAGAAAGGCAACATCCTCGTCGGGGAGTCGGAGCAGGGGACGCTGGAACCGGGACGGCCGCAACGGGTAGACGAGGATCCGGAGCCGGCCGACGTCGTCGTCCATGGCCGTGCTCAGCAGCTCGGTGAGGTGCTCCTCGATACCGGATCCCGGGACGAGGAGGTCCAGCCACGGGTGGGGGTGGTCCCACAGCCCCTGCGAGCGGAGCAGGGCGACACGCTCACCGACGCGCCCTGCCCACTCCGGTTCGCTCCTGTCATCGATTCGCTCGGATCCCGGTATGTGACCAAGCCCGGCCAGCAGGACGCCGTCGGACGGCGAGGTGGGTGGGCTGTAGTGGGTCGCCGCCTCGATGTAGCACTCCGGGGACGCCGCCGACGACGGGGCGATGACCCCGAGCACATAGTCGAAGCGCTCGTCGTCGACGAGCCGGCGCTGGTCGCGTGTCATGCTGGCGGGGTCCGGATACCACAGCCGGATCACGCGCACGCGGGTGTGAGCGGGCATCAGTCCCAGGGTGGCGCGGACGATGATGCCGCACTGGCCGAGACCCGCGAGGACGGCGTGGAAGAGATCACCGGCCAGCGTCGGCGTGCACCGCACGAGCTCGCCGGCACCGGTGACCACCTCGAGCTCACTCACGTGGTCGACCTGTGCACCGTGGCGAAAGCTCGTGCCGCTGATGCCGCCGACCGATGTCGGTCGTCAGCGGATAGGTCCACCGTCCGTCAGGTGA
>JRHI01002334.1_pt1 | contig 13199 bp, 10 predicted proteins | sample 215371 | NCBI WGS metagenome assembly JRHI01 (sample SAMN02929681, study PRJNA255918) | sediment metagenome | biome: cave system; feature: Ice Cave; material: Sediment; isolation source: sediment from deep within a dark volcanic ice cave with no known source of... ...
CAAGGCGCGCCCTGGTCGACGGCCTTGTCCGCTACGACGAGGCGCATGGTTTTCGTGGTCCCATGCGCCACATCGACATCAGCCAGGATTGGGGGGTTCCGCTTGCCGATATTCCGGCCTTGGGCGATGTCGCACCGTGGCGGCTCGCCGTCGTTCTCGATGCCGCTGATGCCGGCGCGCGAATCGGCTTGCAACCCCGCCGGGAAAAATCCGGCGAGATCGAGCGCGAACGCGAATCAGGCACGCTCGCCACCGCCGGGTTGCATTGGACCCGTGGTACCGGCTCCCGCGCGTCGCTTGGGCCGGGCGATGTGATCTATGTCGAACCGATCGAGGGAACTCCGCGGCAGTACCGGCTGCGCCAAATCCCGGAGGTCAGCGGCGCGATCGTCGTCATGGACCCCTACACCGGCCGCGTGTTCGCCATGGCCGGCGGTTTTTCCTTCGACCAGTCCGAGTTCAATCGCGCGACGCAGGCCATGCGCCAGCCGGGTTCCTCGTTCAAGCCTTTTGTCTATGCCACCGCGCTCGACAATGGTTATACGCCATCTTCCATCATACTCGACGAGCCCATAGAAATCGATCAGGGACCGGGTCTAGGGGTGTGGCGTCCGGAAAACTTCGAGGGCAAGTCGAGCGGTCCCCACACCTTGCGCTATGGCGTCGAACATTCGATCAATCAGATGACCGTGCGGCTCGCCCGCGATGTCGGTATGCCGCTCATCGCCGAATATGCCAAGCGCTTCGGTATCTACGACGATCTGCCGCCCTACCTCGCGATGTCGCTTGGTTCCGGCGAAACGACCTTGATGCGCCTGACCACCGCCTATTCGATGCTCGCCAACGGCGGCAAGAGAATCAAGGAAACCTTGATCGACCGCATCCAGGACCGCTGGGGACATACGATCTACCGCCACGACGAGCGAATCTGCGAGGGGTGCGACGCGCCGGCATGGCAAAATCAAGAAGAGCCGAGACTCATCGACAAACGGGAGCAAGTGCTCGATCCCCTCACCGCTTACCAGATCACCTCGATCATGGAAGGCGTCATCCAGCGCGGCACCGGCGTGGCGATCAAGGAAGTCGGCAAGCACCTCGCCGGCAAAACCGGGACGACCAACGACGCCAAGGACCTTTGGTTCATCGGTTATTCGCCCGATCTCGCGGTCGGCGTATTCATGGGTTACGATCAGCCGCGCTCGCTAGGGGATTCGGCGCAAGCCGCGCATTACACGGCGCCGATCTTTCGCGACTTCATGAAGATGGCGCTTGCCGGCAAACCCGACATTCCATTCCGGGCGCCGCCTGGCATCAAGCTGATCTGGGTCAGCGCGAAAACGGGAATGCGGACGAGCGCGAGCACCGCGGGAGCGATCCAAGAGGCGTTCAAGCCAGGCACGGCGCCGCCGGACTCCTATGCCGCCGGCGACGCGACGCCGCGGGCACAGGCCATTAATCCCGACACCGACCGGCTGGTCGGGACCGGGACCGGCGGGTTGTATTAGGCCGCGGCTCGATTTGGGCGCGGCCTCGCCTTGGTCCAATCCCTTCTCGCGCGCCTGCAAGACCAGGCCGGGTGCGGAGCGCATCCGTCTGCAATTCGGTTGCGCGCGATCCAGCCGCGCGTGCGAGCGCGAAAATTCAGAGCGGTTCTTTTCGAGGCAGCCGCCCGCGACGGCTAAAAAAGCCGCGGGGCCTTCGGAGTTCCGATGTAAGGGGGCATGATGGCGCAACTAGCGGTTACAATCGCGGGCCGGGTCTACCGGGTGGCCTGCGACGAAGGCGAGGAAGCCCGTCTCGGCGATCTCGCGCAGTTGGTCGATGCCAAGATTTCCGGGATGCGGCAGCGTTTCGGCGAGATCGGCGACCAGCGTCTCACCATCATGGCGGCGCTCACCCTCGCCGACGAATGGGCGGACGCGAACAACCGCGTCCGCGAGCTCGAAGCCGAACTTGCGCGGCTCAAAACTCCTTCGGCTTCCACCCCTGACTGGGCCGAGCAGGTTGCCGTTTTGCTCGGCGAGGCGGCGCAGCGGATCGAGAATGTCGCGCAGGAGTTGACTGACTCCAGCCGCGAGTAGACGTGACCTTCAATCATCGGGCTTCGACCCTGTGCCTTACGGCGCGTACCCCATGGCCGAATTCGCTGTCTCCCGAAACGTGTTCGGCGGCATTCTGGAATTGAGCGCGGAACACCGTCCGCCGACTGATGTGGCACCTGCGTGAGGTGTTCGATTCCCCCGAGGTTGGAGCAAGAGCGTTTGGGAGATGCGCCCTGATCCAGACAGGTTTGATAACATCCTGCATGCCATCGAGCTGCTGGTCATCCGAATGGCAGTTGGCGCTCAGCCTTGCCAAAATGGCTAAATTGAGCCTATCTGAATTAATCCCGGCCATCTGGCGATCAGGGGTATTGTGAGGAAGGCTACGCACCGAATTCCGTAGTCAGCGGCTTATCCCCTTGCCATAGTTCGAGAGGTGAACGATGACGCTTTCGAAACGGGATCTACTGGGAAAGATTCATTTCGGCTCGGCCGTCGCCGAACAAGAGGCAGCAGAGTTAAGTGAGTATTTTGTCGAAACCTATCAGTGGAAGAAGGTTGAAAAGGGCGAAATTGATATTGTGTATGGCAAAAAGGGGACAGGAAAAAGCGCCATATATTCGCTCATCAAGTCGAAAGAAAATGAGTTCTTTGAAAGAAATATATTAATATGTATTGCGGAAAATCCTCTAGGGGATCTTGCGTTCCAATTATTTACAGAGGAAGAAATAAAAACAAAACAAGAATACAATTACATATGGAAACTATATTTTCTCTCTCTGGTGGCAAATACAATTTGTGACTTCGGTCTTGAAACGCCCCAGTTTGTAACTGTGAAAGAAATTCTCCAAAATATTGGATTAGTCGAAAAATCAATTAATCTCAAAAGTTTGCTGCGACGTGCATATGATTACGTAAAATTATTGGGGAAAGTCAAATACATTGAACCGAAGGTAACAGTTGATCCAAACACCGGCTTGCCAACTGGATTTGGAGGTCGCATCACGTTTATGGAGCCTACGGCGGAGGAAAAAAAGAAAGGCAAAGTTCCGATAAGAGAACTCCTTGCCATCTGCAATTCCACATTACTTCAAAAGGCATATAAGGTCTGGGTGTTGATTGATAGACTGGATGTTATTTTCTATGATAATCCTGAAATTGAACGTAGGGCCCTTCGATCATTATTCKAAGTATATAAGGACTTCGCGGCTTGGAATTTTATCTGTCTTAAGATATTTATTCGCGACGATATTTGGGAGACGATTGCTGAGGGCAAATTCCCAGAAGCAAGTCATCTGGATCGAACGGTGACGCTCGAGTGGAACGAGAAGGCGATTATAAATCTAATTGCCAGGCGGCTCCTATTTAACGGCCCGATCTTGGATGCAATGACAGTTGATAAGTCTCATACGTTAGAAGACTTAGATGAGCAAACCGCTCTGGTAAGAAGATGTTTTCCAAGTATTCCAAACCAGAAGGGGAAGGAAACTGACTTTGTCACATGCCTCATTACCAACACTACAGATGGAAAAGGTAACACTACTCCGCGGGAGATTGTGCAGACGCTTATACTTATGAAGGACGCGCAGCTGGAGCACATGTTCCTGGGGGGCAAAGATCCTGCGGATGAGTTTTTAATCGAGCCTATGGCTTTTGAAGAGGCAATTACGAAAGTTGCCAAAGGTCGACTAAACAAGACAATTATCCCTGAGTATCCAAAATTCTCCTATTACATAAAACGTCTCGAAGACGACAGAAGCAAAGAGTATTTTGTGTCGGCGCTAAAGCGTATATGGCAGATTGACGAAGAAAAAGCTCGTGAAGTCGCTGAAGGACTGGTAAGGATTGGCGTATTTTATCGCGTTAAAAGCCAATCAGGACTTGATCTTTATAGGTTACCCAGAATATATCAAATAGCGCTCGGCAAGGTTCCCACAATATCAACGTGAATTAATTGTTCATCCGGACGGGACGACAACCAATCTAAAACTCAAGCTAGCTCCTCCCCTCGCCCGCTTCCCAGAGCGCTTCGAGGCCCACGCGATAGGTCGGAAAGGCGAGCTTTACGCCTAGCTCGTCTTTCAGCTTGCGGTTCGAGGCGCGTTTGTTCTCGGCATAAAAACTCCGCGCCAAAGGATTCAGACCGGCGGCTTCGACGTCCTGTTCGGGCGGCGGCTCGATTCCCATCAGCATCGCGGCGTATGTGATGACATCTTGCGGCGGCGCCGGCGCGTCGTCGCTCACATTAAAGACATCGCCAGGGCCTTTGCAGGCCACGGCGGCGTCAATCGCGCGAGAAATATCCTCGACATGGATGCGGTTAAAAACCTGACCTCTCTTTACGACGCGCGTCGCGGTCCCTGCCTTGAGATTGAGGAGGACATTGCGGCCGGGGCCGTAAATTCCGGCAAGACGCAGGATATATACTTTTTTGTCGCTCTCCTTGCCGATCGCGGCCCAGGATTTCTCGACCTGAAGCCGCGCCAGCGAACGCTCCGAGGAGGGCGCCGGGGTTGTCGTTTCATCGACCCATTCGCCACGCGCGTCGCCATAGACGCCGATCGTCGAGAGATAGATGATCGTCTGCGGGCGACGCAGGTTCGCAATGCGGTGGCCATACCGCGCCAGCACGGGATCGGCCGAGACGCCGGGCGGGACGGATACGAGGATGACATCGGCCGAGGCAACCCGCTCCGCGATGGCCGCGTCCTCATGTTCGGGGCCGAACACGAAGGTCTCGATATTTTCGCTCGCCAACTCCTCGGCTTTGGCGGGCGTGCGCACGGTGCCCGCGATGGCAGCGAACGAACTTCCCGAGCGGGCGATGAAATGGCGCGCGCAATAGCCAAGACCGAATGCGAAGAGATTCATGACGGCCGGCCTTCTTTCAGATCGATCGCTCCCGCGGCCATCGCTCCGGCGGCCATCGCGGCGCCGGTTGCCGCCGCCCATTCGGCTTCCACTGTTTCGTCCGCCTCACTGGGACGCCAGCGGCGTTCGAATGCAGCCAAATCAGCCGGCGGGACGAGCCGGCCGAGCGCCCACACCGCCATCGCCCGCACCAGAGCCGAAGAGCTTTTCAGTTTCTCCGCGACCGGTCCTGCGAGTGCAAGATCGCCGCTATTGCCGGCCGCGATCAAGACATTGCGCATAAAGCGGTCAAAGCCAATTCGCTTGACCGCGCTTCCCGTAAACAGCGCCCGAAACGCGGCATCGTCAAGGCGAAGCAAATCGGCGATTGGGGGGACGGAAAGCTCTTCACGCGCTTGCAATTTGGCTTCGTGCGCCGTTGCCGCGAATTTGTTCCAGGGACAGACCGCAAGACAATCATCGCAGCCAAAAATGCGATTTCCGATCAGCGGCCGGAACTCGCGGCCGATATGGCCCTTGTGTTCGATCGTGAGATAGGAGATGCAGCGGCGGGCATCGAGCACATAGGGGCGCGGAAAAGCCTTTGTCGGGCAAATGTCGAGACAGGCCTGGCAGGTACCGCAATGATCCGGCTCCGGCGGATCGGGCGCGAGCGGCAGATCGGTAAAGATGGAGCCCAAAAACAGCCAGGAGCCGAACTCGCGCGAAACCAGATTGCTGTGCTTGCCGGCCCAACCGAGACCCGCCGCCTGCGCCAGCGGCTTTTCCATGACCGGCGCGGTATCGACGAAAACCTTGACTCCGGTTCCCTTGGCTTGCCTGACGAGCCACGCGGCGAGCAGTTTGAGCCTTCCCTTGATAAGGCCATGATAATCGCGGTTTCGCGCGTAGACGGAGACATTTCCGGCCGATTTCCGCGCCAACGCGGCAAGCGGATCGCCAGCCGGGCCATAGTTCATGCCAAGCATGATAATGCTCGCGGTCGCGGGCCAGAGTTTGCGCGGATCGGAACGCCGCGCTTGCGTTGCGGCGAGCCAGTCCATCGAGCCCGCCGCGCCGGAGGCAATCCAGGACCTGAGTCTTTCCGGCGCGTCGGGAATGGCGCCCGGGTGGGTGATGCGGCAGACGTCGAAGCCGCGCGCGCGGGCCTGCGCGCGTAGCAGCGCCTTAAAGTCCGCGCCTAAAAATCGAGATCCGCGTAGATCGGGTTCGGAGAGAAGCCTGGCAGCCGGTCGGCGAGCAGCGGGCGGAACGACGGACGCGATTTTACCCGGGCGTACCAGAGCTTTGCCGTCTCGTTCGCTTCCCATGGCACGTCGCCCAGAAAATCCACGCAGGAGAGATGCGCCGCGGCGGCGAGGTCGGCATGCGAAAGCCGCTCTCCGGCGAGCCAATTCCGGTTGCCCGCCAGGTAACCAATATAGCGCAAATGGGTGCGGATATTGACCCGCGCCGCATGCACGAGATCCATGTCGGGCCCGCCGCCGCCCTGCCCGCGCGGCATGAATCGCTTATAGACCTTTTCGGTGACGAGCCAATTCGTTACTTCATGGAAGAATTTTTGACTGAACCAATCGAACAGCCGCCGCACCTCCGCGCGGGAACCCGGATCCTCGGGCAACAACCGGTGCCTGCCCAAGGCAAGGCCGCGGGTCTCGTCGAAATATTCGGCGATCGGACCGGGGCCCGAAACGACAGTTCCGGACTCTTCGACGAGAACCGGCGTTTGCCCGGCCGGATCGAGGATGAGGAAATCCCGCCTGCGCTCGAACGCTTTTTCTTCGATGAGTTCCGGCTTGATGGCATATTCGGCCAGGAGCAGCCGGACGAAACGCGAATGCGGGCAAAGGGGATGATGATAAAGCGTGATCATTCGGCTTCATGTTCGCGAGCAATCGGAACGGACAATTTCGACAAGTTAAAGATTTATGCAAACCGGCGTGGCACCGTTCGGGCTATGGCCGGAGAAATCCCAACTTAAGGTAAAAACTTGGTAAACGCCGCGTTTTTGCGGCCGCGTCCAAGCTGGTGGGCGCCCTATTCACCACCGTTAGCGTCATTCGAAGGGGCAGCGGGACTTGCTACTACGCGCGGATAACGCTCACGAGCGGTAGCGGACAATTGGTATTTTATGCCGATTGGACTTGACCAGACACGGACATCTCTAATATTGGAGATTGCGTTGTGCATTTAGAAATCGAGCAACTCTTTCGCGAAGCAAAGGACATAAATGTGAATGACCGAACTGGCAACTGACGTGGAGTCGTTCATCGGTAAAGAGCTGCACAGTTTGCTTTTCTTTGAGGAGTTTACTTTTTCCCGGAACAAATTCCAGCCGCCCTCGTCTAGCGAGTTGGAGCTTGCGGACGCTGTCGTCTTGCTGGGAGACGTTCTGCTCATCTATCAGATCAAAGAGAGGTCACCCAACAGCGTCGGCGATGCCGAAACCGAGCGCCGCTGGTTCAACGAAAAGGTGCTTGGTAAAGCGAAAAGACAAGTAGCCGACACACTGAACTATCTACAGACATACCCGGAGATCCGCGTCCCGAATGAGCGCGGCCACGCCTTCAACCTGGCTGGTAGTGCATTCGCCGACATCCTGAAGATCATTATTTGCCTTCCTTCGCCTAAATTGCCCGACGATTGCCGCCGCATCCGACACTATGTCAGCAGTTCAGCCGGATTCATTCATATCGTCGAGGCTCGGGATTATTTGGAGATCGCTCGCACGTTGCGGGTTCCCGATGAAGTCGTCGGCTATTTCAGGTATCGCGAGACGGTCCTGACGTGCTTTTCTGAAGATTGCGCCAGGCTGCCTGAGCCAGCGATTGCGGGGCACTTCATCGGCGGAAATTTAGACGTTCCTCCCTCGACTGATTCGGCAAAACACCTACACTGTCTTGTGCAAGATGAAGAGGAGTGGGATCTTGCTCCGATCTTGCGCGGCATGCACGACTTCATGCCGGAGTTCGGTGACGACTACTACCACATACTTATCGAATTCGCGAAGCTGCCACGCTCAATCTGGCGCGAAGTGAAGAAGCGCATTCGCCTATGCATGGAGAAGGTCGCGAAGGACGAATTCGCTATGCCCTGTCGCATCGTATGTCCACATACAGGGTGTGGGTTTGTTTTTATACCAGTGCAGTCTGAATTCGTGGCAGAGACAGACTGGCCTACTATCCGCCTTCGCGCGCTCCAAAATCTCACACATGCGCATAAATATGATCAACGCCTCTCCAAGTGCGTTGGCTTTCTCGTTGCCAAGGTTGCAAAGACTTTTGATATATTGTGGTGCCAAATCGATCACGAATGGGTTGAAGATCTCGAATACCAACGCGTCTTAGACGGAAATTTTCCGTTCCTACCCGTTAAACGGGCTGAGGTCCATGGCTATCGCTTTGTCGGGGATTAGATGCCAGCTGAGCTAGAATTGGCCGTGAGCCCCTGAGGTCCTCGGCACGACATCGACTTGCACGTCGACATCCTGCTCGCGGGAACCGAGGATAAGTCCACCCACGCGAGAAATATCGGCGCAGCCGCGGCCAAAGGTTTCACCGTGCGCCGAGGCCCGCAAGCAGCACCGCCAGGATGCCGGTAACGAAAATGCCGTCGAATGTCCCTGCCCCGCCAATCGAGGCTATGGGCGCGCCGAGGCCATGCAGCTTGTCGAGATTGAGCAGATCGGCGCCGATCAGGGTGCCAAGGCTGCCGCTGACATAGGCGAGCGGTCCGGCGAAACGCCGCGAGAGCAACAGCGACACGACCGCCGTGACGAGGGGCGGCGCAAGGACCGGCACCGCTATGCCGACGCCCGGAACGGGAAAGGCAAGCCGATGAACAATAACGGCCACAATGACGGTCCCGACGGCGCCAAGAAGCCAAATCCGGTTGCGCGCGAGCAAGTAAATCGAAAGCAGGCCCGGAATGAGCGCCCCGCCGACATTGACGGCGATGATTGTGCCGGGCCAGTCGGCCACGACCGGCACGACATAACGCATGCCGAAGAAATCGATCACCTCGTCCGATGCAACGCGCGCCTCCGCAAGCTGCGCTACCGGGATGTTGATATAACTGCCAAGGAGCGAACCAAGGAGAACCAGCATGGCCACGCGGGAGTCGAGGCCGATGCGCATATAGGCGTAACGCAGCAGATTGAGCTGGAGGAGAATGAACAGAGCGAGCAGGACGCCTGCGAAGATCGCGTAGAAGATTAATGGCAGGGGGAAATAATTTAGATGGTGATGCATCGGAACCTCGCCTCTCATGCCCTCGGCACGACATCGACGTTGACATCGACATCCTGCTCGCGCGAGCCGGCGATAATGCCGGCGGCGGGAAAAATACCGGCGTTGCCGCGGCCTTGCGCGAGTGCGATACGTTCGTTGCCGGTCGTCATCGCATTGCTTGGATCGAGGCCGGCCCAGCCGGGCCACGGATAGCAACCCGCGATGCCTGGGTTTTCGTTTTTCAAGACGGTTGATTAGCGTCAGGCGGCGGCGCGGCGCGGCGCGCCGGCTCGGGACCCGTCCCCTTCAGGTGAGTGATACGCTGGAGATTGTCGAACCAGAACGAGGCGCCGAAGAGGGCCGAACCAGCGACCATGAGCCAGCTTGTAATCGCAATGAACAAAGATCGACCGTCGGATGGCTCTGGCCCTTTGACCCAGCCGATGAGAAAAGCGGGTTCAAGGGCGTTGAAGAGCTTCGACGCGGTTTCGGCGGCTTGGTCAAGCTTCATCGCATCCTGGTTCGCCTCGAAATGTAATGTCGTCAAGTCGGCAATGACGGCCGGCCGCGTCCAGATCTGCGCGCTTTCATAGAGGACGTTGACGTTGAAAACGGCGGCGATCGCAAGCGCCGCAAAAAACGATACCCACTGGGTCCGTCGTTTGTACCATCCGCTGAGGCGATCCATCGAATTATCGAACCAGACGGCGATATCGTTCTTGAATTTGTCGATGTCTTGCGAGGAAGTGGCCCACAAGGCTGCTATCGCGGCCTTCAACTGCGGGTCTTGGATTTTGGCAATGACCTCGGACGGCGATCCCCCTCCCAGCGTGTTATAAAAGGCCAAGGCGAACTGACGGGAATCGATGTAGGCTGGCTTGTGTTTGATGTCTTCGAAAGACTTGGCGGTGCCAGGCGTCAGCGGGCTGATAAGCGCAGATTTGTAGAGATCGAGTGCGAGCGGATGAGCTTCCGGATGGTAGTTCAGAAGCGCCTGGATGCCATTAGCCAGGGTCTTCCCTCGCCATTGCCCCCACGAGCTGATCGCTTCAGTAATCGCGCTAGCCGCGAGGCTCACGGCAAGGAAGGAAAGGACCATCCCGATCGCAACGTCGATGATCGTGCTGTTGAACATGTCGCCCCCCTTAATTTAAAAGGATATTTTTATTTAATATTATTATCACGTCCAAAAATGCCTGCAACGTTTTGAATCATGTCCTCGGCACGACATCGACCTGTACATCGACATCCTGCTCGCGCGARCCGAGGATAAKTCCGGCGACCGGRGAAATATCGGCGTARTCRCGKCCTTTCGCSARMACGATATGATCGTTGCCGRTCATCATCGCATTGGTCGGATCGAGGCCGGCCCAGCCRCGCGCCTCGCCGCACCARAGCGAKACCCAGGCGTGCATCGCRTCGGCGCCTTCGAGGCGCTCCTTGCCRGCGGGGGGAATGGTGCGGATATAGCCRGARATATAGGCGGCGGGCAGGCCGATGCCGCGCARSCCGGCGATCATGATRTGGGCGAAATCCTGGCACACSCCGCGCCGCTTGCCRAAGGCTTCSGAAAKCGGCGTCGAGACCACGGTGGCCTTCGTGTCRTATTTGAAATCGGCCTTGATMCGCCGCATCAATTCCTTGGCGCCTTCGAGGACCGGGCGCCCGGCCGGAAARCTTTCGCGCGCATAATCGGACGCCGGTTCGAAGCGYGGAGCAAGGCGGCTYGGATGCAGGAAATGGGCGGGCGAGTCCCKGYCGAAGGAYGTGCTGGCAAARGCKTCCTCCCGCACYATTTCGAACGCCGGYGTTTCRCTTTGATYCCACGGCTCGCTSCGGTCGATCTCGACGCTTGTAKTGGCCTCCACGATCAGTTTGCGATGYGCGGTTTCGATCGTRAGAAAAGTGAGGCGGTTGCCGAAAAAACACATCCGYTCGATCGTTTGCGCGGGYGCGGGGGTAAYGCAAAGCTCGCTCGAAAGCACYGTTTGTCCYKGCCCATCCGTCGGCAGAAGCCGCAGCGCGCAATGYGAGAACGTCACGSTCGAWCCGTATTCGTAAAGYGTCARATGGCGRATATCGTAGATCATGCGAGRCCGCTCGACTTGTCGGCYCGGGCGACATGCGGACCTTGCAGGAAATAGYGCGCGGCGATCGCGTCGGCGAGGCCGAGAAGGCTCTGCTCGAAGCCRAGAAYCTTYYCGTTRTCGAGGCWTGAAGCGGTCGCGGTCGCGATTTCGGCGGCGAGTTGGAGAATCAAGCGGCGCGGCGCCTCGAGCATTCCATCGTCGCTGAGCAAGGGCAGTGTTTCAAGATGTTCGTCGAGCCTCTCGACCTGGAAGGCAACCGAGCGCGGATTGAACGAATCGAGCACGACCATGTCGCGAACCGGGTTGAGAGCGACGCCCATGAGATAGCGCGAACGGTAGGTGATCTGCGAGTCGACGAGATCGAGCAAGACATCGAGATCGTCGGCCGGCGCGTCGCCGCTCGCGAAATGGCGGGCAAAGCGGCACGTATTGACGCCCCGCTCGATGCGCCGCCCGGCATCGAATAGGCGCCAGCCGGCGCCGCGATTCATGTTTTCCTGCGCCAAGCCGGAGATCGCCGCGATCGTCCGCAAGGCCGCGTCGGCACGCTCGAAAGTCTCGGCTTCGGCGAGCGGCCCGGGCACATCGACGGAAAGGTTTTGATTGAGATCGCCGATAAGCCGCCAGGTGTCCGGCGAGAGACGTTCGCGAATGAACGACGCGGCGCGGCGCGCATCGCGCACGAGCGACAGGGCCGACCCATAGTTTTCGTCGCCATGCAAGGCAATCGCGGCAAGCGACATGGCGTTGGAGACCGCCTCAATCGGCGCGGCGCGCCACGCGACGAGCAAGCTGGCGAGCTTGGATACTGCCGATCCCGGATAGGCGGTCCCGGCGCCGGTCTCGATCATCCGGCCGGCGAGGCAGCGGATGAGCCGCAAGGTCGCTTCCGAGCGCTCGAGGTAACGCCCGAGCCAAAACAGATTGTCCGCGGCCCGGCTCGGCAAGGTGCCCATGATGCGGCGGATGCGAACGGTCTCGTCGGTGGGCAGCAAGCTGACCATCGCGACAGGCTTGTCGGCGAGCACCCAGACATCGGCCGATTGGACCCCCTCGCCCATCGACACGGCGCGCGCGTCGGCGCGGCCGGAAATGCGGCAGAACCCGCCCGGCATGATGTTCCATCCCTCCGGCGTGCGCGCCGCATAGACGCGCAGAACGAATGGCCGCGGCTCGATCCGGCCATCGTGCCACACCGGAGTCGTCGAAAGATGGACGACTTCCTGGCCGACGAAATCCACGCCGCGCTCGGCCATGGCGGCGGCGAGCCGGCCCTTCGCTTCCGCGTCGAGCGCCGCGCCGACGAGTGGCTGGTTGCGGGCAAAGCCGACGACCGGATTGCCGAAGGCGCCGGTGATCGCAAGCTCGTCCATGCCGGCGATGACGGACCGGCGCGCTTGGCCCTGGCCGCACCACCAGGTTGCGATATTCGGCAGGCGGAGGTCCTCGCCGAGCAACGTGCGGCAGAGTCTTGGCATGAAACTCATCATGACGGGCGCTTCGAGCACGCCGGACCCGAGCGCATTGGCAATGACGACGCCGCCCTCGCGCAGGGCATCGACAAGACCCGGCACACCCAGCCGCGAACGGGCGTTGAGTTCGAGCGGATCGGCGAAATCGCTGTCGATGCGCCGCCAGATCACGTCGGCGCGCTTGAGCCCGGCGATGGTGCGGACGTGCACCTTGCCGTCGCGCATCGTCAAATCGCCGCCTTCGACCAGCAGAAGCCCGAGGTAGCGGGCGAGGTAGGCCTGCTCGAAATAGGTTTCGTTAAATGGGCCCGGCGTCAACAGGCAGATACGCGGGTTCGAACGCTGCGCCATCGCGGTGAGGCCGAAGCGGAATGCCTCGAAGAACGGCGCGAGCCGCGCGACATTCATATCGCGGTAAAGGGCCGGGAAAGCGCGGGCCAGAACGAGCCGGTTGGCGAGCGCGTAGCCGGCGCCCGACGGCGCCTGCGAACGGTC
>JRHI01002335.1_pt1 | contig 13197 bp, 11 predicted proteins | sample 215371 | NCBI WGS metagenome assembly JRHI01 (sample SAMN02929681, study PRJNA255918) | sediment metagenome | biome: cave system; feature: Ice Cave; material: Sediment; isolation source: sediment from deep within a dark volcanic ice cave with no known source of... ...
CATTCTAATGAGCCGGTACTGATAGTCAAATGAACATTTGTTTAGGTCCGCGCGGCTGGTTCCAGTTGCTTTTGCTCCTCCTAGCGTTTTGCTTCCACCGTTTGTTCTTCGATGCGGTAATACTCCTCCAGTCCCATCGTGTCCTCAATTTCTTTACGTATTTTTCGGAACACCTCCTGGTCCATCCCGGTGCTTCCCGTTTCCTTAAGCCGAACAAACAGTTCCTTGACGTTTTTAAACATCACGGTGATTGCGCTGATGGCGTCGTTGACCATTTTGTAGCCATAATTTTCCAATTCCGCAATCGGCAAAATCGGTCGACCCAGTCTATTTCCTTCACTATTGACGTATATCAACGGCGTGGCGATCTCTTTCGGCGCCAGGCGCGCTTCTTCCACGGTATTTGGAAAAATCATAATCATGTCCGCACCGGCTTGCGCGTAAAGGTTGGCGCGGCGCACGCCTTCCGCGAAGCCGTCCGTACGCATGGCGTCGGTGCGCGCGACGATCACGAAATCTGGATCCCGGCGCGCGCGTGTTGCGTACCGGATTTTTTCACACATGTCTTCCGCGGGAATCACGTGCTCAATGCCTTTGTGATAATGGATTCGTTTTGGGTAGACCTGATCTTCGATGTGAACGGACGCTGCGCCGGCATGCTCCAATTGCTGCACCGTTCGGATTACATGAGTGGCGTCTCCATATCCCGCCCCGCCATCCACCATGATCGGAATGGATATGGCCGCGGTCATGCGGCGCGTCGCGGCGGCCACGTCCTCCAGGCTTAGGAGCGGCTCGGGCACGCAGGAACTCGCGCCCAGCGCATAGCCGCCGAGGTCCAGGCAGCGGAATCCAACTCGCTCGGCGATTTTCGCAGTCAACGGATCGTACGCGATCGGCGCATGGATGATTCCAGGAGTCTTCAGCATTTCACGGAAAACTGTGGTCATTCTTTTCAAGTACCGCCTCCATAAAAAATCGAATCGCCTGAAGCATTGCATTTCGTGCAGAAATGCTCACCGCGTCGTACGTTTAAATCCTGGATCAAGCGCGAAATACGGTCTCAGCCTCGATGTCGTACAAACGTGGAAGACCAATTACACGTTCAATGTATTTCATCGTTTCCCGGTCGGTAGCTACGTAATCCGGGGGAAACCCGTCGTTGAGATAATGCGTTAAGCCTTTTCGCACCGCCTGCATCGCCAAAAGAATTACCGTCGTTGCATCGATGCAGATTTTGAAGCCCATTTGCTCGAGCTCAGCCCATCTGAAGTTGGGACGGCCTAAGTCACCATGGTCGCCGGAAACATTCACATGCAGAAGCGGTCCGCGGATTTCCTTAGCAATGGCACGAGCTTCATCGACAGTGTTCGGGAATACTTCAACAACATCGCAGCCAGCCTCCAAAAACGCATTTCCGCGCTTGATCGCCTCGCTCAGTCCGTGGGTCAGCAGCGAATCCGTACGCCCCACCAGCACTAAATCCTCATCTCGTCTGGATGCCACAGCAATCCGAATCTTGTCGAGCATTGCCGGCAGGGGAATAACTTCTTCTACACCGCGATGGTAGGACGCGCGTTTCGGATAATATTGGTCTTCAAGATGGATGCATGCGATGTTTGCAGCCTCGACCTCTCGAATCGTCCGCGCCACGTGAATCGGTTCGCCAAATCCGCCGCCGCAATCGACCTTTAGCGGGATGTCCACAACTTTTGTAACCAGACGCGCGCACTCCACTGTTTCCGTCATAGTCAGCAGCGGTTCAGTGACGCATAGCTGTGCTCCGACCTGCCAACCGCCCATGGCTATAAATTTGAATCCGATCTCTTCGGCGATACGCGCCGTAAGCGGGTCATAAATGTTCACGCCTTTTATGAGTCCAGGTTCAGCCAGAAGCTTGCGCAACCTGGTTGACGGTTTTGTCGATTCTTTCTTATTTGCATCCACGCAATTTTCTCCTAATGTCGCACGATTTCAGCGTCAGTCTCCAGGCTGTCCTCTGTATTCACGAAGATCCACAGCAATCCGGCCACAAAGTTCACGATTGCCGCGAACTCTAAAGCGATTGACCAACTGAATTTCGTCGCTAGATACGCCGTTAAGATTGGTGCGATACCGCCTGCAAGGTTGGCGCACGTGTTCATCAAGCCAGACAGTGACCCAGAGTGGTTAGGCGCCAAGTCGATGCAGCTGGCCCACCAACTGGGCGCTGCAAACGTTCCAAACCCAGCCGATAATGCGAGTAGTAGTACAGCAGAAGTGTTATTTACAACCTGACTTCCGGTCCAAAGAAGCACGGCGGATGCTGTCATACCGATCCAGACTGCGCTTTGCCGCCCTCGTTTGCGGCCAAAACGCGTTACTGCTTTGTCTGAAAACCAGCCGCCGAGTGGCGCCATGAGAGTCATGGCAATGAACGGTGTAGCACCCCAAAGCCCGCCCTTTACCACCGTGAAACCTCGCACGCGAGTCAGGTAAATAAAAAACCACGTGAAGTAAATATAGGGTGTGTACCCGTGACAGAAGTAACTGAGCAGCAGCGCCCAGACAGACCCGCTGCGGAAAATTTTGCGCCATGGGGTTTCAAAGATTCGGAATGCATGATTTCCGGCGGAACTCGCGGGTGGGGAGCCGAGCATGCTTAGTTCGGCCAGGTTAATCCGCGGATGTTCCGCAGGTCTGTTCCTGGCATAAACGGCCCATATTGCTGCGACACCTATCGCCAGCATCCCGGACAGGATGAAGGAGGAGCGCCAGCCCCAGCGTTGCATCGTCGCAGCAAACAAAAGCGGTGAAATGACCCCACCCGCACCAACGCCTCCGAGAAGCAAGCTGCTGCCAATCCCGCGTTCCGTCTTGGTAGTCCAGAAGGCTACGATTTTATTGGCGTTGGGATAGCTCGCGGCTTCGCCAGCCCCAGTCAAGAAACGGATCACTGCGAATGCCCAGGCCAAACTCCACCAGCGGCTTCGGCCAATCAAAGGCACCACCGTCATCAGTATCGTTAAAGTGGCCCACCACAAAAGCGCAATCGTCAGCGTACTTCGCGGCCCAAAACGATCTCCTGCCCATCCCCACGGAATCTGGAACAGTGCGTATCCAAATGCAAACGCACTGAGGATCCATCCCATCGTTGGCGTGGAGAACTGAAATTCTTCCTGGAGGTATCTTCCCGCGATACCAAGGTTCAGCCGGCCGAACGCTGTCACCAGCATAATCAGCGTCAGAATGGCTAGAATTTGCCATCGAACGCCAGTTGGTCGCTGATCCGCCAATGAACCTCGCAGTCCTACTTACTAGGGTTACTAAGGAATTTGCCCCGACTATTGCTGACATATATTGTATACAGTGTGTCATTAGATGTGTCCAGAGAAAAGGACTTATTTTGCCTTTAGCCTGCAAACTTGCTCATGGACTAAGCGATTGTGTTGGCATATATTGCCTACAATCGTAACGTTCTTTACACTGTGAACCGACCGAAGAGGAGCGTGCGCGCCCATGTCCGCCTATGACGGGGAGTTGGTTGACAAGATAGTCGATGCCCTTGAGGGGGCCATCCGCAACGGCGAGTTGCTCCCCGGCAAACGCATTTCAGAGCTGGCCCTGGCTTCCACGCTCGGCGTTAGCCGTGGACCTCTGCGTGAAGCCATCCGCAAATTGGAAGCTCGACGACTATTCGAGAGAACCGCTTTTCACGGAATTCGCCTTGTGGATTTGTCTATTGAGGATCTGGAACAACTGCTGATCGTTCGCGAGGTGTTGGAAGGCGCGGCTGCGCGAGCCGCTGCAGAAAATATTTCCGATAAAGATTTAAAAGAGCTGAAACGCTTTTCAGACGAGGGAGTTCGGCGAAAACAAGCGCTTACATTTGCACCTAAAACACCCCAATATGGCTTTCATCACTTGATCGCGCGAGCCAGTAAGAACAGATGGCTCGAAGAGATGCTTTGCAAAGATCTGTATGGGCTGCTTCGCGCCTACCGATATTCGTCGATCGATTTTGCTCACCGGGCAAAAGAGGCGAGAGAAGAGCATCACGAGATCGTGAAGGCCATCGCGCAACATGACGGAGACCTGGCGGAAGTGCTCATGCGAAAGCACAACCGCAATGGTCGTATCAATTTTATAAAACGTTTAAAAGCTGACGTCGCAGGAGAACGCGAGACATCATTGCGCCCAATTTTTCGCAGGAACCGAGTGAGCCGCAAACCCACTTAGCCACTCAACCGTTGAAATCAGTTCTCCACGTTGAATTGGAAATATCATGTTTTCAAAATTAACCAGGTTTTGCATGTTGAAATCCTGAAAGATTTCGATCCGCAAGTCCAATTGCAGGCGCAGGAACGCTTTTGGTAATTCGGATGAATTGCCGCTAAAAAAATGCTGATGGCGGTGGTCCCAAAGCTATTTCCGTGTGGTGCAAGGACCGTCGAGCGCGCCGTCATTTGCTCATTCATAGTTGCAGTTTGGCAAAGTTCGAACGGGGCACAGGAGAACGGTCGAGAGCTCCGCAGACTAATCCGACGACGAAGTGATTAATGAAAGTGTGCTGAGTTGCTAAATGGAACGAGCTTTTTTCCACTCTAACGGAGGAAGTCCTAAGCTTGCGGTGCGTTTCAGATAAGCTTCCGCGAGGGCCATCGCCTTATCTTTGCCTTGCTGTATGTCGTCCACGGCTTCGGAAGGCGCGATCCAGTTTTTCGCATTGACGTTGTAAACCGAGGCCTGCACTCCTTGGGCGTTGTGCTCCGCAAACAACCGCAGATGTTCGCCGCCCACTTTGACTTCAGCCCACAGACCCTCAGCCAGCATTCATAAACTGTGCCACGCCGTACCCAAAAACCACTAATAGTTACGAAGACAAAAATTCTAAGAAGTAACCGGGCTCCCTTTCGCGATCCAGCTTCACCGAGGCCTAACGTGTTTCGCGCCCAATTCTCCGCGCAACTTCATCAATTCCATATAAAATAAGGTCGTCAACTCGTCGGGCCTGTAGCTCAGCGGTTAGAGCAGCGGACTCATAATTCAGAGTGCTGTTTTGATGGGAGTTGAAAATTTCTGATTATATATGCAGTGTCAACCTCTTACGAAGTCCGCGTGTTGATTCGTTCTGATTGCTTCTGCCTCGATTTGAACCGAAAACCATGACACTTTTATGACACTCAGTGGAAGTTCCTGCCCCTTGATGAAACCCGGTACTAGAAACACTCGTCCGTTAATCTGTCTAATCAGGAACTAGTCGCGGAACGGAGGTAAGATGTTGTTCTTGTTGCCCAGATGTGATACTTGCTCACCTAGCGTTATAGGAGGCAACCAGCCATGTCTCTTAATCCCTTCAGCTTTCTTTTTAGGAACGGAATCCCAGCAGAGCGCAATCTCGGTATTGCGCTAAATTTTCTCCTAATTTGGTTAGTATGCGGATTCGCTTTCTTGCTTGACTGTGCTTTTGCACATGGTTACCAGAATGCTCACAATAGCTGGGTAAAGACCTGCGAATTGTTTTCTCACGAAGCCTTGCTTTCATTAGCATCTGGAGCCGTTGGCGGTCTGATTGGCTTTCTCTTTGGAATCCCGAGACCTGTGCGACAGTCTGAGATGGTTTCAACCAAGAGTGGCGGAGGTAAGGACTCGACTAATGATGGACGAGCGGAACATCGGAATAAGAATACGAACCTTGTTCAGATATCCGACTGGTTAACAAAAATCATCCTGGGGGCGGGGTTAACGCAGGTTCACAGAATCCCCACACTGCTGGGGAAATTAGGAGAATATTTAGGCCCGACCTTCGACAACAGCGCAGTGCTTCCTATATTGATTGTCATAAACTCTGCAGTCTTTGGTTTTTTCACAGGATACGTCCTCACCGAATTGTTTCTTGTCGCGGCACTGACTGAGGCTGAGACCTCGAGTGCTTCGGGATAGAGCCTTTGTGAATAGAAATGAGGTTCGCAAGGAATTAGTGACCTGCAAGTCGAATTCAAGTCTAGACTAATGCCTGCCTGACACGTCAAGCCTTGAGCCCTTCAAGTGGCTACCAAGCTATTGCACAGCACTTCCGTGCAGTAGATTTGTTTCACGTGAGAATCTTCAGAGCGAAGGGACGCCGAAAATAGTCTCTTTTTGCGTTTTCTGCAAGTAAGACCCTATTCCTCAGAAAAAATATCGCACTTGGTACTACGCCCGACAAATGGCGGGCTAGGAACGATTCTTGACTTTAAATTCCGGTTTAGAAGTGAAGGACTTCAGGAAACGACGACGTACGGCGGATTGAATGCCGCTACGCCGGCTTGGCGCCCGGCAATCCAGCGAAGTACATACACTTCTTCAGGATTGGTCAGACCATGGGTTAGTGCATTAGGAAGCACCTCCAATAGGGCATGAGAGCCAAGGTCCTTGAAATAGTCAATATCTGGTTCAACGACAATACATCTCACACCGTCGATTACTTTTGTTTCGGCTTCGTGAAACGTAAGCTGAACGTTCGCTTCTCCGAACTGAATCTGCTTCCAGCTTGCCGTTGCGCCCGGATGAAAGAACGCCGAATTCGTTTCTGGTGCGAACTGCCCTTGTCTCGCCGCAATCTGTACTTGTTCTAGAAGCGTACGGTCACAGTAAGCGAAGAACCGGTCTTGAGCGAGGCCATCATCCCACTTCAATTGCCGAATATAGTTAAGAGGACTTCCCACAGGAAGATGAATTTCTTTCATCGCCGTGGTGATATTGAGAAGCGCTGCAAGACTTAGCGGTTTACTTTCGACAAAGTCTTCATAACGGGTTTTACCATCGTTATCGCTCACGTCTTGGGCAAGAAAAGAGAGGTTTGCTTTAACCCAGTCCCAAGTGGCATCCGCGAAATTAGGATGTCCATCTTCCGGAATAAGCATTAAGTCGAGAGTGCTTGGCGCGACAGGAGACAGCTTAACTGGAGTGAATCCAGCCTGCTTGTATCCTTTGGAAAAAACAACGATGGTGTAGTTGTCCATGAAGTTGTCATGGAAATCAAACACGCAGTTTAGAACAGGGCTTTTTCGTTCTTGTTGGACAATCTGCTTTTGATTTGCGTCGATTACTCGGTAAAGAACCTCTTGGTCTTCGGGAAGCGGATTGCGAGTTCCGTCAAATACGCGGATTTGCAATGAGCATTTGTCCGGACGGGAAGCAGACTTTACGTTGACAATCGGTTTCACACTTTTCTTGGAGTTGGGCATCGTTTCCTTTGAGTGCGCCTCGGGCAATGGTGAGTTTGAGGGGGCCGGCCGTTCAATCGGAGCCTGTCGCTGCCCAAGGCCTTCCTATCGTCTATTTTCTCGGGAGGTTTGCGCTAAGCTTCACGTCGCTCTCCTCAAGGACTTCTAAGTCTCGGAGCCATGTTGCACCACTCTGGTTTTTTACTTCAATCTTGTGCTGGCCTGAAGAAAGCACGAAGGTGGCAGGTGCATTGCCAACGAATTTTCCATCTATATAAATCTCCGCACCTTCAACGTCTGCAGAGATGCTTACATGCCCTTTGCCCTTCGGGTGCTCATGGTCCAATTGAGCCTGCTTTAGATTGGGGAAAAATCGCTGTAGTACTGCTAAGAGGTCAGACGAACTCAAGGCGAAACCAATTCCCTGTAAAGGGCGCCCGTCTCCCGACATGAATTGCTTTTGAGTTGTGATTCCTATCACGTCCCCAGCCCCATTTAGCAATGGGCCGCCACTGTTTCCCGGGTTTATTGCTGTGTCCGTTTGTATCCACAAGCCCGGTTCGCCCTTCATGGGCCCGATGCCACTTACAATTCCTTTCGTTACAGAATTGTGAAATCCCTTGCTAGGTGTTCCTATGGCAATTACCGCGCCTCCGGATTGAACCGTTTGCGTTGGAGCGATTCGCAATTGGGGAAATCCGCCCCCTTCGAGCTTCAGAAGCGCGATGTCTAGCGAAGAATCGACGTAAACGACTTTCGACTGGAAACTCTGGCCATTTCCAGTTGTAGCAGTAAGCGTATCTTGACCTCGTGCCACGTGCGCATTTGTCACGGCAATACCCGTTTCGCTTACCAAGAATCCGGAACCGGTTCCCTGCGAACCAGTCAGGTACAAAACCGCTGCATTCGCATTCTTGACGATGTCTTCTGTCGATAGGGCCGGTCCCATCATTGCAGTCGAGGAATTCGATAGCGCCGCTTGAAGATTCCCGGTAAATGTCGTGGCTGCTGTCTCTAAGTCCAAGTTGAATGTTGAGTTTTTCAGTATCCAGAAGTCGCCATGATAAGTGCCATTGAGCGCAACCCATGGGGTAGGACCGTTGGCTAGGTCAAGTTCCTTTGAGAGGTATCCGTCAAGCGTGAGTTTCAAATGCACCTGATGACGGAGAAGTTTTCCAAAAACAGAGCGCGAACCTCGGAGATATCCTCCTGGAATTTCTACGGTGTAAGGGGTTTTTCCGACAACTACCCCGTCAATCTCGACAGTGGCCCCAGATGGCTGGCTATATATCGTAAGGTAGTCCTTAGCAAGCGATGAGGCGGGAACTGAGGTTCCAATTAGAAAAAGTACAAAAACACGAATAGAAAATCGGCGTTTGGAAGAAGCAAACGGATTATTCATACGCGGCATTCCAAAAGCCTAGCGGCATTGACGGATATAATACTCAAATAGAGCGTACCTAGCTGACAATTGTTAATAATATTAGAGCGTAAGTTAACGCCATCATACTAACTACTGAGTTCTTTACGCCTGGACGGACTGCTTAGAAGTTTGAATGCGTGGCAAAAAGCTCGGCGTGAAAAAACGGTGAAGATACCCCCGATTAAATAAGCGCTGCGATTGTTTTTCCTAGGCGTTGGGCGGCACGAATCATGCATCCCGCGCCCGCCTTAGTGCGAAAACCGGGAAGCATCTTTGGTCTGTAATCCATGAGGACGGGATGATATTTAATGTTCACGGCTTTTGTCATCTGATGTCCGACAAAGTCTGCCCTCTCACGCAATCGGACCTTTTTTGCTCGTTCCGATTTCCTTTGCCAATAATGTTTCGAAAAGGCGTGTACGAATAGGATTTGTCGTTTTGACTGTTGTTCCTCCGCCCACTGCCATATTTTTACGACGTTTCCGACAGGGTCATCCCTCTTAAGTTCCACTTCGACAAGTATCGACGGCTGAGGCCCATTACTTTTGAACCCTACCAAATCTACTTTCCATCGCGTCTTCGGCGCAGACCATCCTGAGCACCACTTGAGTTTAGGCGCGTGTATTTTCAAATACTTCTTGAGGTGTTTATCGAAGTTTGGGGCGTATGCCATTGTGCTTCAAGTTTGTCGTGCGGGTTTGATTGAGTAGGCCACGCTCTTCGTACTTCATTTATCTGAGTTATTTTGGATGGAATTCTCCCGCTGTAATCATGTGAAGTCAACGAAAATAGCCGCGAGTTGGCGTTTACTGCGGGTACGAGCCTAATCCGCTTGGAAAATACCGCAGTCTTGGTGCTACGCCCAGGCACAGGCGGTCTACGACCCGCCGAGGAGCCGAAATCGAAGAATCTGACATGGAGCCTCCACTAGCCCTTCTTTTTTTACAAAAAGGGCGTCCAGCTCTTGTCATACACTCATCGTAAAGTTACACGCTTGAATAATCTCGTTTTGCGGGGCACAGCGTTTCGTCGGCGTACGGCCACCACTCTGTCTGCGCTTACCCACTTGCAAAAGACAATGTATAAGACTCGACTCTGTGCGTGACGCCCGGGATGGAACCATCCAATTAACACAAAGGAGAAACCGGCGTAACCTAATCTTCGAAGCGGCAAGAGGTGTATTCACGTCGTGTCCAGGCTCAGAAAACAAAAAAGAGACCGCGTCTTGGCTGACGCGCTGGCTTTGGTCCACCCGGGTAACAGAACCAAAGAGGTCATTGCGGGATTTTTCCTGGATTGCATTGCAGCAGCTATCCCGGCCGTTCTGCCAGTGCCGGTAAAATGGCGCTGGGGTATATGGTTACTTTCCTTTGTTGCGTTGTTGTGCCTGCTCCAAATTCAAATCCCGCACCTCCGCCGGATTCAGTTGAAGTGGAAAGTCGTTGCCACGTTAGTGTTGGTTTGTACCTTTGTAGGAAGCGTCTGGTCAACCGCCGATGCTCAATGGCGTGAGGAAAAAGCCGGCGCTTTAGAAGGCGACTTGATAGGTGCGGGGCCTGCAATAAATGATGGCAAGCCACACGGTTTTCCGCTGCTCCAAATGGGCGAGAGCGTTATCGTAATGACGCCAGTCGGAGTTGCGGACATCATGCCGTTCTTCCCCGATGCCGGGATAAGAATCGAATGGGGTGTGAAAGGTCTACCGTTGCTCACGACTACCGTCAGAGACTACAACGGAAATCTCGTAGCTGAAGTCGTTCGAAATCACTGGCGCGTTTATTCTGCTTATTGCGCTGAAAAGAACTACACCGAAGACGCTCTGGAAGTAAAAGACACTGCGGGGCACGTCGTTTTGCAGGTGCGTATCCTAAGAGACAGGGTCCTACTTCTCGGCGAGTGGTGGGACAATCAAGGTAACGGTGTCCGATTAATGCGGCCGGTTGTCACCTCCCCAACGAAAGGTTCAGGAATCGTTCGTATGAACCGTCAAAACCAATTCCTTGATGTACTTGTCCAACCGATATTCGAATATCCCAGCAAAGACCATTGGGGAGAAATGAAAAAGACCTGGCCGATGCAACAGTGAAAAGGGAAAGGTCCGAACGTGACATCTGGATTCGACGTTATGGGTCTACGTAATCGTCATAATTTACAGCTTGATTTTAGCCGCGCATGTTGTGTATTTAGCGAAAAACTTCGCCTTGACGGATGGCAAAAACTCACGGCGAGTGACCGCGTTGCCGTCGAGTCGCTTTTGCTGAACACCATCTTACTTATCGTTGCCGTAGTCTCGCTAAAGATTGCCGTTTCGAGTTACAGCGACGCTTTGGCAGCCTGCAAAAATAGCGGGCACTCCGAGCACAGCGCCAGAAGCCGTCGCCCGTCAAACGGCCCCTAGCGACGGAAAAATTCGAGTGCTGGTGACCGACAGCCAGTCATGGGAAATGCGTGGCGGCACAGATTTGCAGGGGCAATGCTAGATATCTCGTGCCATGAGGATGCACCAAAGGAGCGCGCCCTGACCTCGACATAGAAGCGGTGGAAGCGGGTTTTCTTGATGCAATTTGCCGGTCAATGGTTCTCTGGCCAAACAGAAATTCATTTCCATCCATCTACTGAAGAGCACCGGGCAGTCGCTGCCGCTATCTGGCGAACAGCGACAGCTCGCTAAAAAAGTACAAAATGAAATGTATAATCGCAATTCGCACAGTTCTGCTCCGGAAGCAGCTCGGTATAGAGGAGACTGAATTGACGAAGGCGTTGGCGTCACACCTGCATCTGGCTCGTTGAAGCGGGGCGAATGACAGAACTCGTTTGGGATGGGAAATACAAGGATGGCAAGAAGCAGGGGCCAGTCCGAATCGCGTTGCCGTTTCAGACTATTGAGACGGTCAACGAAAGTTCGCAGGAGCGGCAGCGAAGCCTGGAACTTTTCTCGGCTGGCCGGGAATCTGAATGGCGTAATCGGCTTATTTGGGGCGACAACAAGTATGTTCTTCCTTCGCTGATTTCAGAGTTTCAAGGAAAAGTAAATCTGGTCTACATAGACCCCCCGTTCAGTTCTGGCCAAGATTTTTCATACATCGCGGCGATACCCGAGTCTCCTGACAGCGAGGAAAATCAAGGTACTTCTTTCACGAAGGAACCATCAATTCTCGAACAGAAAGCCTATCGAGATACGTGGGGACGAGGACTGGATTCGTACTTGGAAATGATGTACGAGCGTCTGCTCCTGATACGAGAAATGCTGGCGGACGCAGGGAGCATCCTCGTTCATTTAGACGAAACGATGAGCCATTACATCAAAGCGATTTTGGATGAGGTTTTTGGAGCCGACAACTATGTGAACAGCATTACGTGGAAAAGGTCCGATGCGCACAGTGACATCGGTCAGGGCGCGAAGCACCTAGGAAGAATTTGCGACACGGTTTTCCTGTATTCGAAAACTCCCGGAAATCAAACTTGGAATATGCAGTACATGCCTCTTCCACAAAGCACTGTTGAACGTTGGTATCGGCATGTCGAGGAGGGCACCGGTAGAAGATACAACAAAGCGGACATTACAGGGCCGGGGGGAGCTACGAAAGGAAACCCAGTTTACGAGTGGAAAGGCATTACCCGTGCATGGCGATTCAGTAAGAAAAGAATGGAAGAACTCGACAAGCAAGGGAAGGTTGTCTACTCGAAGAGCGGGATGCCATACCTAAAACGATACCTTGACGAGAGCAAAGGCGTCCCGTTGCAGGATTTGTGGGATGACGTTCAAATGCTTCGCGGCATTCACGTCAGTTCCGAATACATGGGCTACAAGACTCAAAAACCAGAAGAGCTACTTTCGAGAATCATCAAACTATGTTCTAACGAGGGCGACCTTGTGGGGGATTTCTTTTGCGGCTCGGGCACGGCAATGGTTGCTGCTGAGAAACTCGGTCGTCGTTGGATTGGTTGCGACTTAAGTCGTTTCGCAATTCACACAAGTCGTAAACGACTCTTAGGCATTTCGGGGCTGCGGCCTTTTATTGTCCAGAATCTAGGGAAATATGAGCGTCAGGCTTGGCAAGTTGCTGAGTTTCCTTCGAACGATAAAGACAATCTGGAAGAACAGAGGCAGCGCGAGGCGGCTTATCGGGGATTCATTTTAGACCTCTACCACGCAAAGTCACTGGCGGGCCATATGTGGCTTCACGGTACAAAGAGTGGTCGGATGGTCCACGTCGGCGCTGTGGACGCTCCGGTCACTCTGGCAGACGTGAAAGCGATTGCGAAAGAAGCGTGGAAGGCATTGGGAGCTGGCAAGGAAGCACTCACGAAAGCCAGCGTTGACATTTTAGGTTGGGAATTTGCTTTCGAACTTAACGAGCTTGCTAAGCAGGTCGCGGCAGAGTCGCGGGTAGATGTGAATTTCAAGAAAATTCCGCGAGAAGTTCTCGACAAAAGGGCTGTGGAACAAGGGGATGTCAGGTTCTTCGAGCTCGGTGCGCTCGTGGTCGATGCTAAGCATACCGGACACGAGATTATTCTCACTCTGAAAGATTTCCTGATTCCGACAGATGACATCCCGGAAGAGGCTCGAAGAGCTATCAAGCA
>JRHI01002336.1_pt1 | contig 13196 bp, 10 predicted proteins | sample 215371 | NCBI WGS metagenome assembly JRHI01 (sample SAMN02929681, study PRJNA255918) | sediment metagenome | biome: cave system; feature: Ice Cave; material: Sediment; isolation source: sediment from deep within a dark volcanic ice cave with no known source of... ...
ACCGCCACTCAAACTTCTACGACACCTGGGTCAACCTCGCCCTCCGTCCCGTGGCCAGGCTGCCATGACGCAGCCGGCCTGGGACTCGGTGCTCTGGAACGCCGCCGACCCGCAGCACTTCGGCCCGGGGCGCCCCGACCGGCGGTGCCGGGCGCGGTCTATTGTCGGCTTCCTGCCCGCACAATCGACATGGGAGGCGTACATGAAACCGTCCACGAAGTTGCTCACGTTCACCATCGGTGGCGCGATGGCGCTCGGAGTAGGAGCAGTAGTGCCGGTCGGTACCGCGCTTGCCGCCAGCCCGTCCGCTGCCTCGGAGCACCCGGCTGTCATGCACGTGGTCGAGCACGCCGTGACTGACACCGTTCAGCAATTCCACCCCCCGGCGAACAGCCTCGGCGATGTCCTGGGCTTCCACAACCCCGTCTACGACGCCAGCGACACCCGGCAGGTGGCCACCGATAACGGCTCGTGCATCCGCACCGTGGCCACCGGCAAGACCGAGTGGGAGTGCATGTGGACGACCCTGCTCCCCGGTGGCAACCTGACGGTCGAGGGCCCGTACTACGACGACGGCACCGACACGACCCTGACCATCACCGGGGGCACAGGGCGCTACACAGGGGTCAATGGCTCCATGCTGCTGCACGCCAGGGGCAACCCGGTTGGGTCCGAGTACGACTTCATCTTCCACCTCGGGGACTGACGGGACCCACACGCGGCGGGGCGCGGATCCATACGACTGCTTGCCCCGTTCAGTGATCTCATGCCGCTCCTAAGCCACTCCTAAGCCGGGACAAGGCGCAAGATGAAAAGAGGCCGCGGGAAAACGTTCCGCAGGGTGCCCGCCGAGCCCGCTGTTCATCACGAGACGCCTTGGTCTGACAGCAACGTCGTCGGTCACGCCTCAGCTCCCGCGAGCCGGGCATCGGGTGCTGATGGACCGCCCGGGTAATGACCGGGGAGAAAAGACCGAGGAGCTCGGGTGCAGGGGGTCGACGAAACGTAAAACAACGACCTAACGCTCGTAAGGTCAGCTTCGGTGGCGCTCTGCCGACGACGACACGCGGCATCGGGTCGCCGGCCTGTCGCCATTGGCGGTCGCGCCGGACTCCCACGAGCGAAGCATCGGGTCGGCGCTGGTTGGAGACGTCAGTGCACGGGCCGATGACCGCGGCGAGCCATCCGTCGTCCTGGAGGGAAGCCCGGCACTCTCGGAGTCTGACGAATCGCGGTCCAGTTATCCGCATCGCTGCCTCGAACGGGTCACCTCGGATGGGCGATCTCGCTCCCCATGCCGGCCATCGGGGCGAGGGGCTGCGTCGGGATTCGGGGACGTTGTTCTGGGATGGCGCGTGGATCGTTGCGCGACGCGCGGGCAGCGCTCGCTCTCGGTCGCATGCCAGCGTTCGCGAGTTGCTCCGACCGGCACATGGGGGGGGCGCGAGATGCCTACACTCGCAGCAGTGGGCGTTTCGACGGTGGCGGGCGGCGGTGGACTGACCCTGTCCTACGCCGAGCAGGGGCGGGGGTCTGATCCGGCCCTTGTCCTGCTCCCGGGGCCGACGGACTCATGGCACTCATACCAACCCGTGCTCGACCGTCTGCCTCCCGACATCGCCACCATCGCGCTGTCGCAACGAGGCCACGGCGACTCCGACAAGCCGCCAACTGGCTACCGGGTGGAGGACTTCGCAGCTGATGTCGTGCCCTTCCTGGACGAGGTCGGCATCGAACGAGCGGTACTCGCCGGGCACTCGGGCTCCTGCCTCGTCGCACGGCGCGTCGCACTCGATGATCCCAACCGCGTCGCCGGTCTTATCCTCGAAGCGTCGCCCACGACGCTGCGAGGACACGCCCGTCTGGAGGAATTCGTCACAACAGTCGTGGCATCGCTCCGGGACCCGATCGGTGTTGACTTCGCCCGTTCCTTCCTCAGCGACACGTCGTCGAATCAGGTCCCGGCCGCGCTGATCGACCAGTTGGTGGGTGAGCTTGTGAAGGTGCCGGCGCGCGTGTGGCGGGAGATGTTCGCCGCACTGCTGCACTACGACGACCTTGCCGAGGTCGATCGCATCAGTGCACCGACCCTGCTGATTTGGGGCGAGGCGGATGAGCTGGTGACTCGGAACATGCAGCATGAGCTTGAGTGCCGCATCACCACCGCTGAGTTGCGCGTGTATCCGGGTGCCGGGCACACGCCCCGGTGGGAGGATCCGGGCCGTTTCGCCGCCGACATCGCGGCGTTCGTTCGTGCCCAGCGAGGGTTGGCTGGCCGCCCCTGATCGCCGGCTACCAGGCGCGGGCCATCGACGGCGACATCGGCTCGGGGGTGGCTAAAGCGGCGCGCGCGGCGCGCCGGGATTTGGCCGCTCGGGGGTATCCCTATAGCCCACAGCAACGACGTCACCAGGGTCGCCCCGAAGTGCCGTTAGGGGGCGATGCGGATAACGGACAGCATCGCTTCTCTGTCTCTTGGCGCGCCGCGGGCTAACGCCGGCGACGGAGTCACCGGGGTTCAGCCAATCGTCGGCCTCGGTAAATAGCCGCTCGCGGCCTGGGAACTCTGCAGGCACGTCGGAGGCTCGCAAGGAGCAGCGGCACCGACCACCCAGCAGCGGCCTTCGGCGGAAATATGGCGCATGGTTGCGATCCACGTCTCCCCCTCATCCCAGGTCGGTGCCACATAGATCTCGACCCCGTCTGCGTAGAGGGCGTAGCGGGCAAGGGGCATGTAGTTCTCCCAGCAGATCAGCGAGCGCACCCGGCCGACCTCCGTGTCGGTCACTCGGAGGCCGCTGGCGTCGCCCTGACCCCAAACCATCCGCTCCGGATTGGTCGGCATGAGCTTCCGGTGGCGGTTTCGGATCTCCCCGTCGGCTCCGATAGTGACCACGGTGTTGTAGAGCGTGGCCCGGCTGAACGCGCCCTCTCGCTCGTGCAACCCGCACACCACCACGACGCCGCGCTCAGCCGCCGCGTCTCGAAGGGGTCGCAGGCCGTCGGCGACCAAGTCGATGCTGTTGGCAATTAGCTGCCGATGGATGGCCGAAGTGAGGCCGTAGTCGGCCTCCGGCTCCAGGCGTCAGATCCAGACCGGGTAGCCCGGAACATACGCTTCCGGGAAAATCACGAGCTGCGCCCCTCCGTCAACGGCGGCATGGAGGTACTCGCAGGCAGCCACGAGAGTAGCCGGGCCGTCCAGCAGACTGGAGGGCGCTGAACTACAGCCACCCGAATGTCCCCACCGCCCATCGCAAACCACCTCGGCAGAGCACTATACGCGGTAACCGGCCCGCAAGGGAGTCGAGAATCGCCAGGGATCTGGTGATGGCGAGGCATCCGGAACCGTCCCGTGTGCTCTCGCCGCTCGTCGACCGCCTCGGCGGCCTGATTCACGAATACCGCCGAGCAGCCTGAGCTGATCGAAACATCGTCTCTGCCGGTATCGCTCACCCGTCGACGGCGCGATGGTCTCAGCAAGCAAGACCACAAAGCAGGCGAGCTTCCCCGAGAGGCGCCGATCCCGGGTCTGCAAGCGGTATCGGAGAGCGACTCAATGACACCGTCCTGACCAGATCCGACATAGCCAGCCGCCATTTCCCATCCAATCCTTGGCTTGCACCCGACAGGTCGACCAACCGGGCTGCTTGGCCGGCTACGCCACCATGGCCACGACCGGGGTGTCCGGCGGATGGGCCCCGAGGCTGCCCTGGAAGGTGGCGTCGCCGAAGGCGAACACGCCGCCGTCGGCGGCCACGAACCAGTAGCCCAGCCCGGAGGCGGTCGGGCAGAGGGCCACGATGGGCTGATTGAGTCGCTGGGCGCCGGTAGAGCCGAAGAATCCGGCGTCGCCGAAGGTGAACACGCCGCCGTCTGCGGCCGCGAGCCAGTACCCGTTGCCCGTCGGGCTAGCGGCCATCCCGACGACCGGAGAGTTCAACCGGTTGGCGCCCATCGACCCGTGGTAGCGGGCATCGGGCCCAAACGCGAACACGCCGCCGTCGGATGCCACAAACCAGTAGCCCCGCCCGTTCGGTGCGGAGGCGAGCCCGACCACGGGGGCGTTGAGCCGCATCGCGCCCGTCGAGCCGAAGAAGGTGGCGTCACCGAAGCTGAAAATGCCGCCGTCGCGTCCGAGTAGCCAGTAACCATTACCCGAGGGCGTGGGGGCCAGGCCGACGATGGGGGCATTCAGCCGTTTGCCGCCCATAGAGCCGCGGAACGGCGCGTCGCCGAAGCTGAACACCCCGCCGTCCGCCCCGGCCAGCCACATTCCCTGGCGCGATGGCGTGGCCACGGCGGCCACGATCGGCGAGTTGGTGCCCACCGCGCTGTACTGGCCAGCGCGACCGAAATTGAGCACCTGGCCGCCACTGGTGATTATCGAGTACCCGGCGGCCCCGACAGGTGGCGGCGGCGGAACGACCACGGTCACCGGCGGGGGTCGGGGTGTGGGCGGTGGCGGTCCGCCGGGCGCTCCGACGAAGAGCGGTAGAGGCGCGTAGGAGGCGCCGACGGTGGCCGTCGAGTCGCCGGCCATCCATCTGTCGAGGACGGTGGCGTACACGCTGCGAAAGTCGATGGTGGGCACAAGGTCGCCGTTGTCGTCGAGCGTGCTCAGTGAGGGTTGGTCGCCGACCAGGCCGCCGCGAACCTTGGACCCAATGACGAACACGTTGTTAGCTGTGCCGTGGTCGGTTCCCCTGGAGTTGTTGCCGTCGACCCTGCGGCCGAACTCTGAGAAGGTCATCAGCGTGACCCGGTCAGCCCACGCGGACCCCAGCGTGTCGTAGAAGCTCTGGACGGCCCGGTCGAAATCATCGAGAAGGGCAGCCTGCCCCACGAGCTCGTCGGCGTGAGTATCGAAGCTGCCGAAGGAGCACGACAGCACCCGGACACCCAGGTTGGCGTTGATGAGCCGGGCGCCGAGGACCAACTGGCTGGTGAGGTCACCGGGCGGCAGTGCGGGCGTGTACGACGGCGTTACTGTCGCCGCCAGCGTCATCGTCGCGCTACCGACCCGGCCGAGTCCGTCCGCCCAACGGCCGTAGCCTGTCGAGCCTCGCCCCAGCGCGCTGACGGCATCGAACATTCGCCCATCTGATGGATCGCTGCGATCCAGACCGAAGGCGGCAGAGAGGTCCACCGGCAGGGCGGTCCCCTGCGTTGTCTGCCCAACGAGATGCAGCGGGCAGGCGTTGCCGATGGCGACAGCCCGGAGCAGGTCCGGCGAGCCCATGCCATCGAGCCAACGACCAAGCCAGCCGGATGTGGGCGGGCCCGTATCAGCTGCCCCTTTCATCCACGTGGCCATGGAAGCAAAGTGGCTCAGATCCGAGCCAGCGAAGCCGACGCCACGGATCACGGCCACCTGACCGGCATCGAAGCGCCGCTTCAGGCGCACGAGCGAGGGATGGAACCCGACGCCTGGTCCCACCGGGAGGACGCTCGAACCGGGCAGGGCGATCAGCGGGCGTTTGGCAAAGTAGGCCGAATCACCGAAAGGCACAATGGTGTTCAGACCGTCGTTGCCGCCACCCATGAGGATGACGACGAGTACACCGTCGGCAGGGCCAATGGGCGCCGCGAACGCGGCCGTTCCCCGCTCGAGGAGCCAGGACCGAGCGAGGAGTGTTCCTGCCCCGGCCAAGCTCCCTTGCAAGAAGCGGCGCCGGCTGAAGCCACCGGCCGTCTCGGGCCTGCACAGGCTGCGATAGACGTCCTCGTACTCCGGCTCAGGCATGTCCGTCCTGTCGTGGCGGGTAAAGGGCTCGGTCGGCTCTCATGCCAGCTGGAATTCGGGCGTGAGCATCGTCAGGGTGATGAGGTTGGCCTGCTCGGCCCCGCCCCCTGCGGCCCGCTCTCCTGTCAACCAGTTCTCCAGGCTCGAACGGGTGAAAGCAGACGGGGCGTCGATGCCGAAGGCGTCGAATGCCGTCTGCACTGCGCCCGCCACCGGGAGCGACGGTGTGGACGCCAGCATGTTGGCGTTCACCGCCGACCAGGTGAGGTTTCTGGCGAAACCAGCCCGAGACCAGAACGCCGAGGCCGAGATCCAGTAGCCGTTCTGGGGCCAACCGGCGACGTTCGGTGGGTTGAACAGCTGTTGGCCCATGCCGTCGGTGTACCAATCGGGACGAGCCACCGAGGCACTGATGCCAGTGCTGCGCAGCGCGGCCACCACGAACTCGGTCGGTGTGCGAACCAGCCCGCTCTTGGCCTGCGGCGAATAGAACTCGGGCCGGTTGAAGATGGCCCTGAGAAGCGCGGTCACGTCGAGGTCGTTGGAGACGAGGAAGGCATTCGTGATGGCGTCGGACACCACCTGCGGCGGACGGGGATACGCCAGATAGGACCACAGCTTGTTGGCGATGAAACGGGCCGCCGTGGCTTTGGATGAACCCATCAGCATCTGATCAATGATCTGGGGACCGTTCCAGTTCTGGGTGATCCCGAAGAACCGCTTAAGCGAGTTTTCGTGGTTGGCGGCATCGAAGAACGCCCGTGTGCCAGTTTGATCAGTTCCATATCCGGTCCATGCGGCGGCAGAGGCGACCACATCGGCCTGGGTGTACTGATTCACGCCGAGGGTGAAGAGCTCCATCAGCTCCCGGGCGAAGTTCTCGTTGGGCGCACCGACCACGTTCTGGTCGTTGTCCAGGTAGCGGATCATGGCTGGGCTGGCGGCAACCGACTGACACAGAGTCCGGAAGCTGCCGAGCCCTTGGGACCGGAACAGCTGGTTCTGATCAAGCATGTTCGAGACGATGCCCACCTTGTCGAGTGAACTGGCGAAATGCCCGTGCCAGAACTGGGTCATCTTCTCGTGCAGAGGCGTCGTCGACAGTCGCATGCGCTCGACCCACCAGGTGTGGAGGGCCACGAACTGCAGGTAGCTGTCCACTGCCGGGTTGCCGACCTCCGGAGGAGGTATGGCGGGCGGTGCGGCGGAGACGTTAAGTACCGACTCGACTGCCGTGGCCAAGTTGAGCGAGGCGAGGGCATCGATCTCGGACCGGGTGCCACCATAGCCAGCGCGGCGCAGTAGTTGAGCTGCGTCAGCACGGGGGATCGACATCTAACCTCCGGGAGACCCTCAAAACCTCATTTCGTCAAATGGGGGCCAAAGCTTGAGGGACCGTTTCACCTCGGCCCCGGGGGCACTGTTGCATTGAGAGGCGGGTTTCTCCGTCGGGGCAGACTGACGTGATGTCCTCGTCTGGTTCCCGCCGGTCAGTTGATCGTTCTGCCTTCGCTGGGTTTCGGGTTCCCGCCCGATGTGATCGCGATGGCGGCGCGCTGGTTTCTGCATCATGGGCTTTATTACTGCGACGTCGAGGAGATGCTCGCTGAGCGTGGAATGGCCGTCGACCATGTCACCGTTTTCCGATGGGTGCAGCGATTCATTCCACTGTTCATCGACGCCGCTCGCCCCTGCCGGCACTCGCCCGGAGATCGCCGGTTCATCGACAAGACCTACGTGAAGGTGGCAGGAAAGCAGCGTTACCTGTATCGGGCCATCGACCAGTTCGGCCAGGTCCTCGCGTCTACCTGTCGGTGCGACGAGACGCCAAAGCGGCCCGATCCTTCCTCGCCAAGGCCATGGCGGTCACCCAAAGCGAGTCCGTCCAGGTGATCACCGGCGGCCGGCGATCCTGAGGTAGGTCTCATCGACGAACCAGCAGTCTCCGACGGCGTGCCGGCCGTGCGGGCGTCGATGAACAGGGGAGTGAACCGCGACACCCACCGGTTAGACGCTGACGCGGTCCGCGACGACGCCGCGCTCGGCTCACAGCTCTTCGACATCACGGTAAGACAGGCCATACCGCAAGTACCAGCGGACTGCAACCGGCGATCACGTCGGGCGGGAACCGGAACCGTACGAATCCGGAACGACGAACGGGTGGAAGGGACCGGGGCGAGGGCATAGGCCCAGCCTTGCCCGACCACGAACCGGTCGCCCCAACGCAACAGTGCCTTCTTGGGTGATGTCGCAGGGTCGGGTCAGCTGATTTTGGCGTGCCGGGCGCCGTCGGTGTTGTTTCGGTGCCCTTATTCGCGTGCAGCGGCGACGGCCAAGGGTTCCGCCCTGACCGATGTTGGCCCGAGGCCTCGACGGGAAGACCTTGTCGAGCCCTGACAGCCGCAGTACTTTCTGAGCACTCGCCCGCTCGGGACAAAGAATCAGCTCTCGGTCGTCGTCGCGCAGCAGCGTTGAAATTACGGCCCTGGGCCGCCAGTATGAGCCGCGATCGAGTTTCTGCACCCTTCAGGGGCAGCTCAACAGCTCGACGACTCCGGCGGATGTGGTCGAGGCTTCAAGGAGTCCTTCCGGGGTGCTACCACCTCAGCGCAGGTGTCCGGCAGACCGGGGGATGCTCACACTGCGGAAGGTGGCCGGTCACGACCGGGTTTAGCGGATGAGCGAGGTGCGTGGTGCGGTTCCGCCCGGGCCTGCGGCGATGACGGGGGCGGGGAGGGTGGCCTGGTTGAAGCGGAAGGCGGTGACGCCTTTGAGTTTGTGTACCCGGCTGGAAGGGACAGTCTCGAGGGGATCCCAGGTGGTGCAGCTGTTGGCGTTGCAGTCGAAGAGGGCGGTTTGGATGAAGACGGGCCGGTAGCTGGCGATGTCGAACTGGCAGGTGCCGTGGCAGCTGGTGATGTCTTGGACGGATTGGGGCACGAAAGCGAAGCGGCTGGAGAGTTGGATGTCGTAGAGGCCTTGTCCGGGGAAGAGCTGGTTGGCGATGGTGGATTTGGTGAACAGCGGAGGCGGGCGCAGCCCGGCGGCCGCTAGCTGGTCGTAGTTGGTCAGGCACGTGACCATTTGGCCTTTGTAGTTGGCTGGGGTTGCTCCGCTTTGGGGGTGGAAGGCGTTGGGCCAGCACGACGCGGGGACGGTGGTGTTGCCTTGCAGGGCGGGGTCGAGGAAGTAGGCCAGGGCTTCGTTGTCCAGGGTTTGGCCGTTGATCAGGTTGGCGGTGCGGAAGTAGCCGCGCTGGAGTCGGGGGCGGCCGGCCCCGGGATAGCCGGCGGCGGTGTCGGAGTAGCCGCCGGTGGGGCACGGCGAGTTGCTGGCGTCGAAGAGCGGGCAGCTGAGGTCGTCGTCGGTGGTGCCCGTCTGGGTGTAGAGATGGTTGGGTTGGAACGTGCCGCACAGGTCGTCGCGTTGGGTGTCGAGGAGCCCGGAGGGGAGGATGCGGGGGACCACGGCGTGGTCGATGCCCACGGCCAGGTTGTTTTGCAGCACGGTGTGGATGGTGCCGTTGCAGTTCTGGGTGGTTCCCAGGCTGGTGTTGCCGAACTCGGGGGTGGACAGGTAGCCGAAGTTCCCGCCGGAGGATCCGTCGCAGGGAGCTGGGGCTTGTCCGTTGGGCGGGGTTTTCAGGCAGATCAGCCCGCTGCCCGGCCCGGAGGTGTTGGCCGGCAGGGGGAGCACGCCGCCGGGGGTGCTGGCCTGGGCGTCGGCGCTGGCCGACACCTTGTAGTTGGTGATTCCGACAACTTGGGCGAAGTTGGTGGTGATGGTGCGGGGTGGGATCTTGACGTGTACCCGGGTGCCGGCGGCGTTGACGGCGATGCAGCCAGCGGGGCTGGCCGGTGGGAAGAGAAGGTATTCGGCGGGCGGGTTGTCGGTGCAGGCCGTCCAGTCGGCGGCCGTTAACGACGGCAGGTTGTTTTGGGCTTGGGCTATGACCGCGGCGCCGACCGCGATCAGGCCGCCGGGGAGGGCGGCCGCGCCGGCCAGGGCGGCGGCGTCGGCCGCGGTCTGGTCCTGGCGGCGTTCGTTGTAGCCGGGGCCCAGGTCGATTACGAACGCGGCGAAGACGACCAGGACCACCAGGGTCAACGCCACCAGGGGCAGCACGCTGCCATCCTCGGCCGGACGGCGGCTCAACATGGGCTCAAGTCGGCGGCGTCGGAGCTGTAGGTGGGGATCTGTTCGAGCCTGAACACCCCTTTGGAGTGCAGCGTGATGCCGTCCAGGAACGGGAACAGCCCGGTCATGGTGCGGAACGTGTAGGTGGTGCACACGGTGACGTCGTCGCCCACCCGGGGATGGCCGGAGGTCTGCGGATAGGTGACCGACACGTTGAGGGCGGTGGTGGCCAGCCCGGTGGCCCGGGCCTGGGTGGCGGTCTTCAGGTCAGCGAGCTGGGCGGCGCCGCCCGCCGAGCAGCCCGCCGGTGCGGGCGGGACGCAGCCATTGTCCACCGCGGCCAGTCGGGCGCCCTCCCGGGCCGCGCTGCGCACCTCCAACAAATCGTTGTACATGGAGCCGAACTCCACGACCCCGAAGATCAGCACCATCAGCAGCGGTACCACGATGGCGAACTCCACCAGCGCCGCACCCCGCTCCGAGCCAGGTCTGCCTAGATAGCGCATCGATCAGCCGTGGCCGTGGCCGTTGCTCGGGCTCCCCGGGGCGTGGCCGTGGCCGTTGCTCGGGCTCCCCGGGGCGTGGCCGTTGCCGTTGTTGTCGGGTGGTGCGGGTTGGGGGGTGGCCGGCGGCCCGGCTGCCGAGGTCGTCGGCGTGGTCGTCGTCGACGTCTGCGATTGTGCCCCGCCGGGCTGGCCAGCGGGCTTACCGCAGTCGGACTGGGCCATGGCCGAGACGGCCCCACCGTGGCTGTGGCCGCGCGAGGCCGGCTGGCGCGCCACGGTGGAGACATTCGCGCCGTGGTTGCCCGTGGCCAGGCAGGTGACCGCGGCAGGCGCGGACGCCGACGACGACGTGTCTTGGACGCGGGACGGGCTGGCGTCGGTCGTCTCCGGGCTCTTGGCTAGGAGGGACGGGGCGGTGGTCGAAACGGTGGCGCCGGCAGTCGGCACGGTGGAGCGGGTGCTCTTGGTCGTCGATGACCGGTAAACGGGGAGATCGATGAACGGCGCCACCGCCCCGGCGACGGCGTGTTGCACGGGGGCAGGCAGGGATCCAGTGGCCGCAGCGGCCGCGGCGGCCATCGACAAGACGCCTCCCGCGGCTACAAGCGCCACCAGCTTGGGGGCCAGCCTCCGGTGGGGCCGGTCGTTCCGGGGAGCAGCTGTCAGTCCAGCCATGGCGTCCACCACCGACGCCTCGGCGGCCAGCTCGGCAGCCGTGCCCGGGCCGCGCAGCGCGGTGAGCGTCTCGGCGGCTCCTCGGTAGCCCGGCGGGGCGTCGCTGGCGTCCAGACCGCGGACCAGCCGTTCGGCGGTCAGGTCGTCGAGATCGTTCGGGGAACGATCGAAGCGGAGCTGGGAGCGATCGGTCATCGCCCCCTTGTAACGACGGCGAGCGGCGTGGCGTTACACGATTCTCTGGCGCTCCCGACTTGGGCTTGCTGCGCCGCCGACGGCACAAGCTCGGCTAGGCGGCGTAGGCCGCGATGGGTTAGCACCCGCACCGCCCCCGGCTGCTTGCCGAGGATCTCGGCTACATCGGCCACGTCCAAGCCGGCCAACACGCGCAACAGCACCGTGTCGGCCTGGTCGGCCGGCAGACGGCACACCAGCGCGACCGCCTCGGCCAGCCCAGCCCGTCCGACCACAACATCCTCGGGCCCGGCCCCGGCGTCGTTGATGGCCGGAACGACGTCGCTAAGTGTCTCGGGACGTCGGCCGCGGACGCGGCCCTCGTCGATCAAGCGGTGTCGGCCGATGGTGAACAGCCATCTGGCCCACGCCCGCTCGTCGCCTTTGAAACGGGGCAGCCCGCGAGCCACGTCAAGCCACACGTCGGCGGCCAGGTCCTCGGCCGAGCGCGCTCCCCGCCCAGCCAGGTAGCGAACCAGCCTCGGGTTCCACGCCCGCCACAGCCCGCCCAGGGCCTCCCGGTCGCCGCCCGCCGCAGCCAACACCACGTCGGCGAAGCACGAAGCGACCATCGCAGCAATCGTCGGCACACCACCGGCAAACCTGAACACCCAACCTGCTTTGCCCCCACCCTTTCCCCCAAAACCCTGTTCTTCTTCGGGAGCCGGGCGAGGTGAATTTCTCTCGGGGGCAGGTCGAGGCCAACCTCCCCTCGCAGGATTTCGAGCGGGCGGCGTTCGACATCGTCGATGGAGACCCGACAGAACCTTCATCGGAGCGGCTCGCGGTGACGAAGACGAAACGCCCCGAGCTTAAGGAACGGGGGGACCGATGCTTTCGTCGTGCGATGCGACCTTCGAAGCCCCTGACGCCATCGTTGTCAGCTGCCCGGGGTCAGAGGCGGGCCGGTGCCCGCGGCGTTGGAGGCCCAACGCTGAAGCTGTAGGACATGTCGTTGGTCAATCGATTCCAGAGGCGAGGTAGCCGATGGCGACTCGGTCAGTGCCCATTACACCCCGGCGATCCTGAGGTAGGTCTCACTCGACGAACCAGCGGTCTCCCGACAGGGTGCCGGCAGGGCCGGGCGGCGTCAATGAACATGGGAATGAACCGCTGCACCCACCGGTAGACGCTGACGTGGTCCACGACGACGCAGCGCTCGGCGAGCAGCTCTTCGACATCACGGTAAGACAGGCCATACGTAGATCCCAGCGCACCGCCAACGCGATCATGGCGGGCGCGAACCGAAACCCGGCGAAGGCAGAACGACCAACTGACGGGCGCCGCCACGGCGGCGCTGCTCAACCGCAAGCAAGCCAAGCGCCTGGTGAATGGCCACCAGCACCTGCGGATCCTCGGTCATGAAAGCCCCTTCAACGATCGCCGGACTCCTGTCGGCGAGGGAAAACCACTGCGAACATTCGAAGCCCCGGAAATCGCGAACATTCGAAGCCCGGAAAATTCTCGGCCGTGTATATAGCGCGAAACGGCTGGGTGGCGCGCACTTTCATAACCTAGAGATTTGGGGTAGCCCTAGCCCGGCAGGTTTCGCCCGGCAGGTTTCGCCCGGCAGGTTTCGCCCGGCAGGGTTCAGCGGCCAGGGTTCGCCGCGGCGGCCCGCCCAGCCCCGGCCGGCAACCGCCCAGCCCAGCCAGCCGACCCGGCCGAGGCCGATCGGCGGCACCCTTGCGTTGAGGCCGGCAGGTTTCCTCTTCGGGCAGGCTGGCGAGATGTCCGCGCGCCGGTCCCGTCCGCCAGTAAGTCGTTCGGAGTTCGCCGGGTTCCGGTTCCCGCCTGACGTGATCAGCGTCGCCGTCCGCTGGTATCTGCGTTACGGGCTGTCCTACCGGTCGAAGAGCTGCTCGCCGAGCGTGGTGTGGTTGTGGACCATGTCACCG
>JRHI01002337.1_pt1 | contig 13193 bp, 18 predicted proteins | sample 215371 | NCBI WGS metagenome assembly JRHI01 (sample SAMN02929681, study PRJNA255918) | sediment metagenome | biome: cave system; feature: Ice Cave; material: Sediment; isolation source: sediment from deep within a dark volcanic ice cave with no known source of... ...
CGAGGGTTCGAATCCCTCTCGCTCCGCCAAATCCCTTGTGCAGCAAGGCAATTGCCAACCCCTCCGGTGCCAGATGCGAGCAGACGACCAGTTGTCACAGTGACAACATTTGTGACAACTGGTCAACGAAGGCGGTACATTCCTCGCATGGCAAAACGAGGCAATGGCGAAGGCTCCGTCTCAGCGCGCCCTCGTGCGGATGGCCTCTGGGTGGCGCGGTATACCGTGATCGAGGACGGGATTGCCCGTCGGCCAGCGCTGTACGGCAGAACCCGCGAGGAGGCGTCACGGAAGCTGCGCGCCGCTCTCGTCGCACGTGACGACAGGCTCAAGGGCCAGGGCAAACCAGCGCGGGACGAACGTGTAGTTCAGCCAGGTGACGCGCAAGCGGTACTGACCACGAAGTTCATCCGAATTATCGCTGTGACTCCCGACGGCATGAGTGACGTATGGGTTCACCCCGAATCGATCGAATCTATTGAGGCGACGAGCGACGGCCGGACCACAGTGCGGCTGAGATCCGGTCGGTGTCTGCTCGTCGAGCAGCAGCTCGCCGCCGTTCTTCACGATCTCGGTCACGAGGCCGGCTAAATGGGCATGCCGTCAGCGCGCCCAACCCTTGGCGCCGCGGACCTGGCTGACGGCCTGGTTGTCGCTGAGAGTAATGAGCGCATGGCATCGGTACGGTGTGTGGAAAAAGTGGGCAACCGAGGGGGAGGCGGGGTCAGCTCGGGAGGGCGCGCCCCGTCCAGAGTGACCACCACGAGCCGACGCAATGCGGCTTTGGACGGCCAGCGCCCGCGCCACGATGCCCACCGTTCCATCACTCTGGGGCCGCTGCTCACGCTTGGGCTCAGGTGGTGTTCGCGCGCCGCCACGGTAGCCAACTGCGACTGGGAGCGGGCAACCACCGGTCAGGCAGCCAGAGGATGAACGCCGACCAGCCCACCCCGAGCAGGATGCCGGCGATCACATCGGTCGGCCAGTGAGCGCCAGCCCACACCCGACCGATCGAGGCAAGCACTACCACGACCATGGCAACGGACCAGATGACAGCACGCCACCGTGGTCCCACGCGAGGTGAGACGGCCGCTGCGAGCATGAAGCTCAGCCAGGTGAAGAAGACCGCGTGACCGCTCGGATAGCTGTACCCGTTGGCGGGATTGAGTATGGTGACAATGTCGGCAGTTGGGCGGTGTCGCTGTATCGACACCTTGACGATCTGATCGATCAGGCTGCCGAGGGCACCGAGCGCCATGAGCCAGCCGGCGCGCCGGTCCCAGACGAAAAGCGCGACAACGACAGCTGCGCCGAACAGGTCCTGTACTAGTCCACCGGTTATGTTGGTCAGCGTCATCCAGTACGTCAGCGGCCCCCATGGCACCTGCTGAACCGCGTGTTCGACAGGAACATCGAAGCGGCTGCGCGTCGACCCGTTGAGTACGAGAAATGTGGTGACCATGAATAGGATGAAGGCGGTGACGCACAGTGGTCCGAGCCACCGTCGCGCAGCAGGGCCGGGTTCGCCGGCGAGTATCTGGCGCACCGCTGTACCGGCGTCCGCGTGGACGTCTTCGGGAGGCGCGGTCATCCGGACATTCTAGTTTGGGTGTAAGGAAAGCCCAGCCCACCGAGCGCAATTCCCGGACAATGGGTCAATGCGGGCCATCCGAGCTTCGAGCGTTCGGCGCCTGACGGGACCCGTCAACCGGGCCTTCATCAGCGTCGCTGCGGTGGCCGGCGTGCTCTTCGTGGTGCTGTCCGTGCTGGTGGTCCTGCACCCGGGTCCCTTTCCATTCGACCGGCCGGCGGAGGTCGACGTGCAGGCCATCCAGTTCAGTCCATTGACCCCCTTCAACACCTTCGTGTCTGCGCTCGCCGGTTTCGTGGGCGTGGGTGTGGGCGTGGGACTCGTCGTCGTGACCTTCATCTTCCGCAGACGGGCGACGCCGTTTGTAGCGTTCTCCGCGCTGTACGCCGCCATCTACAACCTCGTCAACGTCATCATCCGCCGGCCGCGACCAACGGGCTTACCCCACACCACCCACGATCTGCTGGGGTACAGTTTTCCCAGCGGCCATGTGGGGTTCTTCGTATGGGTTGGGGTCCTGGCCCTCGTGTTCATCGCTCGAGGCCTGCCGCGGGCCCTGTACATCGCCTGCTGTGTGCTGGTGGCTGTGGTGATTGTGGGCGCCGCGATCAGCCGCATGTATGTGGGGGCGCACTGGCTGAGTGACGTCATCGGCGGCTTCCTCGTTGGCGTGTGCTGGACATCGCTGAGCCTGTCGTTTGGCCGGTTGACAGGACCCATCTTCTCGCCGAAGTAGGGACAGGCCGAATTGCTGCCGACCGCCGCTGTCGCCGCTGGCGTTGGTCTGCCCGCGTTCGAAACGCGCCGTAACGTCTGCGCTGGTCGGACTTACAGCTGGGTCTGGATTACCGAGGGTTCAGCTACCACCGGCGGGGCCCCTCTGGCAGTGCGCTCGTTATCGGCTGTCGGATTGGCACGGTCCTTTCGCTCAGCGATGGCGCGGTCTCAACATGTGCACTCGGATCAAGATGTCGTCGGCCAGCTCGGTCAATTTCCGTGGCACCACCGCCAACAGCCTCATGAGCACCACGGCGACAATGACACCGACCAGGGCGCCGCCGAGAACGTCTCCCGGGTAGTGAGCTCCGACGTAGACACGTGAGTAGGCCACAAGACAGGCCAGCAGGATTGCCACCGCGCCGAGCCGGGGACGAACCAAAATCGCGACCGCAGCTATGGCGAATGCGGCTGCGGCGTGGTCACTGGGAAAGGACGGGTCGGTGCTGCGCGACAGCAAGACGTGGACGGCTGGGTGCGCGGTGAACGGCCGTGGGCGCGCCCACAACAAAGCGATGCCCTGATTGACGGCCAGAGCGCCCCCCGCGGCAAGCACAGCCGCCACGGATCCATAGCGATCTTGGTACTCGCCCCGCAACAGTCCGAACAGGAACCAGGCTGCAACGAGAGCTAGGAAGATGACCTCTGCGCCGTCTGCGACGACCTTCATCACGGCATCCAGAGGTGGGATGCTCCCCGCCGGTCCGTTGATCCATTGCTCGAGGCCGTAATCCATCTGACGTCCTCAAGGGTGCTCGAGCGGGCCGGGCATGGCCTTCTCGGCTCGAGCGCTCAAGTCGGCTTCCTTGCGGCGCAGCAGCAGGATCAACCCAACGATGACCACGACGGCGACGCCGGCCAGCGCAAAGTCCACCGGACGGCTGAGCTTGTTGATGCGATCACCGGCCAGGTACGCACCGACGCCGTACGCGGTTGCCCAGATGATGCCGCCACTCGCGTTGAACACCAGGAAACGCAACCATGGCATACGCGCGGTGCCGGCCAGGAAGGCTGCGTAGGTTCGCAGCACCGAGACGAAGCGACCGAAGAACACGACCTTGCCGCCATGCTGCTGAAAGAGGTAGCGAGCGAGCTTGACGCGGCCCTCGTGGAGTCGGATGTACCGCCCGTAGCGCACCAGAAGCCGATAGCCGCCCCAGTGGCCGACACCGAAGCCGATGTTGTCGCCGACGATCGCTCCGGCGGCGGCGGCGGCGATGACGCCGACGATGTTGAGGTTGTGCGTTGCGCCGGCATACAGCGCGGCCGAGATGAGCATCGTCTCGCCGGGAAATGGGATGCCGAGGCTCTCGATGCCCACGAAGCCGAAGACGGCGGCGTAGCCGAATCGGCCAAGGAAGCTGTCGATAAAGCCGGTGGCGAGAAGCATCAGCGGTCGATCCTCCGGGGGGATGGGTTCGGCGTTGTTAGCAGCCGTCGCTCGCCGACGGGGGAGGGGTGGGGCAAATACTACGGGGCGTAGTAGGTAGCGGGCGAAGCGGCCGAGGCTGAGGCGACGGGGTGAGGCCCGGAGTCGAAGAGGACCTCGAGGTCGTGACTGGCCTCCCCGATGCTGAGACTCATCAACAGGAAGACGGTGCCCAGGGCAACCATGGGCGACCGAGACGAGCGCGGGGCGACGGTGAGGAGGGCGGTGATTCGATCCGACAACCGGTGATCGGTGCGGGGAGCCGGTGGCGCCCCTGCCCTCGCCGTCGCACCGGCCGCTCGGCCGAGAGAGCGCGCCGCGAGGCGGCGGTCGGAGACAGCGGACGCGGCATCCTCATCAGCCCAGCGCTCGAGGACGGTCCCGACCTGTCGATCGAGGCGGCCCAGCAGCGGCTGGGCCGCGCCGGCAACGAGTGCGATGGTTCGAAACCATGAATGGCGATGGCGCAGGTGGGAGCGCTCGTGGGCGAGGAGCACGGCACGCTGATGGGCGTCGAGGGCACGGAGCATCGCCGAGGAGACGACGACGTAGCCGCCACCTCGGGCCAGGCGGGGCACCGCAAAGGCGCGGGGGACAGCATCGCCGACGACCACGAGGTCGCTCTCGCCGTCCGGCGGGCAGGTAGAAAGAAGATGGTGAACGAAGCGCGCCCGGCGTACCTCCCGTGCGGCGGTCTCCACGCATCGCGCGAGGGCGACACCAACGAGGAGCGCCGCCGCCAGGCCCACCCAGGCGGGGACCGGGTCACCGTTCATGTGCAATCCGACCAGCGCCGCGGCTGGTGGGGCATCGTCGACGAGGGTTGCGGTGAGGAGGCCGAGCGACCACAGCCAACCCGCGGCCGAGATCGTGGCGGCGCCCACGAGTGTGATTGCTGCTGTTCGTGGCGCGAACCAGCGCGCCGCCAACCGCCCGGCGAGACCGACGCTCACCGCCAGGACAATCGCGACATACACGACAACCCGCACGCTCAGCCGTCCTTGTCGAGGAGCTGCTGAAGGATGGACTCGTCCTCGGCAGATAGCGCGGCGATGAAGTGCTGGAGGACAGCTGCACGGTCGCGGCCGCTGTCCAGGGCGGCCCGCATCTCCTCGGCTGCCCGTTGGGCAGCGGCGACCACTGGCGTGTACGCGTAGGCGCGGCCGTGCCGCTGGCGCTCCACGACACCCTTGGCGTGGAGCCGCTGGAGAACGGTGAGCACGGTGGTGTAGGCGAGTGCCCGCGGCAGCGCCGCCTGGACCATCGCCGGCGTCATAGGTTCATCAGACGCCCATAGGCTGGCCAGAATCTCCGCGACCAGCCAGCCGGGAGGGCGGTGGGCATCGTCCGAGGCAGTTCCGGGGCCGGCAGTCATGGCGGGCTCTTCCCTTCCGTCTACTACGTTGTGTAGTACGAGCCTAGCAACGTCCCGCGTCCCGTCCACGTTCGAGGCGGCGTCCCTGGTGCGGTCGCGATTCTATTCCACCATGATGTTGTGATACCATCGCATCATGCCAGATGAGAACGGCGAGATCAGGGCGGTCACCCTGCGGCTGCCGGAGTCGCAGCACGAGGCGCTGCGGACCCTCGCGTTCATCGAGGAGACGAGCATCAACGAGCTCGTTCTCCGTGCCGTGCGCGGGTACTTGGCCGCGCAGCTTCGGATCGAGAAGTTCGACGCCATGCTCGACCGCGCCCGCGTCCAGTACCGCGATCTGCTCGGCCGTGACGAGGTGAGCGGCGAGGTGGGACCCGTTCGCAGCCGGGTGAGGAAGGCGACAACCGCCGGACTGCGGCGCGCCAAAGCCCGCCTGGGCGAGGCGACGGGCGGGTATGAGGATCAACTGGACGAGCTCGTGCAGCGGGCCCAACGGGTGCGCAACCTTGGAGAGAGAGCGGAGATCCACCGCCTTGTCGAGGCGGCACGCGCCGGCTTCCGGACAGCGACAGAACGCCTCGGCGATAACCCAGCCGAGCAGGCCGCTGCTCCGCCCGGTCCGGAGGAAGCGGTCAACGGGGCTCCCCAATGAGCCGCGCAGCAGGCTGGCAGGGCACTCTCCTGCACCGAGTTGTCGGGGTCGCGCTCACCGTGGCGATCCTGTTCCTTCGGCTCCTCGAGACCCTGCTCGGCGGCGGGAGCGAGACGTCGCTCCAGCGCACTCGTCTGCGTCGCGTCTTCCTTCTTCCTCCGTACCTCTGGATGAAGCAGCGCATCAACGTTGCTCATGCAAGGGCTTCTGATCGCCCGACCACCTCGGAGACCACCCCATGAGCATCGCCGCGACGCCAGTGACTGCCGACCTGACCGCTGGATTGACGGTGGGCACCGTGGTGGGCGGCCTTGCCGGGTTGCTGGTGCTGGCCGGCGTCGCGTGGTGGGGCTGGCGTCACATCGACCGGCGCGTGAAGCGTGGTCGCTGGTGGTGGCAGCGAAACGTCCTGCGAGTGCAAGCCGTGGTGTTGCCGTTAGGACCTCGCCGCGACGTCGTGAGGATGCGGTTGGCGGTACACGACAACGTCGCACAAAGCCAGCGGGTGATGCGCCACCAAGCTGTCCGCGACGGCATGCCGGCCGGAGGGCGGGATCTGCTTCCGCACCTTGAACACCTCGCCGCCGGACTCGACGTGCAACTGCGCTTGTGGCAGACGGAACCCGACCGCGCCCTCGTACGGGGTGCCCTGCCGGCACTGCTCGCGCGTGGCGACGCGATGATCACGCAGGCGGTCTCCCTCCGCGTGAATGCACTTCCGCTCATCGATGAGGCGGATCGCCTCGCTCGAGCAGCGGCTGAAGCTCACCTTCGTGCGCAGCTCGAGGCACTCGACACCACGCCGGTCGCAGTACGTCAGCTGCCTGCACCGTCAGGCCTGCAGGATTCACAGCTGCGCATCGACGAGGCCGCCCCGCGAGGGTAAGCGCAAGGCGTCCGGCTACCTGCGTGGCCGCTCACTCGAGCCGGTGTGTCGCTCAGGGATGGTCGGGGAGGCCGGAGACAAGATGGTCGGCGTGGTGCAGCACTGCGCGGACGAGCTCACGGGCATGTGTGTTGTGCGCTCGATAGAAGTGGCGGCGTCCATCTCGACGGACCGCGACGAGCCCAGTCAACCGCAGCTTGGCGAGGTGCTGGCTCGTTGCAGCGGGTGACGCGCCGGTGAGGCGCGCCAGGGTTCCGACGTCGTACTCAGCCTCGTGGAGCAACCACAGGAGCCGCAGTCGCGTGCCATCGGCGAGCATCTGCAAGGCGGCCACGGCCGCCTCGACCTGGGCGTGATCGGGAAGGTCGGGATCCCCTCCGGTCTCCGTCGCGTCGGCATGTGCTCGTGCGCGCATATATTTTAGTATGCCACTGATGGCGCCAGGAAGTCGCCGATGACCGAGGTCCCGGCGACCACACGCCCGCCGCGCGCGTCGACGCACGACGAGAGTGCAGATCGGAGGGATGCCAATCGGGCAGTGGCCGCGTCCGCCGTTGGCTTGGCGGTCACCGGCGGGATCGAGCTGGCCCTGGCCATCTTCACGGGGTCCGTCGCTCTGCTCGGCGACGCATTGCACAACCTCTCGGACGTGTCGACCTCCGCCGTCGTGTTCCTGGGCTTCCGTATCTCCAAGCGACCACCGACCAAGACCCACCCCTACGGGTTCGAGCGCGCCGAGGACCTCGCCGGCCTGGGAGTCGCGCTGGTCATCTGGCTCAGCGCCGCGTTTGCCGGATTTGAGAGCTATCGAAAGCTGGTAGGAGGCGAGGGCACCACCCACCTGGGCATCGGCATGGCCGGCGCTGCGCTAGGGATCCTCGGCAACCAGGTTGTGGCGCGATACAAGGCGATCATCGGCAAACGCATCCAGTCGGTGACCCTCCAGGCAGACGCGAAGCATTCATGGCTGGACGCGCTCTCGTCACTCGGGGCGCTGATTGGGTTGATCGTGGTTGCGACCGGCCGAGCGTGGGGCGATCCCATCGCCGGCTTCGCGGTCACCCTCTTCATCCTCCACGTGGGATGGGAGGTGACCGGCGAGGTGCTCCATCACCTCATGGACGGGCTCGACGAACAGGACATTGAGACCGCCTGGGAGGCCGCCTGCCAGGTCGAGGGACTCGGGACAGTGACAGTGCGTGGCCGCTGGATGGGCCGCTCGCTTCTCCTCGAGATCGAGGGACAGGTCGCCCCCGGGACGACGATCGAGGCGGCCACGGCGATGGGAGCCCTGGTCCGCGAACGGGTGCATGATTCCGTCCCTTCGGCACGGGAAGTCCGATTCGTGCCGGTCCGCAGCTGATCCCGGGGAATTCCTCTCCTTCGAATGTCTGATGACCACCCGAAAGGGCGGGTGTCGCGATACGTGGCGGTAAAACGTCGACCGCGCTACTCCCAGTCCAGCCGAGGGTCACGACCTCCGAGACCACGGCGAGCTCTTGGGCAGACTCCGCCGGGTTACTGCCAACTCTGGTGTTTTCTGACCCCCCAGTTGACCCTACGGGGCCGGACGGCGGCGGACTCTGGTGGACGGGAAGACGTCCAATCGGACCGTCGCCAAGTTCAGGATGGACGCCGATGGACCCCTGAGGACCCCTCAAACACGAACTGGAATGCGGTATCCGGGGTAACTCGGATCGAAAGTTCGAATCCCTCTCGCTCCGCCAAAACTCATATGCAGCAAAGGGTTTGCGTGTCTCACCACTGACCGGCGACTGACCTGCCGGTCGCGGTCACTGTGGCCACGCTCTGTGACAACTGGCGAAAAAATGGAGGTACAGTTCTGCGATGGGAAAGCGAGGCAATGGCGAAGGCTCCGTCTCAACTCGCCCGCGCGCAGACGGGCTCTGGGTCGCGCGGTACACGCTGGTCGAAGACGGGGTCAGGCGTCGGCCCGCCGTGTATGGGAAGACCCGCGGGGAAGCGTCACGAAAGCTTCGCGCCGCCCTGGTCGCGCGTGACGAGGAGCTCAAGAGCGGTCGCCAAAGTGAGTTACCGCCCTCCAGCGCTCCACTCAGCCAGAAGTACGTCCGAATCGCCGACCAGACTCGCGGCGCTGCAAGGGATGTATGGATTCACCGGGAATCGATCGAGTCCCTTGAGGCAAACGACAATGACCAGACAATCGTGCGCCTTAGATCGGGTCGAACTCTGCTCGTGGACCGGCACATTGACGCCGCCCTTGAGGATCTCGGTCACGAGCACAGCTCAGCCGGGCGGCCACCCACCAGCGGGAACCGCCGCGCCATGAGCAGACGGTTCCACTGCGGAGAACCGTGAACGCACCTCGATCTCGTCATCCTCTGACCGCCAGCGCGGAGAAGTACCGAGCTGCGCTGTCGCAGCGCGGGTTCCGCGCGCTCTGGCTGGCGGCGCTGGTGAGCCGCACTGGGGACACACTGAACTTCGTCGCCTTGGCACTGTTCACCCTCGCCATCACCAATTCGGCTGCGGCCGTCGGAACCGTTGTTCTGGCCGAAGGCGTGGGCCTGATCCTCGGCGCCGTGGTCGCTCAACTCGTGGTCGACCAGATATCCCCGCGACCACTGCCGATATCAGTCGACATGGCGCGTGCCGTCACGGCCGCTCTCCTGGCGTCTGCCCCGAGCTACGCAACGGCACTCGGTGTGGCCTTCGTTCTGGCGCTGGGCGGCGCCGTCTTTTCGCCCTCGTCCTCGGCGCTGGTGCCACGCCTGTTCCGGGCGAGCTGCTGCTGGCCGCCAACGGCCTGCTCTGGACAGCGGGGGTGGCACTGCAGTTGATCGCCGCGCCTCTTGCGGGCTTGCTCGTCGCCAACGGCCTGGTGCGCCTGGTCTTCGCGGTCAACGCGGCCACCTTTGTTGGTTCCGGCCTGCTCCTCCTGCGCCTACCCACGCTCAGCGGCGTCAGCACCCTGGTGATCGGACCGTGGCACCAACTCCGCGAGGCCTTCCATCTCATGCGCACGGTTGGGGTGCTGCGGCCGCTCCTCGCCATGCAGGTGATGGCCGCCCTTTCGGTGGGCGCCACCTCGGCCCTGCTCGTCGTCCTTGCCGAAAAGGCATACCTGCTGAATCCCGCGGGTTATGGGACGTGGCTGGGGGCAATCGCGCTCGGGGCGCTCGCCGGCCCGCTGGCCCTGCCACTCCTCGAGCGCGTTGCCCCGGAGCGGGTCGTCCCGGCCGCCTACGCCATCCGCGGCGTCGGCGACATGGGGCTCGGATTCCTCAGCCAAGCCGTCGTCGGCGGCGCCCTGCTCGGTCTCTACGGCATCAACACATCGAGCGGGATGGTGTCCTTCCAAACCCTGATCCAGCGCCGCATCCCGGAGCGCATCCGCGGTAGGACCTTCGCGCTGATCGACCTCACCTGGCAGGTGGGCCGACTCGTCTCCATCGGCCTGGGCGCTCTGCTCGCCACGCTGGTGGGGATCCGGCCCGTGTTCATCGTTGGCGGGCTGCTCCTCATCGCGGCCGCAGCGGTCGGCGCTGTCGGCCTCCGACACGAACCGACAGCGGTCCGCGACCCCGAGGGCAGCTGACCGGACCAGTGACCTCCGGCGTGGTTCGGTGTGCGGCGCCGAGCCCCAGCCTGGTGCCGGAACCGAGCACGCTGCCGGCCGCCGACAGCATTGGCACCACCGCGAGCGCGCGCAGCCTCCTCACAGCGCGGCCTTCAGACCCCAGGCGAGGCCGGCCTGAGACATGCGATGACAGCCACGAATATGCCGCCCACAGCGACCAACACGGTCAGCTGCGCGTGCGGCATCGAGGTCTCCCACGACGCGTGTCGTCCCGCAACGATGAGACCCTCGCCGCATGAGGGACCCACCTTCCCGTTCCGCGCAGGCAGACAGTGGTTCGCTCCGACGGAGGTCTCCTGGCTCACGGATCGCTGCAGCTCGACCGTCTTCCCAGGACGTGCGTCCCAGTGACCGATGGCCGGCTCGCAACTGTCAACGGGGAGGTGAGTGGGCCGATGTGCACCGCCGACTAGCCTCGACGCTATGCTGTGCGCCGCACGCGGGAGCTCGGACATTGCCGGGCTGAGAGGGCGACGCTACGGGCCGCCGACCGCCGAACCTGACCGGGTAATGCCGGCGTAGGGAGGCAGCCATGGCAGCAGCCGCTGACCCCGTCGCACCGCATCAAGTCGATCGCGGGACTGAGCCCGCCATCACCTTGCAGGGACCTGTCCCGCGCCCGTTGGGCCTGGTCGACCAGCTGGCGCTCTGGGGCAATCTGGGGGTGAGCCTGCTCGGCCCCGTTGGCGCGCTGTTCGTGCTTGCTCCAGCCGGCGTCGCTCCGCTATCTCTGGTGGCCGCCTTCGTTGCTGTGGTCGTGGGCACGAGTTTGGGCACGCTGCTGCTGTCGGCGTCGGCGCTGGCCGGCGCCCAGACTGGGGCACCGGCGATGGTGCTGCTGCGCGGGCTCTTCGGTGCCCGCGTATCCATCCTGCCCACCGTCATCAACCTGCTGCAGTGCCTGGGCTGGGCCGTCTTCGAGCTGGTGGTGATCGCCGCCGCCGCCGAGCAGCTGTTTCCCGGTCACGCCCGCTGGCCCTACGTACTGGCCGCGGGGGTTCTCACCACGGTGATGGCCCTGCGACCGTTGGGCGCGGTGCGCACGTTGCGCCGCTACGCCCTGGCGGCGGTCGTCGCCGCGAGCATCTACCTGTTCGTCGAGCTGAGCCACCATCCGGTGGTGTCGCTGACCGATGGCTCGTGGAGCGGCTTCTGGCTGGCCACCGACGTGGTCGTCGCTGTCTCCGTCTCCTGGGCACCGCTGGCGGCCGATTACTCGCGCCACTCACGGTCAGGTCGGGCGGCGTTCCTGGGGTCGTACCTGGGGTACACGGTCACCCAGATCGCCTACTACAGCCTGGGCCTGCTGGCCTTCGCCACAGTGGTGAGCAGCCAGGGCGATGCGCAGACCAACCTCTTCGCGGCGTTCATTGCGGTGCCGCTCGGCTGGTCCGCGTTCGGCGTGCTGGTGCTGCGCGAGCTGGACGAGTCCTTTGCCAACGTGTACTCGACGGTGGTGTCCATCCAGAACCTGCGCCCATTGAGCGACCGCCGCATCCTCGCGGTGATCATCGGCACGGTCGCCACCGGCCTGGCGCTGGTGCTGCAGATTGCCGACTACCAGAGCTTCCTGTACCTGCTCGGCTCGGTATTCGTGCCGCTGTTCGGCGTGTTCGTCGTCGACTACTTCGTCCTGGGCAGCCGGCGGCGATGGGACTGCTCCATCGACGCTCCGCCACGGTGGATCATGCTGGTTCCGTGGCTGGCGGGCTTCATCGCCTACCAGTTGGTGAATCCAGGATCGGTGTCAGGGTGGGCGTCGGCGTGGACCACCGTGCAACGCGCCATCGGGTTCACGCCGCCGACGTGGATGAGCGCGTCGGCGACATCGTTCCTGGTGGCCGCGGCGGCGACACTCGCGGTCGGCCTGCTGCGGCGCCATCGCGCCGTGGCGGAAGCGCAGGTCGGGCTCTCGTGACCATTGCCCGCAGCTCGTCTGCGCATCCGACGCCGCCAGCCCTGACGGGACGGCTGTGGGCCGCGGCTGCGCCCGCGTACTCGGCGATTCTCGAGCACCCCTTCGTGACCGGGCTCGGCGACGGCAGCCTCGACCATGCTTCCTTCCGGTTCTACCTGGTGCAGGATGGCCACTACCTGCATGGCTTTGCGCGGGCCCTCGCGTTGCTGGCCGCGCGCGCCCCGACCGAAGCGGTCACCGGCTTGTTCGCGAACCACACCGCCGCGGTCATCGCCGTCGAGCGCTCGCTTCATGCGGAACTGCTCGCCGACCTGGCGAGGACCTTAAGCGAGCCGGCGGTTGGGGGCGTCGCACCGACGACGCTTGCCTACACCAGCTATCTGCTGGCCACCTGCGCGACGGGCTCCTACTCGGACGGCGTCGCCGCGGTGCTGCCGTGCTACTGGATCTACCGCGAGGTAGGCAGGATGTTGCTTGCCGGCTCGTCACCCGATCCGCTTTACGCCCGGTGGATCGCCACCTACGGCGGCGAAGACTTTGAGCGCGCGGTGGGGGAGATGCTGGAACTCACCGATGCGATCGGTGCGCACCTGAGCGCGCGTGAGCAGCAGTCGGCCACGGATCACTTTGCCATCACGACACGATATGAGTGGATGTTCTGGGACGCCGCGTACCACCGCGTCTGGTGGCCGCTCTGAGCGCGGACTCCACGGCCGCGCGTCCGGCTTCCTTGACCGCATTGGTAGGGGCAATCATCGGCATTGTCTAGAGGGCGCCCACAGACCAGCACATAGCCGCGGAGAGCATGAAGAGAGCGATGGCGCGCCAAGCCGAGGCCGAGCGCGAGAAGCGTGCCAAGATCATCCCCGCAGAGGGCGAGGCGCTGGCCGCGGAGCAGCTCGCGGTTAGCAGGGCGTTGATCTTCGATCGGCAGGGAACG
>JRHI01002338.1_pt1 | contig 13191 bp, 16 predicted proteins | sample 215371 | NCBI WGS metagenome assembly JRHI01 (sample SAMN02929681, study PRJNA255918) | sediment metagenome | biome: cave system; feature: Ice Cave; material: Sediment; isolation source: sediment from deep within a dark volcanic ice cave with no known source of... ...
AGCGCCGATGAAATTACACCACGTGCCCGGACACTACCCATGGATGTGCTGCTGCGCCTTGTTGAAGATGGGCGGACGCGCGGCCTTATCCTTGTCGCGGATCGTCAAGCAGGACCGCGCGTAAGCCTGCGGATCACAAAGCACTCCCTGTCGGCGCCACGCATTCACTTCTTGCGAGGCACCTTCTTGCCGTTCTTTCGTGCCTTCGACAGACCGATGGCTATCGCCTGCTTGCGGCTTTTCCGCCCTTGCCGCCTGGACCGCTCTTGGCTTTGCCTCGCTTGTAGCGGGGCATCTCGCTTTTGACCTCGGACGAGCCGCCGCTTTTTTTCTTCGCCATGGAAAACTCCGCTTGCTTCAGCGAAGGCCGGGCGTCGCCGGCCTTGGCCACTCGCGCATTACTTCGCAGGAGACGGGGTTGACGAATCAGGCGCGGGCGCGTCGCCGGACTTCATCGGCGGCACCGCCTTATCCATCGCCGCCGCCGGCGGATGCTCCTTTGAAGGGTCATCCTTGGACTTCATGTCAAGCGTCGCGCTGTCCATTGGCTATGTTGATGGCTGCCACGCTTGCCGCGGCGCGCCCACGCGCCACCAGATCTTAACGCACAGCTAGCGGTCAGAGCAGGCTTACCAGTGCATCACCCCGAACAGGTGCAGAAGAATGACGACGCCGAGCGGAACGCCAAGTAGCCAGAGCAGAAGGTCGCGAGCCATTTAGCTTTCTCCAAAGATTTGGGTCATTCCTTTCCGTCGTTGTCGACGACGGCCTCAAACAATGGCGATGAGTGCTTCGGACGTTCCCCTGAACTAACGCACGCTCCGCTATTGATGGGCTGGGCTTATAAAGGCGGCCTGGTGCTGGGCCGAACTATCGTGCGCCCGGGCCAGACGTTGTGGTCGCGGTTATGCCCCCCTCGTTGGGCCGCGTACCAGGCCGCCGCCAAGCTGATCAGCAGGGCGCTTGCGGTCAATAGACCGGTGAGTACCCCGGCCTTGCGGGCTTTTTCCACCGCGCGCTGAGCGTCAGCGAAGGCGGTGTCAACGCGCTTCTCAGCCTCGTCCTGAGGAATGGCGGCGCGTTGCGCCACCTTTTGCGCCAAATAGGTGCGATCATTCCCGCTCATCAGGCCATTGGCGACGGAGGCCGCGAGAACGCGCGCACCTTCATCGCGGTCGAGCTGAGCGGTGCTGGCAGTGGGGGCGGTCGCGGTTGGCGAGGAGCGAAGCAGCGTGTCAGTAGCGGGCGCAAGAACGGTATCGCTCGGCGCAGCGGCGCTGGATGCGACCTGCGCGCCCACCTGCGCGGTGGTGATGGTGGCGACCATCACCAGTAGTGCGCCACCCACGATGCCCCCTGACCAGACGAGGAGGCCGTGCATGCCGTCGCGGAAGGCGACCTCATCGGGTGCGCCCTCGCGCCAGGATGAGCGCAGCCGCCCGGCGATGTAGCCCCCGAGCATGAACGACCCGATCGTCACGATCAGTGACCAAGCGGCCGCAATCGTTCCAGCGGACTTCGCATAAGATTGAACTGGATAAGCCGAAATCAGCGACAGACCCAAAGAGGCGCCTGCAGTGAGAAGTACAGAGGCGAGGGCGGCGGCGGCAAGAGCACCGGCGAAAACCGGGCTCCATTCCACATGACTTCTTTCGATGACGAGTTCGGTTGCCATGGCCAGCTCCTCCGTTAGCGAAGTCCGAGCAGGCTCAACACGAACATGATCACCACGACCAATCCAACAAGGTAAATGATTTCGTGCATCTTCGAGCGCCTTGTCTGCGAACTGAGCAATCAACGAAGGATTTGGGATTTAGTTCCGCTCAGAAAATAATCCGCCCCCGTGTCAGCTCAACCMCCCTGCCGCCATCTCTCCGTCACGGCGACAGTAGAGTTCGGGAGCGATGAAGCGATAGCCAACAGGCCGCGCGAGCTAGATGACTTGTGGACCCGCGATTGTTTCCACCGATGTACTCGGGCTGTGTATGCGGCCAGGACGGCAACCCGGCTGGCGTGCGTTTTCCTGCGGCGTTTTCTAATCGGCAGGTAGCTTGAGCTCGCTTCTGATGCGCTTGATATCCGCCCACATCCTTGCCGCGGACCTTCGGCTTCTTCTTCACCGTCTTGATCCACAGCCCCGACATACGGGCATACCGCCACTTATCAGCCGCGTGATCCCCCAAGCGGCTGGCCGGCGAACCTTTCGGCGACAGGCTGTTGCTCCTCCCGTTCTCCCTAGCAACTACTCTGGGAAAAGCCGACCACCCCGCGCTAGAGCTTGGCTGTGGCCAGCGGTTTCAGTACCTCCGGCCGATATTAGCAGCGCAATCAGGAAAGTTTTGAGGAACCGGACGGCTCTTTCCGCGTTGGATTTGAAGTCGTTACGTGGAGTGCCGCGATGTTGATGCCTGACTTCACCCTAGAGCCGATGAAGATGATGGCTCTAGGGTTTGCATTCGGAGCGACTTGCGAGGAACTGGGCATCGGGGATGGAAGCCTCGAAGTAGAGAAGCGAGAGCGCGTCTCCCGATTCTGGAATTGGTCCTCAAGGGCGAAGATAACGTCGACGTTCTGCATCGTCGCGCGGTCATTCATTTCAGAAACACATCCTCACCTTTGTGACCGCCATGGAACCGAACAAGACCGCAATCGAACGTGCCTTCGAACTGGCCCGAACAGGTCTGTATTCCGATGTTAGCGAAATCAAAGACCGGCTGAGGAACGAAGGCTACTTCACGGATGCCGTCACAGGGCCGATACTTCGAGGCCAACTCAAGGCGCTCACGGAATCGGCGCGGAAATCCCGATGGACGACAACTTCCCTCACGTCTACCGATGGAATCGCTGCGACTGCAAAGGTCAGGCGTGCAAAATCACGGCGCGCGGCAAACTCCACAACGCACGCGTAGAGACGGGTTCGTGATGTTCACGAGCCGGAATGCGCTCAAGCGCCGCTTATGAACATCGCCGATTGATGGCCCAAAAAAACCGGTCGCTGAATCTAGGGGCCGGAGCCGGTTTCGGTTGTGAGCGTTCCCATCGGGGAACATTTCCGTTGCCCCGAAAAATCTGGGAGACAGCCATGCCGCAACATTTGAGGCCGCTAGCTGATCGCGGCGCAGCAAACAGACGTGAGTTTGGAACGGTCGCAGGCGCATTCCTAGTGGCCGCAATCGTCTTTGGGGGCTTTTATCTGGGGTCGCGGTGACACGGACCCTCAAGCTCAGGGGTAACGTCGGGAAGCCAGTCGTCCAACCCATGATGCCGCGCTATTTCTTCCATCTCCACACCGATGCTGGCCTTTAGTTGATGTTGGGCTTCTTTCGCGGGACCGCACCTCCAGGAGGTTCGATCGACTACATCGCCGGGGACCTGGAGTACTTGCGTAAAGAGGCGGCATCGTGCCGGCGCTGCCCCCCGTGGCGTAACGCTACCCAGACGGTGTTCGGCGAAGGCCCGGCGCCGGTCGCGATAATGCTCGTCGGCGAGCAGCCCGGCGACAAAGAGGACCTTGCTGGACACCCATTCGTCGGCCCTGCGGGCCAGCTCCTCGGCCACGCATTGGAGGAGGCGGGCATCGATCGGTTGACCGTTTATGTGACGAACGCGGCCATCGCCAGCCGCAAATGCGAGCGGCTCCCACTCGTCCCCGCCCAGGCGAGCCGCCCTCACGATGGCCGTGGAACCGGGAAACCGAGGCGTCAGCATTGCGCGCTTCGCTTGCGCCCCGCGTCGCGGCTTTTCGGAACTACCCATTGCTCAACACGTTGGATGGCTGACGAATTTTGGAGGATGTCATGGGTCAATCCAGCGGTTCAGAAACGTTAAACCTGTCCAAATTCCGCAAAGGCGCGGAGGAAGCTGCCCGCGCGGAGCGGATGATCCAGCGCGAGATCGATGAGAAAGAGAAAGGTGGTGGCCAGGCAAAAAAGAACGGCCACGCAATGCAAGCGGGCGCGCGAATTTATCCGGAGCCGCCGCTTCCCGGTCAGCACCTTGAGAAGCCGGGAGAGGAAGCGGAACTCGACCTCAAGCCGATGTACGACGCGCCTCACTACAAGGGATCAGAGAAACTCAAGGGGAAGGTCGCGCTGGTTACGGGGGCCGATTCCGGCATTGGGCGTTCGGTCGCCGTGCTGTTCGCACGGGAGGGAGCCGACGTCGCGGTTGCGTATCTTGTTGAGGACAAGGATGCTGAAGAGACCAAGCGCGCCGTAGAGAAAGAAGGGCGCCGTTGCATCCTCCTGTCCGGCGATGTTGCTGACCCGAATTTCTGCGAGGCAGCGGTTAAGAAAACGGTGACAGAGCTCGGTAAACTCGACATCCTCGTCAACAACGCTGCGTTTCAGGAACACGTCAGTGACTTCGAAGACCTGACAGAGGAGCACTTCGACCGCACCATCAAGACAAATCTGTACGGCTATTTTCATATGGCCAAAGCCGCCGTTCCGGAAATGAAGAACGGCAGCGCTATCATCATGACCGGCTCGGTTACTGGCCTTCTCGGCAATAAGGACCTGCTCGACTACTCCATGACCAAGGGCGGCATTCACGCTTTCACGCGCTCGCTTGCCACGCATCTGATCGACAAAGGCATACGTGTTAATGCGGTCGCGCCGGGGCCGGTCTGGACGCCCCTCAATCCCGCCGACAAGCAGGCCAATAAAGTCGCAAAGTTCGGCAGCGACACACCTATGAAGCGGCCCGCCCAGCCCGAAGAGATAGCGCCGGCCTTCGTCTTCCTCGCGTCTCCCAGCTGTTCCAGCTACATCACCGGCGAGGTGCTCCCGATCATCGGAGGCTATTCCGGCGGGTAACTATGGCGAAGCTCGCCCTCGAAGACGTTGCCAAGCTGCTCGTTGAGTACGGACGCCGTGCAGCGCTTGCGGGGGACAACCCTTATCGCTCCCGGGCATATTTGCGCGCTGCAGAGAGCTTGGGGGCCCAGACCGAGCCGCTCGCGCGCCTCGTAGAAGAAGACCGTCTGCGCGAGATCCCCGGCGTCGGCGATGCGATCGCCGATATCATTACGAAGCTCTATGAGACTGGCACGCACCCGTCGCTCGAGAAGATGCGCAGGAAGGTTCCCGAAGGCGTTCTCGACATGTTGTCGATCCCCGGCCTGCGTCCGGAAAAGGTGCTGAAGCTGCACGAGAAGCTTGGCGTTGCGACGCTTGGTGACCTCGAGGCTGCTGCGAAGCAGGATCGTATCAAGGACGTCAAGGGTCTCGGGGCTGCACTCCAACGTAAGATCCTTCAGGGGCTTGCGATGAGGCGCGAGACGCAAGGCGCACGACATGTCCACCGCGCGGAAGAGCTGATCACAGCCGCCCAAGAAAGCCTGAAGCGCGCGGACCCATCTTTGAACAAAATCGTGCCGGCCGGCGATTTTCGCAGAGGTAACGAGCTCGTCACAGACCTCGCGTTGGTCGCGCAGGCCGCCCGATTGGAAGGCGGTCCGAGGCAACTCAAGACGGGAGAGCTCTCCGTGACTCTCACCGATGCGAAGCGATTTGGCATAAGCCTGCTTCTAGCAACCGGTTCTGAAAAACATGTTGATGAATTGAGGAAGCTCGCGAAGCAGAAGGGTTACAAACTGACGCCCGATGGTCTGCAGAGGGCGGGCAAGATCATTGCATCGAAGACGGAGAGCGAACTCTACGAGGCGCTCGGGCTGCAGTACATCGAACCGGAACTGCGCGAAGGACGCGGAGAGATTGCCCTGGCGCGCGCAGGGCAGTTGCCGAGGCTTGTAACGCAAAAAGACATCCGGGGCATTTTGCATGCGCATACGGTCGAGTCCGATGGCGGCAACACGCTGGATGAGATGGCTGAAGCCGCACGCGCGCGGGGCTACCACTACTTCGGCGTGAGCGACCATTCGCAGACTGCGCACTATGCCGGCGGTCTCTCTATTCAGGAAATCGAACAGCAACACGATGAGATTGACCGGCTCAATGCCGGCTACGGCGGCAAGTTTCATATTTTCAAGGGGATCGAATCCGACATCTTGCCCGATGGGTCGCTAGACTATCCCGACGATATCCTCGGCCGTTTCGATTTCATCGTCGCGAGTGTACACGGCCAATTCCGGATGGAACGCGCAGCACAGACCGCGCGTATCTTGAGCGCCGTCCGCAATCCATTCGTGACCGTCCTGGGCCACATGACCGGGCGGCAGTTGCTGCGACGGCCAGGCTACGAGGTCGACGTCGAAAAGATCCTTGCCGCTTGCGCAATCCACGGCGTGGCGATCGAGATTAACGCCAACCCATGGCGGCTTGATCTTGACTGGCGCTGGTATCAGCGCGGCTTGGAACTGGGCTGCATGTTCAGCATCAATCCCGACGCGCACTTCACGTCAGAAATCGACCTTGTGCGGTGGGGGGTCTCGATCGCCCGCAAGGGCGGCATTCCGCCCGGCCGCGTCGTCAACTGTCTTGGCCTGAAAGCCTTCACAAAGTGGCTCGATGCTCGCAGAGCGGCTCGCGCAAAGATGCGCATTCGATCCGCCGCCAGCCGCAAAACCGGCAGTAGATAGTCACGTAACTGCGAAGCAGAGGGCATAGTCATTCTGCGCCGCATGAGCCCCACCGCCGCTCCGCGGGGTGTGCATCCTCCTTTCGCTCAGATTTTGTTTCTCAAACCTTTTGACGGCTTGCGAACTCGTGGGACGCTCGGACCACCGAACCCAGTGATGCTTCGCGGGAAATCGCAGAAACCGAGCTGCTGTGGTGAGCAAGCAAATCGGCGCAGCGCGTTAGTCACCTCTCGAGCGACAAAAAAGCCGGCCAGGAAGAGCCGGCTGATTCTGTGGGATTTACGCGTTTTTACTTATTGAGTTCCTTGTCCACGGCCTTTGCGCCTTCCTTGGCGGCATCCTTTACCTTGCCGATACCGACTTGCACGTTGCCCTTCACTTCCTGGGCGGCGCCTTCGCCTTGAAGCTTGTCGGAACCTACGGCCTTCCCGAGGCCCTGCTTAACCTTGCCAGCGGCTTCGTTGGCATAGCCCTTCGCCTTGTCTGTAGTGCTGCTCATGTCACGCTCCTCGCATTGAAATGCCCCGGTGGGGGCGCCCCATTCAACGCTCGGTGCTCCGGCGAGTTCCCGCCGTGAGGCCCGCTAACCAGCGGTACTGCGTCGACGCTCAAGGCCCCGGGTGCGGAATGCCCGAGGCCTTGGCAAGTTCAACGTTGGATTGGAAATCCTCGCTTGAGCGATCCGGCGGCTTTCGCGTTGGCTAAGTCGTCAGTTTTGGTTGCCTACTGCGTCTTCTGATCACTCAGTCCTTGCACCATCGCCAGATGGTGCTCGAGCGTCGGCAACGTCTTGGCTGCGAACTCCTTCAGCGGACCGGCCTGGCCGTTCTGCGAGTAGTTACGAAAGAGGTCGACTGCTTCCTTGTGAGCCGCGAGCTGCTCGGAGATGTAGGAGCCGTCGAAGCCGTTATCGGTCGTGAACACGCGCAGCTTGGCGTACTTGGCCTCGTGCGTGAGATCGAGCGCGTCCTTGGGCGGATCGATCTTCTGCGCCGCGACCGCCGTCTTGAACTCCTCGCCGGCCTTGGTGTGATCGTCGATCATTTGCTGGGCGAACTTCTTCACGTCAGCGCCCTTGGCGTACTTCAGCGCGAGCTGGCTCGTGTCGATCTCGAACTTGTTGGCCACGGCGACTTTGCTGGCAAAGCCGGCGGGATCCATAGGGGGGTCGGCCGCGAAGACGGGGCTGGCAAGCGCCGCCAGCACGAACACTGCGAGTAACTTTTTCATGAGGGCTTTCCTTAGGTCCGAATGCATTACGTGACAACGAACCATGCTCGTTATTGTTCCGACCAGGGCCGCGGGCCAGAGCTGCGATGGCAAGGCTGCAAGCGGAGCGGAAAGTGCATTCGCAAATGTCGGAGGTCCTTCAGAGATAGATTGAGTGGCGCGGTGCCTGAGCAGATCACCCGGAGCGCAGTAAGCCCATCTTTGCGGGCGGCAATCCAGCCTGGAACTCCTTCATCTTAGAATGCGCCTTGTCCACACTTGCGGCGTCGAACCCATTGTAGAGCGCATCGACAGAGGCCATGCCGAAATTGAGGGGACAGTTTGTAGCCGAGCGCTGGACGTCCCACTGGCGAGCGTGAATTGGAATTTTTAGCGGAGGCATGGGCCCATTCGAAACCCTCCGCTCTGTCTCCGACACCATGTTCATGGCCTGCCGCGAGCTCTCGAGAGAGTTCTGCATCCTTACAGGAACTTGTTGAAGCGAATGCCGTTTAGGGCCGTGACTGGAATTTGGCTCGGGCGCGGCTTAGCAGGCCGCCGCTCCTTGATTGGATAAAACGGCATGCTCATCCGTTACGGCTTTCGCCTCACTATCAGCGTTGTTCAGCCCACCCCCTTGCTTGTGCGGCTCGATGTTCATCCCGACCGGCGAAATGACGTAGTCAGCGAGACGCCGTTTAGGATTTCCGGCACTGAGGCGCCCACGCCGCACATCGATCTTCACGGGAACTTATGCAGGCGGCTAACGGCGTATCCCGGCGACGCCACGCTCGAAATGTCGGGACTAATTAAAGAAGAGGGCATCTACGAACCCCAACTTTCGGGGGAGCCGGCTTGGGCCATAGAAAATCTGCCTGAGGATTGCCTGGTCTACCTCCTTGGAAGCCGCTACTGCGAGACAGACCGGCTCGGCCCCTTAGCTTGGCAGCTCTTCGGGCATCTACCCGATGGCGCCGCACGCGTTCGCGCGATAGTCGACTACGTGCATAACCACCTCACGTTCGGGTACGGCTTCGCGCGCTCTACGCGCACCGCGGCCGAGGCGCACACCGAGCGCGTAGGTGTGTGCCGTGACTTTGCCCACCTGACGATTACGCTGTGCCGCTCCCTCAACATTCCCGCCCGCTATGTGAACGGCTACCTTGGAGACATCGGTGTTCCGCCCGATCCGGCGCCCATGGATTTCAGCGCATGGGTCGAGGTGTTCGTCGGTGGTCGCTGGTTCACAGTAGATGCTAGGCACAACGCGCCCCGGATCGGCCGAGTGGTCCTCGCGCGTGGGCGGGATGCGGCCGATGTCCCAATGGTCCATTCGTTTGGGCCTCACACCCTGCGCGAATTTACGGTGATTACCGAGGCCGAGCACCAACCGTTGATGGCCGCCCAAAAAATAGCGGCATAGAGCGAGGTCGTCTGCGTGGCCAGTCAGCTGGAACGATCAGACGTTCCGGATGTTGCCGAGAGGAAGTGCAGCAACCGAATCTGCGGAGATCAAATGCAAATCATTGACGTCAGGTCGGATGCTCAGTTCACTTACGTGACCATTACAATGGCGCACGGACTGAGCCGCAAGTTCCGGGTAGGCCGTAGGAACGGGACCGTGCAGATCGCTTTGACGCCTCCGCATAGGCCGCCGACTTGGCACTGCTTACGCCCGGAGACCGCCGAGACCATTCGGAGCGCTTTGAAGGTTAGGCAAAGGTCGCGACCTTTGTCGGAAGCCGCCTAGACAAGCTAAAGCTCGACGGCGTCATCCCTGAGGACCGCGTTGCAAGATGAGCTTTCCTAAAGCGATCCGGCCTTTCGCTCGGCAATCAATGCACCACCGGTGGCTCCGGCGAACTCTTACTTTTCGGGGGAGCCAGCGGGCGTTTCGAATCTTGCCCGCACGTCTTTCCATTCGATGGTTTCTTGCTAGCTAGTCGCTGAAGCCTGCCTCTGATGCGTTGAATATCCGCTAGTAGGTTCGGATGAACGAGTCCTAGGCGTGCAGCGGTCTCGCTGACGAACTCGCCGGGCTGCACCTCTACCATCAGCTGGCCATCGTCACGAAGGTAGTAGCGGCTCACTCGTTTTGCTTGTTTTGGCATGGTCGTTCAGGGGTTTTCGCGCATCACCGATGGTAGGAACTGTCTAGAACATTTCACTACGACGCCGACGGGGGAACGTCCGATTTAGGTGGAGTTGCGTCTTCTTGCGATTGAGAAGTCTTAGAGCCCACTTCCTCTCTGATTGCCCTTAGCGCCTCCTGGTAATGGCGCCGCGCTTCGTCCATGTGCTTCTTGGCTTCGTCATTACGCAGGAAGATCGCATTCTGAGCCGCGCTCCGGAGCTCGTTCTCCAAATCCCAAAGAGACTTCAGGGCCGGATGAATGTCCTTGAGTATTCCCGCCATGGCGATCACCGTCTGTTGAGCGCAAATTTGCCCGTAGAGCTGATCTGAAAACTCGAGAGGGACTGGATCGTTCCAGTGCACCAATGCTCAAAGTGTTTCGTTCGGGCGCAGCGCAACGGCAGTTTGCGCAGCCGGTGCTGACCTAGCGCGGTCGCCATTGTGGTGACGACTACAGGCCCGGAGTTAGCGCACCTCTGTCTTTCCAAAGTTCGCCACTCAACGGAACTAATCGCGCGAATGCGACGTTGCGTCGCCAGGTTTAGATTTTGGCTCAACTTGCTGCGCACAGGAGATGACCGTGCTCCAGTTGATCTTTAGCGTCTGTTCGATTGTCGAGGGCGCGGCCTGCCACGAGTTACCGCCAATGCCGCTGCAAGAGCACACCACCATGATTGCATGCCTCATGGCATCGCAAATCGAAGGGGCCAAGTGGGTTGCAGCCCATCCCAATCACTATATCCGCAAAATCACCTGCGAGCCCGCCGGGCGTTTCGCCAAACTCTGAAGCGCCCGTTCATGCTCCGCTCCCGTTCCTCGATGTCCTTGGCACTCCCCCAGTTCTTCGAGAGCGATGATGTCGGCCGCGCATGAAAGCGCGCACACGAGAAGGAGCACGTTCGCGCTTTTCGTTATAGGCATCTGTCACTGAATGTCATGGCGCTTGTCGGGCTTACGCGGCGAGCGGTCGCTCGCGTGGTTTCGCTCAGAATGCAAACCCGATAGCTACATCTCGCCTCGCGCCAACGAGTACGTTTGCTTGATCCAATCTGTCATGTCGTGTGACATAGCTCGCGGTGCGCTCAGCATATGGGGAGAGTTTATGCGGCCTGAAATTCTATTCGGACTGGCTCTTGTCGCAATGATCGCACCCCCTTTGCTGATCAAGGACTGGCGGCAATGCATGCCCTGCGCAAGGAAGGAGGGCGGACGTGCATGTGCGATCACTTCCACTCCGGCAGCAGCTCCGGGAAAGCGAGCCGGGCAGCGGCAGAGTCGGAAGCTATAAGGTCATGGCAGGATTTCACCGCACTCGAGTACGGCTCTGACTGGGCGAGATATGGGAAGGCCGGCAGCCGATCGATCAGATGCAAGCACTTTCCTGACGGCTGGGGCTGCGACCTTGAAGCTCGCCCGTGCCTCTAGATCTCATGAATTATCGATGACATGAATTGCCTGTCACTTCGCACCGGCGAAACCTCCAGCTGCGCATAACCAAGGAGAGCACCGGGCCGGCGCCTCGCGGCGTTTAAGCCGCGGCACGCGAGCGTCTCCAGCAAGACGAGTGTCGCCGCTTCTTCCGGCCGTAGCGTCGCGATATCGTCGCGCAGCTCCTTGCGGATCTTCTGTTTCAGCGTTTTGACGAGCGTCCCATCAAGGTAGCAGTTGATGACCTCTGGGTGCACGTAGCACTTGCGACAGATAGTTGCCGTGTTGCCGAGCCGTGAGGCGACGGTCTCGATGGCTGAACGTATGTTGCGCTTGGCCCCAGACTCGGAATCGAAGCGCTCGAACTGCGCGAGCGCCATAGCCGCCAACACTGTCCCCGACCACGTGCGAAAGTCCTTCGCCGTGATTTCGGCGCCGCCGAGCTCTCGTAGATAGTCGTTCACGTCGGCGGACGAGATTTGGCAGACCTCTCTCTCATCGTTCTCATACTGAAAAAGATGTTGACCCGGCAGTTCCTGGCAAGAGCGCACGATGCGAGCGACGCGACGGTCGCTGACCTTGAGCCGCCATTCCTTCCCCGTCTTGCCACGGAATTTGAAGCGCACCGAGCTGCCCGCAAACGTCACGTGGCGGTCCTGTAGGGTGGTGAGACCGTAGCTTTTGTTTTCGCGGGCGTACTCGCGGTTGCCCACGCGGATAAGCGTCGTCTCGAGCAGGTGCACGACGGTTGCCAGCACCTTGTTCCGACCGAGCCCGCGCTCAGCCATGTGCTCCTGCACGGTGTTGCGGATGTAGGGTAACTTGCGGGCGAAGGTCAGCAGGCGGTCGTACTTAGCCTCGTCACGGATGCGGTTCCAGTCGGCGTGATAACGCATTGAAGGGGTGCTGAGTTGCGCTGGGTGCACGCCTAGCGAAAGTTCCCCAAGGCGAGATGTGTGCGTAAGTGGAACCAAAGCCTTTTGCTTGGTCCTCCCGCGTGTCGAAGCCCTTTGACCCAGGATCAGCTGCAAGTTGAGATTGGCCGCCTGATAGAGCAAGGCTGATGCAAAGAATGGCCACCGATTTTTTCTCAGCCAAGCCCGCTTTGGGTCAAAGGCTGACGATCTACGCCTGACCGAGTCACGATCGCTTCACCCCACTTAGCGGACGAGTGCTGAGGCAGTCTCAACGTCTGCGTTGGGCCATAAGCAGACTCTGCCGTGCGGCTGGGTCGTTCTTATCACAAGAACCAGCGGACCACCCATAACTGCTCCCCGCCGCAGGGCGGAATCGGTATGCCACTGACGTGCGAGCAGCGCGAATTCCTTCAGGTCCTAGTCGGCGTCAGATTTCCCGCAGGCGCACCAACGCTCGTTCACGTCTTCCTGGCGAGTTTAAAGCCTTACTTCTTTTTCACTCCGGCCTCGTCGCCGAGATATTCATCGCAAGCTACCGGCACCGTGAGGCCGACGCTTGGCACGTAGCGGGAGCATTTTGAGGATGATTTTTCTGCGGGAGGAGCAATCGCGGCGCCGCTAATTGGTTGACCGTTGATGGTCACGATGGCGTCACCTTCGACGAGGCCCGATTGCTCGGCGGTCCGGCGCCCGTTCGCCGTTTCCTGCCCCACCTGATGGAGCGCGTCCTCAACGGCAGGATCAAACCCGGCAAGGTGTTCGACCTCACCCTTCCTCTTGCCGACGTCGCGGAAGGATACCGGGCGATGGACGAGCGGCGCGCCATCAAGACGTTGCTCACTGTGTGAGAGATGACCCCATGATCTTCAGAAACCGAATATTTATCGCGAGCTGCCTTGTCGCCCGAAGGCCGACCCAGGGGCGGAGCGTCCTCCGACGGCAACGATGGATAAGGCCACTCC
>JRHI01002339.1_pt1 | contig 13191 bp, 8 predicted proteins | sample 215371 | NCBI WGS metagenome assembly JRHI01 (sample SAMN02929681, study PRJNA255918) | sediment metagenome | biome: cave system; feature: Ice Cave; material: Sediment; isolation source: sediment from deep within a dark volcanic ice cave with no known source of... ...
ATGTTAGGACGAGGGCCACGAGACGGTGTCGCGATCCGCCGAAACGATAGCGCTCGACGTCCCACAGATCGACCGCATACGCGGTCGAACGTTCCGAAGCGTTCTGGCTCACGGATAGATCGATGGGAAGATCGAGATCGAAAACGGACGTGCCGGACGGAATCGACGGGTGTACGAAATCTGGTTCGACGTCGGCTCCGGAGCGGTCGGTCGCGTCGTGATCGACCGCTGCTATCGTCTCCTTCACGCCATTTGCAGTCGCGTAAACGAGTCCGATTTTCACGCGGAGATTCGCGTCGTTCCGAACGTTGAATTCGAGGTTCGTCGGCTCGAAGGGCGTGGAGATCGGTATTTCGACACGCGCGCTACGCGTTATGGTTTGTGCCGTTACCGCTGCGATCGACCCACGCGCGATGCGCTCCGGCGCGTCGTCGCCGTCTTGAATGACGACGTAATCGGCGCTATCGGCGACGATCGTCCCTTGCGCTTTCTTGTCGTTCTGAAGGGAGAGCCTTACGAAATCACCGACGTGAATCGAAGCCGCCAAACGGTAGCCGCTGGGTGTGAAGCTCTCGAGCTGCGCGGCGACTCGAGGACGCTCGCCGTCCACCGCATCGACGCGCAACAACTTCATACCGCGTACCGAAAAGTCGCTCTCCCGAACGCTCGCGACCCCGGTGGCATGCGATTGCGGGTACGTCCACCGGCTACCGACGTCAGGATCCGACGTTACCAGCCGCGCACCGGCGAGCAAACCTACGAACGTTTGTCGCGGCAAGGCCGTCGACTTCACGACGGACCAACTCGTCGCCAGCCGTACGCCGAGGAGCGTGAAATCGTCCGGCCCCTTCGGTTGCCTCGCGGCGTGAGCGGCCATCCATCGAAAATCTCCGGCGCGACCGGCCGATTCGTTGTCGGACGCTTCGCGTTCGACGTCGCGGACGAGTCGATAGATATCCCAGTCGCTATCTTGCTTACGAGCCGCCGGTATCCACATCGAAATGAGTTCCCCGGTCGATCGATCCCGCAAGTCGAGAACCAAATCGAACGTAGCCGGCACGTCGCCCATGGTATACTTCAGCGTGCAGATCGGATGTCGGTCGAGCGGGAGCTGCAACGGTCCGAAGAAGTCGATGAAGCCGACGTGTAGACCGAATTGCGCTACACTGATCGATGCGTAGAGGAGATCTCCCGATTCCGAACGTCTCGTTGAAAGCTCGAGGGGCGAGACGTCGGCGTCGCGACCGGCGACGCTGAGATTGGAGATCGCGTATCTCGGACCGATCGTCGCCGCCCGATTCGACCCGACGTTGATCTGCACGAGATTTACACCAGGACGCAGGAGAACGTCGTAGAGCACGACCGTATCGCCCGATAGCGATATCCAGTCCGGCGGCGCGACGATCGATCGATTCAGCGTACCGATGCTGATCGAAACCTGCGATGGGAACACGTCGCCCGACGTAATCCGCAATCCGAGGTCACCTCGGTATGCGACCGGACACGGGTTGCGAACGAGCAGTTCCTTGACGACATCGCTAGGCTGCATTCGTATCGGCTCGTTCGACCCGGGTTCGAACGCCTCGCGCCAAGTGCGATCCTGGCGACAGATCACGCGCGAAGATGCCGCGCCGGACCTCTGAGGGCCCGTCGCATAGACGTCACCCGATTTGCGAACGAGTACGCTCGGGAGTCGTTTTCTCGGCTCGAGAACGAACGTCGCCTTCGCCGGAGCAGCATACGACGTTCGGAATCGGAAGGCGAACGGCGCGTCGACGTTCCAGCGCCCGAGCGTGTTCGAGAGCATCGCAGAGCTGAAGACGCTCGCGGAGAATGCGCGTTTGTTATAGCGCTCGGCGATCACCGCTTCGTGAAGCCGAATGGCCGTTCCGACCGCTCCGCCGGATCCGCTCGGGTAGCTTGGATCGATGAGCATCGCGCCCGCAACGACGTTGGGTATCGTCTGTAGCCACGAAGCGGCCTTCGGCATCTGCTCTGCGACGAGAAGCGCCGAGCGATCGTTCCAGAGCGGCGAACCGACGAGACCCTCGGCCGTAGCCGCCGCCCCGATAATTTCGACGGGAAACGGTGCGAAGAACGCTGGTTCGACGGGCTGTCGATCCGTTTCGAAGACGACGTTCTCACCGAACCGGGCGACCTCGTGTAACCACGATCGTTGACGGAGGAAGTCGACGGAAGCCCAGCGCGCCGGCCGACCGTCGAATGCGTAGTAGAGCTCCGGGTCGTCGGGCACAACGACGAATCGAACGCGCAGCTCGCTCAAGAGCGTCGGCGCGAGCGGTGAAGCGAAGAGCGAGAACAACGCGTCGGTCGCATTCGACGCGGGGTTGAGCGATGCGAGTCCCGATGGCAGTGCGTTCGTCGCTGCGGCGGTCGCGTCGGCCGCGCTCAAGAGCTCGGTGCGCCTCTGCGCGCGCGTATCGCCGGGAAACATCAAGACCCGCGCGTCGCCGAGCTTCCCTCGGACGTACGCCTCGGTCGCTTCGCCCGATTGCGAAATTTTCGCCGCTCCAGCGAAGTTGGAATGTCGGAGCGGATTAACGGCGTCTCGCATGACGAAGCTATAGCCGACGATACAGAACGTCGGTATCGCGACGCGCAACGCACTCGCTCGTGGGAAGCGGAGGCGTGCGTATGCGATCGTTATCACGATCGCATACGCGATACCGAGCGCGTAGCCCGGGACGATGAGCGCGTAGAACTTCGTGTAATCCCGAAATAACGAGAAGCCCGGGAAGTGTTGGAACAGCGCCTCGTTGACGGCGGAGAACGGCCCGCTCGTCTCGCTCGCGAGGACGATTCCGACGAGCGAAAGCGCGACGAACAGCCGTCCCGTACGGCGTTTTCGATGCACGAGCAATCCGATCCACGCGATTCCCGCCACCGCGACGAAGGGAAGGTCGACCGGCGTATCTACGAAGCCGTCGCTACCGATCGCCCAGTGATAGAACGGATAGTAGAGGCTCAACGACGAGAACAGCGAGCCGAAGTGGGAGATCGCGCGAAACGAATCGAGGCTTCCGAGCGACGCCGCGGCAGGCGATGCGACGATCGTCGGCAACACGAAGTGAAGGTTGAACGCTAGCATCGCGAGGGCGCACGTCGCGCCCGAGCGCAGTAGCCGCGGCAACTCGCCGTCGCGTGCGAGACGCGGTAGAGAAATCAGACAAAAGAGCGCGAGGATCAATACCGATTCGTATGCGTATCGAATCTCGTATAGCGCTTGGAACGACATCAACGCCGCGAGCACTAGAGCGCGTCGCCAAGACGGACGTTTTGAGAAATCGATCGCGCGCGGGACGAGCAGGCCGACGACGACGAACGCATCGAGAGCCGGAATATGGCCGCGCTCGATGAGTCCGATCGAGAACGTGTTGAGCGCGAAGAGCAACGCCCCGCCGGCGGAGGCGGCCGAATGACGCGTGAATCGATAGCACAGGTAGTAGCCGCTCAACGGCGCGCCGATCATGTACGGCCACAGCCAGAGCAGTCGTTCGATGACGGCGTACGGCGTGCCGATCGATTCGAGCGGACTGACGGCGGCCCAAAGCGGCGTCGTATTCGCCCAGAACGACTCCGGAAACCCGAAATTGACGTCGGCCCACAGGTGCGGCCAACCGAAGGCACCGCCGCGGAGCATCGGTTCTGCAAACGATGGAAAATCGCTCCCCGCGATCGGAACCCCGGGAAGTAGCCAGATGCGAAACACGTATAAGCTACATAGTAACGGAATGCAAACCGGCCAATGCCGCTTTACGAACGTACGGTTAGCGGTTAACAAATCGAGCATACCCGGCGGCGTAACGGAATGAAATGGCGTTTGCATTGCGCAATCCGTTAAGTACTCCCTCTCGCGAGATGCAGCCGGAGATCGAGCGCTAAATTTTTTTCAATGAGCACTCAGATCTTCCGACGTCTGACCGATAGAGAGCACGGAGCCCTTCGAGTTCGGTCGATACCGCGTGGAGAGATCGTGACTACACACAGAAGCTGCGCCCGTCGCCCCGCGACGATCCGGCGACCTTCCGCATCTCAATGAACGTCTTAGGGAAGGTCCTCCGTCTGCGGCCGTATTCGGTCGCACTCGACGAGCGAATGACCGCAAGGCATTACCGTTCGCTCGATTTCGCCGTCCAGAACGGGGTGAGCGGACGCGTTCTCGACGTCGGAACCGGGATCGGTTGGTTCCCGCATATCGCTCGCGGGGAAACAGCAATGACGCTCAGCGGTATCGAGCCCGATGCTACGTCGCTCGCCGTCGCACGCGAAACCGTGCCTGATGCGGATCTGCGCCTTGCGTCCGCGCTCGATCTGCCGTTTCCGGACGATAGCTTCGACGCGATCACCTTTTTCGAGGTGATCGAGCACCTGCCGCGCGATACCGAAGCGCGCGCCTTCGCCGAATTCCGTCGCGTCCTCAAACCGGAAGGCACGCTCGTCTTATCGACGCCGTACGCCGACATTCGCGCGAAGCTGACGGATCCGGCCTGGTATGTCGGCCACCGTCACTACTCGCGCCGGCGACTCGAGGCCCTCCTACGATCGTCCGGTTTTCACGTCGAAAAATCCTGTGTCTACGGCGGCACGTGCGAGATCGCGTCGACGTTTTTCCTGTACTTCTTCAAATGGGTCTTCCGAGCCGAGACGCCGTTCAAGGAATGGCTGGAAAATCGTCGCTCGCGCGAATACTCGGAGTCGTACGCCGGCTTTACGAATATCTTCGTGGCGGCTCGATAGGGCGTCGCGGCGAGAACGCGCGCCAAAAACACGAGCCGAAGGCGCCGACGCCGACGATCTCGGCGGCGAATTGTGCGAGTGCGGCGAGGTTGACGATCGTTACTTCGAGCGCCTCGCTTCGCGTAGGGACGAGCCATCCGTTGATCGCGGCATCGAGCCGAACGTGTTCGTACGATCGACCTCCGCCGAGCGCGATCCACCATGGATCGTAGGCGACGAGGAACTTCAACAACGGCGTCCGGCCTGTCGGAAGCCGCGCGGTCGACAACCACGGCGTCACCGAGCGCATCGCGACTGCCGTTTCCGTAACGTTCGGTGCGTCGCGCGCCACGTCGGGCGGGGCGCCTTCGAGCGCGAGCGCGCACTCGCCCTCGCACCGCAGAACGCTCCCCTTGGTGCGTAAACGAACCCATCGGTAACCATGCGTTTCGACGGCGATGGCGACGTCGCGTTGATCGATCAAACGCCCGCGAACGTTCGCTAGCACCGATTGCGGAGTGCCGACGTAAAGCGGTCGGCGGCTCCTGGTGTAGACGCCGCCGAAAGACTGACCGAGATCTGTCCGCCGTTCGAAGGCGAGTCGAGCGTCGACCCAATCGATATCCGCGTCGCTATGTCGTCGTGGCGCGGGGACTCCGGAGAACGAGCCCGTTACCGACGACGTCGGAAACCAACGTAGTACGCCCCCGGTCGCATCGCCGAAAAACAGGTTGCCGACGCCGACGTTCTCGCATACCGAGCAGAGGTGTCCGACGTCTTGCATCGCGAGTAGCGGCCGAGCGTTGACGTCGATCGAGCCGGCGGCGCAGGTTCTTCGCTGCAAAACGTTCGCCGCACCGTTCGAGTCAACGAAGCCGGTGCGACAGACGATCGCGCTCGTCCCGAGCGATGCGAGCGCCGCTACATCTCCCGATGTCGCGTACGATAAGAGCGCCGAAGTCTCGGGAAAGTGCGGGAGATACGTATTGATCGGAGTGTAAGACGCCTTTCGAAAAGCGAACGCCGGATCGATTCCCGAACCTCGCCCCTCGAAAGATACCGGTTGAAAGGGCGGTACGAGCGCGTAACGGCCGGGCGATACGTGCGAGATCGACGTTGGCGCGGCTTCTGCCGGAATCCAGTAGTGCGTCGGCGGCGCCTTCACCCAGAGCGCGGCGAAGGAGATGACGCCGAGGATCGCGACCCAGCGCGTCGCCGGGAAGCGGTGCATCGTCACGGCGCAACCGACGGCATAGAGCATCACCACGAGGCCGATGAGGTCGTAGAGTTCTCGATAGACTCCAATCGCCGGCAGAGCGACGAACGCGAGCGAGATCGGAGATACCAGCGGCCCCTTCAGACCGGTCGCGGCTACGAGCACGAGCACCGTCGCCAGCGTTCCGCGAAGTGCCCTCCGTCGCAATATCAACACCGCCGAACTCGCGAGAGCGACGAAGATCGACGACGCCATCGTGCCGATCTGGCCGCCGAATGCCTGATCGTAGCCCGCGAAGTAACCCCGCAAGAGCACCGCTTCGCGTAGCGCGAGCGATTGCACCATCTCCCAATCGAGATTGAACGGCGTCGCTTCGACGGCTCGTACGTGACTGAGGATGCCGATCGTCGTGGGAAGAAAAGCGATGAAACCGTAGATCAGGCACGCTCGCGCCGCCGGGCGTCGAACGTGCACCGCACACGTGACGAATGCGATGAGGAAAAACTGCGGTTGCGTGGACGCTCCGAAGATCGCGAGTGGAAGCCACGGCGAGGTGCGAAGTCGTGAAAATTCGACCCACAGTATTCCGACACAAGCGCTCGCCAAGAGCATCGAAAGATGACCAGCAACGAGTTGATCGTACGCCCACGGGTTGACCACGAAAAACCCCGCGAGGACGGATTCCGCGACCAGGTCGAGCCGATATCGTTCGGCGATCCGGCGAGCCAGAAAACTCGACGTTCCGGCGATGAGTGCGAGGTAGGCGGCGAGGGCGACCTTACTGCCCGCGAGCGTTCCGATCGCGAGCATCGGAATCGCGAGGAGGTATTGCGTGAGATGATAGCGCGGTTGACCGATACCGCTCGGGTCCCAACCGCTGGTCCACTGCAGCACGAAATTGTCGAATGCGTCCGGCGCGATCGGCCAGAGCCAGTCGTGTCGCGTCGATGGGACACCGTTCCACTCGGTTACGGCGATAAGAAAACCGATCGAGACGAGGGATATCGTCCATCGACCCATCCGGCTCCCGCAAACGCTCATCGCCGCCGTAACGGCTTGCGGTCCCGAAGCGCGGCGAGCGTGACCGAACGAGCGAGTCCGCAGAGTATCCCCATCAGATCGACGACCTTGAGGACGCACATGCCGATAACGACATGCGGAGCGTCTTTAAGACGAAAGAGTGCTTTGTAGAGGGACGATCGCGCCGGAGACAACTTCTCTCGACCCGCCCTGCCGTGCTTCGTTACGAATCGACCGAGAGTCGTACCGTAGTAAAACTTCTTTCGAAACTGCGTACGGAGAACGATGCGGCCTTCGTCGTGCGCGATCGTCGTCTCGGCGAAGGCCAGCGCTCCACGTTCTTCGGCGCGCATGGAGAGATCCCAATCTTCTCCGGCGATCATCTCTTCGTCGTACCCGCCGATATCGACGACGAGCTCGCGGCGGAAGAAACGAGCGGCGCTGACCTTTCGATCGTTTAAATAGAATGATCGTTCGAAAGCCTTGCACCGACTCCAAAATCCTTCGCCGAATGACGCTTCGCGGAGGATGACGCCGGCGACGTTGGCAGTACATGCGCGGAGGCACGCTTCGACCGTATCGGGCGAAAGGTACATATCCGAATCGATGAAGAGCACGTACGCGCCGCGGCTCTGAGCAAGGCCCGCGTTGCGTTGCGCGCAGCGTTCGGGTCCGATGCGAACGACCGTATCGGCGAGTGAGGCGGCGATCCGTGCCGTATCGTCGGTCGAAAAGTTATCGACGACGACGATCTCCACGGCCGCGTGTCGCTGCTCGCGAATCGCTTCGAGGCAACGTCGTAAGGTACGGCCGGAATTCTTCGTCGGAACGATAACGCTGACGAGATCTTCAGCTACGGCTGGGCGGTGCATTGGTAGCGACGCTTCCCTAGCTGACGCACCCGCCCTTCACCGACGGAGCTCTCGTCGTGCCGAAGGCCACCTCGCGCGGGCTTTGAAATCGCGTGTATGAAGTTGCTAATCCTCAACTGGCGCGATATCTGGCACCCCAAGAGCGGCGGTGCCGAGCTCGTCACGCTTCGAGTAGCCGAACGATTGGTGCGCTGGGGTTGGGATGTCGAGTGGTTCTCTGCGAGCTACCCCGGCGCGGCAACCCGCGAGACGCGCGACGGGATCCGATACGTGCGACGCGGCAATCAGGCGACCGTGCACCTCGCGGCGTGGCTCGAATATCGCAAGAGCGCTCCCTTTGATATCGTCGTCGACGAAGTTAACACGATTCCGTTCTACGCGCGCGCGTACGTTCGAGCGCCGGTCCTCGCGTATTTCCAACAACTCGCGCAAGAAGTCTGGGCGTACGAGACGCCTTGGCCCATCGGCGTTCTCGGCGCCAGGGCTGAGCGCTTCTATCTACGGCCGTATCGTTCGCAACCGACGGTGAGTATCTCAAATTCGTCGGTCGAGAGCTTGCGTGAGATCGGGCTTTCCGGTCCGTTTTCGACCTTTCCGATGAGCGTCGACGAAGTTGGCGACGCGGATTGCCCCCGAAAGGCGGACCCGCGCGACATCGTCGTGCTGGGTCGCGTGACGCCGTCGAAACGCATCGAGCATTCTATCGATGCGGCCGCCCTGCTCGCGCGAACCGGCTGGGGCGGACGACTCTTCATCGTCGGCGGCGGCAACGATACGTATGCGACGCGCTTGAAGCAGCGGGCGGATGTTCGGTTACGAAATAGAATTCACTTTACCGGTAAAGTTCCGAACGAGGTTCGTGGAGGTCTCCTGCGATCGGCCTCATGCCTTTGGATGACGTCGGTCCGCGAAGGGTGGGGCCTCGCCGTAACCGAGGCCGCGCGCCATTGGACACCCTCGATCGTCTACGACGTGCCGGGGCTTCGCGATTCGGTGATCGATGGTGAAACGGGCTCCGTCGTACCGCCGCGCCCCGCAGCGCTCGCACGCGCAACCGAAGCGATGTTCGGTTCGACATTCGCCGAGCGTAGTCGTAGGGCGCGAGCACACTCGGTCGCGCTCGATTGGGACCTCTGCGCGCGGGGTTTCGAGGCGATTCTCAACGCGACAATCGAGGGTTGGTGCGAGCGAAGCTCCGCAGTCAGGCGTCGATGATGGCGTCCATATCGAGCACGAAGCCTTCGGGCGGCGGCGTCCCGCGCTTCGCGACTCGCCGCTCGTGTGCGGTCGACATCCACGACGCGTCTGGCGATCGGACGGAAGTATCGGCTAAACGAAATCCGGCGGAAGCCCGAACGACTTTCCGCCGAGCCGCGCCGCATATGCGTCGAGTTGGCGACCGGCTACGAGCTCGCGCGCCCCGCCTTCACTAACTGGGCTCACGAGCAGACTCCCGTCGAATGCCATCTCCATTTGCAACTCCGGAGACTCGCGGCTGAGCACCGCGAGCGCTTCGGCGTCGTCTTGGGCCGGAATAGATTTGAGGGCCAGCACGATGAACCGCCGTTCGTTATCGCAGATGCCGACCCTTAACGGGGCGACGATACGCATTTCCGTCAACCGGTGCAGCGAAGGGCTCCCTTGGAAGCGGTGAAACGGAGCCGTGGAAAGACTTGCGCGAAGATCGAGCGTTACAATACTATGCGGTAGCGTGCGCAATTAGCCGTGATCAGCAATCCGCAAGTATGCATCGAGCCTCAAGTACAAGGCGACGTGATCACGGTCGGCTCGCTGATCGTCGATCTCAAGGGATACGAAGTCACTGATGAGGCGTCCCGATTGCGCTCAAGCCGCGTGAATACGCGCTACTCGTCGCACTTGCGCGGGGAGCCGGACGTGGGTTCACGCGTGAGAAGCTCCTAGAGCTTGCGTGGCCGATCGACGGTGCGATCAAGACGGATGATCGCACCGTCGACGTCCATATCCGACGTTTGCGCGGGAAACTTGGCAGCTCGGCGGCACGTATCCAGACGATCACAGGCGTAGGATACAAGCTCGCTAAGAGCTTTTCGCTTACCTATGCTCAGAAGAACATGAATCTCTATTTTGCGCGCAGCGTCGTCGTAAATCTATCGCTGAGGCGATACGTCGGTTTCGCAGTCGAGGTCGCATCGATGTATTCATCGACGTCGATGAGCCCAAGTTCCACCGGGCGAGCTAGAGCTTCGGACGTTGCCATGTCTTCGGCAGTGCGAGTCGGTTCCGATCGTCTTGCGTGTCGCATATTCGCAGCCTAAGTGAGCGACGTTTCCGAAATGTGTCCGCCGTGTTGCTACCTATTTACGCAGAGCCTACTGCGGCATTCTGGCTATTAGTTCGCCGGGTGTCGCGATCGGGCCGGAATGCGAGCATCGTCACTTCGCGATCGAGCCAACGCCGCTGCTTGAACGATAGATCCTAGCCGAGCCCGGGGGCGCACGCAAGGAGCGGCTTCCGGTCCTCACGGTGTTCCGGTCCACACCTCGGCAACGCCGTCCTTACGTGCGCCCCCGGCCCCGTCTCACTCGGACCTATCAGCAGCGACGCCGGCTCGACCGGCAAGGAGAGGAGAAGATGGCTCAGCTTCATACGATCGACGACGCCCGGACGCTCTACTGCAAAGCCCGAATGATCGCTCACCGCGGCGTCTGGAACCCCGTCACCAAGCTCTGGATGTTCGGCAACGCCGACGACTGCGCAAACGCGCTCTGCGAGCTTCACAAAGCGACTCGTGCCTCGATCGCGATGCGCGAAACGCTCCACGAGATGATCGCCGACGGTACGTGCGTCGCAGCCTGGAACTTCGATCCGGCGAGCGATGTGCTCGACGTCGACGCTCTCGAATACGCCGAAACGCAGCGCCTTCTCGCGGCCGGATACGCGGCGCGTCGCGTTCTCGGAATTCACCCTCTCGAAGATCGGGAAGCCGATCTCACAAGCGACGATGACGAGCTGCAGAGCGCAGCTTTCGGCGAGCGTGCGCGCGCGAGTTCCACTCGCGCTCGCCGACACGGTCGCATGGCCTAGTCGGCATCTTTAAACGCACGTTTACTGCGGCCGCCGTGTTTGAACACGGCGGCCGCTCTGCTTTGAGGTATCCATGACACCAGCGCAAGAAACGCTCGTCACCAGCATCATCGCGCAGCTCGAATGCGGAACCGCGCCGTGGATTCGGCCGTGGTCACATCGCGTGTACCACGGCGCGAACGTGCTCCAGCTTTGGATCGCGCAAACCGCAAGCGGCTACGCGACCGAGGAATGGTGCACGTTCCAACAAGCCAAATCGCTCGGCGCAACCATGCGGAAAGGCGAACACGGGACGCCCGTCTGGTTCATTGCACCGCGCATTGCGTCGAAAGCGGACGCGATGGAAGATGACGATCGCACAGCGGGCGGCGTGACGTTCAAACAATACACCGTTGTTAATCGCGACCAATGCGATGGCGTCCCACCGCCCGCACCCGTTGAGGCGATACCGGCATAGCTCGCGGCGGCATCGCCCGCGTCGGCCAATTGCAGCTCATCCAGGCGCCGCTGACGCTTTTGTGGGGTTCGCTGTTTTTGCGAGAAGCGGTGGCACCGGTGACGATCGGCGCCGCCTGCCTGGTTCTCGCTAGCGCCGCCGTCACGCAACGATTCCGCGTTGCGACGCAATATCGGCGTTGAGCGACAAGCGTCAAACCTCGGCGCGCCGTATAGCGAGAGTTCTCTGTTCTGCGACGGCGCCCGAAGTCAGGGCTGCTACTATTTCGACGCTTAGCGTTCGACCAGAGCCATCATCGACGCTCCGTAGCGCGGACCGGCGGCGCGAGCTACGATGCTCCCCAGCGTCGCCAAATCTGCCGCGTCGAGTTCGAGCTTCACCGCCCCGACGTTTTCTTCGACGTAGCGGATGCGCTTGGTGCCCGGAATCGGGACGATATCGGCGCCTTGCGCCAACACCCAGGCGAGGGCGACTTGAGCCGGCGTCGCGCCGTGCTTTGTTGCTACCTCGCGTACCGTTGCGACCAGCAGTGCATTCTCGGCCGCGTTCTCGTCGCTAAAACGCGGGTCGAGTCGCCGGTAGTCGTCTTCGGAGAGATCCGAAGCTGCGCCGACGGCACCCGTCAAGAAACCGCGCCCGAGCGGGCTATACGGAACGAAACCGATTCCAAGTTCGCGCAGGGTCGGCAGCACCGCGTCCTCGATGCCGCGCTCCCACAGCGAATACTCGCTTTGAACGGCCGCGATCGGATGGACGGCGTGGGCGCGCCGAATCGTCTGCGGGCCGACCTCCGAGAGCCCGAGGTGGCGCACTTTGCCGGCGCTCACGAGCTCGCTCATCGCGCCCACGGTCTCTTCGACCGGGACCGCCGGATCGCGGCGGTGCTGATAGAAGAGGTCGATCGCCTCGACGCCGAGCCGCCGCAGCGATGCCTCGGCCACGCGGCGGACGTTTTCGGGTCGCCCATCGACGCCGGCGACGCCCAGTCCCTCGGGGCCGCGATCGTCGATGCGAAAACCGAACTTCGTTGCGATCACGACCTCGTCGCGCCGCCCGGCGATCGCGCGCCCGACCAGCTCCTCGTTCGTGTACGGTCCATAGACTTCGGCAGTGTCGAGCAGCGTGACTCCAAGATCCATCGCGCGCCGAATCGTTGCGACCGCCTCGCCCTCATCGGCGATTCCGTACGCCCAGGACATGCCCATGCAGCCGAGGCCGAGAGTGGAGACTTCCAGCTTGCCGAGCCGCCGTGTTGGAAGATATTCGTTCGTCATGCGTCCTTTGTAGCGCAAAAGCGGCCACTCAACCAGCCGTCGCGCGGTGCTACCACCGCGAGTGATAGGCTCGCACGGCTCGGCAACTCGACAGCGGGCGATCGCATCAGAGGTAGAGCACTATGAAAAACGATCCGCGTCGAACCGAACTGCGAGCGTTTTTACAAAGTCGTCGAGCGCGGCTTCAACCGCAGGAGGTGGGGTTGCCATCGGGTGGCCGTCGGCGCGTCGCAGGGTTGCGCCGTGAGGAAGTCGCTGCCCTCGCCGGCGTCGGCGTCACGTGGTACACGATGTTCGAGACGGGCACCGCGCACGGCGTCTCGGACGAAGTCGTCGCCGGCGTCGCGCGCGCGCTGCGCCTGTCGCTCGCCGAGCGCGAGCATCTCGCTGAGTTAGCACGGGACATCTCCTTGCCGACCGGCGACCCAGTCGTCGATGCACTCGTCCTGCGCGCGCTCGATTCTTGGATCGAAGCGCCGGCGTACGTTGCAAACACGACGTGGGACGTGCTCGCCTGGAACGCGGCGTTCGCGCACGTATGGGCGATCG
>JRHI01002340.1_pt1 | contig 13188 bp, 13 predicted proteins | sample 215371 | NCBI WGS metagenome assembly JRHI01 (sample SAMN02929681, study PRJNA255918) | sediment metagenome | biome: cave system; feature: Ice Cave; material: Sediment; isolation source: sediment from deep within a dark volcanic ice cave with no known source of... ...
AGCAGGAGGTTACGCCATTTTCAATTTTCCACAAGAAGCGGGACAGATCCGACGCACCTTCGAGTTCCCAGAGTGCCGTCAGGACCGCCTGTTCAAGTTCGCCGCCCGGAAATCGAATACGCCCCCTTGTCACGGGGCGATGCTACGACAGGCGTCGGAATATGTCAAAACATCCGGGCTCAGAGCGAAGCGATGCCAAACCCATCGCACCTGCCGACCGGAGGGCCGCCGATCGGGTCCATGAACGCAGGATGAACGTTTTTGTGGATCGAGACCTTCAAGATCTCAGGGTAGACTAACGGCCATGTCATTCTTGAAGTAGCGAATCGCTGGCGAAGGAGTTCGCCCAAAACCGCGGACGGTCGCCCGCCCACTGATGACTCCTGCTCACCCTCGCGGTGGGGCAGGAGTTTTTTTGTTTTCACGCACGCCACTATGTCGAACTTCGTATGGGTCGGTCGCTCGCGTGTGCCTATCCTGCTCGCCGGGACTGTACTGGCAGCTTCGTGTGTCCACTACGAAGCGAAGCCCATCGCGCCCAGGCAGCCACTCACGACCATTGAGGCGCGGACGACCGACGATGGTCGGCTTCGGGCCTTTCTGTCGCAACACGGCGCGATGACCGCCGAACCGGTCCAGTGGGATCTCCGCGCCCTGACGCTCCTCGCCTTCTACTATCACCCGGGCCTCGACGAGGCGCGAGCGGCGGCCGACGTCGCGCGTGGATCGGTCGTCACGGCCGGTGCGAAACCCAACCCGACGGCACAGCCGACAATCGGTTACGACACGACGACCGCTCCGTCATGGATACCTGGGTTCGGACTGCTGATTCCGATCGAGACGGCCGGCAAACGCGGATATCGCATCGCGGAGGCGAAGCGCCGCGCCGACGCCGCCCAGCTTCAGATCATCGCGACGGCGTGGCAGTTGCGAGTCGGCGTCCGCCGGTCGTTGTTGGAGTTGGTCATCGCGAGGCGCCAAGAGGTCGTGCTCGCGCGCCAGCTCGCCGTGCAGGACAACATCGTCCAGCTGTTCCAGAGACAGCTCGAGGCGGGCGCGATCACGCCGTTCGAGGCAACACAGGCTCGCTTGGCGGCAGCGACGACGCGTTTGGCCGTCAATCAAGCGGGCATTCAGCGCGCGCAGGCCGAAGCGGCGCTCGCCGATGCGCTCGGGCTCACGCGCGAGTCGTTCAGTGCGATCGCTCCGATGGTCGACGTGGGACCGGACCTGAATCTGCAGCTTCCTGAGGCCGTCGTCCGGCGCGAGGCGCTGGTGAGTCGCTCCGATGTTCGAGCGGCCCTGGCTGAATATGAGGCGTCACAGTTCGCGCTGCAACTGGAGGTCGCGCGGCAGTACCCGAACATCGAGCTCGGTCCCGGCTATCTGTTCGATCAAACCGACAACAAATGGACGTTGGCCGCAGGAGTGACCCTCCCGGTACGCAATCGGAACCAGGGACCGATCGCCGAAGCCAGCGCACGCCGTGAACAGGCCGCCGCGCATCTGATGGTTGTGCAGTCCAATGCGCTGCGCGAGTTGAGCGAGGCCGAGGCCGTGCTGCAGGCGGCACGACTCAAGCTGACGACCGCCGAAGCGACGTTGGGCGCGACGCAACAGCAGGAACAACGACGACAGCGGATGTACGACGCGGGCGATATTTCACGTGTCGAGCTGTTGACGGCGCAACTCGAAACAGCCTCGGCTGAACTTGGCATCGCCGAAGCGCGTGCACAGATCGATCGCGCCGCCGGGGCGCTCGAGGATGCGATGCAGAGTCCGCTCGGATTCGAGGACGCAGTGCTCACGAATCCCCGAAAAACGGATTCCAAATCCGAAAGGCAGCAGCCGTGAGGCGTTTCAAGTTCGCATATCTCGTCGTCGGCGTGTTGGCGGTGGCAGTAGTCGCCGTCGCGATCTGGTTGGTCAAACGCTCTGCGGCGCCGGCTACTGCGGCGTCAGAAGAGGCGCAGCCGCCGACGGAGGTTGCGGTCAAAGTCGGAAAGGTCACGCGCGCCACGCTGCGTGCGTATGTGACGGGGTTCGGCTCCGTGGATCCGGAGCCGGCAACCGCAGGACAGCCTCCGGCCAGCGCCAAGATCGGTTCGCCCGTCGCGGGTCTGCTCGCGGAGTCCCATGCGGTTGAGGGGCAGCGCGTCACGAAGGGCACGGTCCTGTTTCAATTGGACGGTCGCGTCGCGGACGTGCAGGTGCAGAAAGCCCGTCAAGCCGCGGATTTCGCCGAACGGGCGCTCGACCGCCAGAAGAAACTGCTGGAAGTGGACGCCACCTCGCAAAAGCTGTTTCAGGAGGCGGATGCCGTCGCGCAGGGGGCGAGGAACGAAGTGGCCAATGCGCAGGCCCAACGCGCGCTCCTCACGGTCCACGCACCGATTACCGGGACGGTGACGAAGGTGTTCGCCAAGCCCGGAGACTCGATTGACGTGACGACCGTGCTGGCCGAACTGGTCGATCTCGAGCGTCTGGTCGTGAGTGCCAAGATCCGATCGGCGGATGTCAGCGTGCTGCGCCGCGGACAACACGCCGAGGTGTCACCCGGCCGCCCGGAGGCGCCAGATCAAACGACGGTGGCAGGCACGGTCGGCGCGACCGTGTCATTCATCAGCTCGGCGGTTGACCCCGCAACGGACACGGTCATCGTCCGTGCCTCGTTGCCGCGTCAATCCGTGTTGCGGCCGGGCCAGTTCGTCACTCTCAGAATTCTCTACGACGAACATCGCGATCGACTCGCCGTGCCGATCGACAGCGTCGTCACCGACGCCAACGGTAGCGGCGCCTTCATCGCCATCGTCAACGACACGACCGCCACCAAACATCCGGTCAAGGTCGGCCTCAAGGACAACGGGCTCGCCGAGATCGAGGGTGCCGACCTGCGCGAGGGCACACCGATCGTCGCGAGCGGCGCGTACGGGCTGCCGGACAAGACCCGCATCAAGCCCATCACCCAGTGAGCAACGAATCCTTCATCGGTCGCTTCGCGACGACGCAGGCGACTGCCGTCGTGTTTATCAGCCTGGCGCTGTGCCTGGCGGGCCTCTACGCGGCGAGCACGCTGCCGTCATCGGTCTTCCCGCAGACGAACTTCCCACGCGTGGTGATCCTCGTCGACAACGGCGTGATGCCGGCGGACGAGATGATGGCGAGCATCACCCGGCCCATCGAGGAATCGATGAAGGACATTCCGGGCGCCGTGACGGTGCGCTCGGCGACCGGTCGTGGATCGGCTGAAGTGAACGTGTTCTTCACCTGGTCGGTGAACATGATCCAGTCCGAGCTGTACGTGCTCAGCCGGCTGTCCCAGATCCGCAGCACGTTGCCGTCGACGGCGTCCACGAATGTGTTCCGCCTCACCTTCTCGGCATTCCCGATCATCGGGGTCAGTCTCACCAGCCCGACCAGGGACATCACCAGCTTGTGGGAGCTTGCGCGCTACAACCTCAAGGTCCGATTTCTCCGGATTCCTGGCGTCGCGCGCGTGGACCTGGTCGGCGGACGCACGCCGGAATTTCACGTTATCGTCGAGCCGGTGCGACTCGAAGCGGCCCGCCTCAGTCTTCAGCAGCTCACCGACGCGCTCGCGCACAACAACCTGATTGCACCCGCAGGGATGCACGAAGAGAACCACCACCTGTACCTGACAGTGACGGACGGACGCGTTCGGAACGCCGCCGACATCGAGAACCTGACCGTCTCAGTGGTGGACGGCCACCCCACGCGACTCAAGGATGTCGCTCGTGTCGAGCGTGGCCCGGAGCCAGTGTTCAACATCGTCACCGCCGAAGGCGTCAACGCGGTATTGCTGAACATTCGCAGTCAGCCTGACGGCAGCACGCTGAACATCAAGAAGCAGCTGGACGAGGCACTGGTGGAGCTCAAGAAGGAGCTTCCACCGGATGTGAAGCTGGCGTTCTTCTACGATCAGTCGATCATTGTGCGCGAGTCGGTTCGCAGCGTCTGGGAGGCGATCTTCTTCGGGCTCGTGCTATCGGTGGTCATCATCTACGCCTTCTTGAAGAGTTGKGGCACCACGCTTGTTGCCACTCTCGTGATTCCGGTCACCGTGCTGATCACGCTGGTCGCGATGCAATTCGCAGGGCTTGGCTTCAACCTGATGACGCTCGGAGGGATCGCGGCAGCCATCGGGCTCGTGATCGACGATGCCATCGTCGTGGTCGAAGCAATTCACACGCGGATGGCCTCTGGCGGAGACCGGAAGAACGCGGTCTCGGAGGCGATCGCCTCGATCTTCCGGCCGCTCGTCGGGTCCACGCTGACTCCGGTTGTCGTCTTCCTTCCGCTGACATTGCTCAGCGACATCACGGGCGTGTTCTTTCGGGCCTTGGCGCTGACGATGGTGGTGTCGCTGCTGACGTCGCTCGTGTTGGCGGTGACCCTCACGCCGTCGTTGGCGGCGTGGCTCATTCGATCGCATGAGAAGCGTGAGCACGACGAGGAAGGTGGCTTCATTCTTCGGCGGCTGGTGAAGCTGTACGAGCGTGCCGTGAGCACGGCGCTCGCTCATCGCTTCATCACCCTCGGTCTGTGCCTGCTCACGCTCGTCGCCGGAGCCCTGTTGTACCTGCGACTCGAAAGCGACTTCCTTCCGCCCATGGACGAAGGCGGCTTCGTCATCGACTACTACACGCCGCCGGGCACGAGTCTGTCCGAGACCAATCGCCAGCTGTTGCAAGCGGAGCAGGTGCTTCGCGCGATTCCTGACGTGGAGAGCTACTCACGGCGGACAGGCGCGCGCCTGGCGCTTGCCATCGCCGAACCAAATACCGGCGACTTTCTCGTCAAGTTACGGACAGATCGTAAGCGGGGAACGGACGATGTCATCGCGGAGCTTCGTCAAAAGCTGAACACGCAACTGCCAGGCGTCCATTGGGAATTCCCTGGCATCTTGACCGACCTGATTGGCGATCTGTTGTGGGCACCCAAGCCGATCGAAATCAAGCTGTTCTCGACGGACCTAAACTTCCTAAAGCAGCAGGGGCCGAGGATCGAAGGGGAGCTCAAGAAAGTCGCGGGCGTCGTCGACACCTTCCCTGGTCTGGTCTATACGGGTCCCACGATCCGGCTGCACGTGCGCTATGTCGATGCCCAGCGGTTCGGTCTGACGACGAGGGACATCTCGGACGCCGTTCATACCGCGATGCTTGGTCAGACCGCGTCTGAGGTGCTCGAAGGCGATCGCATCGTGGAGATTCGTGTTGTCGCCGATCAATCCCGCCTGGATCGGCTGGCCTCCTTGCGCGATCTGCCGATTCGGACGCCGACCGGCACGGTGGTTCAACTCGGTCAGGTTGTCGACGTCAGCGAGACCGAAGCGCAGCTCGAGCTGCGCCGCGAGGATTTCCGGCAGGACATCGCCGTGACGGCGAGGCTCGAAGGGCGCGACCTCGGGAGTGCGATGGCGGACATTCGTAAAGTGCTGGATAACGACCCGACCCTGCCGCCGGGTACCATCGAGTACGGCGGGCTCTATCAACAGCAGCAACAGTCGTTCCGCAATCTGTTGGCGGTGCTCCTGATGGCGATTGTCTTGGTCTTCACGGTATTGCTGCTGGAGTTCCGTGGATTCCTCGAGCCGCTCGCCATCGTCTTTGGCGCGACGCTCGCGTTGTTCGGCAGCATCTTCGCGCTGTGGATCACCGGAACGTCGCTCAACGTTGTCTCGTTCCTGGGCGCCATCATCGGGGTTGGGATCGTCGCCAAGAACGGCATTCTGATGCTGGACCTCGTGGAGTCTTTCGTCGATGAAGGACTCGATCTTCGTGAGGCACTGATTCGTTCAGGAAAGCGACGTCTCCGACCCGTGCTCATGACGTCGATGGCGGCGGCGCTCGGCATGTTGCCGCTCGCCTACGGCATTGGATCAGGCGCCGACATGCTGCGGCCTCTTGCGATTGCGGTCATCGGCTCGCTCTGCGTGTCGGTGCTGCTGTCGCTCGTGGCGACTCCGGCCGTCTACTACGTGATGCGTGGCGGGCAAGCAACACCTCGTACCGAAACAGCATAGCGCTGACAAGGAAGGTCACATGAGGGCGCGTCGCGTCCGTCGTCAAGTCGCCTGCCTCGCGAGTGCGCTGGTTGCGCTCGTCTGTGTCGCAGTGGCCGCCGGGCCGTATCATGTCGTCAAGCGGATTCCCATTCCTGGTGACACCGGCTGGGACTACATCACCGCCGATACCGACGGCCGGCGGTTGTACGTGCCGCACGGTATCGAGGTCGTCGTGCTCGATCTCGATACCGGCGCGACCGTCGGTAAGATCACCGGTCAGAAGGGCCTGCACGGCGTCGCTGTGGCTCGTGATGTTGGCCACGGATTTATCAGCGCAACGGATCCCGGCTCCGTCACGATCTTCGATTTGAAAACGCTGGCGGTGATCGACAAGGTGAGGGTCGGAGACGACCCCCACGGCATCACCTACGATCCGACGACGAAGCGGGTCTTCAGCGCGGATCGCGGCAGCAAGCGTGTGACCGCGATCGACGCGACGACGGGCAAGATCGCGGCGACCACGGTGGATCTCGGCGGCAGAACCGAGCACCTCGCCGCCGATGGTAACGGCCACGTGTTCCTGAACATGCAGGATCGGCGGCACCGTATTGAAACTCGACGCGCGCGACTTGACGGTGATGGCAACGTGGCCGCTCGAGGGTTGCGGTCAGCCCAGCAGCATGGATATCGATCGCGCTCATGCACGCGTGTTCATCGCTTGCCGAAGCGGTCTTCTGGCCGTCGTCGACAGCACGAACGGAAAGATCGTCGCGACGCAACCGATTGGCCCGGGCGTCGATGCGTTGGAGTTCGATCCGGCGAAGGGATTGATCTTCGTCTCCACCGGCGGGGGGGAAGGCGTGCTGTCCGTCTTCCACGAAGATGGTCCCGACAAGTACTCGCTGGTCGAGAGCGTCAAGACATTGCCCGGAGCACGCACAATGGCACTGGATCACAAGACAGGGTCCGTGTACCTGCCGGTGGCGAGCGTCGGTCAGGCTCCAGCGGCCACTCCCGAAAACCCTCGGCCGCGCGCCCCAATGATCCCGGGGAGTTTCACGGTTCTCGTCGTCGGACAGTAGCCTTCACAACGGCTTGATGAGGATGTTGCGAAACTCGATCTTGTTGTCGCGGTGATGTTGAAGGCCGATATAACCGGCCTTGAACTTCTGGTCGTGGCCGTCCAGAACTTTCACGCCATCCAGGGTTGCGGTCAGATGATCGCCCCGCACGGCGACCTCGTACGTGTGCCATTCGTTCGGCGCGGGACTCACCGGGAGGAGACGCTGGATGAAGTTCTCGATGCTACCGGTTGCCCAACTGGGATCCTCGTTGTTGATTTGCAGCTCGTAGCTGCCAGCGGGATTCGACGGGTCGCCGGTATTGCTTGCCCGTGTCGCCCGTAAGAAGATGCCACTGTTGCCCTTGGGCGAGTTTCGATAGGCAATCTTCAAGGCGAAGTCGCGAAACTCCCGCCGGCTCCTGAGCCAGCCGTCTGAGCCCGCGGCGCCGACAATCGCGCCGTCGGCGACGTGCCAGCGCGCGCCTTGTTCCGGCGTCCAGCCGGCCAGCGAGCGGCCGTCGAACAACGATATCCAGCCGTCCGCGTGGCTGTTCGTTCGCCCGGGTTGACCGTAGCTCACTGCGGACGCGATCGCGAGCGCCATCAAGAGTCGCGTCATGGTTGTGCCACCTTTCTGTTCTTGGTCACCAGCAACGCGACGCCGCCAGGCACGTTCACCGGCGCGAACGTCCAGGCCTCACGACCGTGTTGCGTGACCGTCCGGCCGGCGATGATGCCGACGGCCGAGCCGAAGACGACATCGCTTGCGTAGTGGACGTTGTCGTGCAGCCGGGACGAAGCGACGTACGCGGCGATAACGTAAGCCAGTGCGCTTCGCTTCCAGCCCAGATGCCGTTCGAGAATCGTCGCCGCTGCAAAGGTCGCCGCGGCGTGGCCGGACGGGAAGTCCTGATTATTGCTCCCGTCAGGACGCCGCCGGTGCGTCGCAAATTTCAAGGGTTGGATGATCGTCTCGGCTACCAGCTGCGCGCGGATCAGATCCATGCCCAGATGCGACACCTTCGGTTCGTCGAAGATCCGTCCCCACGCGTAGGTGCCGACCGACAGGCCGACTTGAATCGGCGTCCCGCCGTAGTACTTACCAGGCGCATACAGTGTGTTCACGAGATCGTAATGACCGCTCAGATGGGCATTCACACTCTGGTCGAAGGGGTGCACGGCAATGGCGCCCGCTCCGCCAGCCAAGGCGACGTACAGGTTGTCTCTCGACGGTAGGTGCTTCAGGTCTTCGAGGTAGCCATCGAGCAGTGCCCGAATACCGGTGTGGGGCGGAGTTGGAGGCTTTTTCGCATCCGATTGATCCTGGGGTTCTGGGTCGTGGACAGGTGGAGTCGGTGTCGCCGTGCTCAGTTCCGCCGCAACCGTCGTCGCGGCAATCGGCAGCTGCTCGACTTGATTGCCGCCATAAATGGCGCCAGACATGACTGCCAGGCCGACGAGTAAAGGGATCATCTCGAGCTCGCTCCTGGAGCTGCGCTTCGATGCGAAGTAACTGGTTGTACTTGGCGACCCGCTCGGAGCGGCACATCGAGCCGGTCTTGATGTAGCCGGCGCCGACGCCGACCGCCAGGTCGGCGATGAACGTGTCTTCCGTTTCGCCCGATCGATGCGAAATCACGACCTTGTAACCGCCGGCCCGCGCGGCAGAAATCGCGTCGAGCGTCTCGGACAGTGTGCCAACCTGATTCAGCTTGATCAGCACGGCGTTCGCGATGCTGTCGGCAATGCCTTTGCGAATCACGTCGGGGTTCGTGACGAACACATCGTCGCCCACGAGCATGGTCCGGTTGCCGAGCGCCTTGGTCAGCGCGATCCAGCCGTCGCGGTCGTCTTCCGCGACGCCATCTTCGATTGACACGATCGGATAACGTTCGACGAGGCCCGTGTAGAGACTGACCATGTCGGCGGACGTCATGGCCGACCGCTTGCTCTTGGGATATGTGTACTGTCCCTCGCGAAACAACTCGCTCGCAGCCGGGTCGAGTGCCAACGCGACGTCGTCGCCGGGACGATAGCCCGCGGTGCGTATCGCGTCGGTCAGGACGTCCAGCGCTTCTTCTGGTGTTCGCAGCTCCGGCGCATAGCCGCCTTCGTCGCCGACGCCGGTGTTCTGCCCGGCGCTGCGTAGCCGCGCCTTGAGCGCATGGAAGACCTCCGCGGCCCGTCGGATCGCTTCCGCCGTCGACAGCTCGCCACGCGGGACGAGCATGAATTCCTGGAAGTCGAGCGAATTCCCGGCGTGGACGCCGCCGTTCAAGACATTCACCATCAGCGTCGGCAGGGAAGGCGAGCGTCCGGTCATGGCGGCGAGATAGCGGAACAGGGGTACGCCCTCCTGATTTGCCGCAGCTCGGGCGGTCGCCATCGACACGGCGAGAATCGCGTTGGCTCCCAGGCGCGACTTGTTGGGCGTGCCGTCCAGCGCGATGAGCCGCTCGTCGATGTCGCGCTGGTGATCCGCCGCGAGGCCCCGAAGCGCCCCGGCGATTGCGTCGTGAACATGCCTCACGGCGTTCAACACACCTTTACCGCCATATCGCTGTGGATCCCCGTCCCGCAGCTCGTGCGCTTCGAGCGAACCGGTCGACGCTCCTGACGGAACCGCCGCGCGACCCATGACGCCGGTGTCCAGGACGACCTCCGCTTCGACGGTTGGATTGCCTCGCGAATCAAGAATCTCTCGCGCCTGAACGCGTGCGATGCGTGCCATAAACCTCGAGAAAAAACGGGGACGCGGCAGGGACACCTGCCGGGTTGTACCCGACAGGAGTCATTGGTCCCGAAGGACGGTTCAGGCGGACTCCACCGCCAACCGAGTCGTCAAGCGTAGTCGCAGAACGTCGCGCTCGTCAATTGGGTTGACGCGGTGTTCTTGACCTGCGAGCACAAGCGGTTACCGTCGGACTACACAGGTTCATCACGTAGAGCAGCCACTTTCGATTGACTCCGCGTCCCCTGACGCATAGCATCGTCCTCTCGCGTGGCGGTGGAGTTCGCCTTACGCTCCGGTCGTCGGGGCCAATGACTCCTGTTGGGCTGTATTGCCCCGCAGGAGTTTTTTGTGTTTGGGAGGCATAGTGCGACGGCTCGCGATTGTCTGCGTCGTCGTCGCCTGCGCCGTCTCCGGTAGCGCGCAAGCGCTGCCTTCCGCATTCTCGCGGCCCCGTCTGGTCGTATTGATCGTGGTGGACCAGATGCGGGCCGACTATCTACAGCGCTATGCCGGTCGGTTTCACGACGGCTTCAAACGATTGGTCGATCGCGGCGCGCGTTTCAGCGAGGCGCGGTATCCGTACGCCAGCACAAAGACCGCGGAAGCGCACGCGCTGATGTTGTCGGGATGGTCGCCCTCGGGTTCGGGCATTGTTGGCGACACGTGGTACGACCGAGCCACGAAATCCGCGGTCGTGGCCGGTGCGTCATCGCGTCACCGCCTGCTCGAGAGCACGGGCGATGGCGGCTCGCCGGAGCAGCTACTCGTGCACACGGTCGGCGATGCGCTGAAAGGGCAGCGTCCGCGCTCGCACGTCGTGACCGCTTCATGGAAGCGCTATGCGGCGGTACTGAACGGCGGCCAACACCCCGACGCGGCGTACTGGTTCGACGTCGTTACTGGACACATGGTGACGAGCGATTACTACAGAGCCAGCTATCCGGCATGGGTCACGCAATTCAACGCCGAGGACCTTACGGCGCCGTACTTCAAGCGGCCCTGGCTAGGTCATCCGATGGGCACCGGTTCGAAACCCGACGAGACCTTTCGCACCAACTTCCGTGCGACACCGTTCGCCAACGAAGTACTGCTGGCATTCGCGAAGAGCTTGATCAAGGACGGGGACATCGGCCTCGACGATGATCCGGATCTGATTTCGATCAGCTTTTCCGGACTGGACTACGTCGGTCACCAATATGGCCCGGAAACACCGGAGTTCGATGCGACCATCGAGGCGCTCGATCGCCAGATCGGCGATCTGCTGCGGGCCCTGGACGCGCGGGTTGGGGAAGGGAAGTATACGGTGGCACTCACTGCCGATCATGGTGCGGCACTGACGCCGGAGAAGCAGCGCGCACGCGGTCACGACGCCGGCCGGCTCGACGTGGTGGCGTTTCGAGCCGCCGTGGAGAGCAATGTGGGCAAACAGCTTGGGCTTACCTCCCCGGCCATCCTCGTACTGGAGCCGCCTGAACTCTATCTTGACTATGCGGCGGCAGCGACGCGCCGCGTGACTGCCGCCGCACTCGAGCGCGCGGTCGTCGCGGCGGTTGAGGCGCAGCCGGGTATTGCGCGGGCATACACCGTCGACGATCTACGGACTGCGTCAGCATCCGACGACGCGTTTGCCAAGGCCGTGGCGGATGGCTTCTACGCTTCGCGCAGCGGCGACATTCACGTTCTCGTCAAGCCGAACTACATCTTTGCGCCTGGTACGGGCACCATGCACGGCACACCGTACGAGTACGATGCGCATGTGCCATTGATCTTGATGGGCAACGGTGTCAAGCCGGGGCTCTATCGGGATCGCGTCAGGATCAACGATCTGGCGCCGACGCTGGGGCAGCTCCTCGAAGTGTCGTACAGAGGCGATCCGCAGGGTCGGGTTCTCGTGGAGGCACTGATTCCCATGGGACGCGACGGAGCGAAATGACTCGACGTCTTCAGCGGGCGATGCTCGTAGTCGTTGGTTTCGGCGCCGCCGTCTCGGTGACGTGCAATCGTTCGAACACGGCGCCGACCTCAAGTTCTGTGAGATCGACCGTGCTTGGCGTCGTTCTCACGGTCACCAATGCGAAATTCGGCAGCGCCGTTCCCAGCGACTTCACGATTGTGGTCAGCGGTCCGCCGACATCCCTGCAGATTCAGGTCGGCGACGGCGGCGCGGTCGGACTCAGCATCCCGATGGGCGTGACCTATGGAGCGTCCGTTACCGGACCTGCCGGGTACGACGTGGCGCACAGCGCCGGGTGCTCAGGGACGGCGGATGGGAGTCGACAGAACTGCCAGATTGCGCTGACAGAGCAGCCGATGACATGCGACGCGAGTCTGTGGACTCCCGTGTACCACCAAGATCGACTTCGCGTGCTCGATGCCTGTCAGACGGCGTCCGGACTGGTCGCGGACGTCGGACTCGAAGCCGATGGCGACCTCGTGATGGAGTTGATTCCCGATCCGCCCTACGCCGGTCTGCTGCGCCCGGGCAACAGGAGCAATCCAAACGCTCACGGCCACCTGATCGTCGAGGTGCCCTGTCAGGCGCCGACGACAGAGGCGGCACCGCGAGCGGCCTGTGCCTCGTTCACAGGCAGCAAAATCCAGCCACCCGTCCTCGGTGCTCACATCGTCGCCGCCGCGCATTGGGTCGAAGACCTAAATCACTCGTCCTGGGGCGAGCTTCACGGCGCGCGGATTCTCGTCCTGCCGCGTTAGCTATGGCCGTAGTATCGGACCGGAGGCTGCTGATGGGATGGCTGTTTTATGCGGTTGTGTCAGCAGTCGCTGCGGGATTCACGGCAATCCTGGCGAAGATCGGGATCGAGGGGGTTCCTTCGACTCTGGCCACCGCCATTCGTGCGGTGATCATCACGATCTTCGCCTGGGCGATTACGGTCGGCCTCAACGAGCACCAGGGGTTGTGGCGCGTCTCTCGGCGCTCTGGCTGTTTCTGATTCTCTCGGGCGTCGCGACCGGTGTCTCGTGGCTGGCCTATTTTCGGGCACTGCAGATGGCGCCCGCGTCACGCGTCGCGCCGATTGACAAGCTGAGTCTCCCGCTGACGGTGTTCCTCGCTGCGATATTCCTCGGGGAAACGGTCGGGTGGCGACTCGGGCTTGGAGTGACGCTGATGACGGCTGGCGCGATCCTGACCATCGGTGGATGACACGATCCGACTACCTGCGCTCGTTCGCGCGAATATCAACGCCGTTAACGCCGTGAGTTGTTCCATGGATCGCAAGCGTGCCACGCGACTGCTGATAACACTCTCCGTCCTCGTCTCCGCCTTCTGGAGTGCGAAGGCCCAGGAGTTCACGCTGCCCGCCGCAGGGATCCGTCCCGAGTCTTGTGGAAATTGCTTTGATGGCG
>JRHI01002341.1_pt1 | contig 13188 bp, 13 predicted proteins | sample 215371 | NCBI WGS metagenome assembly JRHI01 (sample SAMN02929681, study PRJNA255918) | sediment metagenome | biome: cave system; feature: Ice Cave; material: Sediment; isolation source: sediment from deep within a dark volcanic ice cave with no known source of... ...
TGGCGGCCTGAACGCCGCCGCTCGGTGCCCGAAAATCCGATGGAAGGTCAGAAATTTCGTATTCTCGAGCTTCGAAGGAACGACCGAAGCCGTTCAGACAAAGACGCACAATCAAGACAATGGGTAAGGCCGTCAGGATGCTGGCTACGATGTCGGCGGGGAAATGCGCACCGACGTTGACTCTCGACAAGCTGACCCAGCAGACAAAAAGCACCGCCAGCCAGCGCCACCCGAGACGGAGCATCGGCCAGAGACTCGCTACAAACGTCACCGCAAACGCGGCATGCCCGCTGGGCAAGCTGTGGTGGAATTCGGCCTCTCCGATGATATGCACAGCACCCGCGGGAAGGGCGAGGGGAGGTCGGGGGAGATCGAACCACGGCTTTGTCAGCGTCAGCAGCAATCCGTCGGCAAAGTACGCGACGCAGAACACGGCCAGTGTAACGAGCCAGCGATACGCCGCGGTTTGGTTAACTGGCAATGGTGACCGCGATTCGCGTACGGCAGCCACCACAGCCGCCAAAGCTGCAATCGTCATGTAGACCGCGAAATTACGATGGTCGCTTATCTGGGTTCCGAGCCACATGACGCGGTCGAGAACATTCCCGCGCCAATCATTGATGAGATGAAACACCCAGACGTTCACGCCGCCCCAGTCGTACATCGTCGCCTTCAGCACGGCCCACCCCCAGCTCCTGCACGGAATTGACGGATGATCGCCGAGACGGTGCGCTCCGGGCGTGAGCGCGTTGCCGAGCGGGCGCGCAGGCGCGGAACTGGAAGCGCGAGCAATGGTGCACGAACTGGGGGCGTCGGACTAGCGAGGTTTGAGGGAAGACGACGAAGGGCGTGCGCAATCGCCGAAACGAGCTTGCCATGCGCGAGATGAAGCCACGGAAGCGTCGCCCAGCTAGAAGACCGCGCGCGGTCGCGCGGTAAATCGATTGCAGATAAGTGCACAGGACACCCACGGAACGGGACGCGATTCGTTCAGTAGGCATCATCAGCCCGAGTGGGCGGTTAAAGGAGGAATGCCATCTCCCGACGCAATCCTAGCACAGCGCATGGCGAAATCAAGCGTTCCCGTTGGGGCTGCGAAGGCCGGCACTCGCCGTCTTGACAAGAACGAGATACCCAACAACGACTAGTGTCGCGAGTTAGAAATTCGCAGACAGAATCGTTCGATGCTGGCCATGATGTCGTCGGCTGTTTTGGTCCAGATGAACGGTTTGGGATCGGAGTTGTAGGTGTCGAGATATTGTCGGATGGCCTGCTCCAGCTGGCGTGTCGAGCGATGGGTGCCGCGGCGGATTTGTTTCTGGGTCAGGGTGGCGAACCAGCGCTCCACCTGATTCAGCCAGGATGCCGAGGTCGGGGTGAAATGAACATGGAATCGTGGATGGCGCGCGAACCAGGCCCGGACTTTTGGCGTTTTGTGCGTTCCGTAGTTATCCATGATCAGGTGGATGTCGAGGGTAGCCGGCGTATCGGTCTCAATGGTGCGCAGGAATTTCAAGAACTCGTCGCTGCGATGACGGCGATGCAGCTGGCCGATCACCTCGCCCGTCGCAATGTCGAGGGCGGCGAACAACGTGGTGGTGCCATGCCGTTCGTAGTCGTGCGTTCGCCGCTCGGGGATGCCCGGGGCCAACGGCAACAGCGGCTGTGTACGATCCAGCGCTTGGATCTGGCTTTTCTCATCGACGCACAGCACCATCGCCTTGGTGGGCGGATCCAGGTAGAGGCCAACGATGTCGCGCGTCTTGGCAACAAACTGCGGATCGGTCGAGAGCTTGAACGTCTCTTGCCGATGCGGCTGCAATCCGAACGCTCGCCAAATGCGGCTGACCGCCGTCTGCGACAGCCCGCTCGCCTGCGCCATGGTCCGCGTGCTCCACTGGGTCGCATTGGGGGGTCGCTCCAAGGTCATGGCGATCATTTGATCAATGCGCGCGTCGTCAATCGTTCGTGGCGCGCCGGGACGCGGTGCATCCAGCAGCCCGTCCAGGCGCAACCGGGCGAACCGATTGCGCCACTTCGACACCGTCTGCGGTGTGACCCGCAGGCGCCTCGCCACCTCTTGATTCGGCAGACCCGCTACACAGTCGAGCACCATCTGCGAGCGCTGCGCCAACGCCTGCGCGGTCTTGCGCCGACGCGCCCACGCCTGCAGTTGCTCTCGTTCCACTTCGCTCAACAGCAACTGCGCCTTTGCTTTGCCCGCCATCGCTCGCCTCGCTGTCAGTGACACTAACTTGAGACAGCAAGGAAGCGAAATGATTCAACGAATTACTGACTCAGTACACTAGAACAACGCGTACCTCGAGTTCCCTACGCTTGACTCGTGAACGGTAGCCGGCGCTATCATCGCCTTCGCCGGCGTCCAGCCACACAGCGTGGCGTCCATCAACACGACGAGGCTGCCGTCCTTCCCCTTCCACCCGAGGTTGCCGCGCACTGGCGGCAGTACGCGATCTGGTCGCAAATCGCAATTGCATCTGAATCGACTATCGGTGCAACGGAGCAACAATGAAAGCACTTCCAGCATGGCTTCTGTTCTCGATCGGCTCGGCGTTTTTTGCGGGTCTCACCGCAATCCTGGGCAAGCTTGGCGTGGCGGGACTCAACTCAAATCTTGCGACGCTCATCCGTACCGTGGTTATTTTTGTCGTTACAGCGGCGATCGTCTCGATGCGTGGCGAGTGGACGTGGCCTGAAACGACATCGACCAAACCAGTGGCGTTCCTTGTCCTTTCCGGAATCGCCACGGGCCTCTCCTGGCTGTGCTATTACCGCGCCTTGCAGCTCGCTCCAGCGTCATTGGTAGCCCCCGTCGACAAGCTGAGCGTAGTGTTCGCCATCGTCTTGGGCGTGGCGGTGTTGGGGGAACCGTTGACCTGGAAGCTGGCGCTTGGTGCCTTCCTGATCGTGGGTGGAGTCCTGGTCATAGCGATCAGTTAGCACCGGATTTACCGTGCGGGGTCGGAGCTCCTCGCGCGTCGCCGTCCCGGATTGTGCAATAGTGCCGATGGATTCGAACAACTCCGACCACAGGACGTCTTGATCACGTTGCCTCTTGGGAGCTGAAGACCATGAACGATACCATTGAACGATCCCTGATCCGATGTTGGCTTTTCGCACCTTTCGTGGCTGGATTGATGGGCTGCGCGCAGATGCCCGGGGCCACCTCGACGACTGGCCTGAATCGAATCGAGCACATCATCATTGTCTACGCGGAGAACCGCAGCTTCGACAATTTGTACGGCATGTTTCCCGGTGCCAACGGCATCGCCAACGCCACCCCGGCGCAATACACGCAAGTCGACAACGACGGGAAGCCGCTGCCGCACCTACCTCCGGTGTGGAAGGGTAATGACGCCGACCCCGCCTTTCCACGCGACCTTCCTAACAGACCGTTCCGCATTGACGGACCACCGATCAATTTGCCCTTGTCGGTTCCAACGCGCGACCTCATCCATAAATATTATCCGCAGCAAGAGCAAATCAACGGCGGCCGCAACGACCGGTTTGCGACGGCGTCGGACGCGGGCGGATTGGTGATGGGCTATTACGACGGTTCCGCTCTGCCGCTTTGGAAGTGGGCCCAGGCGTACACACTCGCCGACAATTTTTTCATGGGTGCGTTTGGCGACTCTTATATCAACCACTTCTGGCTGATTTGCGCCTGCACCCCGGTCGATTCCGACGCGCCGGTGGCGCAGCGGGCGCAGCTTGACGCAAAGGGTTGGCTCAAACGCAGGCCCGAGTCGCGCGCATCCGCACTGGATGGGCCTGCCGTGTTCGGTGCCGGAGACTTCACGCCGGAGGGGGATTCGGTAAGCAACGTACAGGCAAGATGGCAACCTTCGCGTGTGCCGCCGGCCAAGGGCGGGGACCCACGCCTCACGGATCCGAAGTCGTATACGCTGCCTCCCCAGACGGCCATGACCATCGGGGATACACTTTCAGCGAAAGGGATCTCGTGGGCTTGGTACGCCGGTGCGTGGAACCGGGCGGTGAAAGACGGGATGCAGGATCCTGCTGCCAAGCGCGAGGTCATTTACAACAGTGCCAAAGGCGCGCCCAATTTTGTGGTGCATCATCAGCCGTTCAACTATTTCGCCCGCTTCGCCCCCGGAACTCCCGATCGCGAGCGGCATCTACAAGACTACAGTGCGCTGATTGCGGGCATCGACAAAGGAGAGTTGCCGCAGGTGAGCTTCTATAAGCCGCAGGGTAGTCTGAACGAGCACCCGGGCTATGCGGACGTGCTGTCCGGAGATGTTCATCTTGCGGAGCTGATGGCGCGAATCAAGGCGAGCCCCCTCTGGTCGTCGACGGCCGTGATCGTTACGTACGACGAAAATGGCGGTTTCTGGGACCATGTCGCGCCTCCGGTCGGAGATCGCTGGGGACCGGGGGTGCGCGTTCCCACGCTCGTCATCTCGCCCTACGCAAAGCGGCACCATATCGATCACACCCAATACGATACGACATCGATTCTCAAGTTCATCACCCACCGTTTCAACCTCGAGCCGCTACCGGGCGTGCGCGCAAACATGGGAGATCTAAGTGCTGCGTTCGAGTTTGGGCAATGAACGATCTCGGTCGGAATAACCACGTTGGGGCTGGCTCATCGAGTGACGAATGGAGCGGCCTGCATCCTGCGCCGAATAGCAGTTTTCGCAGCACTTGACATGCAATTCAGACGACGTGCGCCGGGGCGAGCTCGCCGGGATGATCGGGATCGATTTCCACCTGTAGGGTCACATGAGCAATTTTGAACTGCGTGTCCATGTCCGTGCTTAATCGCGCCATGAAATGGTCACCTGGATGCCCTTGCGGCATTACCAGATGTGCGGTAAGCGCGGTTTCGGTCGTGCTCATCGCCCACACGTGAAGATCATGCACTTCAGTGACCCCCGGTTGACTCGACAAATAATCGCGCACTGTCTCCATGTTGACGTTCTCGGGCACGGCATCGAGGGACATCCGCACCGAATCCCGCAATGGGCCCCAAGTGCCAACCACAATCACGCCGCTGATTACCAGGCTGACCACGGGGTCGAGCCACAGCCATTTAGTGTACAGAATGCCCAGCCCGGCCAGCACTACTCCCAGTGATACGACGGCATCGGCGGCCATGTGCAGAAAAGCGCCTCGAATGTTGAGGTCTCGTTCGCGCCCAGCTATAAACAGAAGCGCCGTGCCGCCATTCACGGCAACGCCGAGCGCTGCCACCAACACGATGGTAAGGCCCGCAACAGGAACCGGGTGCAGCAAGCGTTGCAGCGCTTCCCACGCGATCCCGCCGGTGACAACCAACAGGAGCGCTCCATTGGCTAATGCCGCCAGGACGGAAGTTTTCCGCAATCCACAGGTAAAACGCTGCGTCGGCAGGCGCTTTACAAGTATGCTTGCTCCCCACGCCCTACGGCATAGAGGAGCTCAAGGCATTGCAGAAGCAGTGAAGCAGTTGACCAACATGCGTGATCTTTGCGTACGGGGCGAGGCGGCAAAGGACTGCGGCATTCTGCGTTCGCTGGCACACCCGGTAAAGACGTCCGATGATGTCGAGCAGGGCGCGAGGGCTCATGTTCCGCGAACGCACCGGTAGCAGGACTCGCCGGCAAGCCAACTATTTTTGAAGGCTGCAGGGAATCTCAATGGGCCGCCAGCAGCGTCCATAGGCCGAGAGCGGCGAACAGCGTCGCGGCGATCCAACGCACGGCCCGCATCGGGATTCGGTTACCCATACGATCCGCAAAGAACACGGCAGGTACGTCAGCCAGCAACATTCCCGTCGTGGTACCCGCAATGACTGCGAACAGGTTGTCGAACCTCGCGGCCAGCATCATCGTCGCAATCTGCGTGTTATCGCCCATCTCGGCCAGGAAGAACGCAAGCGCGGTAGTAGTAAAGACTGCCAGTGCACTCTTTGCTGCGGCCGTATGTTCGCCTGCTCGGTCCGGCACCAACGCCCATACCGCGATCAGCATGAAAGACATGCCGACAATAATGCGGAGCATGTCTGGACTGATTAGGTCCTTGATTGCTGCGCCGAGCGCGCCCGCTGCGGCATGATTGAGCGCAGTAGCGGCAAGGATGCCCAGAACAATGGGCCACGGCCGACGAAACCGCACGGCCAGGAGAATTGCGAGAAACTGAGTCTTGTCGCCGATCTCGCCTATGGCGACGATCCCGGTGGAAACGAGGAAGGCATACATCACACACCAATCACGGGTTGAGCGAAGACAGGCCAAAGGCGCAGCCCCCGCTCAACCCGAGTGAGCTGCCGTGCCTATAGTCTTCATCGCCTTCATCACCGACGCGGCCGCGCGACGTGACATCCTCGCCCACCTCGGTGAGTCGATCCCGCCACCCCGCATCGCGCCCGCCCGCGGTCCGCCACTGTGGGAGGCCGCCGGCGCCGAGCACGATCTATCCGCCGATGCCCGGCATTCGAGTTCGACCAACGCATCGCCTCTTAACGACCGTCGCCGCTCGCCCGTGCGCCGCCGGGCGTGCTCGCGCCGGCGCCCGCGCGCCTCACCGCGCGCGACCACCCTCGCGTCGGCGCCTGCGCGGAAGTACGACCACAAGCATGCGGAACAGCCCATTGCGCCCGAAAATCGACGCTTGACCCACCTCACCGACCCAACCACAATCAGCCTCGCGTCGTCCCGCACGCAGCAAAAGCGCTCCCGCATGAGTGATCAGCTTCCGAAACCCGCTGGATCCGATAGATTGATGAGCTCTCCTCCTCCATCGCCAAAATTGCAACGCTGGCTTGGGATGACCTTGCCTCGATTTGACGTACACCAGGCTAGGCAGCCATGAGGCTCGATTCTACGTCCACTGGTGTCTGATACCCGATCGACGAATGCAAGCGCCGATGGTTGTAGAAGCCTTCGATCCAGTCGACGATGTCGAGTCGAGCTTGAGCTCGCGTTTCATATCGGAGCTGGTAGACGCGTTCGACTTTCAGTGTTTTGAAGAAGCTCTCCATCGACGCATTGTCCCAGCAATTGGCCCTGCGGCTCATCGATTGCAGCATCCCGAAATCGGTGATCAGCTTGCGGTACCGGTCGCTTGCGTATTGACTGCCACGGTCGGAATGCATGATCAATCCCGGCTCCGGTTTGCGCCGCCAATAGGCCGCTATCAAGGCCTGGCAGACCAGGTCGGCGTGCATCCGATGGCTCATCGACCAGCCAACGATCCGCCGGCTGGCCAGATCCATGATCACCGCGAGATACAACCAGCCCTCGAGCGTGCTGACGTAGCTGATGTCGGAGACCCAAGCGCGATTGATGTCCCAGCCGTCGAATCGACGCACGAGGATGTTGGACGCTACCGGCAAGTGGTGGTCGGAATCCGTCGTCACCCGATAGGGGCGCTTGTAGACCGGCCGCAGCGATTGCCGTTGCAGGCTGCGGCGTACCCGCTCATGGCCTACCTGCAACCCCTGCGCGCGCAACCCATGAACGATTCGGGGACGACCATAACTGCGTTTGCTGGCCGTGTGCATCGCCGCCACCTGCGCATCCAGCCGCGCATTGGCCTGCGCCCGGGCGCTCGGCGGGCGCCGCCGCCATTGCAGATAGCCCGTGCGCGACACCGCCAGCAGTCGACACATCCGGCTGACCGCATAGTCGTCGCGATGTTGCTCGATCCAGGCGTATCTCACCGCGACTCCCTCGCGAAATACGCCGCCGCTTTTTTTACGATTTCTAGATCCAGCTTGGCGCTGGCCAACTCACGCCGCAGCCGCGAATTCTCGGCCTCCACTTCCGACACTGGACGCTTTACCGCCACCTCGACGGAATCCGGTGTCCCCTCTCGACTTCGCCGAACCCAGTTCGTTATCGTCGATTGCGGGATCCCCAGCCGTTTGGCCGCCGCATTGCCACCTGTCGACAGTGCCAACCTCACCGCCTCGGTCTTGAACTCCTCTGTGTACCGTCGATTCGGTACCACCCCTTGCTTTCCCATCTCACCCTCCGTTCATCAGAAAAATACCAAATTTCTGATGTACGTGAAACCGGGGCAGGGTCAGGACGCTAAAGCACGTCAAGGGCACCATCGTGGCCATCGCTGGTGTCGGTGCAGTACTTAGCCTGAAGTTCCGGTGCACGTTGGGCGAGTTCGTCTTACGAGACAGGTGCTTGGCGTGAATCTGGGCTGCCGGCTGCTGTCTACATCTGGATTTTCTGGAGCAGTTCGAGCGCGCGCGCTTGCTTCGGGTTGGGGGAGGTAGTGACGGCGAAGGTTGGCGCCGCGGGCTCGGCGTTGGGTGTGCGGCAGGTGTTGCGCACGATGGTGGCGAGTTCACCCATCAACGTCGCGAAGCTGTGCGCCGGTGTGCCGTCGTCGAGCGTGTGGCTGGCCACTTTGGCCAGTGCCGCCGTGGAGCGCTTGGCGGGAGCCACCGGATCGCGCGTGGCCTTGGCTTGCTGGTCGCTATCAGCGAACATCAACTGGCGCCAAGCCTCGCGCATGTGCCACTCGACGTAATACGCGAGCATGCACAGCAGGATGTGCGCACGCACCCGATCCGCCAAGCGATGGTGGATGGGACGGATCTTGAGATCGACGGTCTTGAGCGAGCGGAAGGCACGCTCGACATTAGCCAGCGCCTTGTAGTTGCGCACGCAGTCAGGTGCCGCCATCTGTGCTGACGGCACTGAGGTGCGAATGATGTAGATGCCGTCGAGCGCCGCTTCGGCGGCGATGCTGTCGTGCTTGCGGTGGAAGGTGAAGGCGGCCCTGTCGATGGCCAGTCCGAAGTGCTTGGCGACCTTGTACTGGTTGATGACTTTGCCCACGGCCAGCCCGATCGCGTCGGCGCCGGTCAACTTCTTGGCGTTGACGCGCGCCTTGATCTTCGCCAGGTTGTGCTCGGTGGCCGCGAGCAATGCCTCCCGCTTGTGCGCCCGCTGCTTCGTCAGCTCCGGGTTGCGACAGGCGACCAGTCGCTCCCCCGGATAGTCCGGTGAACTCAACTCGACCAGGTTGCGCTGATCGAACAAGCCCAGCTGCAGGTGCCCCTGTTCGACCAGCGCGCGAATCGACACGCTCTTGAGCGCGGTGATCCAGCCGACGCCATCGGCCACACGCAGTTCGGCGATGGCCTTGCTGGAAACCATGCCGCGGTCGCCCACCAGCACCAACTCCTCGATGCCGAAGTCGTCGCGCAACTGTTGGACCGCAGGCAGCAAGGTTTGGCTGTCGGCGACATTGCCGTCGTGTACCGAGATCGCCACTGGACAGCCCCGGGCATCGGTGAGCAAGCCGTAGTTGACCTGCAACGTGCCGTGTTTGCGGTCGCGACTGTAGCCGAGCTTGGCCAGCTGTAGGTGGGGTTGGAGAGCCGCCGGATTTTGTGGATTGGCGCGAAGCATCCCCAGAATCATTCGCCGTTCTGTTTGCGCGTGCAACGGTTGGATGATGAGACGCGCATAGCAAGCAGCGTCGCTTGATTAAGCCACCGCCGGCAACACCGAGGCGCGTTGGCCACCAGATCATGCCCACGGCGCCGCCTTCGTGAAGGGGCCGGCTGCGCTATGCTGGGATTCGGACGCCGGATAAGCGAAGGCCCGGGCACATTCTTGGCGAGAACCCCCGGGCCTTCTACATGCTCGCGCGCATAGAGGCGCGTTCGCGTTGCCTTTATGCCCGCAATGCGCGGCGTTGTCCAGTGCTGCGCGTGGGGTGCATGAAGGCGGGCGAGGAGTCCTATCGGCTGTACAGCTGTGGGCGTTGCGCGCAGCAGGTGCGGATTTGCCGGTACTGCGACCGCGGCCACCAGTACTGCGCCGGGGAGTGCGCGCGGATTCGTCGGTGTGAGTCGCGGCGGCGCGCCGGGCGCCGCTATCAAGGCAGCTATCGTGGCGCGTGTCGCCACGCCGCACGCCAGCGCGTCTGGCGCGCGCGGCATGCAAAAGTGACGCATCAGGGTTCCCTCGCCCCCGCCGGCGCGGTCATAGTGGTGTCGACCTCGACCACCACGACCCAGGAAACTCATGCCGACATCGCCTGCGTTGCCGCGCTGCCGTCCGCCACGGCGTGCGCGCTGGTTGCGCCCTGCGTCCAGCGACGCTGGCCGGTTGATCGCCGCGCCGTGGCGCGAGCGCGCTGCTGTTTCTGCGGGCGGGTGCTGTCGCGCTTCGCCCGGCTCGGTCCCTTGCGCGGCGGACCGTGACGCCAGGGTCTGGCGATGATTCCGCGCGCGCTCGAGGCCGAGATCCTGCGCCTGCATCACACCGAACACTGGCCGATCGGCACGATCGCGACCCAGCTTCGCGTGCATCACAGCACGGTGCGCCGCGTGCTCGCCCAAGCCGGCGTGCCGGTGGTGCCGAAGACGGTGCGGGCATCGCTGGTCGAGCCGTATCTGGCGTTCATCAGCGAGACGCTCGCCAAGTACCCGACCTTACGCGCCTCACGGCTGTACACGATGGTGCGCGAGCGCGGTTACCCCGGCGCGCCTGATCACTTCCGCGCGATCATCGCCCGCTTGCGCCCGCGCCCGGCCGGCGAAGCCTATCTGCGGCTGCGCACGCTTCCGGGCGACCAAGCACAAACGGACTGGGCCCATTTCGGCAAGCTCACCATTGGCCGCGCCGAGCGCCCGCTGATGGCCTTCGTGATGGTGCTGTCCTATTCGCGCCATCTGTTCCTGCGCTTCTATCTCGGCGCGGCGATGAGCTACTTCCTGCGCGGTCATGTGGAAGCGTTCGGGTGGTTCGGCTCGGTGCCGCGCGTGCTTCTGTATGACAATCTCAAGAGCGCCGTGCTCGAGCGCATGGGCGATGCGATTCGCTTCCATCCCACGCTCCTGGAATTGGCCGCCCATTACCGCTTCCAGCCCCGGCCGGTGGCGGTGGCGCGCGGCAATGAAAAAGGTAGGGTTGAGCGGGCAATTCGTTTCGCTCGCGACGCCTTCTTCGCCGCCCGCAGTTTCCGCGATATCGATGATCTCAATGCCCAGGCCGCCGCTTGGTGTGAGGGCGCGGCCGCCGACCGACTCTGTCCGCCGGAGCGCAGTCGCAGTGTGCGCGCCGCCTTCGCCGAGGAAGAGCCGCATCTGTTGGCGCTGCCCGAGAACCCGTTTCCGTGCGACGAGCGCATCGTGGTCGAAGCGCACAAGACGCCCTATGTGCGCTTCGACCTCAACGACTACAGCATCCCGCATACCCATGTGAACCGCACCTTGACCGTGCTCGCCAGCCTCGACACGGTGCGTATCCTCGATGGGCTGGACGTGATCGTCACGCACGCGCGTAGCTTCGACCGCGGCGCGCAAGTTGAAGACCCCGCCCATATCGAGGCCCTGGTCGCGGACAAACGTGCCGGCCGGGCGCATCGCGCGCAAGATCGCCTGCAGCACGCCGCCCCGAGCGCCACCCCGCTGTTTCTGCGCGCCGCCGCGCGCGGCGCCCATCTCGGTGTGCTCACCCGGGGACTGCTGCAGTTGCTCGCCAGCCACGGCGCGGGCGCGCTCGAAGCGGCCATCGCCGCCACCCTGGCCGAAGACGCGGCGCATCTGTCTGCCGTGCGTCACTTCATTGATCAGCATGCCCACGCCCGCGGCCAGCGTCCGCCCATCGCGGTGGCCTTGCCCAACGATCCGCGGCTGCCGCTCAGCGTGCGGCCACAGCCATTAAGCGATTATCAGCAACTCGCCACCGAGGCCGCCGATGAACGCACCGACCCCGAGCCTCACCCTTGACGCCGTGCGTGCGCGCCTGCGCCGGCTGGGCTTCTATGGCTTGCTGGCGCACGCCGAAACGCTGCTCAACGAGCCGTGGCTCGTCCGCGTCCTCGACCTCGAAGACGCCGAGCGCGCCCGTCGCTCGCTCAAACGCCGGCTCGATCACGCTCGCCTCGGCGCCTTCAAACCCCTCGCCGACTTCGATTGGACCTGGCCCACCAAGGGCGACCGCAGCCTGGTCGAGGAGTTGTTCTCGCTCGCCTTCATCGCCGAAGCCGTCAACGTCGTGCTGATCGGACCCAACGGCCTGGGCAAGACCATGCTACTCAAGAATCTCGCGCACCAGGCAATCCTGCGCGGCCACAGCGCTCGCTTCACGCTGGCCTCGGACATGCTGCACGACCTCGCCGCGCAAGACTCCACCACCGGGCTCGCTCGCCGCCTACGCCGCTACACCTGTCCCACCGTCCTCGCCATCGACGAGGTCGGCTACCTCTCCTACGACGCCCGCTACGCCGACCTCCTGTTCGAGGTGGTCACCCGCCGCTATGAGCAGCAACGTCCCATTCTGTTGACCACCAACAAAGCCTTCGGCGAATGGAATCAGGTGTTCCCTAACGCCACCTGTGTCGTCACCCTCGTCGACCGCCTGCTGCACCGCGCAGAGATCGTCACCCTCGAAGGCAAAAGCTTTCGCCTCAAGGAAGCGCAGGAGCGCGCCGCGCGTAAAGCGAAGTCGCGCACCCCAGCCCCGCGCAAGGAGCGATAAGAACCATGCTCAAACCCAACGACTTGCCGCTCGTGTGCCTGCCGATCGATCTCTCCGACGAGGCTGCCGCCTCGGTGGTCGAGTTCCTGCGCGAGCTCAGCGAAGCCTTCGAGCGTCACTACGCCGCGCAACTGATGCGCCACTACCACGACCGCCCGACCGACATCACACCGCGCGATGTCGACGACTCGGACACGCCTTTCTAATCGATTGCCCGGACCGCTCGTCGCGAGCCTGTCCCGCGCATCGGCTCGGCATGCTCGCTTTCGACCAATTCGCGCCCACCCCCAAAATGCCGCGCGTCCTTAACCCCGCCAACACTCAAGTTGTCGCGCAAGCTCTACGTCCGGCAAAGTCAGCTCTTCGACGCGGCCGCCGAGTGTGCAAAACGCGCGGCGCTGGAAGAGTTGGGTGGGCAGGATTGTTTCAGCTCGCCCAAAGCCGTCTGCGACTACCTACATTGGCATCTTGGCGGTCGCGAGTACGAGGCGTTCGTCATGCTCACGCTCGATTCCCAGAATCGGCTGTTGCGCGTGCACGAGTGCTTTCGCGGAACGCTGGCGCAGACGTCGGTCTATCCGAGGGAGATCGTGAAGCTCGTGCTGCAGGATAACGCAGCCGCAGCGATTTTCGCGCATTTTGTGGCGTGCCACAAAATGCGCGTTATGTGCCCTGTCTTGTTTTGTTGCGATGGCGGTCTGAT
>JRHI01002342.1_pt1 | contig 13182 bp, 18 predicted proteins | sample 215371 | NCBI WGS metagenome assembly JRHI01 (sample SAMN02929681, study PRJNA255918) | sediment metagenome | biome: cave system; feature: Ice Cave; material: Sediment; isolation source: sediment from deep within a dark volcanic ice cave with no known source of... ...
GGCGGCTCGCCTCCTGCCACGAGGGCATGGCCCGCGCCCACGCCGCCGCCGGTCACCGCAGCGAGCGCGACCGCCACGTCGCGCTTGCGCGCAGGGCGCTGGCCCAGGTCGAGGATCCGGAGGAGCGCGAGGTGATCGAGGCGCAGCTGGCCACCGTGCCGTAGGGCCGCGGAACGCGGCCTACCGGAGCCCGATGCCCTGGGTGTACGCGATCAGGATCCCCCAGGGCACCGCCCAGGCGACCAGCGCGGCCAGCCACACCCCGTCGACCCGGGCGCGGCCGCCCGCCTCCGGGGTCGAGACCGTCGAGCCCGAGCCCAGCCAGACGCGCAGGGCGATGATCGGGACCACGCCGAGCTCGATCGCGGCGCTCCACGCGACCGCCATCGGCTTCCCCGACGGGAGAGGGAGCCGCAACCCACCGGTGGAGAGCCGGAGGATCACGATGGCGGCGAAGAGCATCCAGCCGGTCAGCGCGGCCGCCGCGGTGACGCCTCCCGACGCCCGGAACCAGCTCGCCGTCCGGGGCAGGCTGAGCCGCCAGGCGATCCACGGGATCAGGGTCAGCTCGACGACCGTGCTCAGCACCGCCCGCCTCGGCATCCCATGGCCCTCGACGAACACGAGGGCGGTGCACGCGCCGAGGACGACCACGAGGATGGCGAGCGCCAGGGTTCCGAGCCGGGCCCACTCCATGCCCCGCCGCAGCCCCTCGCCGAGGACGACGAGGATGAGCGCGGCGGCGAGGTAGGCGGCCATCCGGCCGCCGCCGTGGTGGAGGCCGAAGCGGCCGGCGGCGCCGCCGATCCCCTGAGCGGTGTACTGGGCGGCGAGGCCCCACAGGAAGACGATCGCCATCCCCACTCCGGCGGGCCCGGCGGTGCTCGTCTCACGGCAGGCCGGCGCGCCGATGACGTGGTCGGGCCGTGCCCATTCGGGCCGCGGGGTGGGGAGGCCGGTCACGGCCCCGCATGGTACGTCCACGCCCGGGCTTGCGCCCCGCGACCCCGGCTCAGGCCTCCACCCGGTACACGGTGACGCGCACCAGCCCGGACTCGATCTGCGACGCCATCTTTGTCAGGGTCCGGCGCGACAGCGGCGCCAGGTCCGCGGAGGAGAGACCGTACTGCCTCGCCACCCTCGAGCGGAGGTGGCGGACCTCCAGGTCGCGAGGCTCGCCACGCGGCAGCAGCCGTCCGGGGGACGCGTCCCGGGTGACGGTGGCCGGTGCCGAGGCGACGGCCATGGCAAGCCCACCTCCGTGGGTCACGGCCTGGGGGCCGGTTCCTCACCGGTCCCAGGGAGGAGATTCTTTCATTCCTGTCACCCGCAGGCAAGGGTCGGGAGCGGCGCGCTCCGCGCCCGCCACCGGAGGCGGCGACGGTCCCGGCCGGTTGACCCGGGTGCACCGGTGAGCCGCTAGCGGGGCCGTCCAGGGCTCGTCGACGCCGGCCGGGGTGCGATCCGGGACGGGGGGCGGCGAAGCCCACCGCCTGCTCGAGAGCGAGGCCGATCTCGAGCAGCCGCGCCTCGCCGAGCGGTGCCCCGCTGAGCAGGAGCCCGACCGGGAGGTGGCGGCTGTCCAGTCCCGCGGGCACCGACAAGGAGGGGAAGCCGGCGAAGTTCCACGGCACGGTGAGTCGAAGGGCACGCCGGCGGCGACGCTGCGCGAGGGGGTCTGCGGCCCCGGCGGCCGGGTCGTCGTCGGATGGACGACGGCGTCGATGCGCCGGTCCGCGAACAGGGCGCGAGGTCGCGGACGCAGGCTCTCCGGCTCCGCTGCGCCCGGAGATCGTCGACCGCGGTCTGCGCCTGGCCGAGGTCGATCTGGGCGAGGATCTCCGGCGAGTAGAGCGCCGCGCGCGTCCGGGTGAACTGCTGGTGGTACGCCGCTGCCTCGGCGAGGATCGTGAGCGTCGCGGGGGTGAGCACCGACTGCCCCACCGGCCGCACCGCGGCGAGCACGCTGGGCGGCAGGTCGACGTCGACGATCTCGGCCCCTCGGTCGCGCATCAGCCGCAGCGCTGTTTCGCAGACGGCGAGCAGCGAGGGGTCGACGCCGTCCCAGAAGAAGGCGGACGTCCCAGGCGGACCCCGCGCAGGTCCGGCGGCGCCTGGAGCGGTTAGTCCGCCGCCGGCCCCGGCAGGGACGTCGGGTCGAGCGGATCGTGGCCGGCGATGACGTGGAGAAGGTAGGCGACGTCGCCGGCGGTGCGCGCCATCGGGCCGGCGCAGTCCATCGACCAGGCGAGGGGCACGATCCCGTGGCGGGACGCGAGCCCGTAGGTCGGCTTCAGCGCGACGGTCCCGGTGACCGCGGCGGGGAGCCGCAGCGACTTCGCGGTGTCGGTTCCGGTCGCCGCCGGCAGGAACCGGGCGGCGAGGGCAGCGCCGGAGCCGCGGGACGAGCCCCCGGGGTGGCGGCTGAGGTCCCAGGGGGAGCAGCTCCGGGCCGACAGCCGCCGGGCGCGGAGCAGCGCGAGCGCCTCGAGGGCGGAGAGATCGGCGGGGTCGGGGGCGGCGATCACCGGCAGCGGCAGACCGCCGGAGAGTGCCACCGCCGCGGCGGCGCCGGTGGCGAGGAAGGAGCGCGGCTGTTCACGCCGGCATTCTGCCGTTGCGCCGGCGCGTTCGCCGGCGGGAGCCGGCGGCCGCGCTACCCGCGGTCCGGGGAGTCGGCCGCGATCAGGCTCAGCGCCACCCGGGGGCACGCCGCCACCGCGCGGCGGGCGTGGCGCAGCCAGAGGTCGTCGGTGATCGGCCGCCGGTCGACGATCGGATATCCCCACTCATCGAGGGTGAGGAGCTCGGGCACCAGCTCCGCGCAGTAGCCGAGGCCGTCGCAGAGGATCGGGTTCAGCCGCAGCCGCTTTAGGTCGCGGCGGCTCACCGCCATCTCCGCCGCGGGGGCGCCGGGAGGGACGGCCGCAGGCTGGCCGGGCAGTGGACGCCCGCCAGGTGGAGCCCGAGGTGATCGGCGAAGGTGTCGAGCGCGCTCTCCAGGTGGTGAGCGGCGCCGTCGGGATGGTTGCAGGCGCCGCGGCCGCGGATCAGGCGGGCCCACCGGCGCACCCGGTCGAGGTCGGTGGGGACGGCGTCGCTCCGGGCGATCCGCCGCATGGCGTCACTGAGCGCGCGCAGCCCCAGGACGCACGGGCCGCACTGGCCGGCGCTCTCCTCGGCGAGGTAGGCGACGATCCCGGCGGTCTCGGCGATGCCGCATCCTCCCTCGGGAAGCACGCCGAGGACACCGCAGCCGAGCGAGGCTCCCCGCCGGGCGAGCGCCTCGCCGTCCAGGGTCAGGGGAAGCAGCCCGTCGGGGCCGAGCCAGCTGCCGAAGTAGCCGCCGAGCAGCGCCCCGGCCGGGGGAGACACCGCTCCGCCGGCGCGGTCGAGGACCTCGGCGACGGTGGTGCCGACCTCGACCTCGTAGACGCCGGGCCGGTGCACACCGCCGCTCAGGGTCATCAGTGTCGTGCCCGGGTACGCCGGGGTGCCGCAGGACCGGAACCAGCCGCCGCCCCTCCGGGCGATGAGGGCGGCGTGGGCCAGCGTCTCGGCGTTCTGCACCAGGGTGGGCCGCCCGTCGACGCCGCGCTCGGAGGGATGGGGAGGGCTGAAGGTGGGCTTCGCGGGCCCGCCCGAGAGCTTCTGCACCACCGCCGAGGACTCCCCGGCGACGTAGTGGTGGCTGACCAGCGCGACCCGGATGAGGGGCTCGCGCAGCCCCGCCCGCCGGCGCTCCGCCAGCGCCTCGCCGACCGCTGCCCGGGCCGCCCGGAAGGGCCGGGAGAGGTAGACGACGATCTCGTCGGCGCCGACGGTCTCCGCCGCGAGCACGGCGCCGTCGAGGACGAGGTGGGGGCGCAGCGCCATCAGGGTGCGGTCCTTGGCGCTGAGCGGCTCGCCCTCGGAGGCGTTGACGACCACGAACGAGGGGCTCGAGGTGCGCGCCGCCACCCCACGCCACTTCCGGGCGGTGGGGAACCAGGCGCCACCCCGCCCCCGGAGACCGCTCTCCTCGAGGACGTCGAGGAGCCAGGCCCCGCCGGGCGGCCGCGGCCCCAGCCGAGCGCCGTGGGCCGCGAGCGACTCGCGGCCGGCCTCCGCGGCCGGCCCCTCGAGCAGCCGGGCCGCGCCCGCCGTCGCGGTGGCGGGGGCGATCACTGGAGCGGTCCCGAGGTCGACAGGCTGCCGGTGAGGTTCCCGGGGCCCCCGAAGAGCTCGATGGTCAGCCGGGTGGCGCCGCAGATCGCGTAGAGCGAGAGGACCGGCTGGGTCGCGACCGTGCAGAGCGTCCTCGTGCCTCTGGCCACGGTGAGCACCGGCAGCGTCTCGGTGCTCGCCGGCGGGCGCACCACGAGGGTGAGCGAGGGGTCGACGACGTCGCGCAGGGCCATCGACACCCGGCCCTGCGGGTCCCGGACCATGGTGCCGACGAGGCCGTCCCGGAAGCCTCCGGGCCCGAGGCGTGCCGGTGACGCGGGACGCGCGGCGGCCGCGCCCCCGAGCATCGCGGCGGGGGTCCCTGCCCGCGCCGCCCAGCCGGGCTGGAAGGGCCCGTGCACCGACCACACGGCGATGGCGGCGAGCGACGCGGCGGCGGCCGCTCCGGCGAGAACCCGCAGCGGCAGGGTGGCGAGACGGCCGGTGACCAGTCGCCGGGCGACGGCGATCACCACGGCGGCGACGCAGGAGGCGGTCAGCCCGATCATCCACGGCGCCGCCGCGTCCGACCCCGTCCCCAGGCCGTGGACCACGGCGAGCGGCCAGGAGGCGTAGGCCGCCCAGTGGATGAGGCGCCAGCCGCGGAGGCCGATCCGGCGGCGCAGCACGCTGCTCAGCGCGACCGCGAGGAGGACGTCGAAGGCGACGGTACCGAGCCCTAGCCACACCGGACGGTAGGCGGCGCCGAAGGGCAGGACTGTGTCGCGCACCCCGATGGCGGCGAAGGGATCGAGGACGGTGGTGACGACGTGGACGGCGACGAGGACGATCGAGAGCAGGCTCAGGTTGCGGTGGAGCGCGGCGGTGACGAAGCGGGGGGTCGACTCCCCCTCCCAGCGGACGGCGGTTCCGACTCCGAGGACGACGCTCGCGGTCAGCACCAGCAGGGTGGCGACCCCGGCCCCCCGGGTGGCATACCAGAGAGGGCTCGGCCCCGACGCGGCGGCGACGAGCAGCGGATGCGGATCCACGATCAGCAGCCGGCCGGCCAGCCGCCGGCGCGGTGGATCCGGCCGGCGCCGTCGACCAGGCGCGACGGCAGCCCGAGGCGGTCGAGCCAGGGAAGCGCGCCCTCGCCGAGGATGACCGCCGCGGTCGCCGCCGCGTTCGCCTCGACGCAGCTGGCGGCGGCCACGGTGACCATCCGCCACGGGCTGTCGGCGGGCAGGCCGGTCGAGGGATCGACGATGTGGTGGAGATCGCGGCCGCCGTGACGCCAGCGGCGGGCGGCGGTGCCCGAGGTGGCCACGCCGCCGTCGAAGACCTGGATGTCCTGCCAGCAGGGTGCGTCCTCGCGCTCGGCGATGCGCAGCGGCCAGCCGGCGCCGGGCACGGGACCGGAGACGGCGACGTCGCCCCCGCACTCCACCATCACCGTGGCGCCGGTGCACCGCGCCGCGGCGACCGCGGCACGATCTGCGGCCCATGCCTTGCCGCTGGCGCCGAGGTCGAGGCCGACCCCCCGGGGGAGGCGCACGGTGTGGCGCCGGCGGTCGAGGGCGACCACCTCCCAGCCGGCCGCGGGGACGACCCGGAGGTCGACGACCGGCCCCTCGACGGGGAGCTCGCGGAAGGTCACCGTGTAGCCGATCGCCTCCATGCAGGGGCCCACGGTGGGGTCGACGAGCCCCCCGGTCAGCCGTGCGGTCTCGAGGGCGACGGCGATCGCCTCCTCGAGAAGCGGGGAGACGTCGACCGGCCCGGCGCCGGCGCCGCGGTTGAGGCGCGACAGCTCGGAGTCGGAGCGGAAGCGGCTGCAGACGCGGTCGATCTCGGCCACCTCGCGACGGGCGGCGTCGACGGCGGCGGCGAGCACCCCGGGGTCGGCGGTCGCGAGGGCCACCGTCGTCCTCGTGCCCATCGACGGGAAGCTCGCCGCGCTCAGCACGGCACGCTCGGGGTGGAGTGGCAGACGGGAGGCGGCGGCGGCGGTGGTGGCGGCGGCGGCGGCGGCGCGGTGGAGGGCGCCGGGACCGGGGCCGGCGCGGTCGGGGTGCTCCCGCCCCGCGCCGCACCGGGGCCGGAGGACGACGCCACCGGAGCGGGGGCGGGACCGGAGACCGGAGCGTGGCCCGGCGGCCGGATCACCGCCGTGCCGGTGCCGGAGGCGGGCACCGGCAGCGGGGCGGCGGGGACATGGACGACGCGCACGATCACCCCGGGCGCCGGGGGGCTGCTCTGCACCGGGGTCGCCAGCACCGGTACCGCCGGCGCCGGCGCCGGGGTCGTGGATGCGACCGGGGCACCGTGACCCGAGAAGGTGATCGCGGCCGCCGTCGAGAGCAGGCCGGTGAGGCCGAGGGCGGCACCCGCCCCGCCGGCGGTGCCGGCGCGGACCAGCCGGACGCCGTGGTCTCGCCGGGCGGGATCGAGACGTCGCTCCACCTCAGTCGTCTCCGCCCCAGGGGCTGGGGCTCGCGGACGGGCTGGGAGCGGGCGGGCAGAGGAAGCCGATGCAGGGCCGCGCGGTCGGACTCGGCGCCGGTCTCCAGGTCGGGACCGGCCGGGGCGTCGGCGCCTCGATCGGGACCGTCACCGGTGGAGAGGTGGGGCCCGGGCCGGGAACGCCGGCGACCGCCGGTGGCTGGGGCGGGGTGGGCTGCGGGGCGGCCTGCGGTGGCGGCGGGTCGGTGACGTAGGTCAGGGCCACCCGCGCCGCCGGGGGGGCCAGGGGGGGATAGAGGGCGTCGGCCCGCAGCGGCGCCGGCGAGGGGGTGGTGATCGGCTCCGCGACGAGGCTCACCCCGGGGTGGCCGGCGAGGCCGTCGAAGGGTCCCGCGCCCGCGGCGGCGGCGAGCCCGGTGATGACGCCCGTGGCAGCGATCAGCAGGCCGAGATGACGGAGGCTGCGGCGCCGGCGGAGGGGCATCGGACGGTCTCCCATCGAACTGGGCGCGTGGACGCACGGCCGCCAGGGAGAAGTGTCGGCGGCAGGGTCCGCCCGGGCGCCTCCGTCAGCGGTTCGCCACCAGATCGTCACCGGGTGGTCAGCCGCGAACGAGGGTCGATGGCTGTCCCGGCGCGGTGCAGGCCGGCGGCCCGGGGATCGCGACGTCGGTGTGCCCCGGAGCACCGTCGAGGACGACGTCGACGACCACGTGCACGTCGCCACCGCACCAGTTCGACCACACCACGGGGCGGACGCCGGCCTTCATGATCTCGGGCGGCGCCAGCCCGGGAGGCATCGCGCCGCAGCTGCCGCCACAGGTGGTGTGCAGGATCGTCGGGTTGCCCCGGACCGGCGCGCGAGCCCCGGTGCGGCCGATCACCGACACGGTGATGGTCTCGTGGTTCACCGGGCAGGAGACGAGCGCATCGTGGATCACCACCGCGGCCTCGAGGCTGGCGTAGACGTCGACACCCCGTCCGTCGGCGGTGGGCTCGGCGACACCGAAGGCGGTGACCGTGCAAGCGGATCGGGTGGCGGAGGGCGTCGCGGCAACGTCGGGGGACAGGCGGTACAGGGTGACGGCGATGTCGCAGGCGTCCGCGGCGGCACCGGCCAGCGCCGGCGTCACCCGGGCGTGGACGACGCCGAGGTGCTCGCGGGTCGTCACCGGGAGGTCGACGTCCGTCCACGGGGTGTTGCCCCGCGCGAGCGTGTCGAGGCCGAGGGCGTGTTCGGCGCCGGTCGCGTCCACCCCCTCGAGCGACCAGTCGCCGCAGCCGTGCGGGAGGACGCGCAGCGCGTAGGTGCCCGGGTCGAGCGCCGTGGAGATCGGGCACGGAGTGGTCAGCGCCGTGCAGTGGACGCTGATCGGCGGCCACTCCCGCGGCCCGGAGGGGTCGCCGGTGCGGGTGATGCTGACGTCGGCGGTGCACCGCTGTTGACCGTATGCCGCGGCCTCGCCATCGCTCTGCGCGACCAGGAACCGCATCGGACCCGGAAGGGTGACCTCGTTCTGCCAGAGTGCCGAGGATCCCAGCGCGGGCAGCAGGGAGGGACCCGTCGCGTGCGGCGGCACCGTCAGTGGGTCCGCGAAGAGGCCGTACACGCCACCCTCACACCGCGTGATCCGTGCCTCGACGTGGTAGTCGCCCGACCCCAGGGTGAACGGTTGGGTGACATGGCCGTAGGCGAGGTGGAGGGAGACGACGGGTCTGCCCGCGGCCCCGGTGCGGTACGCCACCACGGCGATGGTGCCCGCCCCCACGATCAGCAGGGCGGCCGCGGCCGGCCACAGCGTGCGGAGCCGGAGAGGGAGGGGCATCGCATGCAGCGTATGCCCCGGGCGCCGCGGGCCCGGTGACCGCGGCGCGACGCTGTCAGCACATCCTCACAGCTCGAGCACCGCGCTCCGGCCCTCCGCCGACGCCACCGGGCGGGCCGGCAGCATGAGGGCCCAGGAGCACGCCTGCCCCTGCGCGGCGAGGCCCTGCAGCTGGGGGTTTCCCGGGGCGACGCGGGGGAGGAGCACGGCTCGGTCGCTCATCTGCTGCGCCTGCTGGCTGGTGAGGATGGCGGTGAGCACCCCCAGCCCGAGTGCCGACGCCACCCGCTGGATGATGTCGTTCATCGCGCTCGCCCGGCCCACCGCCGCGCTGGAGACGGTCGCCATTCCGGCGGTCATGATCGGCATGATCGACAGCCCCAGGCCCACGCTCCGAATCGACACCCAGAGCACGATCTGCCCCTTCGACGTCGCCAGCGTGATCCCGCGGATCAGGTAGGTCCCGTAGCCACGAGCAGGAGGCCGATCGTCGCCGGCCATCGTGCCCCGATCCGATCGTAGAGCTGGCCGGAGATGGGCATCACCATCCCGGTGATCAGTGCTGGCAGGAGCGGCGTCAGACCGGCCTGGAGGGCGCCCAGGCCCTGCCCCTCCTGGAGGAACAGGGGAACGTAGAGAGCCGGACCCCCGCGACCGGCGGGTGACCTGGATCACTCTGACCGACCGCGGCAGCTCGACCGTCGACCGCCTGTACGAGGCGCACCGGGAAACGGTGGCGGCGCTCTACGACGGCCTCGCGCCCGAGCAGAAGGCCGCGCTCCCCCAGTCGATGCCGGAGCTGGCGGAGCGCACGCACCGCAGCGCACCCGCCGCGCGCCGCACCGTCGGCGTCGCCGTCTGAGCCGGCGGTCACTCCGGGAGACCGTGCTCCCGGTTCCAGGCCTGAGTGCCCCGGACGGCGTCGACGATGCCCAGGACCCAGGCGACCATCCCGATCGGCCAGAAGATCGCCATCACGACGAGGAAGCCTCGGCGCGTGGGTGCAGGGAAGCTCGGGATCAGCGTCACAAACACGATCATCCATGCCACCCAGCAGCCGATCGTCGTCCCCATGAGCACCAGCCCGTTTCGGACGCGTCCGAGAAGCGGCGACCCCAGCCCGGGCAGGAAGAGGCTGGCGATCACGTAGGGCGCCGCGTTCCTGCGCATCGCCCAGGGTGAGACCACCGGCACCCACTGGTGGCCATTCCACCAGCACCGTCGGTCCGGCGAGCAGTGAACCGGCGGCGGCGGCGGGGGGTGCTGCACCTGCCCCTTATAGCCCAGGGTCGATCTGCATTGACAGCTGCCGCCACGGGTTCCACCCTTCACGGTGTGTCGGAGCACGGACGCGGTGGCGCGCGCGTGGTGGTGAGCGGAGGCGGCACGACCCTCCCCCTCGTCGGCCTGCTTCGGGCCTCGAGCGCCGACACCGCAGACTCCTTCGAGCTCATCGAGTACGAGGGCCCGCTCCAGCCTCCGCCGCACATCCACCGCGAGCGCGACGAGGCGTTCTACATCCTCGGCGGGACGTTCACCTTCACCCTGGGCAGCGACGAGGTCGAGGCGCCGGAGGGCTCGCTCGTGCTGATTCCGCGGGGGACGCGTCACGGCTTCTCCGCCCCGACCGGGTCGCGGGCGCTGCTCCTGGTCGTGCCGGCCGGCCTGCAGGGGTTCTTCGCCGAGTTGGGCGCGGGCATCGCAGCCGGCAGGTCGAGCCAGGAGATGCGTGACGTGCTGGCGGGCCGCTACGACTCGCACCCCGCCTGAGCGGGCCCAGTCCGCCTAGGGGCGTGCCCAGTTCACACCGCGTAGCAGCGCCTCGCCGACCGCGACCAGGATGACTCCGGCGGCAAGGCGGCCGGCGAGTCCACCACGACCATGGTGCAGTCCCAACCGGTCCACGGTGCCGGCGAAACCCTGAAGACCCAGCTGCGCAGCCAGACCCCAGCAGAAGACGATGGCAACGCCGACGCCGGCGGGTCCGCCCTTCGATCCCATCGCCGCCGACGACTGCTCGGTACGCACCTCGACGCCATCCTGATGACGGTCCAGGATGGAAGTCAATGTGCGCGGCGTCCCCAGGCTAGGTGACGTGACCGACCATCTCCGCCAGACGGTCGAGCTCGGGGAGCGCCTCCTCCCGTGCCACCGAGGGGACCACGAAGACGCAGCGGGAGACGCCCGCCGCCCGGTAGTGGTCCAGCGTCGCCGGGTCGGGAGGCGCGCCGTAGATGGTGACCGGAATCGGTGGCCTGCCCGCCGCCGCCGCCAGCTCCTGCAGCTCGGGGATGCGCTCGACGATCGACCCTCGCCCGGGGATGGGCATCCAGCCGTCGCCGTAGTCGACCACGCGGCGCAGGGTGCCGGCACCGCTGCCGCCGACCAGCACCGGGGGGTGCGGCCGCTGGACGGGTTTCGGCCACGACCAGATGGGGTCGAAGTCGACGAGCTCGCCGTGGAACTCGGCCTCGTCGCTGGTCCAGACCTCCCTCATGGCGAGCACTCGCTCGCGCAGCAGCCGAAAGCGCGTGGCGAAGTCGGTGCCGTGGTTCTCCATCTCCTCGCCGTTCCAGCCCGCGCCGACCCCGAGGATGGCGCGGCCGCCGGAGAGCAGGTCGAGACTCGCCACCTCCTTGGCGGTGATGATCGGGTCGCGCTCGACCACCAGGCAGATGCCGGTGCCCAGCCGGATGCGGCTGGTGACCGCCGCCGCAGCGGCGAGGGCGACGAAGGGGTCGAGGGTGTGCCAGTAGTGACGGGGAAGCTCCGGCCCTCCCGGCCAGGGCGAACGCCGGCTCACCGGGATGTGGGTGTGGTCGGCGAGGAAGAGCGACTCGAAGCCGCGCTCCTCGAGGACGCGGGCGAGCTCCATGACGTCGATCGAGTAGTCGGTGGCGAAGTAGGCGGCGCCGAAGTCCATGGCGGGAGCCTACCGTGGTCGCCGTGAGGTCCGGCGGCACCGGGGCACGCGGCGTCATCGTCGAGTCCACCAGGCGAACGATGACCCTCGTCTTTCGGGACCACGCCCGCTTCGTGGCGCAGGACGGCAACGCCGTCACCCTCCACGCCGTGTCGTTCGTCCGGCAGCCGCTCTGCGGGTAGACGTTCTCGCGCGACCGAGCAGCAGCCTGACGCTCAGTTGACCCGGATGAGCTGGTCGGGCTGACCCGAAGGCGCCTGGACGCCGAAGCCACCGAGGGCCCAGATGTGTCCGTCGGGTCCGAGACCGACGCTGTAGACGTGCGGCTCGGGACCCGGGCCCATCCCGGTCACGGGGAGGACCTGGACCGCGCCGCCCTGGGTGATGCGGAGAAGACTGGGGCCGCTGGAGGCTCCTGGCAGCCAGAGGTTGCCGTCCCGGCCGAGGATCATCCCCGTCGGCGTGATCTGCTGACCGCCCGACAGGCGGACCTCGGTCGCCGTCCCCTGCGTGGTCATCCGGACGAGCATCCCCTGCTCGCCGACCCAGAGATCGCCGTCGGGACCGGCGACGATGTCGCCCGCGAACATCGGGGGGTGCGGCAGCTCGTAATGGGTCGCGACCCCTGCCGTGGTGATCCTGCCGACCCCCTCATGAGGACCGGGTGTGCCCGGCGCGAACAGCGCCTCCGTGAACCACAGCGCCCCGTCCGAGCCGGTCGTGAGCGAGTACGGACCGGTCGTGAGCGCGAACTCGGTCACCGTGCCCTGCACACTGATCCGGCCGATGCCACTGCGCTCTCCGAACCACAGCGCGCCGTCGGGGCCGAGGGTGAGCGACCCGCTCGCCCCGCCGGGAACAGGAAACTCGGTGATGGCGCCTGCGGTGGTGATCCGGCCGATGGCGCCGGTCGCCGACTCGGAGAACCACAGGTTGCCATCCGGGCCGGCCACGATGTGCATCGGGGACCGCCGTCCCGCCAGGTGGAACTCGGTGATGGCGCCAGACGGGGTCGCACGCGCGACCGCGTCGTGGTTCACCTCGACCGTCCAGAGGTTGCCGTCACTCCCGGTGACGATCCAGTCCGGATCGGATGCACCGTTCGGAAATGGATGGTGGCTGAACGGAGGCGGCGCCGGCACCGGAGTGGGAGCCGGCGAATGCGGTGCCGGCGTTGCCAGAATCGGCACTGCGAGGAGCGGAGAAGGCGACGGGGTGTCGACGGCCACGGGGGTGGCCGGCGGCGTGTCGATCATCGCCGTGGCAGCCGGCGTCGCTGCCGACGCAGCGCTGCCCGGGTCACGCGCACTCTGCGCGTGGCGTGGGCCGCAGCCCGCGAGCACGCCCGTGCAGCACAGGAGAGCGAACGCAACCGTTCGATGCGGAGTCACGTTCCGTCTCCAGGGATGCTCGGTTCCACGAGTGCTGGACCTCAACCATCGGTCGGACTCGTGGCCGCGGTCGTGGCGGCGAGGCTCATGGTGCCCACAACCTGCGCCCACGCCGCCACGCCCCTGTCACGACGCGATCGAAGATCCGAACCCGCGCGAGAGGCGATGTGCGAGAAGACCTGGGCCATGATGCAGCGCGTCACGCCGGGCTTGCGTCACTTCTACCGCCGGCGGCGCCCGCGGGCGCCGCTCGTCGAATACGATCCTCCCCGGCCGGGCTGGCGGAATGGTAGACGCGGCGGTCTCAAAAACCGTTGGGGCAACCCCCCGTGAGGGTTCGAATCCCTCGCCCGGCACGTTGGGGACAACGACCGGCCTAACCCCAATACCGTTTACTTAGCGGAGTTCAGAGTGTAGACTCGTGGCATCC
>JRHI01002343.1_pt1 | contig 13181 bp, 10 predicted proteins | sample 215371 | NCBI WGS metagenome assembly JRHI01 (sample SAMN02929681, study PRJNA255918) | sediment metagenome | biome: cave system; feature: Ice Cave; material: Sediment; isolation source: sediment from deep within a dark volcanic ice cave with no known source of... ...
GGAGAAGCCGCAACCGGTCACGATCGACGCTCGCATCCGCGAGTCGGCGCGCGCGGTGCTGCCGTTCCGGCTGACGAACGGCCAGAAGCAGGCGTTGAAGGAGATCGTCGACGATCTGCAGAAGCCGCAGCCGATGAACCGGCTACTGCAGGGCGACGTCGGGGCGGGCAAGACGATCGTCGCGCTGCTCGCGGCGCTGGTCGCCATGGAGAACGGTTTACAGGTGGCGTTCATGGCGCCCACCGAGATCCTCGCCGAGCAGCATTTCACCAACATCGCGCGGCTGCTGCAGCCGTCGCGTTTTCGCGTGGCGCTGCTGACGGGGGCGACCGCGAGCGCGGCGCGCCGGGAACAACTCGCGCAGGTCGCGGGCGGGGCGATCCATCTGGTGGTCGGAACGCACGCGCTCGTGCAGGGCGACGTGGCGTTCAAGCGGCTGGGCCTCGTGGTCATCGACGAGCAGCATCGGTTCGGCGTCCTGCAGCGGGCGACGCTGCGCGCGAAAGGCCTGCATCCCGATGTGCTGGTGATGACCGCGACGCCCATTCCGCGCACGCTGGCGCTCACGGTGTACGGCGACCTCGACGTCTCGACGATCCGCGAGCTGCCGGCGGGGCGGCTGCCGATCAAAACGGCGGCGAAGCCCGAATCGCGCCGCGACGAGATCTACCGCTTCGTCCGCGAGCAGCTCGACGCCGGCCGGCAGACCTACGTCGTCTATCCGCTGGTGGAGGAGTCGGCGAAAGTGGATCTCAAAGCGGCCACGGAAATGGCCGACCATCTGGCCCAGGAGATTTTCCCCGCCTACACGGTCGGTCTGCTGCACGGCCGCATGAAATCGGACGCGAAGGATCGCGTGATGAAGTCGTTCCTGGCGGGGGAGCTGCAGCTCCTCGTATCGACGACGGTGGTGGAAGTGGGCGTGGACGTGCCGAACGCCAGCGTGATGATCGTGGAGCACGCGGAGCGCTTCGGGCTCTCGCAGCTCCATCAGCTGCGCGGGCGCGTCGGGCGCGATCGCCACCAGTCGTTCTGCTTTCTGCTGTATCAGTATCCCCTCAGCGACGAGGCGCGCGAGCGGCTGAAGGCGATGACCGACACGACCGACGGCTTCGAGATCGCGGAGCGCGATCTGCGGCTCCGGGGGCCCGGCGATTTCTTCGGCACGCGGCAGGCGGGCGTGCCGACGTTCCGCCTGATCGATCTCGTCCGCGATCGCGTGCTGCTCGACACCGCGCAGCGCGAGGCGGCGCGCTGGTTCGAATCGTCCGGCCCTGACGCGGCGGGCGTCGGCAGGCTGCTGGCGAGCTGGGAGCAGCGGTTCAAGCTCATCGAGGTCGGGTAAGTGTGCCGATGCGCGTAATCGCAGGCACACTCAAGGGTCGCCGGCTGAGAGCGCCGACGTGGGACGGGTTGCGGCCGACCTCCGACAAGCTGCGCGAGACGCTGTTCAACATCCTGGCGCCGCGCATCGCCGGCACGCGCGTGCTGGACGGCTACGCGGGCACCGGCGCGGTCGGCATCGAGGCGCTCAGCCGCGGAGCGGCGCACGTGACGTTCGTGGAGAGCGATCGCCGCGCCGAGACGCTCATCGGCGAGAATCTCGCGCACTGTGGCATCGAGCGCGGCTATGCTATTATTCGCGCAACCGTCGCCCGGGCCATCGATCAGCTCGACGCGGCGGCGTTCGGCCCCTACGAACTGTTCGATATCGTCTGGCTCGACCCGCCGTACGACGAGCAGCCCGACGCGGTCCTCGCCGCCGCGGGCGCGCTGATGGCGTCCGGGGGGCTGCTCGTGCTCGAGCATGCGCGCCGGCGCCCGGCGCCGGAGACCGCGGGACGCCTCGCGCGGGTGCGACAGGTGGTCAGCGGCGACTCGGCGCTGTCGTTTTACGAGCCGAAAAACTCATGAGCACGCTCGCGGTATATCCGGGGTCCTTCGATCCGCTCACCAACGGCCACGTCGACATCATCTCGCGCGGCGCTCGCATGTTCGATCGGATCATCGTCGCCATTCTGGTGAACGCGGAGAAGTCGCCGATGTTCTCGATGGCCGAGCGCGTCGAGATCGCGCGCGAGGTGTTCAAGTCGCATGCGAAGGTCGAAGTCGACACGTTCAACGGGCTGCTCGTGGACTACGTCGAGCGCAAGCAGGCGCAGGTGATCGTCCGCGGCCTGCGGGCCGTGTCCGATTTCGAGTTCGAGTTTCAGATGGCGCTCATGAACCAGCGGCTCAAGCCGCAGATCGAGACCGTCTTCATGATGCCCGCCGAGCAGTACACCTACATCAGTTCCCGTCTCATCAAGGAAGTCTTCGCGCTCGGTGGACGCGTGCATGGCCTGGTGCCGGAGCTCGTCGAACAGCGGCTGCGCGAGAAAGGGCTGGCGAAGCAGGCATGAAGCTCGCGGATCGCACGACACGTATTGCCGGATCGCCGACCATGAAAGTGACCGCGACGGTCGACCGCCTGCGGCGCGCGGGCGTCGACGTGATCGATTTCGGCGCGGGCGAGCCCGACTTCCCGACGCCCGACGCCATCAAGGCGGCGGCGCACGAGGCGCTCGACAAGAACTTCACGCGCTACACGCCGGTGGCCGGCATTGCCGACCTCAAGCGCGCGATCTGCGATCGCTACAAGGCCGACTACGGCGTCGAGTACACGGACGGGCAGGTCGTCGTGACGGCCGGCGGCAAACAGGCGCTCTACAACACCGCGCTCTCGCTCTTCGGGCCGGGCGACGAAGTCATCACGCACGCGCCGTACTGGCCGACGCTGACCGAGCAGGTCAAGCTGGCCGACGCGACGCCGGTGCTCGCGCGGATGCACGCGGAGGACGGCTTCACCGTCCACGCGCAGGCGATCCTCGACGCCGTCACCCCACGCACGCGCGGCATCATCGTCAACTCGCCCGGCAACCCGACCGGTGCGCTCATCGCCGAATCCGAGCTGCGCGCGATCGGGGAGGTCGCCGCGAAGCAGGGCATCTGGGTCATCGTCGATCTCTGCTACGAAAAGCTGATTTACGACGAGGTGGCGCATAACCTGCCGAAGGTGCTGGCCGACATCTGTCCGGAGCAGGCGGTGATCTGCGGATCGGCGTCCAAGGCCTACGCGATGACCGGCTGGCGGTGCGGCTGGCAGATCGGCCCGCAGGCGGTGATGGCGGCCTCATCGGCGATTCAAAGCCACTCGACGTCGAACGTCACCTCGATCACGCAGAAGGCCGCCGTCGCGGCGCTGATCGGATCGCAGGCGCCGGTCACGGCGATGCTGGACGAGTACCGCAAGCGGCGCGATCAGCTGCACGCCTGGCTCACCGCCGATCCGCGGCTGCGCTGCCGCAAGCCGGCGGGCGCCTTCTACATGTTCGTCGACATCAGCGACGCGCTGTCGGCCGACGGCTTCCGCACGTCGCTCGATTTCGCCGACGCGCTGCTCGAGGAGTCGCGCGTCGCCGTCACGCCGGGCGAGGCATTCGACGCGCCGGGCACGATCCGCATCTCGTACGCGACCTCGATGGAACTGCTCAAAGAGGGGAGCAGGCGGCTGCTCGAGTTCGTCGGCACGCACGCGCCGCAGACGGCCACGGCGGGCTGAACAAGAAGGAACCGGTCTCCGCGGTCGCACGAACCGGTGGTGTTGAAGGGCTGAACAGCTACGCGTCGGTGCTCGATGTGCCGGGCCCGATCGATATGGCCTCGATCTAGGTCCCCCCGGAAATCGGCGAACAGGGCCAGGCCCTCCCCATCCGGCCCATCGTCGCGTGGCAGCATCGTTGCGATCGGCGAAAATCCGTATACACTGTAGATCCGAGCCACCCCCGACCAACTTCCAACCCGATGTTCAAGAGCCTCCATGCCAAGCAATCCTAAACGCCCTGGGCCCGGCCGGACTGCCGGCGGCACCACCGCCCCCGAACCCGCCGCGACACCCGCCGACGCCAGCGCCACTCCCGAACAACCGAAAGCCGCACCGCAGCCCGCGCCTGGACAACAGCGGCTGAACATCACCGATCTGAAGGACATGAGCATTCAGAAGCTCACGCAGATCGCCAAGGACCTGACGGTTGGCGGCGCGACCGGGATGCGCAAGCAGGAGCTGATCTTCCAGATCCTCAAGGCGCAGACCGAGCTGAGCGGGTTCATCTTCTCGGAAGGCGTGCTCGAAGTGCTGCCTGACGGCTTCGGCTTCCTGCGCGCACCCGACTACAACTACCTGCCGGGTCCGGACGACATCTACGTGTCGCCCTCGCAGATCCGCAAATTCGATCTCCAGACGGGCGACACCGTCTCCGGACAGATTCGTCCGCCGAAAGAAGGCGAGCGGTACTTCGCGCTCATCAAAGTCGAGGCGGTCAACTTCGAAGCGCCGGATCAGGCGCGGGAGAAGCTGTTCTTCGAGAACCTGACGCCGCTGTACCCGCAGGAGCGGATCACGCTCGAAACGCCGGAGAGCATTTCTGCGCGCATCATGGATTTGTGGACGCCGATCGGGAAAGGGCAGCGCGGCCTGATCGTCGCGCCGCCGCGCACCGGCAAGACGATGCTGCTGCAGAACATCGCCAACAGCATCACGCACAATCATCCCGAGGTATACCTGATCGTGCTGCTTATCGACGAGCGGCCGGAAGAAGTCACCGACATGCAGCGGTCGGTGCGGGGCGAGGTGATCTCGTCGACCTTCGACGAGCCCGCGCAGCGGCACGTGCAGGTCGCCGAGATGGTGATCGAGAAGGCCAAGCGCCTGGTCGAGCACAAGAAGGACGTCGTGATCCTGCTCGACTCGATCACGCGCCTCGCGCGCGCCTACAACACGATCGTGCCGCCGTCGGGCAAGGTCCTCTCGGGCGGCGTCGACAGCAACGCGCTGCAACGGCCGAAACGCTTCTTCGGCGCCGCGCGCAACATCGAAGAAGGCGGATCGCTGACGATCATCTCGACTGCGCTCGTGGACACCGGCTCGCGCATGGACGAAGTGATCTTCGAGGAGTTCAAAGGCACCGGCAACCTCGAGATCCATCTCGATCGGAAGCTGACGGATCGCCGCGTGTTCCCGTCCATCGACATCCAGAAGAGCGGCACCCGCAAAGAAGAGCTGCTCATCGCGAAAGACGACCTCAGCCGCGTGTGGGTGCTGCGGAAAGTGCTGACGCCGCTGTCGCCCGTGGAAGCGATGGAGCTGCTGCTGTCGCGCATGGCCAAGACGAAAACCAACCAGGATTTTCTCGCCTCGATGAGCAACGGCGGAAAGGGCTGACGCGCGGTGCGCGCGCGTGCGGACTGACGCGTGACGGGCACCGCCCAGCGGAACGAGGCGAACGTCCGCCGCGTGGCGCGACCGGCGGCGTGCCTGCTCGCCGTGACCGCCGCGCTCGCCGCATGGTCGCTGAACCGCACGCCGTTGCCGGACGTCGATGAAACCTACATCGCGTCGGCGGCGGCCTCTTTGAGTCGCGGCCAACCCGGCGTCCCGAGCGTGCTGGCGCCGGGGCCCTGGACGATCGCCTTCGATCGCGCGTACGGCCCCACGTTTTTTCAACTCGCGAGCGCGTCCATCCGCACGTTTGGATTGTCGGCGGCTGCCCTGCGATCGGTCTGCCTGCTGGGGGCTCTTCTAGCCGCGCTCGCGGCGGCATGGATGGTGCGACGCGCGGGCGCGACGCGGGAGTGGGCGCTCGTGGCCGGGGCGATCGTGTGGCTGTCTTCGCCGCTCGGATCAGCAACGAGCAACGGGCGGATGGACGCGCTGACCGTTGGACTGGAACTGCTGTCGGCTTCGCTGGTCCTCATCCCCGATTCGGCGAGCACGCGAACCTCCCTCGTGTTCGGCGCGGCCTGCGGGCTCTCCCTCGCGCTGGCCGTCTTGTGCACCCCGCGCGCGCTGCTGTTCGCCGCGGCATTCCCGATCGCCATCGCAGTGGTGGCGATCGCAACGCGACGCGTGCCGCGAAGCGCGATCACGGCGTGTTCGACGGCGATCGCCGTCTGCGGCGCCGCATTTCTCTTGTGGCTCGCAACCGGGCGTGTGTCGCCCGATGACTGGCTGCGCGCCATGATCGCCGGAACGGCCAGCGACGCCTTCAATTCCGTCGTCGGCGACGCCCGCCGAATCTGGGCGCTGTCGCCGGTGTCGTCGGCCGACGCGGTCGTCGTCGCGTCGCTCCTCGCGCTCGCAGCCGCCGCCGGGCGGCGACTCGGCGGCGCGCTGCCATGGATGCTGCTGGTGGTGGTGGCGTGGACGGTGCTCAACGCGATGGCCTACATCGCCCGCGTCAATCATACGTTTTTCCGCGGCGTCTATTTCCTGACGCCGCTTTGCGCGGCCGCGCTGGCGTGGACGGCGGGAATCGCGACGGCGCGGCCGGAGCGCGCGAAACTCGTGCTCGCCGCGTGGACCACGGCGCTGGCGATCTATGCCGGCGGACGCGCGATCAAATCGATGGAGATCCTCGCGACGTGGCAGCAGCGCGATCCGGCGCTCGTCGAAGCGTTCTTTCGGACGCACGTGCCTCCCGGCGCCCGCGTGTACGGCCTCGATCAGTTCTACTTCTATGGAATCGAGCGAAGCGGCTCGCACTTTCGAACCTATGCGCTCAGTCCGTTTGCCGGCAGCCCGACCATCGGCCGCCCACCGGCCGACGCGGTGCCTCGGCTGATTCACGAGATGACTGGACACTACTTTGTGTGGCCCGACGACGACGAGCATTTTCCCATGCCGGCAGAGTTCCGATGCGTGCTGCCGCATCGGGTCGCAACTTACGAGCCGTCCCCGGCGCCGCGCCTGCTCACCCGCATTCCGGTGATCGGTCCGTATGCGTATCTGCACACATACCCGCGCACCGGACTCTTCGAGATTCCCGAACGCTGTCCGGGCGGCTGAGGCGTTTTTCAACCCCATGAGCCGTCTGCTATAATGGTGGTTTACGAGAGAGGCCAAGGAGCACGCTGTGAAGGAAGCTATTCACCCCAAGTATTTCGACGTGGAGGCACGCTGCGCCTGCGGGTCGACCTGGAAGACCCGGTCGACCAAGCCGGAGCTGCACCTCGAAATCTGCTCGAGCTGCCACCCGTTTTTCACGGGCAAACAGAAGCTGCTCGATACCGAAGGCCGCGTCGAGCGGTTCAGCAAGAAATACGGCGCCCAGACCTCTGAGAGCCGCAAGACCGCCGCCAAGGCCACGAAGGCAAAAAAAGCCGCCGCTACCACGGCAGCCCGCTGAGGCTTTCCCGGGCCATCTTTCGTTCCAGCCGAGCCAGCCGATAGCGCACGGCGTTGGTCCAGGTCGGGCCGGTTCCGGTGTCCAGACCTCGCAGCGCAAAGGATTTCGCGGTCGTCAGGTCGCGCAGCCGGTGCTCGTGATGAATGGCGAGCGCCTCGGTTGCCTCGCACACGATCGGGGCCGGGCATCCGCGCATCTCCACCAGCTCGCGCCAGCACGAGGCGGCTTCGTCGTGCCGCCGCGCCCGGCGGCAGGCGAGCGCCAGTGCCCGCAGCGCATCAATTCTGGTGGTGTCGTAGGCGCCACGCGGCGAACGGCAGCGGTCGATCGCGCGGCGGTAGCTCGCCCGCGCGCGCTCCTCGAGCCCGCCGCGCGCGTACACGTGGCCGAGCGCAACGGCTTCGCGCGGATCGCCAAGGGCGTCGGGACCGGTCCGCGTCATGTGCAGCAGCCGGGCGGTGAGCGCCGCCAGCGTCAGCAGATCGAGGCGGTTGTGCTCGAGCACCGCCTCGAGCAGCCGCGCGTCGCCGCTGCGCACGAACTGGAAGTACCGTCCAGGAATTTCAAACCCCGGCACATCGCCGTCCCGCCTCGCGCCGATGACGTGGCGCTCGAGCGCCTGCAGCGAGCAGCCGCAGTCTTCGCTCGCCTGAAAGACTCGCGCTCCATCAGGCCGCGCCACCCGTGGCTTCCAGAACCGGCGCGCGGGATGCAGCACATCGAGGTGCGGCAGCCCCGCCCCGATCCATTTCAGCCGGTGGAACGAGTAACGGCTCTCGAGCAGCGGCGCGTCGAACGCCTTGCCGTTGAAGCTGACGAGCGCTCCCGCGCGCGCCAGCTCGCCGGCAACCGTTTCGAGCAGCGACCGTTCGTCAGCGTGCCGCGCCAGGAGAAACTGACGCGTCGCGAACGAGCCGTCGGCGTCGAACCACGCGCAGCCCACGAGGAACGCCAGCGTGCCCGCGCCGCCGCTCAAGCCGGTGGTCTCGAGATCGAAGAACACGAACGGCGGACGCGCGGGCACGCCGCCGGTGAACAGCGGCGCCTCGCCGGAGGCCCGATCCAGCTGCTCCGCGAGCTCGCCGATCCGCTCGCGTCCGTGTCGCGCCAGCGGATCCCATCGGCGATCGACCACGAAACAGCCACCGCACCAGACGCCACCGAGCACGGAGCCCAGGTCGGGTAGCGCAGGTGGGCGGGGCAGCTCTGGTCGGTCGGGTAGGGCCGGTCGGTCGGGTCCTCTTAAACTCGCGCCGCCCACGATCCCGCGGATGCGATCGGCCAGAGCGCTCAAAAGGGGACGACCTCAGCATCGCCGTCTGACAGCGGATCCCAAAGGACTCGCCCTGCGTCCTGTGTGTCCTCTGTCCTCTTTGTGTCCGCGGTGTCTTTTGTGTCCTCTGTGTCTGCGAGAAGCAGATCGAGGATGCGGAGCGCGGCGACCTTGGCCAGCGGGCCGGTGTTGCCGACGGGGCCGACGCATCCGGGGCATCCGTTCTCGCACTGGCAGTCGGCAATCAGCCGGCGCGTGTTGGTCAGCAACTCGAGGTGCAGCTCGTAGAGCGGCGCGCTGAAGCCGATGCCGCCGGGATAATTGTCGTACACGTAGATCCTGGGGTCGGGAGTCGTTTCCGCAGAACCTCGGTCGGAAACGACTCCCGACCCCTCGATCGAGATGCCGATGTCGTGGCCGTCGCACATCAGCAGCAGCTGCGCGACCTGCTTCAGCGCGAACCCGAGCCCGACCACGCCGTCGCGCCGATCGTCGGAGGCGTACGACAGCGCGCCCATCACGATCGACGGGATCGTCAGCCAGTACGCCGTCGTGTGCATCTGCTGCTCGGGCAGATCCAGCTCCCCCGACCCCACGTTCTCGTTCGTGTAGAACTTGATTTTCTTGAAGCCCACCACGCGAGACACGACGTGCACTTCCCCATGCGTGCGCACGCTCGCCCGACGGGCCCGCGCGACGCCGCCCCCGGGGCCGTCTTCCGCGAACGTGTCGATCGGCGTGACCTTCGTGTACGTGATGGCGGTCGTGTAGTAGTCGCAATCGATCGAGCGGACGAACGCCTTGCGTCCATCGAAATCGAGCTTCTCCACCTGATAGAGCTGTCCTTCGACGATGTAGATCGCCTTCGGATGCAGGGTGCCCGGTCCGCTCGTAAAATCGGTCTCGCCGATGACGCGCGATTCCTGCGTCATGTCGACGATGACGAAATTGTCGGACGACACCGACCGCAGGCTGACGGCATCCGCCGGGTACGACTCGTTCGTCCACGTCCACGGCGCCTCGTCGTCCGCCCGGTGGACGAGCCCCTGCTCGGCGAGGATGCCGAGAATCTCCTGCGCGTTCGGCCGGCCGAACGTTTCGCTGGCGGTGAACGGCAGCTCGAAGGCGGCGCACTTGATGTGGTCGACCAGGATGTGCAGGTTGTCGGGGTCGATCAGCGCGCGCTCCGGCGATGCGTCGAAGAAATAGGACGGGTTGCGCACCACGAACTGATCGAGCGGCGCGCTGCTGGCGACCAGGACCGCCGCGGATCGGCCGCTGCGCCGGCCCGCCCGCCCCGCGCGCTGCCACGTGGCGGCGATCGTCCCGGGATAACCCGCCATGATCGACACGTCGAGCGCGCCGATGTCGATGCCGAGCTCGAGCGCGTTGGTCGACACCACCGCGCGCACAGCGCCTTCGCGAAGGCCTTTCTCGATCTCGCGGCGCCGGAGCGGCAGGTAGCCGCCGCGGTAGCCGCGGATCTTCTCCGGCGCGCCCGGAATCCCCTCGAAATCGTCCTTCAGATAGGTTGTCAGAATTTCCGTGGCGAGACGACTCTGCGCGAAGACTATGAGCTGCAGGTTGCGCTCGAGGAACTCGGACGCGACGCGGCGCGTTTCCGCCAGATACGAGCGCCGGATGCCGAGCTGGTGGTTCACGACCGGCGGGTTGACGAACACGAAGAACTTCTCGCCGCGTGGCGCACCGTTCTTGTCGACGAGCTCGAACGGCTGCTCCGTCAGGCGCTCGGCCAGCTCGCGCGGATTCGCAATCGTCGCCGACGAGCAGATGAAGACCGGATTCGATCCGTAGTGCCGGCAGATCCGGCGCAGCCGCCGCAGGACGTTGCACACGTGGCTGCCGAACACGCCGCGATACGAATGCAGCTCGTCGATGATCACGTAGCGGAGGTTCTCGAACAGCTTCGCCCATCGCGGATGGTGCGGCAGAATGCCCGAGTGCACCATGTCGGGGTTGCTGAGCACGAGGTGCGCGCGCGAGCGGATTGTCCGCCGCGCGTCCTGCGGCGTGTCGCCGTCGTAGGTGAAGACGCCGATCTTCTCGCCGGTCGCCTCGTCAATCTCCTCGCACATCGCCTGCAGCTCGGCGAGCTGATCCTGCGCCAGCGCTTTCGTCGGAAAAAGATAGAGCGCGCGGCTCGATGGATCCTGAAGGATGGCGTTGAGGACCGGCGCGTTGTAGCAGAGCGTCTTGCCGGACGCGGTCGGCGTGATCACGACGGTATGTCGTCCGGCCAGCGCGTGCTCGATCGCTTCAGCCTGGTGCGTGTAGAGCTGCCCGACGCCCCGCGATGCGAGCGCCTGCTTCAACCGCGCGTCGATCCCGTCGGGGAACGCCGCCAGCTGCGCCGCGACAGCGGGCAGCCGCCGCACCGCCGTGACGTGAAGGTCTGGGGTGTCGGGCCGGTCGATCTCGCGGCCGCCGATTCGCTCGAGCGCCGCATCCAGCGCGCCTTCGTTGCGATGTCGTGTGGCGGGGAGCATGGCGGTGCATCGTACCAGCGGGGCGAACAAATGGCAAAGGGATCCGTATGCTAGTCTTCGCCCACTCATGAACGCACCCCGATCTCCGGCGGAACGGCTGCCGCGCACGCTCGGGCTGTGGAGCTCCGTCGCCCTGGTCATCGGGATCACCATCGGCTCGGGCATCTTCCGCTCCCCCGCCGGCATCGCGCAGAAAGTCCCGCACCCGACGCTCATGCTCCTGCTGTGGGTCGTCGGGGGAGCCGTCACGCTGTGCGGCGCGCTCTCGCTCGGCGAGCTCGCCGCGGCACTGCCGGAAACCGGAGGGCTCTACGCCTACCTGCGCGAAGGCTGGGGACGCCGCCCCGCTTTCCTCTTCGGATGGTCCGAGCTCGTCCTCATCCGCGCCAACGCCCTTGGCGGCATCGCCGTCGTCTTCGGGGAGTATCTGCTCCGCAGCATCGCCGTCGACCCCGTCGAGCATTACGTGCTCGCGCGCTGCCTGTCGGCCGGTGCCATCGCCTTTGCCGCCGCTGTCAACATCCGCGGCGCCGGCATCGGCGCGTTCATCGTCGGGATCGCGACCTGGGCCAAGTTCGCCGCGCTGCTGGTGCTCGCGTTTTCCGCCTTTCTGCTCGGCAGCCAGCACGGCGCGACGGTCGCCCATCTGACGACGGGCACCGGCGCGCCCATCGCGATCGGCAGCATGGGGCTCGCCCTGGTGAGCATCCTGTGGGCCTACGATGGCTGGGCCGACCTCTCGTTCGCCTCCGGCGAGGTGAAGGAGCCGCACAAGAACCTGCCCAAGGCGATCATCCTCGGCACGCTGGCCATCATCGCCATCTACGTGCTCACCAACGTCGCCTACCTCTACGTGAACCCCGTCGAGACCGTGGCGCAATCGCGGCTGGTGGCCGCCGACACGATGTTCGCCCTCTTCGGGCGGACCGGGGTCGTGCTGGTGTCCCTGTTTGTCATGATTTCCTCGTTCAGCTCGCTCAACGGCAGCATGCTGGCGTCGCCCCGCGTCTTCTTCGCGATGGCCGACGACGGCATGTTTTTCGAAACCATCGCGAGGGTGCACCCGCGCTACAAGACGCCGCACGTGGCCATTCTGCTGGCGGCGGTGCTCGGCATGGTGCTCGTGCTGAGCCGAAGCTTCGAGGCACTCACCGACACGTTCGTGCTGGCAATTTGGCCGTTCTACGCGCTGGGCGTGGCGGCGATCTACCGCCTGCGGCGGCTGCGGCCCGACATGCCGCGCCCCTATCGGGCGATCGGCTACCCGGTGGTGCCCGCGATCTTCATCGTCTCGGTCGCGGCCTTCGTCTTCAACGCGCTCATCCACGAACCGATTCCCACCAGCATCACGTTCGCGCTGATCCTCATCGGCCTGCCCGTTTATCAGTTCGCGTTCGCGCGACGCTGATTTTTCGATCGTTCGCGCGTTTTTCTCTTGATCCTCAGCGCGGAACTGTTACTCTTTTTTCTGACGCCGATAATTTTCTGCAAAAGGAGTTTTGAAGATGGATGCATGCGAGCCGCGTTTGCGGCGCCGAGGGTTCTTCCTGCGCTCGTCCGAGGGCGGCGAACCGGACACCGGCGAACACGAGAATCCCGAGGGATTCATTGTTCGCGTCCGCTTCCCGGGAAATCCTGTTCCTCGCAAGATGGTCAGCGCACGCGACGTGTCCGGCGGCGGCCGGTCGCACCGAACCGATGACGACACACTCGAGGGGCTGCCGGCTATCAGATCAGGGAGCGTGACTGGCAGCCGTCAACGGTCACACTTGCCCCGCTGATCCAGCTTGCGCGGGCAGAGACCAGGAACGCGATGACCGCCCCGACCTCTTCGGGGCGGCCGAATCGCCCGAACGGCAGCTCCCGCCCGACGAACTCCGCCATCCCTGCGGGATCGTCCTGCAGACGCCGATCCCACGACCCTCCCGGAATGCGAATCGACCCCGGCGCCACGCTGTTGACGCGAATGTTGTCGCGCGCCAGCTGCTGGGCCATTGCCTTGGCCAGGCTGATTTCGGCGGCTTTCACGGCGTTATAGGTCATCCGGCCGCCTGATTCGCGGCCCCAGATCGAGGCAATCATCACAATCGCCCCGCCCCCCCGCTTCCGCATCTGGGGCACGGCCAGGCGCGACGCCCTGACGGCGGGAAACAAGGTCCGATCGAACGCGTCCTGCCA
>JRHI01002344.1_pt1 | contig 13175 bp, 13 predicted proteins | sample 215371 | NCBI WGS metagenome assembly JRHI01 (sample SAMN02929681, study PRJNA255918) | sediment metagenome | biome: cave system; feature: Ice Cave; material: Sediment; isolation source: sediment from deep within a dark volcanic ice cave with no known source of... ...
GATCACGCCTGATCACGGGGTGGAGGGGGTGAGCAATTACCTATCTTGACGGAATTGCAATACCTCATTGAATTGGTGCAGATCGGTGGCACCAACACCTTCGCCAGCCTCGCTCGATTCATGTCGGACTGTGAATATGGCAGATTGCCGAGCTATTCGTTTATCGAACCCCTTTACAGGGATTTCAATGTCTCCCTGTCGAAGCCGGACGACCAGCATCCCGTTGGGGACATAACTCCCGGCGAAAAGCTCATCGCCGATCGCCGACGTTTACAACTCCGTCAGGCGTGGGAAGAACTGGAATTCGACGTTGCTGATCATAACTTACGACGAGCACGGAGGCCTTTTCGATCACGTCCGGCCCCCTGCAGCCGTTCCCCCCGACGATGTCGTGACCGACCCCTTCAACTTCGATCGCTACGGGGTTCGCGTTCCGGCAGTCATCGTTTCACCCTACATCAAGCCGCGCACGGTCCTGCGCGCTGCGGCCGGAGGTTACCCCTTCGACCACACCTCCATCATTGCCACATTGCGCAAGCGCTTTAGTATCGGCGCTCCCCTGAGCCAGCGGATTGCCGTCGCGCCGGATCTCGAGCCGGTGTTGAACCTCGATCAGCCGTCCAATCAGGGGCCAGAGATCCTGACCCCCGGCGATGCCTCCTGGTTCACCCGCTGAGCCGTCGTCGGATTGGCGACGGCACCTCGATGCCGAGGACCTTACACAGCCGCGTCTTCAGCATCCCTGCAGTCCTCTCAGCTCATCGGCCCGCCGGCGATCTGCGTGCGGCGCATCACGCGGCGGAAGGGGCCGGCGTCGTGGATGGCGAGGTGCTTGCAGACGCGGTTGTCCCAGAAGGCGATCGAGCCCGTCTCCCAACGGAAGCGGCAGGTGAACTCGGGCCTGTGCCCGTGCTCGAGCAGATATCCGAGCAGCGGCTTGCTCTCCTCTTCCGTCATACCCTCGAAACCCATCGTGTAGGAGGCGTTGACGTAGAGCAGCTTGCGCCCCGTCTCGGGATGCGTCGCGACCACCGGGTGCGCGCTCACGGTCTCGCGCCAGTCGGCGTCCTCACGCACCTTGGTGGAGCGGTAGGCATTCCTGTTGGCCTGGGGGCCGGCCACCATGCGATCCGAGTGCAGCGCGCGCATCCCCGACAGCATCTTCTTCATACCGTCGGAGAGCGTCTCGTAGGCCAGATACTGGTTGGCAAACAGCGTATCGCCGCCATAAGGGGGCACCTCGACGGCGTAGAGGATGGCGCCCATCGGCGGCTCGGGCATCATGGTGGTGTCGGCGTGCCAATCCTCGCCGACGATCTTCTTGTCGCCGGGCTCGCGCGTGATCACGATGATCTCGGGGTCGGCCTGCGTGCCCTTGTAGTTGGGATGGATGAAGATCTCGCCGAAGCGGCGCGTGAAGGCCTTGTGGCGCGCCACGTCGAGCTTCTGGTCGCGGAAGAAGATGACGCAGTGGTCGAGCAGGGCTTGGCGGATGTCGCCGACGGTGCCCTCGTCGAGGTCCGCGCTGACGTCGACATTGTGGATCTCGGCACCGATGGCGCCGGCGATGGGCCGCACCTCGATCCGGCTGTTGCGCATCTTGTTTCCTCCGGCCATCTGTTCGTGAGGAGGCTATGGCGTGCGCCCGTCTCGCGCAACAGGATTGACTGACAGCCGGCCTGCGCCCTCGTCATTCCCGCCAAGCGAAGCGCTGAGCGGGAATCCAGCCGCCCGGACAACACGGAGTTCTGGACTGGATTCCCGCTTTTCGCTGCCGCTCTACGGGAACGACGACGCTCTACCGCCGCAGCACCTCGACCTGCACAGCGTCCCCCGCCTGCACCGTGAACTTGCGCTGGAAGACCTCGCCGGCGTTCTTGGCGCTGACCGTATAGGTCCCGGGCGCGAAGACATGGGTCGGCAGCGCGCCGACGCTTTCCTTGACGCTCTCACCCTGGGCATTGGCCACGTTCCACTGCGTATCGGCGATGGCATCACCGCCGGCGCGCGCGACGAGCTTGAAGGTCACCTTCGCTGCCGCGTGGCTGAGCGTCGCCTCGGTGAGCTTGCCGGCCTCGACCGTCACGTCGGATCGGGCAACCACATTGGCATCGCCGTAGGTGCCGACGACGTTGTAAATGCCGGCGTTGAGCCTGATGACGAGGCCCGGCCTGGCCCCGGTCATCACCTTCATTCTTTGCCCGTACTGATCGCGCTCATCGGAGTAGATTTCGTAGCTGACCGCCTTCTCGTTGACAGCCTCGCCGTTGGCGAGGGCGGAAGCGAGCCGCAGGCCTCCGGCATTGAGCACGAAGCGCTCCTGCGCCGGGCGCTCGCTCGAGACCGTGACCTTGCGGGTCAGGTGTGCTCGGCCGAAGGCGACGCTGACGATGTAGTCGCCCGCCTCCAGGCGCAGCGTCGGGCTCGCTTCGCGATGCGTGGATACGAGCCTCATCTTCCCGTCGGGTCCCGGCTTGCCGCGAAAGACACGCCACACGAGCCCCTGCTCGATGTTCTGTCCGTCCTGGGTGAGCAAGGCGACCAGCGAAATCTGTCCCGCGACGGCGGCACCCGGCGCTGGTTTTGTCTCGAGTGCGGAGCGTGGCACGACCGTGGTGTTGGGCGGGACGGAGACAATCGGCGGGGTCGCGACAGGGCTTGGCACTGTGAGGGGTGGCGATACCGGCGGGGATTGCGGCGCCGCCGAATTGGTCTCGGTCTGCCAGGGGGCACGCTCCTGCTGCTGGGCCTGGACCTGCGGCGCCGCGACGCCAATCGCAAGCGCAACGGCAATCCGGTGCACGAGCAGCCTGCGGCGACGGGCCATGCGTGAGCCTCGTTGTTCCCCAGCCGGTGACGCTCGCAACGACTCCAGCAAAATCAAGGCAACCCTATGCCCCACACGCCAGCCCTTGGCAACGCGTGGGCAAGCAAAGGGGATGGAGGCTCAATCGGCGACCAGCTCCACGAGCCTCGATTCTCCCGCGCGCAGCTCGATCGTGCGGTCGTAGCGCTTGTCCCGCGTCTCCGCCCGCACCAAATAGCGACCCGCCTGCAGCGTCGCGGAGGGCTCGGGCTGCCCAGTGGTCCACACCGTGACCCCCGCCTCGTCCCGGATATCCCAGAAGACTTCCGCCTGGACAGGAGCGCCGTTGGCGAGGAGACGCAGCTTGATGGCCGCCGCCTGGTGCTCCAGGGTCAGCTGCTGCGTCTGCCCCGCCTTGACCTCGACCTCGCGGACGGTGCGCGCGTTCATGGCCCCGTAGCGGCCTTCGACGCGATAGCGGCCGCCCGGCAAAGCCAGCACCGGCGCGGCGCGGCTGGTCGTGATCACCTCCGGGGGAAAGCTGTCGAGGCGCTCCACGCGGTAGGAGACCAGCTCGCTCAGCGCCTGCGTGGCGCCGACTGGCTTGGTTGCAAGCGCGAGACGCCCCGCTGCCACGTTGAGCGTACGCCGCACCACGTCGCCGGGACCGACCGCGAGACGCTCGCGCGCCTCTACGCTGCCTTGCCGCGCGACCACGTAATAGGTGCCGGGCGGGAGAACGAAATCGGCCTGCCGGGTGGCGGACCGTGCGACCTCGCGGCGGCCCTTCGGCGCATCCGGATCGTCCTCGACGACGCTGAAGACGACTGCATCCGCAAGCGCGCTGCTATCGATCCCGGCGGCCGACAGCAGCAGGCGCACGGCGTTGAGGGGCACATCGATCCGCCCCTGGCTCCCCGCCGGCACGACAATGGATCGCTCCGAGCGCACCAGTCCCTGCTCGACGCGCACTAGGTAGCGGCCGGCGGGCAGCATCATCAGGCCTTCGCCGCCCTTGAACATTGCGAGCGGCGGACCGGCAGCCTCCTTCTTGCCGTCCGCGGCCTGGCCCGTTTCGTTGATAGCAACGATGGCATCGCCGAGCGGCGCCCCGCTCCTTTGCGCCAGGGCCCTGACCAGCAGGGTGCCGGCGTTCAAGACGAGATTGGCTGCCGTGGGCCCTTTGTCGCCGACATCCACTGTCTGGCTGGCCGTCACGGGTCCTTCGCGCACCCCGACCACGTAGCGGCCGGTCGGCACCGGAACGTACGGGTTCGCTGCCCGTGCGGCGAACAGGATCGCATCCGGCTGCCCCTCGGCAAAGACGGTCCAGTACAGCGGCAGGTTCACCGGATCTGTCTTTGCCGCGAGCATAGCGCGCAGATAAAGCCCCGGCGGCCCGTCGGCTGGGATCGCGCCGGCGCTCGGCGCCGGGATCGGCTGCGCCGAGGGGGTCGCCGCGGCTGGCGGATCGATACCAGCCGCATCGCTGCCGGCAAGCCGCAGCGCCTCCTCCACGCTCGTGCCGATCTGCTCGGCACTGCGCGCATTGAAAAACCGGCCGCCGGTGATCTGGGTCAGACACGCCATACGTGTCGCGTCCTCGGGCTTCAGGCCGAGGCCGACGACGTGCGCCACGAGCCCGGAGCGGCGCAACACCTCCGCGGCAGCGCACACATTCTGCTGACAGTTGTCGGCGTCGTCGTGGATCAGGACCACGCTGCGCCTGCCGGATACCGACGCCAGCGGTTTGGCCGCCTCGAGCAGCGCCGCGGTTAGAGGGCCCCTGCCTCGCGGGTTCATCTTCTCCAGGCTGTCGCCGATGCGCTGGACATCCAGCGGCTCCAGCGGCCGCAGCAGCTCCACGTCACCGCAATCGCCGCGCCGATGGCCGAACGAGACGAGGCCCACGCGTGTTTGCGGTCCAACCTTGGTGAGCGCCTGGCGCACTGCCTCCCGCGCAACGACGACCTTACTGCCCCTGACGCCCTCGATATTGCCCGCCATGGAGCCCGAGCCATCGAAGATGATGATCACGGATGCGGGCTCTTGCGCCCGTAAAGCCGCCGGCGCGGCCAGCGTGGCAAGGAGCGCAGCGCACGCCAAAATATGCCTGCAGCCTCGGCCCCGATGGGAATTCCACATGGCTGATGGCACCCGTCCGTACTTGCAACAAAGCTATCCCCATTGTACTCGCGGGGCAGTTGGTTTAGCGAGGGCTTTGCTCGGCGAAACTCCCGTTCGGCAGGATTTGTGTGCGCCCATGAGCCAGGAAACCCTCGAGCTGCTGTTGCAGCGCCGGTCGACCAAGGCGGCCATGCTCGGCGATCCCGGGCCCAGCCCCCAGCAGCTCAAGACGATATTGGCGGCGGCGGCGCGCGTGCCGGACCACAAGAAGCTCGAGCCCTGGCGCTTCATCGTCTTCGAGGGCGACGCGCGGGCTGCCTTCGGCCGCGTGCTCCTGAAGGCGTGCCTCGCCGAGGACAAGGAGACGCCATCGGCCGCACGACTAGAAACGGAGCGCACGCGGCTCTTGCGGGCGCCGACCGTGGTCGCCGTCGTCTCGCGCGTGACGCCCAATCCCGGAGCTCCCGAGTGGGAGCAGATCCTCTCCTGCGGGGCCGCCTGCTTCAATCTGTGCCTGGCAGCCAATGCGCTGGGCTTCGGCACCTGCTGGATCACGGAGTGGTATTCCTACAGCCCCGCCGTGCGCGCCAGCCTGCGACTAGCCGACAATGAGCGGATGGCCGGCTTCGTCTACATCGGCACGGCAAAGGAGGGGCAGCCCGACCGCGAGCGCCCCCAGCTCGCCAAGATCGTGACCCGTTGGACCGGCTGACGGCAGGCAAAGGAGAACACCAGTGTTTTACGAGACGATCGAGAACAAGCACGGCCTCAAGCACGATCCCTTCAAGGCGCTCGTGGTGCCCAGGCCCATCGGCTGGATATCGACCGTCAGCCGCGACGGGATCTGCAACATCGGCCCTTACAGCTTCTTCAACGCCGTCGGCGAGAAGCCGCACTACGTGATGTTCAGCTCCTCGGGGCGCAAGGACTCGCTCAAGAACATCGAGGAGACCGGCGAGTTCACCTGCTCGCTCGCCACCTGGGATCTGCGCCACAACATGAACATGACGTCGGCATCCGTACCCTACGGCGTCGACGAGTTCCCGATCGGCGATCTCACCGCCGCCGCCTGCCGCCTCGTCAAGGCGCCGCGCGTCAAGGAAAGCCCCGCGGCTTTCGAGTGCAAGCATTGGAAGACGATCGAGCTGCCGCCCCTGCATCCCGGCGGCGAGCCGCGCAATTGGGTGGTGTTCGGGCAAGTCATCGGCATCCACATCGACGATCGCTTCGTCAAGGCCGGCATGGTCGATACCGGCGCCATGCGTCCGATCGCACGGCTCGGCTACATGGAGTACGCCGTGGTCACGCCGGAGACGGTGTTCGCGATCGACCGCCCCTCGGTCGAGGAGGCCATGGCCAAGGTGCGCGTCAAGGCGGCAGAGTAAGGTTGCACACTACAAGCGGGCCCTTCCTCGGCTGCCTGAGCGCCTGCAACTGCCGGAAGGGCCCAAGGGCGGCCCCGGAACCGGGATTCGGTGTCGGGCCGAGCACGCCGGCGGAGCAAATTTTCCATTGCGAGGCCTCCGGCTTGCCGAAGTCCCTCGAGATTCTTACTCTGTTATCAGAGGGTTGCTCGAGCAAATTCGGGCTCATTCTGGGAAGCAAGGTCTAGATGGCAGATTCCGGTAGCAGCCGACGTGTCGTGGTCACCGGCATCGGCGTCGTGACCTCGATCGGCCACACCGTCGGCGATTTCTGGGAGGCCATGAAGCAGGGCAAATCGGGAGTAGGCCCCATCGAGCGCTTCTTCCAGAACGACCCGAACTTCCTCCTTCCCGGCCAGATCGAGAACTTCGATCTGCAGATACTGATCGCTGCCCAGATCAAGGGCTTCGATTACAAAGCCCGCCTGCGGCACTCCAAGCGCGACAAGATCATACTTTTCGCCGACCGCTACAGCTTGTTTGCGGCGGCAGCAGCCGATGAGGCCGTGAAGCAGTCGGGTCTCGAGATCCCATTCAAGGAACCTTATCGCGCCGCCTCCGTCGTCGGCTCCGCCGAAGCAGGCATCATCAACCTCGAGATCGCCTATCGGCATATCTTCGAGCTCAAGCAGGCTTCCAGCCACCCACTGACGCTCGTGCGGTTCATCGGCTCGTCCGCCGCCGCGCATATCGGCATCGAGTGCGGCGTCAAAGGGCCGACGTTCGGAATCTGCAGCGCCTGCGCGTCGGGTGCTCATGCCATCAAGCAGGGCCTCGATTTCATCCGCAACGGGCTCGTGGACGTGGCCATCGTCGGCGCCTCGGAGGCTCCCCACACCTACGGCACGATGCGGGCGTGGCAGGCGACGAGCCTCCTGTCGCCCGACGGCATTTTCCCATTTGCCAGAAAACGCAACGGCACCGTGTTGGCCGAGGGAGCCGGCATACTCGTGCTCGAATCGATGCACCACGCCAAGGCGCGCGGCGCAAACATTCTCGCCGAGCTCTGCGGCGCGGGATTGACGTCGGACGACACCGACATGGTTCACCCCGACGTCGACGGTGCCAGCGAGGCCATGCGGCTCGCGCTCCAGGATGCGCAGATTGCGCCGACCGACATCGATTATGTGAATGCGCACGGCACGGCCGTAGCCGAGAGCGACCGCATCGAGACGAGCGCGATCAAGAAGGCGTTCGGCAAGCACGCCGCCACCCTCTCGGTGTCCTCGACGAAGTCGATGTATGGCCATCCGCTGGGTGCGAGCGGCAGCATTGGAGCCGTCGTCTGCGTCAAGGCCATGCAGGAGGGCTGGATCCCACCGACGCTGGGGCTGGACGAGGCGGACCCCGAGTGCGACCTCGACTACACCGCCAACGTCGGCCGGTCGAGAAGGCTCACCTACACGATGGCCAACTCGTTCGCCTTCACGGGCTTGAACACGGCCCTCGTATTCGGGCCGCCGCCGGCGTAACAGGCCTTGCAATGGATCTCGGCTCGACTTGCTTGCAGGGCTCACCCCCGCGCGACGGCCTTGGCGCGGGCCAGAATGCGCTCGGCACGGGCGATGTGGGCTCGATCCACCATTTGGCCCCGGATGCCGAGCACGCCGGCTTGCGGGTTGTCGGCGAAAGCCTTCACGATCTCCTCAGAGACCGCAATCTGCTCCGGCGTCGGCGTGAAGACTTCGTTGATCACGGGCACCTGGTTCGGGTGGATGGCCATCTTGCCCGTGAACCCGTCGCGCACAGCCTCCGTCGCCTCGGCGCGCAGACCCGCAACGTCGCGGAAATTCACGAACACGGTATCGATCGGCTGCGTCGAAGCCGCCGCGGCCGTGAACAGACACAGGTTGCGGGCCAGCTGATAGGGAGCCGTCCACCTGCCATCCGTCTCGCGATTCGTGTGCGCGCCGATGACACCGGACAGGTCCTCCGGACCCCAGGTCAGGCCCTCTAGCCGCGAGCTGGACGCGACGTACGTATGCATCTGCAGGAGCGAGATGGGCACCTCGGTCGTCAGGGCGATGATGCGCGTTGCCCCCTTCTCTGCGCCGGCGCGCTCCTCGGCGTGGTTGAGCGCGATCGACAGCGTGTGCACGTCCCCGCCGGAGCGCGCCTTTGGTAGCAGCACGCCGTCCGGCCGGCTGCCTATGACGCCGGCCAGGTCCTCTTCCCAATGCGGCGTGTCGAGTGCATTGATGCGCACGTAGAGCAGCGGCCGCTTCTCCAGCGCCCGCGTGGCTGCGATGTATTGTGCGGCGATTGCGCGCGCGGCGGCCTTGCGCGGCGTACTCACCGCATCCTCCAGGTCGAGGATCAGCGCGTCCGCGCCGCAGCCCACGCCCTTGCCCAGCTTCCTTTCGTCGTCGGCGGGAATGAACAGCAAGGAACGCATGGGCCTCACGCCTTCGGCCGCTTGCGCATCATCGCCTGGCGCTTGCATTCGGCGACCATCTCGCCCTTCTGGTTGAAGGCCTTGTGCAGGAACTCGACGATGCCGGCGTCGGGGCGCGACTTGGTTTCCCGCTTGGTCAGCACCTCCGTCGTGAAGTGCAGCGTGTCGCCGTGGAACACGGGCTTGGGAAACCTCACATCGGTCATGCCGAGGTTGCCCACCGTGGTGCCGATCGTGGTGTCGCCGACCGAGACGCCGATCATGACGCCCAGCGTGAAGATGCTGTTCACCAGCGGCTTGCCCCACTCGCTTTTGGCGGCAAAATCGTGATCGATGTGCAGCGGCTGGGGATTGTGCGTCAGGCAGGAGAAGAGCGTGTTGTCCATCTCAGTGACGGTGCGACGCAGCGTGTGCTCGAACTTGCGCCCGACCTCGAACTCCTCCAGATACAGCCCTTGCATGATGGCTCCCATCCACCTTCCGCGCTATCGCGGCCCCTAGAGCAGGATCGCGCTTCCATCAGGAACGATCTCGCTCTAGCCGTTCGCGCGAACGGATGGGCGCGCATCTCGCCACACTAGCCTAGTCTGCCCACGGTCACCAGGAAGCGCTATGCACGAAGAAACCTTCGATTTCATCGTCACGGGTGCAGGCTCCGCCGGCTGCGCGGTGGCGGCGCGGCTTTCGGAGTCGGGTCGCTACCGGGTGCTGCTGCTCGAGGCCGGGCGGCGCGACAGTCATCCCTGGATTCACATTCCGATCGGCTACCACAAGCTCTACACGCACCCGGTCTACAATTGGAAATTCGAGAGCGAGCCCGTCGCCGGCCTCAACAACCGCACCTCCTATCAGCCGCGCGGCAAGATGCTGGGCGGCACGAGCTCGCTCAACGGCATGGTTTACATGCGCGGCACACCCGCCGACTACGACGGCTGGCGCCAGCGCGGCTGCGAGGGCTGGGATTACTCGAGCGTGCTGCCCTACTTCCGCAAGGCCGAGGACCAGGAGCGAGGCGAGAGCGAGTTCCACGGCGTCGGCGGGCCGCTCAAGGTGAGCGACAGCCGCTTTCGCAGCGAGATCATCGATGCCGTGATCGCGGCGGCCATTCAGGCGGGCGTCCCCCGCAACGCCGACTTCAACGGAGCGAGCCAGGATGGCGTCGGCTACTACCAGTCGACCGTCGGCAATGGCCGGCGGTGGAGCACCGCAGTTGCATATCTGAAGCCCGCGCGGGCCAGGAAGAACCTGGTCGTCACGCCGAACGCGCACGCGACCCGCATCCTGATCGAGGACGGTCGCGCCATCGGCGTTGAATACCGGACGCCGAATGGCCTCGAGACGGCCCGCGCCAGAGGCGAGGTGATCGTCTCGGGCGGCGTCTATGGCTCGCCGCAGCTGTTGCTCCTGTCGGGAATCGGGCCAGCCTCGCATCTGCACGAGATGGGCGTGACCGTGATGCGCGACTTGCCCGCGGTCGGCGCCAACCTGCACGACCATTTCAACTCCTACGTCGCCTGGCGGGCGACCAAGGCGGGCACGCTCAACGACCTCGCCCTCTCGCCCGTCCGCAAGATCGCCGCCGGCGTCCAATACGCGTTCGGGCGCAGCGGGCCGCTCGCCGGAATCAGCACGCTGGCCGGCATCTTGGCGCGGTCGGACCCCCGCTTCGATCGGCCTGACCTGCAGATGAACATCTTCCTGTGGTCAATCGAAAGTCGCGACCGCAACGGGGTCTATGCCCACAAGTGGCCGGGATTCTCGATCTCGCCGGTCCACTTGAGGCCCGAGGGGCGCGGCCGGCTCAGCCTCAAGAGCCCGGACCCGCTGAGCCCACCGAAGATCGAGTTCAAATTTCTCAAGACGACCTACGACGTGGACGCCATGCTCTACGGCATGCGGCTGGCGAGGCGGATAGCCGAGCAGCCGGCCCTCGCACCCTACATCGCCGCGGAGGTGCAGCCGGGACCGGCCGTGACAACCGACGAGGCTCTAGTCGAGGATTTACGCAACCGGGGCGTCTCCAATCTCCATCCCGTCGGCACGTGCCGCATGGGGCACGGACCCGACGCCGTGGTCGATCCGCGGCTGCGGGTGCATGGCCTTCGGGGCCTCAGGGTGATGGACGCTTCGATCATGCCGCAAGTTGTCGGCGGCAACACCAACGCCCCTTCGATCATGATCGGCGAGAAGGGGGCGGCAATGATCCTCGAGGACGCGGAGCGAACCTGACCGCCGGAGCGCATCAATACCGGAACTGCTCCGACAGGATGCGCTCGTCCAGGCTGTGGCCGGGGTCGAACATCATGAAGAGGTCGATATGGCTCGCCTGCATGACGTCGACGCGCGTCACCGATCGCGTCTCGGCGTGGTCGGCGACCGCGCTCACCGGGCGCTTGTCGGGCTCCAGCACATCGAAGCGGATCTTGGCCACGTTGGGCAGCAGCGCGCCGCGCCAGCGCCTGGGCCGGAACGGGCTGATCGGAGTCAGCGTCAGCAACGGCGCGTTGATGGGCAGGATGGGACCGTGGGCCGAGAGGTTGTAGGCGGTGGAGCCGGCGGGCGTCGCCACCAGCACGCCGTCGCAGATCAGCTCGTCCAACCGCACCCGGCCGTCGATGGAGATCGTGATCTTCGCCGCCTGGTAGATTTGGCGGAAGAGCGACACCTCGTTGATGGCCAGTGCCTCGTGCTCGCGCCCCTCCGCGTCGACGGCGCGCATGGCCAGCGGATGGATGACGTTGACCTCGGCGCGGGCGAGCCGGCCGCGCAGATCGTCTTCGCTGTAGTCGTTCATCAGGAAACCGGTCGAGCCGCGGTTCATGCCGTAGATCGGCACGCGGTCGTTGAGGTGCCGGTGCAGCGTCTGCAGCATCAGCCCGTCGCCCCCCAGCGCGACGATGGCTTCGGCCTTCCTGGGCTCCACGTTGCCATAGGCCTTCGCCAGCCGGTCGCGCGCCTCCTGGGCCTCGGGCACGTCGCTGGCAACGAACGCGATCTTCTCGAAATTTCGCGCTATGCTCTGCATCTAGGGTCGGACCCCTCGCCTGTCGCGGGGGTCAGACCCCGTTATTCGGGAGGCTCGCTCAGTTGCGTGAAAACGACAAGCCCGTTCTGATCTATTCGACCTTTCCGTCCACGGCCGAGGCGGAGCGGGTCGGGGGCGCGCTGGCGGACCAGGGGCTCGCCGCCTGTGTCAACATCTTTCCCGGCATGACGGCCATTTACGTCTGGGAGGGCAAGCGGCAGCGGGAAAGCGAGGCGGCGATGCTCGTCAAGACTCGCGCCGCCCTGGCATCCCGGGTCATCGCCGAGGTGCGCAAGTTGCACCCTTACAGCAACCCGGCCCTGCTGATCCTGCCCGTCGAGGGCGGATCGGAGGACTTCCTGCGCTGGATCGCCGACCAGACCGCGGGCTGAGGGGCCGAGGCCGCTAGGCCAGCTTCCGGACTCCACCTCCCGGGCGCCTCGGCGCGCAAAGCTTGGCGCACCCCCGACGACACTTCACGAGCTACAAAGACGCGTCATATATCAGATCACGAAGCCAACTACACCAGCACCTGCGCCTCTTGAAACGACGCACCCTCTCCGGGCATTCTGCTGCTACAGTCCGCGCCAGGTCCCGTAGCTCAACGGATAGAGCAGCGCGCTTCGAACGCGAAGGTTGCGGGTTCAAGTCCTGCCGGGACCGCCAAAATTTCGCGGCAGAATGCCGCTGGCGGCTATCGCCCAAAACCTGCGCCGTCTCGGGAAGTTCATTGCCAGACCGCCGCTACGAGCTGATGCGGCTCGAACCGAGCCACGTGATCCGCTAACCTAATCCGGGACCAGACCACCGTCGACGTTATAGGATTGCCCCGTGATGTTGCGCGCCCCGGGCGATGCCAGGAATACGACCATCGCCGCGATGTCCTCGGGGTCGTTGGCGCGTTGCAGCGGGATGGCCTCGACGCGGCGGCGCTCCATGGCTTCCAATGTGAGCCCCTCCTGCTGGGCACGAACGCGAAGATTGGCGTCGGAAAGAGCCGTGCGCGTCACGCCGGGGCAGATGGCATTGACGTTGATGTTGTGCCTGCCCAGCTGCTGAGCCGCCGTCTTCGTCAGGCTGATGACGGCTCCCTTGCTGGCGGCATAGGCGGCATTCGACGCGCCCGCGTAGCCTTTGCCGGCAATCGAGGCGATGTTGATGATGCGCCCGCGCCGTTGCGGTATCATCGTCCGGGCGACCGTTTGCAGGCAAAAGAACACGCCCTTCGCGTTCACCCGATGAATCCGGTCCCAATCGGCTTCCGTGATGTCCATGATATCGGCCCGCCGCGTCACACCTGCGTTGTTCACGAGAATATCGATGCGTCCATAGTCGGTGATCGCGCGATCGACCATGCGCTGGATGTCGGCGACGCTGCCGACGTCGGCCGCAAGCCAC
>JRHI01002345.1_pt1 | contig 13174 bp, 12 predicted proteins | sample 215371 | NCBI WGS metagenome assembly JRHI01 (sample SAMN02929681, study PRJNA255918) | sediment metagenome | biome: cave system; feature: Ice Cave; material: Sediment; isolation source: sediment from deep within a dark volcanic ice cave with no known source of... ...
GCGACCGACCGCACACGCAGACTTCGTCGGACCTTGTGCCTCCTCACCCAGCAGCAACACTAGCCGCGGTTGACCAGTCTCGCTGGCCACCCCGAACCCCAGCTCCGTGTCGGACAGCTCCGGGCGATCGCGACCGTAGCTGACTGCGCACCCCCCCAGGGGCTGACCCGTCCTCCTCTCGGAAGGTCGGCGGTTCGACCCGACCCAGGCCGCTGCCTCCACCCCTGGTAAACCCTGAGGCGGAGGATCAAGATCAGGCCGTCAGACGTTGGGTAGGGGCGAGAATCGGTGAGAACTATCGAGATATGTTTCCGCTGCTCACCCGACGTTTTCTCGGAGGAGCGCCAGGTCGACTCCGGCCAGGGAAGAGATCACCCAGATCTACGAAGGAACCAACCAGATCCAGCGCCTCGTCATGGCCCGCGCCCTGTTCAACGACTAGCAGCCACCTGCCGTGCCAAAGATTTGCCACGACCAATCATCCCAGGTCAGGGACCATTCCTACAGCGTGGCGGGTCAAGGATTCGAACCTTGGAAGGCATCAGCCGACGGATTTACAGTCCGCTCCCATTGGCCGCTCGGGCAACCCGCCTGGAGGCCGGGTGCACCGGCCGGTAGTCACGATACACAGCCCGTGACGTCGGGTCGGATGGGGCCTGGCGAGTAAGGTCGGCACCGGCTCAACGGGAGGAGGCTGCGATGGCGGATCCGTCGTTCGATGTGGTCAGCAAGGTCGACCGGCAGGAAGTGGACAACGCGCTCAATCAGGCGGCCAAGGAGCTGTCGACCCGGTTCGACTTCCGAGGCACCGGGGCGAAGGCGACTTGGACCGGTGACGAGGCGATCACGATCGAGGCTGAGACCGAGGAACGCTGCCGCGCCGCGATCGACGTCGTCCAGGGCAAGCTGGTCAAGCGCGGCATCTCGCTGAAGGCCTTTGAGGTGGACGATCCGGCCATCTCGGGCAAGGTCTACCGGACCACCGGACGCATCCTGCAGGGCATCAGCCAGGACAAGGCCAAGGAGATCGCCAAGGCGGTCCGGGACGAGAAGCTCAAGGGCGTGCAGGCCCAGATCCAAGGCGACCAGCTTCGCGTGTCGGGCAAGAAGAAGGACGATCTCCAAACCGTCATCGCCCTGTTGAAAGGCCGCGACTTCGGCGTCGCGCTGCAGTTCACCAACTACCGGTGATTTTCGTCAGTGCTTACCCCGCGCGTCCAGCGATTAGAAAGCGGCTCGGCAGCCCTTGACTCCCATGAACCTCGGGTGCCGAGAACCCCGCTTCCTGCAGCAGCCTCCGGTAGGTATCTAGTGAATAAGCCTCACCCTCACGTGACCACGCAAGCATGACCACCGAGAAGAGATAAGGAAACGGATCATCGGCCGGACGTGACCCCGAAACGAAATCATGGATCACCAGCCGCCCGTCCGGCTTGAGCGCCTCGGCAAGCCGACACATCAGTTCCAGGCAACGCCGCTCGGAGAAGTGATGGAAGATGTGGCTTGCGATAATCACATCGTAGGGTCCACCCAACGCCACCTCGAACACGTCGCCGGCGACGAATTTCGTGCGCTCGCGCAGGCCCAGCCGATCAACGTTGGCTTCAGTGTGCTCAAGCACGTTGGCCCAGTCGAGCAGGGTCGCTCGCGCCAGCGGGTGCTGGGCCGCAAGCGTCAGGGAGTAGAGACCACTACCGCAGGCGATGTCGAGAATATCCAGGATTTCTCGTTGGCCAGCCCATTCCTCGACCAGCTCGGCAAGCGCATGGGAACCGGGTCCGGCAATTCCCGTACTCGACGACGCGAACGTCTCCCAGAACTCGTGGCTGGGAGTCTCGGCGTGTTGGTCCAAGATAGTGCCACCGTGCCGGACCGCCTCCGCCAGACGTGGATAGCCCGTCCAGGTCCAGTCTCCGGCCAAGATGTTGACCACGCCGCCTAAATAGCTCGGCCGGCTGGTGACAAGGAATGCGTCTGCGAGCGGAGTGAGCCGGTAACCGTCGTCGCACTCAAGCAGGCCCAGAGCGGTCAGCGCGTCGAGAAGGATGCGCGTTCCGCGCTCGTCGGCACCAACCGCGGCCGCGATCGAGCTTGCCCGGTCCTTGCCATCAGCAATCTGATCAAAAAGCCCCAGCTGGACGCCGGCCCGGAGGATCGCCGTTACCTGAAGCCCTTGAATCATCTGCATCAGCGGTTCAGGGGACACGAGCGGCCGGGAGGTCGACGGGGTAGCGTCATTGGTCATTAAAAGCCTCCGGTCGAGTGTCATCACTCAGAGATCTCGTCGGTTGCCACCGTCTATCTATCGCGTAGCCGGCTGTTGATCGTTACTTGCCTCCCCAACGCGTCCATACGGACAGCCGCTGGCTACCCGGCCGAGCCGCGATCAAACTAGTCACGGACACTGGTGCCGGTGAAGGGAATCGTCTTGGCCGGGGGCAGTGGCACCCGGCTGTATCCGATCACCCAAGCCGTCTGCAAGCAGTTGCTTCCGGTGTACGACAAGCCGATGGTGTACTACCCCCTTTCGGTGCTCATGCTGGCCGGGATCCGGCAGATCCTGATCGTCTCCACTCCCGCCGACCTGCCGCTGTTCCGACGCCTGCTCGGTGACGGCGCCGCGCTGGGGCTGCAGCTGAGCTACGCCGAGCAGGCCCAGCCCAACGGCTTGGCCGAGGCCTTCGTGATCGGCGCGGAGTTCATCGCCGACGACCAGGTCGCCCTGGTGCTGGGCGACAACATCTTCTACGGTCCCGGTTTCTCCGGCCGGCTCCGGCAGTGTGTGGCCGGCTTGGACGGCTGTGTGCTGTTCGGGTACCCGGTCAAAGACCCGCAGCGCTACGGCGTCGGCGAGGTCGATGCCGCCGGCAAGTTGGTCTCCATCGAGGAGAAGCCGGCCGCTCCGCGCTCGAACAAGGCGATCACCGGCCTGTACTTCTACGACAACGACGTGGTGAAGGTCGCTCGCTCGCTGACCCCATCCGCCCGCGGCGAGCTGGAGATCACCGACATCAACGCGCATTACCTGCGCCACGGCCGGGCGACGTTGCTCGACCTGGGCCGCGGGTTCGCCTGGCTGGACACTGGAACCCACGAGTCGCTGCTGGAAGCCGGCCAGTTCGTCCAGGTACTGGAACACCGCCAAGGCGTGCGGATCGCCTGCCTGGAGGAGATCGCGCTGCGGATGGGCTACATCGACGCCGACGCCTGCTACGCACTGGGCCGCTCATTGGCGAAATCGGGCTACGGCCAGTACGTCATGGACATCGCCCGCTCCATCCGTTGACGCATCGGGTCAGGACAGCTCGCGACGAGCCATCTCTTCGAGGCGGTGCACCCGGTCGGCGATCGGCGGGTGGGTGGAGAAAAACCGTGCCGCGCCCTCGCCCGGCCGAAACGGGTTGGCGATCATCAGGTGAGACTGCGCGACGACGGCAGGGGCCGGGGCGAGTGGCGCCACCGCAGTGCCGTGCTCCAGCTTGCGCAGCGCGCTGGCCAGCGCCAGCGGGTCCCCGGTGAGCTCCGCGCCGGAGGCGTCGGCCTGGTACTCCCGCGACCGGCTGACCGCCATCTGCACGATGCCGGCCGCGATCGGGCCGAGCAACGCGATCAGGATCATGGCCAGGGGGTTGGAACGTTCATTGTTGCCGCCGCCGAACAGTCCCGCGAATAGCGCCAGGTTCGACAGGGCCGTCACCATGCCGGCCAGTGCTCCGGCGACCGAGGAGATGAGGATGTCCCGGTTGTAGACGTGTGACAGCTCGTGCCCGAGCACCCCGCGCAGTTCGCGCTCAGTCAACAGCTCGAGAATCCCGACGGTGCAGCACACCGCGGCGTGCCGCGGGCTGCGGCCGGTGGCGAACGCGTTGGGTGCCTGGGTGGGGCTGACGTACAGCCGGGGCATCGGCTGGCGCGCGTCGGTGGCCAGCTCCCGCACGATTCGATACATCATGGGCTGCTCTGGCTCGGACACCGGGCGAGCGCGCATGGTGCGCAACGCCAGCTTGTCGGAGTTGAAGTAGGCGTAAGCGTTCATCCCGACCACGAACACCAGCGCGATGAACACGCCGCTGCGGCCGAAGAACGAGCCGATCAGCACCACCAGCGCAGACAGCCCACCGAGCAGCAGCGCGGTCTTCAGCCCGTTGACGTGGTTGTGCACAGTCCGTCGGCCTCCCCGGTGTGTTCGGGCTCCGCCCAGTCCAACGCGCCGGCCCGCCGTCGGGTTCCGTGACCTCTCGCCCCATACGTCAGTCGCGCGTTCTGGATGCAGACTGCGCAAACAGGGCACGAATAGGCGCGGTCTGCATCCAGAACGCGGACGCGGGAGACTGACCAGCATGGACGTGGTTGTGGAGCGGTGTGGTGCGGTGGCTGTTGTGACGGTGTCCGATCCCACCCGCCGCAACGCGTTGAGTCTGGAGCTGTCCGACCGGCTGGCTCGGGTCGTCACGGCGTGTGACCACGACGGGTCGGTGCACGCCATCGTGATCACCGGTGCTCCGCCGGCGTTTTGCGCCGGGGGTGATCTGGGTGCGCTCGCCGCTGCCGGTGAGGCTGGCTCCGAGGCTGATCTGCGTCGCATCTACGCCGGATTTCTCGCCGTCGCGAACGCCGCGGTGCCCACCGTCGCCGCCGTCAACGGGCCCGCGATAGGTGCCGGGCTGAACCTGGCGCTGGCCTGCGACGTGCGCCTGGTCGGCCCAGGCGCATCGTTCGACGCGCGTTTCCTGCAGCTGGGCATCCATCCCGGCGGCGGCATGACGTGGCTGGCGCAGCGCGCCGTCGGCCCCCAGGTCGCGGCGGCGATGGCTCTGTTCGGCGAGCCGCTCGACGCCCGGGAGGCACTGCGGACCGGCCTGGCTTACCGCCTGGTTGAGGTCGACGGTGACCCCTGGTCCCCCGCCGCGCATGAGGCGGTGGTGACCGCCGCGGTGGATCTCGGGCGCCGGGTCGCAGCAGCTTCTCGTGACCTCGTCGTCGCCACCAAGGCCGCCCTGCGAGCCACCGCCACGATGCCCGAGCACTCCGACGCAGTGACCTACGAGACGGCCCCGCAGCTCACCTCACTGGTCTCACTGATCCCACCAGTCCCAGAAAAAGGTGGGTAGGTCCGCTGCGGACGTGCCGCTGGCGGCAACTTTGCCGGAAAGTTGCCGCCAGCGGCACATGCGTACGCGACGACGGTCCTTCTCCGAGGGTTACAGACAGTGACAACAGTGGCGGATCGCGAGGCGAGACCCAGGCCGGGTCAGCCGGTGCGGGCGGCTAGGTAGTCGGTGACTGAGGCTAGGGCGTCGCGGGCGGCGCAGGCGGGCAGCACTGCGAGTTCGGCGCGAGCGGACTCGGTGTAGGAACGCAGGGTGCGCACCGCCCGGTCCAAGCCGGGTGACTCGCGCAGCAGCCACAGGGCCTCCGCGATCAGCGCGTCGTCGGCCAGCGGCCCGGCCAGCAGGACGCTGAGTCGGTCGACCCCAGGGCCGCCGTCAGCCAGCGCGTAGAGCATCGGCAGGGTGCGGACCCCCTCCCGCAGGTCGGTCCCTGGCGTCTTGCCGGATTGGGCGGATGGCGAGGCGATGTCGATGATGTCGTCGGAGATCTGGAACACGGTGCCGATCTTCTCGCCGAACCGGCGCAGCGCGTCGATGCGCTCCTGGGGGGCGCCGGAGAACATCGCGCCATACCGGCCCGCGGKGGCGATCAGCGAGCCGGTCTTCTCTGCGATCACCGCCAGGTAGTGCGCCACCGGGTCGGCGCCCTCGGCGGGTCCCATGGTTTCGCGCATCTGGCCGGTGACCAGCTCGGCGAAGGTGCAGGCGATGATCCGCACCGCGTCCGGTCCGAGGTCGGCTACCAGCCGGGACGCATGCGCGAACAGGAAGTCGCCGGTGAGGATCGCGACGGTGTTGTCCCAGCGGGCGTTGGCGCTCACCGCCCCGCGGCGCATGGTGGCCTCGTCCATCACATCGTCGTGGTAGAGGGTGGCCAGGTGGACCAGTTCCACGACCGCGGCCGCGCGCACCACGTCCTGTGGGCGCCCGTTGTCAGGTCCGAACTGGCCGGCGAGCAGGGTGAACAGCGGCCGGAACCGCTTGCCACCGGCGTCGACCAGGTGCAGCGAGGCCTCGGTGAGGAAGCGGAACTCGCTTTGCACCTCCCGGTGCAGCAGCTCCTCCACCTGCGTCAAGCCATCCTCCAGGAGGGTGCGAAGCGCGGGGTCGGCCAGCTCCACGCCGGCGAGCTGCTCGGATGTCGACCTGCTCACCGGATCAGGAGCCGAACGCGCCGAGCGCGGCCCAGTTCAGGGCGAAGGTGGGCACGACGCCGAGCAGCAGAGTGATCACTACGCCAAGGGTGATCGCTGCGGTGGTGAAGGCCCCGGGCACGCTGACCGTCGGACCGTCGATGGCAGGCTCGCTGAAGTACATCAGCACCACCACCCGTAGGTAGAAGAACGCCGCCACCGCGCTGGCCACCAGCGCTATCACCACCAACGGGGCCATCCCGTCCGCCAACGCGGCGCTGAATACCGCGAACTTCCCGGTGAACCCGCTGGTCAGCGGGATACCTGCAAGCGCGAAGAGCAAAAAGGCGAAGACCGCGGCAGTCAACGGGGAGCGCTTGGCCAGCCCGGCCCACTGCGAGAGGTGGGTGGCCTCACCGTCCGCGTCACGCACCAGGGTGACCACGCCGAACGCCGCGAGGGTGGTGAAGCCGTAGGCGAGCAAGTAGAACATCGTGCCGGATAGGCCTTGGGCGGTCAATGCGATCGCGCCGACCAGCAGGAATCCGGCGTGCGCCACCGACGAGTAGGCGATCATGCGCTTGACGTCGGTCTGGGTCAGGCCGAGCACCGCACCGATCACCATCGAGGCGATCGCGACGGCCCACAGGAGGCCCCGCCACTCCCAGCGGGTGCCCTCGAACGCCACGGTCAGCACCCGCAGGATGGCGCCGAAGGCGGCCACCTTGGTACACGCCGCCATGAACGCCGTCACCGGCGTTGCCGCGCCCTGGTAAACGTCCGGGGTCCAGGTGTGGAAGGGCCCGACTGAACCCTTGAACAGCAGCCCGATCACCAGCAGCGCCAGTCCACCGAACAGCAACGTGTCCGGCCTATTGCTACCCGCTGACGCCTCGGCGATCCGGGACAGGGTGACCGAGCCCGCGTAGCCATACAGCAGCGCGACGCCGTAGAGAAAGAACGCTGAGGAGAATGCTCCGAGGAGGAAGTACTTCACCGCCGCCTCCTGGGCCAGCAGCCGGCGGCGCCGGGCCAGGCCGCACATCAGGTACAGCGGCAGGCTGAGCACTTCCAGCGCGACGAACATGGTGAGCAAGTCGTTGGCCGCGAGGAAGACCATCATCCCGCCGAGGGAGAACAGGAACAGCGGGAAGACCTCGGTCTGCATCACCGTCTCGGTCATGGTGCCGGTCACCTGCGCGCGGTCGGCTGCGGTGTTCGGACGAACCGAGGCGTCGGCGCTGAACGCGCCCCCGGGCTCCACCGATCGGTCCGCGATGAGCAGCACCGACGCCAATCCCAACGCCAGCAGCGTGCCCCACAAGAACAGCGCCGGGCCGTCGACGGCGATCGTCCCTGCCAGCGTCACCACGTTGCGCCCGTCAGCGGAGAACGAATAGAGGTGCACACCCAGCGCCGCACCGGCTGCACCCAACGTAAGCAGCGTCAACGCGACCTGCGCCGACCACCGCGCCGAACGGGCCACGAAGGCCTCCACCAGCACGGAAAGGCACGCCGCCCCGAGCACGATCAAGACGGGAGCGATCGCCCCGTAGTCGACCGTAGGCGCCTGCAAGTGCGGCACCTGCGCCGCAACTCCCACTCCCACTTCACCGCCGAGCACCTCAGCGACCTCCCTGCCCGACGACTGGGTCGGACAGGCCGACCTCGGTGAGCGTGGCCCCGACCGACGGGTTGATGACATTCAACACCGGCTGGGGGTAGAGCCCGAGCAGCAGGATGAGCGCGACCAGGGGCGCCAGCACCGCGACCTCACGGATCGACAGGTCGGGGAACCGGGCACGCTGGCGCTGCGCCGCAGTCTCCGGCGCCATCGTGGAACCCGGTCCCTCCAACGTCCCCACCACGGCCGCGCCCCGCACCGGACCGTGCATGAGCCGCTGGTAGAACCACAACACATACAGTGCGGCCAGGATCATCCCCGTGGTCGCCAGGATCGTGTACACCGGCTGCCGCGGGAAGGAGCCGATCAGCACCAGGAACTCCGAGACGAACGAGTTGGTGCCGGGCAGCGCCAGCGAGGACAGCCCGGCCACCAGCATCATCCCGGCCAGCACCGGAGCCAGCACCGCCACCCCGCCGTAGTCGCTGATCAACCGGGAGCCACCGCGGGCCATCAGCATCCCGACGACGATGAACAGCATCCCGGTGGAGATGCCGTGGTTGACCATGTAGAGCACCGCGCCGGCCTGTGCCTGGGTGGAGAAGGCGAAGACTCCCAGTGCGATGAAGCCGAAGTGCGCCACCGAGGTATAGGCCACGAACCGCTTCATGTCGGTCTGGCCGACGGCGAGCAACGCCCCGTAGAGCACCCCGGCGACGGCGAGCACCAGCACCAGCGGGGCCAGCGCCCGCGATGCGGCGGGGAACAGCGGCAGGCAGTAGCGCAGGAAACCGTAGATGCCGACCTTGTCCATCACGCCGACGAGCAGCACGCCGGCACCTATCGGGGCCTCCGCACCGGCGTCGGGCAGCCAGGTGTGCAGCGGCACCAGCGGCGCCTTGATCGCGAACGCGACGAAGAATCCGAGGAACAGCCAGATCTGGGTGCTCTGCGGGACGCTCCCGGCGATGCGCACCAGCGTTGCCCAGTCAAAGGTGCCATGACCCAGCCGGTTGCCGCTGACCACGAACAAGCCGATCACGCTACCCAGCATCACCAGACCGCCGAGCAGCGAGTACAGGAAGAACTTCACGGCCGCGTACTGCCGTCGCGGGCCGCCGAAGCGGCCGATCAGGAAGTACATCGGCACCAGCATCACTTCGAAGAACAGGTAGAACAGGAAGACATCGGTGGAGACGAAGACCCCGATCAGCAACGACTGCAGGGCCAGGAGCAGGGCGTAGAAGCCCGCCGGTGTGCGGTCCTCGGGCAGCTTGTCCGCCCACGAGGAGCCCATCACGATCGGCACCAGCACGCTGATGAGCGCGATCATCACCAGTGCGATGCCGTCGATACCGAGCGCGAAGCTGGTTCCGAAGGCCGGGATCCAGGGGATGGACAGGATCAGCTGCAGGCGCCCGCCACCCGGGTGGTAAGCCGACCAGGCCAGCGCGGCCAGTACCAGCTCTCCCAGCGCGAAGGCCATCCCGGTGGCCTTGGCCACCGTCGGCGCCGAGCGCATCGGGGCTACCACCACGCTGCCCACCAGCGGCAGCAGCAGCATCGCCAGCAACAAGCCCCCACCGGTGGATGCTGCACTCATGAGTAGCTCACCGCCAGCAGGAAGGCGATCACCACGATCGCGCCGCCGAGCATGCCCAGGGCGTAGCTACGGACGAAGCCGGTCTGCAGCCGGCGCAGCCGACCCGAACTGCCGCCCAGCAGTGCCGCGGTGCCATTGACCACCCCGTCGATGCCCTTGTTGTCCACGAAGACCAGCGCCCGGGTGAGCCAGGTGCCGGGTCGCGCGATGATTGTCTCGTTGATCGCGTTGGCGTAGAGGTCGGCCCTGGCGGCGGCCACCGGCAGCGAGACCCGCTCGGGTCTGACCACCGGCACGGGGTTGCGGCCGACGAACAGCCAGGCGGCCAGCACGCCCAACGCGGAGACCAGCACCGTGAAGATCGGTACCAGCGCAGGGGGGAACGGGGCCTCTGCCGGTACCAGCGCGCCCACCGAGGGCTCCAACCAGTGCGCCAACCGTTCACCCGAGACCAGCAGGTATCCGACGATCAGCGAACCGATCGCCAGCGGCACCATCGGCACCCACATCACCGGCGGGGACTCGTGCGGGTGGTATTCCTGGCCGTCGGCGCTGCGCAGGTTGCGCCAGCGCTCCTCGCCGAAGAACGTCATGAGCATCAGGCGGGTCATGTAGAAGGCGGTCAGTCCTGCCGCGAGCAGCGCGATGGTGCCGAAGACCCCCGCCGCGGCACCGCCCGCCGCGAACGCCGCCTCGATGATCGCATCCTTGGAGTAGTAGCCGGACAGGAACGGGAACCCGATCAGCGCCAGGTAGCCGCAGCTGAAGATGACGAAGGTGATCGGCATGTGCCGCGCCAGCCCACCCATCCGGCGCATGTCGATCTCGTCGTGCATCCCGTGCATCACCGAGCCTGCTCCGAGGAACAGTCCCGCCTTGAAAAAGCCGTGGGTGAGCAGGTGCACGATACCCAGGGCGTAGCCGGCGGGTCCCAACCCGACCGCGAGGATCATGTACCCGATCTGGCTGACCGTGGAGTAGGCCAGCACCTTCTTGATGTCGTCGTAGGCGCAGCCGATGATCGACCCGATCAGCAGCGTGATCACGCCGACCGCGGCGACGGCCAGCCGGCCATTCGGGCTGAGGTTGTACAGCGGGCTGCACCGGGCGATCAGGTACACCCCAGCGGTCACCATCGTCGCGGCGTGAATCAGCGCCGAGACCGGGGTCGGGCCCTCCATCGCGTCGGGCAACCAGGCCTGCAGCGGGAACTGACCGGACTTGCCGCAGGCCCCGAGCAGCAGCAACAGGGTGATCGCCAGCAGGGTCGGCCCGCCGATCTCGCCGGCGCGAGGGAATACCTCGGAGAACTTCACCGTGCCCAGTGCCCGCCAGATCAGGAAGATCGCCAGGGCTAGGCCGACGTCTCCGACGCGGTTCATCAGGAAGGCTTTCTTCGCCGCCGTCGCGGCGCTGGGACGGTCCTGGTACCAGCCGATGAGCAGGTAGGAGGCCAGGCCCACGCCTTCCCAACCGAGATAGAGCGTGACGAAGTTGTTGGACAGCACCAGCACGAGCATCGCCGCGACGAACAGGTTGAAGTACCCGAAGAAGCGTCGGCGCCCCGGGTCGTGAGCCATGTACCCGACCGCGTAGAGGTGGATCAGACCGCCGACTCCGGTGATGAGCAGCACGAAAGTCAGTGAAAGGGGATCAAGCCGTAGGCCGTAGTCGACCTGCAGGGAGTTGATCGCGAACCAGGTACCTAGTCCCAGCTCCCGGGTCCGCTGCGACACGTCGAAACCCAGCGTCTGGGACAGCAGCGCCACGCCGTAGCCGAAGGCCGCGAGCACCGTCGCGCACCCCAGCAGGTGCCCCCAGGCGTTGGTGCGGCGACCACCGACCAGCAGCACCAGCGCGCCGAACGCCGGCAGCGCGACGAGCAGCCACGCGTAGAGCGCGGTCCCCTCCGCAGGCGCCACCGTGTCCATGGCGGCAACCACTGGCGCCAAGATTTCGGTCACCGCGTCCCCCTCGCCGATTTCAGTACTTCAGCAGGTTCGCGTCGTCGACCGAGGCCGAGCGGCGCGTCTTGAAGATCGCCATGATGATGGCCAACCCGACCACCACCTCAGCGGCAGCAACCACCATGACGAAGAACGCCATGATCTGGCCGTCCAGGGTGCCGTTGATCCTGGAGAAGGTGATCAGGGTCAGGTTCACCGCATTGAGCATGAGCTCGATGCACATGAACACCACCACCGCGTTGCGGCGCACCAACACACCGACGGCGCCGATGGTGAACAGCAGCGCCGACAGCAGCAGGTAGTACGACGGTGTCATTGCGAGACCGGTCCGTGCTGCTCAGCGGTGGTGGGTGGCACCGGTCCACGCAGGGAGCGAGTGTCCGGGTCGGCGCCGGCGCTGACCACGCTGCGGACGCCGGCATCCAGACGATCGCGGTTGGTGGACTCGATCAGCTCGGACAGCGACTCGGGGGCCACCGAGCCGTCGGGCAGCAGGGCTGGGGTGGCCACCGAGTTCATGGTGGCGAACACTCCAGGACCCGGCAGCGGGGAAGGACGCCCACCCCGGATCCGGGCCTCCACCCGCTCGCGCTGGGTCAGCCTGCCCTGCTTGGACCGCTCGGTGAAGGCCAGCACCATCGCGCCGACCGCGGCGGTCATCAGCAGTGCCGAGGTGAGCTCGAAGGGAAACAGGTAGTCGGTGTAGAGGATGCGGCCCAGATTGGCGACGTTGCCGCCGCCGGTGCTGTTGACCTTCACCAGTCCGACGGCGGTGACCCCGGCGAAAGCCCGGCCCAGCATCGACACGAGCAGCCCGGCCAACCCGACCCCGGCCAGTGCCGCCGCGGCGCGCTGACCGCGCAGCACCTCCACCACGGAGTCGACGCTTTCCTTGCCCACGAGCATCAGCACGAATAGGAACAGCATCATGATCGCGCCGGTGTAGACGATGATCTGCACGAAACCCAGGAACGGCGCCTGTTGGACCATGTACATCGCACCCAGGCACAGCATGGTCTGCGCCAGCCACAGCGCCGAATGCACCGCGTTGCGGGCGAAGACCATGGCCAGCCCACCTGCCAGCGCGAGCGGACCCAGGATCCAGAACGCGACGGTCTCCCCGAGGCTGATCACCGGTGCTCCTCTCCCACTGCACCCGAGCGGCGCTCCAGGCTCGGCCCCTGCACGTAGTAGTCCTGCTCGGTGTCGCCCAGCCGCATCGGGTGCGGGGGTTGCTCCATCCCGGCCAGCAGCGGTGCCAGCAGGTCCTCCTTGGTGTAGATGAGGTCCTGGCGGTTGTCGTCGGCCACCTCGTACTCGTTGGTCATGGTCAACGAGCGGGTCGGGCACGCCTCGATGCACAGGCCACACCCGATGCAACGCAGGTAGTTGATCTGGTAGATCTCGCCGTAACGCTCACCCGGCGAGTAGCGGGCCTCCTCGGTGTTGTCCCCGCCCTCGACGTAGATCGCGTCCGCGGGGCAGGCCCAGGCGCACAGCTCGCAGCCCACGCATTTCTCCAGCCCGTCCGGATGCCGGTTGAGCTGGTGGCGGCCGTGAAAGCGCGGCGCGGTGATCTTCTTGACCTCGGGGTACTCCTCGGTGACGACCTTGCGAAACATCGTCGAGAAGGTGACCCCGAAACCCTTGACCGGATCAAGCAGTCCCATCGCCGTCCTCCTGCCTCGTCGGCGGCGCGCCATTGCCTGACACAGCAGAGCCCGACACGCCCGCAC
>JRHI01002346.1_pt1 | contig 13164 bp, 5 predicted proteins | sample 215371 | NCBI WGS metagenome assembly JRHI01 (sample SAMN02929681, study PRJNA255918) | sediment metagenome | biome: cave system; feature: Ice Cave; material: Sediment; isolation source: sediment from deep within a dark volcanic ice cave with no known source of... ...
GCCGACGAGGTGGCGCGAGCCGCCACTCCCGGCGTGGCCGAGGCGAAGACGGCGCACGAGGGGCACGTCGGCGGTGCCAAGCCGCGCTCGCAGCGGCCGCTCCTGACCCGGCTGGAGGCAACCGCGCTGCCGCCGATCAACGCGGCCGGCGTCACTCCCCTGGCCTGGACCGTCCTCGGCGAAACGAGGCTCGACAGAAAATACAAGCCGACGTTTGCGAAGTATTTACGGGAGCTGAACGGCAAGGAAGTGTCGCTGACCGGCTTCATGCAGCCGCTCGGCGACGATCTCGACCTCGGGACGTTCATGCTCATCGAGTATCCGGTCGGCTGCTGGTATTGCGAGGCGCCGGAGATCACCAGCATCGTCCTCGTCGTGCTGCCGCCGGGCAAGACGAAGACGTACACGCGCAGCCCGCTCAAGATCACCGGCGCGCTGACGCTCAACGCCACGGACCCGGAGAACTTCCTGTACACCATCGCCAGAGCAAGGGTGACGGAGGCCGAAGAGGGGAACCATTAGACCGCAAGCGGCTTGACTTCCACGCCTCTTACCCGCAGACCCATTCGGAGCAGTCGCCATGACACTGACCAGGGAACAGCTCGCCCAGCAGCAGAAGCAGGCCGAAGAGATCCTCTTTTCCGGTCCGCAAACGCTTGGCTTCGCCAAGGGCCTCTTTTTCGGCCACTTCAATGCGCCGCTCCTCTTCCCCTACCCGGTGCTGCCGCCGGAACAGAAAGAGGAGGTCGAGGGCAAGGTGGACGAGGTGCGCCGCTTCCTGGACGAGCACGTCGATGCCGTGGCCATCGACCGCAACGCCGACATTCCGCCCGACGTGGTCGCCGGCCTGGGCCGACTGGGCGTCCTTGGCCTGACGGCGCCGAAGGAGTGGGGCGGCGCCGGCTTCTCGCAAATGGGCAATGCGAAGGTGATGGAAGTGGTCGGCGGTCACGACGCAGGTGTGGCGGTGTTCGTCAACGCGCACCACAGCATCGGCATCCGCGCGCTGCTGCTGTTCGGCAGCGAGGAGCAGAAGCGGCGCTGGCTGCCCGACCTCGCCAGCGGCCGGAAACTGGCCGCCTTCGCTCTGACTGAGCCGCAGGCCGGCTCCGACGCCGCCAACGTGCAGACCACGGCGACGCCGAGCTCCGACGGCAAGAGCTACATTCTGAATGGTGAAAAGCGTTATATTACGAATGGGGGCATCGCCGGCGTGCTGACGGTGATGGCGCGGACCCCAGCCGAGGGTCAGCCCGGGGGGTCGAAGGTGACCGCCTTTCTCGTGACGCCGGACATGCCCGGCTTCGAGGTGGTGGAGGCACGGATGCCGAAGTGCGGTATCCGTGGCACAGCGACGGCCCGGCTGGCTTTTCACAATATGCCGGTGCCGGTCGAGAACGTCCTCGGCCAGGTCGGCAAGGGCCTGCGCATCGCGCTGACCGTGCTCGACTTCGGCCGGACAACCTTCGGTGCGAGCTGCACCGGCGCGGCAAAGTTCTGCGTGCGTGCGGCGGTCCGTCATGCGAAGACGCGCGTGCAGTTCAAGCAGACGCTTGGCGAGTTCGAGATGGTGAAAAAGAAGATTGCTTTCATGGATGCCAACGCCTTTGCCATGGAGGCGACGATGGCCGAGTGCGCATCGTTCATCGACCGCGGCTTCGAGGACTACATGCTCGAGACGGCGATGCTCAAGGTATGGTCCACCGATGCACTATGGCAGATCGTCAACGACACGATCCAGATCTACGGCGGTCAGGCGTACTTCTCGAACGAGCCGTACGAACGGATGATGCGCGACGCCCGCATCAACACCATCGGTGAGGGGGCCAACGACGTGCTGCGCGTGTTCATCGCACTGGTCGGCATGCGCGGTGTCGGCGAACACCTGAAGAGCGTGCTCGACGCCGTGCAGCACCCCTTCAAGGACCTGGGAGCGCTGTGGCGTTTCGGTTACAGCCAGGTCGAGAGCCGGCTGACGGTGCCGGAGATACCAGTGCGACACGACAGCTTGCGCGGGCCGGCGCGGCGGCTCGGTACGCGGGTGCGTGACTTTGGCCTGGCGGTGCAGCGAGTGCTGCGGACGTACCGCGAGGACATCCTGCAGAAGCAGTACTTGCAGGAACGCATCGCCGACGCGGGCTGCGACCTCTATGCGTCCAGCTGCTCGCTGAGTCGGCTCGACCACCTGCTGGCGATCGGCAACGGCCAGGCGGAGGAGGTGCGGCGCGAGGTGGCGGCGGGCCGGTACTTCCTGACCCTGGCGGATCGGCGCATCCGCCAGAACCTGGCGGCGCTGTGGGACAACGACGACGAGGAGACGACGGCCGTGGCGAACGCGGTGCTGGAGCGAGGAGAGAAACGATAGAGCCGAAAGCGTCAGCGCCCGGGTCGTGGTTCCCGTCGCTAGCGATTCACGGTCCCGTGAGAGTGAAGGCGGCCCAGAACAGAGGGTGCGCGGCCGCGTTGCGCATCCGGCGATCGCGAAGGCGTTCCACCTGGGCCTGCTGCAACGCCTCCGCCCTGGTCAGCTTTCCCTCGGCCAGTTTCTCAAAGAAACGACTCATAATAATCGCCGTATCTCGATCCGGTATGTGCCATAAAGTGGCCAGCACACTTTGCGCCCCGGCCAGCTGGAACGCCTGACGCAGCCCCGCGACCCCCTCGCCGTTCCGAACGTCTCCCAGCCCCGTCTCGCAGGCACTCAACACCACCAACTCCGTGCCGCGCAGGTCGGTGCCCACGATCTCCAGCCCCGTCAGCACACCATCCTCCGTTCGCTCGTCCACGGCCTCCCGGTAGTTGTTGGCACCGGCCAGCAGGAGACCACAACGCAGCAACGGATTCTGCGGCCGCGCCGCGGTTTCCCGGCCTTCCGGATTCGGGTCCAGGCGATCGTCTTCGAGGAAGAAGCCGTGCGTGCTGAGTACCACCACTCTTGGACTCCGCGCTGCCTTGAAGACTCCTTCCAGTGCCTGTTCCCGCAGGTAGACCCGCGGCTTGCTCCTGGCATACCGTTCCAGCGGCGTCTGGATGGCCGCTGCCTCGGCGGCCGTGGCCGGCAAACGCGGCACGCGCGGAAGGCTGACCGATCCTTCCAGGCCGCGCAGGGTCAGCGTGTCCTGTTTGCCCAAAAGTGCGCGCGTCTCGCTCGCCGCCGCCCGCCGTCCGAGATCGTAGTCCGGATCGGCCAGGATCAACGATTGCCCCGTGGACACCCGGACACGGTCGGTCACGAGGTCGCGGCCGCTGACGAGGTAGCTGAGAATGTGCCGCTCCACGACGTACTCGTCCTTGTTCCAGGGCAGCGCGGACCAGGGGACCAGCCAGAGGGCGCCGTCCGGACTGAGCAGCCAGTGTGAGGCCTTGTCGAGGTGCAGCCGCATCGGTTCCAGCACCAGCTTTGCCAGGGTGTGAAGAGGCTTGAGAAGTTCCTTCTCGCTTTCGACCTCACCCCGGTCGTGCAGCTGTTGCGGCGCCTGGGCCAGCGCCTTGCGCACCGCCTTGACGGCGGCCTCGATCGGGGCGGCCTCGCCCAGGTCCACCACGGCCACCTGTCCCTTGCCCTCCGGGGGAATGATCCAGGCGACGAAGCGGGCGGGCTGCCAGTGATGCTCACTATTCTTTGCCTGGAACGTGCGAACATTGATGCGGGCCATGTCGATCAGGAGGGCATCCGCGGGCAGCGCCCGACGCACCTGGCTTAGCTTTACCCAGGGCTCGGCAGGGGACAGACCGCTGGCCTGGCCAAGGCGTTTACCCAGTTCCTCTTCCCGCCGGCCGAGGTCCTTGCGTTGACGGCGCAGCTGTTCTTCTTCACCCGGCCTGGCTGCAGTCAGCGTGAGGTGGGCCAGCTGAGCGCGTACCAGCTGCAGTTCCTTGACGAGTTCGGCCAGCTTGGGGTCGGTGCTGTCGCGGCCGAGCAAGGTGCGCCCGGCCAGCGCTTGTTGGCCCACGGCCTTGCCGTTGAGCAGCCAGGCCGCGGACTGCATGGCGATGCGTTCATCGGTTCGGCGCAGAAGCCCCAGCGACAGGGCCATGTGCAAGGACACCGCCTCGTTGCTGCCCAGGAACGCGAGCTGCTCCGGTTCGGCGAGGCCCGGCAGAACACGGGCGACGTGGTTGCGCTCCACGCGGCGCGCGCGGTCCAGGAAGTCCGCGGCTGTGGTCCACTCCTCCCTTTCGGCATGCACCGTGGCCAGGTTGTCAAGGGTATGGGCCACGTCGGGATGGTCCTTGCCCAGCTTCTCATCCTTGATCTGGAGGCTGCGGAGGAAGAGGGTTTCGGCCCTGCTGTGCTGGCCCATGTCCTGGTACAACGCCGCCAGGTTGTTCAGCGTGGTGGCCACGCCGGGATGATCCTTGCCCAGCTTCGCCTCGTCGATCGCGAGGCTGCGTTGGTAGAGAGGCTCGGCCTGGGCATACTGGCCCCTGGCCACGTACAGGTCGGCCAACCCACCGAGGAGGATGGCCACGCTGGGATGGCTCTTGCCCAGCTTCGCCTCGTTGATCGTGAGGCCGCGCTGGTAGAGAGATTCGGCCAGATCGTACTGGCGCATGACCTTGTACAGCCCGGCCAGGTTGCCGAGGGTGATGGCAACGTAGGGATGATCCTTGCCCAGGCTCTTCTCCTGAATGTGGAGGCACCGCCAGTAGAACGGTTCGGCCCTGGCATACTGGCCCATGTCCTTGTACAGCACGGCCAGGAGGCCGAGGGTGGTGGCCAGCTTTGGATGGTCCTTGCCCAGCTGGTCTTCCCGGATCTTGATGCTGCGCTGGTAGAGGGCTTCGGCCCTGGCGTACTGGCCGACGTGCTCGTTCAGCGCGGCCAGGGTGTGGAGGGTGGCAGCCACGTCGAGATGGTCCTTGCCAAGCCTGTCTTCTCGGATCTGCAGGCTGCGTTGAAGGAGGGGTTCGGCCCGGGCATACTTGCCCACGTACATATAGAACGTGGCCAGGCTGACAAGGGCGGTGGCCACGTCGGGATGGTCCTTGCCACGCTTCGCCTCCAGAATCGCGAGGCTGCGCTGGTAGAAGGGCTCGGCCCGGGCATACTGGACCAGGGCTGTATACAGCTTGGCCAGGTTGAGAAGGGTGATGGCCACGTCGGGATGGTCCTTCCCCAACTTGTCTTCCCGGATCTGCAGGCAGCGTTGGTAGAGGGGTTCGGCCCGGGCATACTGGTCCGTGTCCTGGTACAGCGATGCCAGGTTGTCGAGGATGGTGGCCACGTCCGGATGGTTCTTGCCCAGCTGTGCTTCCTTGATCTGGAGGCTACGCTGGTAGAGAGGCTCAGCCTTGGCGTACTTCTCCATCTTGTGGTACAGCAAGGCTAGGTTATTGAGGTTGTGGGCCAGGTCGGGATGGTCTTTGCCACGCCGTGTTTCCAGAATCGTGAGGCTGCGCTGGCAGAGAGGTTCGGCCCGGGTGTACTGGGCCATGTCCACGTACAGCCCGGCCAGGGACGTGAGTTTGGTGGCCAGGTCGGGATGATCCTTGCCCAGCCGCGCTTCCAGAATCGCGAGGCTGCGCTGGCAGAGGGGCTCGGCCCTGGAGTACTGGCGCGTGGCCCGATACAACTCGGCCAGGCTGTCGAGGATGGTGGCCAGGTCGGGATGGTCCTTGCCCAGCTTCGCCTCGGTAATCTGAAGGGAACGCAGGTAAAGGGGTTCGGCCCGAGCGAACTGGCCTGTATTCCGGTACAGGTTAGCCAAGTTGTGTAACAGGGCAGCCGTGTTCAGATCGTCGCGCCCAAAAACCCGGGGAGCCAGGGCAAGCGCCGTCTCATACTGCTCGATCGCCTTTGCCGATTTCCCTTCGTTCTTCAGCGTCTCGCCCTTGCGGTACGCGGCCAGCAGTTCCTCTTGCTCGGGACTGCTCTGCCCCTGGACTGCCGCAGAGGCCACGCACAGCCAGCCCAGGGCGCACAACAGCGGCACCACGCACGACGCCCGCGCTCTCATGATGGCCTTCCTCATGACTCGCTCACGGCTTCGAGTTCCCCGCGACCTTCAATTCATAGGTTATATCGATCATGAAAGGGGTCTTATCCTTCTCACGCTGCAATCGACCCTTGAAGCGCAGTACGTGTTCACCACGGGAAAGGGGCGCGAGCATGACCCAGTAACCGTCCGCTGCTGCTCTCTGCTTTCCGGCGAAGCTCGGATGCACGGCGTCCGTCTCGTCCGGGGCGGTAAACGAGAAGACCCCGGACGCCACGCGGTTCTTCGACACGTCCCCAAGGCTCTTGCCGTCCAGCGTGACCTCCATGTCCATCGCCCGATCCATGATCTTCTGCGAAGTGGCGAGCCAGGTCTTTTCATCGGACTCGCCCCCCAGGAATGCACCGGTCAGGGAATAGAGCACGGGGGAGAAAATGGGCTTACCGGCCGGCACCGTAACTTTCCGCCTGGTCGTCCCGCCGAAGTTCCCCGCGAGGAACCAAACGGGACCGGACTGCCCTTCGCCGGCAAACGCTCCGGTCGTGTCGGTAATCGGGTTGCGCTCCTTGTCGATGCTCAGTGCCCACTGGAACCAGGCGACCGTCCACCTGGGATAGGTCTTGCCCGCGATCTTCTCGCTGACCTCGTGAACCCGTGGAGGACCAGCAGAAGTCTCACCGGTCCAGGCAGTCAGCGCCACTCCGGTGAGAACAGTGAGCAACAGCGGCATCCGCATAAAGGTGCTCCTTTCGCAGAGTGCCTGCCAGGTTTTAGGCCGCGCCACCAGCGCGACGGCAGCGCCCCGGGAGAGGCGCGGCATCCCAGAGGCAGGTCGCTACACAGTAAATGGGAAAGCGTGGCGCGAAAGTGACAGAGTTCTTTCAGAAAAATGGGAAGACCGAGACGCAGTGGTGTCCCGGACTCAGCGGTCTTTCGGTTGAGGTGGCTGGGGCCGCTCGATCGTCATCGTCGCCTGCACCCCCTCGTTGCGGAAGAGCAACTCGGCGCGCACGCTCCGGAACTCCGCCATCAGCTTCCCCAATGGCGAATCCTTCTCGATGCCCGCACGCAACACGGGGAGCCGCCGCGAGCCGTGCCGGGCGTTCACCACGTCGTCGGTGCGCGGCTCATACGCATAACTCGCCTCGTCCGGACTCAGCGGCACGAAGCCGAAGTAGTGCAATGCCGCCGCGCGCATCTCATCTTCCGACAATTCCTCCGGCAATAGTCCGCCGTGGAACAGCACCTGCCACAGCGGCGCGTTGCTCAGCGCTCGCCGATGGGCCTCCCATTCCAGGTAGAGGGCCAGGCCGTCCCACGCTTTCACCACTGCCTTGGGCGCCACGTACAGCGCATCGTTGACCGCGACTGCCTCGCTCTTCTTTTCCGGCGCCTGTGCCCGGTCGATCAGGTCGTGCAGCAATTCTTCGCTGGGGCTCAGATACCACGCACCGCCAACCTGCGCCTGGTACAGCGCCGGCAGAAACCAGCGCTCCCGCGGCGTCTGCGGATCGTTCAGCGACTCGGCGACCAGGCTGTGCGGTGTGAAGCGGAAGCGCTGCAGGATTATGCCCCGGTACGCCGGCTTCATCTCCTCGACGGTGAACGGCCCGAGGAACAGGTTCGTCACGTCGATGAACGAGCGCACCATTTCGTCGAAGCCGCGCGGCTCCCCCATGCGCACACCCAGCACCAGCGGCAGCTGGAAGAGCAAGCGCTCCGCCTCCTGTTCCAGCGCATCGACGTTTGCCGGCTCCAGCGCCTGGCGGACGCGGACTTTTGCCAGCTGGCCGTACAGTTCGCTGTCGTCGAGGCGGAAGAAGGACCAATCGCCGAGTTGCTCGGGTTTGGCGACGTAGCCGCGCAGTTCCGGCGACAGGTGTATCAGAAAGTGCGCCAGCGCTTGCGGCGGCACTTTCAGCGGCTCCAGCGTCGTCGTGTTGCCGCCGGTCCAGCGGCGCAATTCTTTGTAGAGGCTCTTGCTGCCCACCGGCACAACGAGTGTCTCGATGCGCAGCTGCCGGTCGGTCTGTGTCACGCACATGCCGACCGGCGCCAGGACGCGGCCCCAGAGTTGCTGGTATTCCTGGCGGAAGCGGAGATAATCGCGCTCCTCCGTGGGCGTGATGTGGTCCAGCGGCAATTCCAGCAGCGGCGTGGCGAAGCGCAGTGTGTTGTAGACGTCGGACACCGCCACGCCGCGGCGGCCGTCCCAGAATACCGTATCACCCTCCGGCGTGTCGATCTCCTCCGGCTTCAGGCCCGACCCCGCCAGTAGCGCCCGCTGATCGACCGGCAAACCACCGTTTTCCCAGGCGGTGAAGAGAGCGCCGTGCATCGCCAGGCGCAGTCCCGCCAGGGCCTCCAGCCGGCGTTTCTCCTTGATCTTGTTCGCCGGTCCCGTGATCTGGCGAATGAACGGCTCGGACAGGAAGACGAAGCCGTCCTCCTTCGGATCGTCGAAGCGGAAGACCGAGCGCATGCACTGGAAACCTGGCGCGTCGGCCAGGGCCGGGTGCTTTCCCTGCTTCGTGTCGAGGACGTGCCGCATCGCTGCCAGCGAGTTGGAGCAGACGACCACGTCGCCGACGACGGCCCGGTACAGGCTGATCTCGCGCAGCGACGTGACAAAGCTTTCGATGTTGACACCGTGGTAATCGATCTTGCGTTCCTTCAGGTCGGCGCCGAACTCGGTACGGGCCTCCTGGATGAACTGCTCTGCCATGATCAGGAACAGCCGAGTGCTGACGACGTGGAAGAGAAGCGTGACATCCGTGCCCTCTCCCAGGTACGGATCGCTGCCGATGGCCGCCACGCCGCGGATGTACAGCGGCCCTTGCTTGCGGATCAGGGGCGTATCGCGCAGGCACAGTTGCTTTTCGTAGCGGCGCCGCACGTACTGCTCGCGGCTGCTGACCTGGTACACACGCAGGGTCCGGCCGCCCCAGCGGTCCATCAATTCGCCCATCTCCAGGAACTTGCGGAGATTCTTGAAATGGACGTAATACCAGTCGGGCGGCGCCCAGTGAGCCAGCGGCTCGACCGCCGGTTTCTTGCCGCCGTTCATCGTCTCCCAGGGAGCATCGGCCAGGTCGATGCCCGGCACCCGGTCGATGGGCACGCTGCGCGGGCCACGGTCGCGCGTCTCCGGAGCGAGCAACCGCTGGAACTGCAACGTCTCGTCGATGGCCTCGGCGCCGATGGTGAGTTCGTAGAGACGGCGGAGGTCGGAAGCATCGGTGCCGTTGGCCCGCCGCCTCACGGCGGGCACGCGGACGCCATACTTGCGGCTCATTGCCTCGCGGGCAAAGGTGAAGAAGCCGGGAGCGGAAGTTTGCGCTTCGAGACACGCGAAATGGCCGGCCTGCGCCAGCGCCCAGAGACGCTGCAAGTCGTCGCCGGCGGTGGCCGCGGCAAGATCGACCTGCAAGGTGGCTTCACCCCAGTCGTCGGCCCGGGGATAGAGGAGCAGTAGCCGGGCAGCGCGGACCTGACCAGGGCAGCGGCCGACGAATTCCATGCTGCCGTCGCCGGCCAGGCGCACGGGTCCTGGCTGGCGCTCGGGAAGGTCGAGCCGCGGGTAGACGTCGCGGGTGACACGATCCTGCGGCACCAGGCGCGGGAAGCGGCAGAGACTGCGCACGTTGCCCTCGGACCAGTCGCCGCTCGCGATCAGCGAGGGCAGGCGCAGATCGGCGGGTCGCGCCAGGCGCACGCGGAAATAGGTGACGGCGCCGACTCGCTGCGTCCGCAGTTCCTGCACCGCCGGAGCATCGGCGGCGGCCGACCGGTGGGCCAGCAGTGCTACGACCGTGAGCGCGCTCAGCCCGATGGGACGCAGGCGGATCATGACGGGGCCCTCGCAGTTGCACCTTCGCGGGAAATGCCGCCCCTCACGGGCGCGGCCCGGTTTGGCAATCCATTCTAGGCCAGGCGTGCGCGAAGCCGAAGCCCAACCATGCTCTTCGGCATCGCCAGCGGGGGTAAACTCTGTCGAGGTTTTCGAGTATTCCTGAAGAAGGGCGCGGCGCAACCTCTTGCAGCCAACCCGGGAACGCGCGAGAATTGCAGCGTTGGTCCATAACGCTGTGCCAGCACGACGCTTACTGTACCCGCCACGGTATAAGTTGAGACACCTGCCCGCGGTCGCCGCTCGCGGGGAACGACGGCCGAACAGGAATTGCAGCCATGCGGCGCATCACCTATTCCGGGGACGACCTCGCCGGTTGCTTTGATCACCAGTTCAGCCTGGGATGCGGACTCTGCCGGTTACTGTGGCGGAGGGGCGGGGCATGAATGAGGAGGCGAAGTGGGAGCCGATGGGATAAATTCAGGCGCCTTTGCATGGATGGTGTGGCGGCCGGCGCGTAGAATCAGCAGAGGCCTCGAATAGGTACGTTCGCCGGAAAAACGCCGAACAGCTCTGTAGACTTATCAGTTCGGCTCCCAGCATCCGAGCCACCGAGCCACCGAGGAATCATGAACCACCCCGGCGACAAGTCGCTCGAGTCCTGGATCTGGGACGCCGCGTGCAGCATCCGCGGCGCGCAGGAGGCCCCGAAGTTCAAGGACTTCATCCTCCCGCTGATCTTCACCAAGCGGCTCTGCGACGTCTTCGACGATGAGCTGAACCGCATCGCCGTCGAGGTCGGCTCGCGCGCCAAGGCGTTCAAGCTCGTCGAGAAGGACCACAAGCTCGTCCGCTTCTACCTGCCCCTCAAGCCTCAGGACCCCGGCGAACCCGTCTGGTCCGTCATCCGCAAGCTCACCGGCAAGATCGGCGAGAGCCTGACGACTCACCTGCACGACATCGCCAGGGCCAACCCCGCGCTCGAAGGCATTATCGACCGGATGGACTTCAACGCCACGACTCACGGCCAGCGCGACATCGACGACGACCGTCTTAGTAACCTCATCGAGCGGGTCAGCGAGAAGCGCCTGGGCCTCAAGGATGTCGAGGCCGACATCATCGGCCGCAGCTACGAGTACCTCATTCGCAAGTTCGCCGAGGGCAGCGGCCAGTCCGCCGGCGAGTTCTTCACGCCCCCGGAAGTCGCCCGCGTCATGGCGCTGATCATGGACCCCGACCCGGGCATGAGCGTCTACGACCCCTGCTGCGGCTCGGCGGGACTGCTCATCGCCTGCGAGCACGTGCTGGACGACAAGATGAAGCTGCGCAGCAAGACGAAGTACGCGCCGCTGAAGATGCACGGCCAGGAGTACGTCGCCACCACCTGGGCCATGGCGAACATGAACATGATCATCCACGACATGGAAGGGACGATCGAGATCGGCGACACGTTCAAGAACCCGAAGTTCCGCGCGGGCAACCGCCTCCAGACGTTCGACCGCGTCGTCTCCAACCCGATGTGGAACCAGGACTGGTTCAAGGAAGAGGACTACGACGCCGACGAATGGGGCCGCTTCCCGCAAGGGGCGGGCTTCCCCGGCGGGCAGTCGGCCGACTGGGGCTGGGCGCAGCACATCCTCGCCTCGCTCAACGGCACCGGCCGGGCAGCGATCGTGCTCGACACCGGCGCCGCCTCCCGCGGCAGCGGCAACGCCAACAAGAACAAGGAGAAAGAGGTACGTAAATACTTCGTCGAGCAAGACCTGATCGAGGGCGTCATCTACTTGCCCGAAAACCTGTTCTACAACACCAGCGCGCCGGGCATCCTGCTCTTCCTGAACAGGAACAAGCCCAGGGACCGCCGGGGCAAGCTCTTCCTGGTGAATGCCAGCCAGGTGGTGGAAAAGGGCGACCCGAAGAACTTTATCCCGGCCGCCGGCATCGAGCGGATCGCGATGGCCTTCAACGCGTGGCAGGAAGAGGAGAAGTTCGCCCGGATCGTGATGCGCGAGCAGGTGGCGAAGGAGGATTACAACATCTCGCCGTCCCGCTACATCCACGTCGCCGACGCCGAGACGCACCGGCCGATCGCGGAGATTTTGGAGGAGCTGGAAGCGCTCGACGCGGAGGCAGCGGAGGCAAACGCGGCGCTGCGCAAAGTGCTTGAGAACGTTGGAGTTTGAACAGTGGACATCAAACGCGTCAACCTCCTGGATGAATCCGCCTTTGCCACTGGCGGTGGTCTTTGGAGCGGCAAAAAAGATCCTTTGGTCAGCGCGACAGTCATTCGCAACACAAATTTCACGGCGAGCGGCCGCGTGGATTACTCCGACGTCGCCTTGCTGCAAGTCGAAGAAAGCCAACTAGCAAGCCGTCGCTTGGCGCCTGGTGACATTATCATTGAGCGATCCGGCGGCGGTCCCTCACAGCCCGTCGGACGTGTGGTGTTTTTTGATCGCGCCGATGGCGTTTTCAGTCATTCAAATTTCACCTCTCGACTTCGTGTACTCGACACAACCAGGCTCGATCCGAAGTTTGTCTTCTACTTCCTACTTTACTTTCACGACAGCGGTCAGACCGATCATTTGCAGCGTCGCACAACCGGCATCCGCAACCTCGATTGGCGCGCCTACCGCGAAACCGCTGGCGTACCGCTTTTCGAGTTCGCCGAGCAGCGGCAGATCGCGGCGATGCTGTCGGCGGTGCAGCGGGCGATCGCGCACCAGGAGCTGCTAATCGCCCTCACCGCCGAACTCAAGAAGGCCCTGATGCACAAGCTCTTCACCGAGGGCACCCGCGGCGAACGGCAGAAGGAGACGGAAATTGGGCCAGTGCCGGAGAGCTGGAACATTGATCGCCTGGATCAAGCAGGAGATGTTATTTATGGCATACAGGCCGCGGTCGCGAACAACATCAAACCTGTTGGGACACCCATCCTGACAAACAAAAACATCGATCTGGACGGCAATATCGTCGTCGATAAGCAGAGCTATTTTGTATTAAAAACTGAACGGCATCGCAGGACGCTTTTGAAGAAGGGCGACATCCTATTTAATTGGAGAAGTGGCAGTAAGGAACACGTCGGAAAGACGGCGTTCTTCGATTTGGAGGGTGAGTGGACACATTCCTCGTTCATTTTGCGCATTCGACCCCGCGAAGAGGTGAGTGGCCGGTTCCTGTTCCACTATTTGGTTTGGCTCCGCGAGTCGAAATACTTCGTCAAGCTCCACAATTACGCGGTAAATGCGAAGTTTAACAAAAGCGCGATGGATGCCCTTCCCATCGTTGTGCCCGAACGTGAAGAACAAGAGAAGATCACCAGTGCGCTAAATGACCGTGCGGGATTACGCAGCTGCCTCCTCGGACGTGAGGCCG
>JRHI01002347.1_pt1 | contig 13160 bp, 4 predicted proteins | sample 215371 | NCBI WGS metagenome assembly JRHI01 (sample SAMN02929681, study PRJNA255918) | sediment metagenome | biome: cave system; feature: Ice Cave; material: Sediment; isolation source: sediment from deep within a dark volcanic ice cave with no known source of... ...
GTGTAAGCCTTGGTCTTGGGAGTGAAAGTCAGGCTTGCGTTGGCGGAGCCTGCGGGCATGGCAACGTTCAGGGTGGTGGCAACGGATCCATTGTCGGTATGAAATTTTACGGCCAGGTTTTGAAGAGGCTCGTCGTACGCACGCGCATTTGCAATTTCCGCCGAACCTGACCCCGAGGGATTGAGTTGTGAACCGCTCAGCGAAATATTTGCCGACAAGTCGCCGCTAACCGGATACTGCAGGTTCGCCAACCGTTGTAAGTCGGCTACCGGCATCCGTTGGACGGACAGGTTGGCCTTAACGGGATTCGAAGCCACGTACGCCCAGTTCTGTAATCCGATCGTACCGCTGAAAGAAGCTGTGCCGCGTTTTGCGCTTACGAGGGAGCCCTTTGAAATTACGACCTGCGAAGGATCCAGTTGCAGGGTCAAATCCGCACGCTTCCAATCGCTGCCTTGCACGTGCAGATGCTGCGCGTTAAGTTGTCCGCCGATGTGAGGGCGATGCATTGAGCCTTGTACTACAACGTTCAGCGCCGCCGAACCGGAGACCTCCGGGGCAGGCGCCGAACTGGACCGGAATGCGGAAGCAAGCGCAATCAACTGGTGGAGATCGCTGGCTGTGGCCTGAACTTTCAAATCTGAGCGATTGCTGACTTGTCCTTCTGCGGTAAGAGTCGCGGAAGGAATGTGGAGAGTGGTTTGGCGGAGTGTGATGACATTCCGCGGGCCATTGTAAGTTAAATGGATCACGCCATCGACCGGAACAGTGGTTGCGCCGCGGTTGGTCTTGTTGTTGGCCGCGGCGCGCACAACCAAGTCGGACCGGGCGATCAGGTTGCTTACAGAACCCTTCCACGACGCCTCGGCGGTACCGTTAAGAGTTCCAGCTACAAAGACTCGTTTGAGATCCGGCTGGCGAATAGCCTGCTGCGCAGCTTGCAGCGAGATACTGTGCAACGAGGCTCGCACCTGCGAGGCAGGCGTGGTGTCGAGATGTTGAACCTCAACATCGGCATTGATCTGACCGCCGAGCGAATCAATCTGCATGCCCTGTGTCCGCAAAGTCCCATTAGCAAGCTGATACCGACCTTGAAGTCTTCGGACGTCAAGCCTCCCCGTTGAAGATACGGCTGAAAGACCGTCGCTTCCAATTTGACCGTCGATTGCGACACTTCGCAGCAAGGGCTGGCCGCTCACGCTCTGGTAATGGATTCTGCCCTCCAGAGAAATATCTCCGGCAGGAGTCATTGCTGGCGACATCGCGGCGAAATCCTGAGTATGAATTCGAATATCGTAATCGCCTGCGACGGTAGGATTACTGTAATTGGTTACATCCGCGCGCATCGAAATATCGGACGATCCAACCTTCATGACGGCAGACTCGAGTGAAAACAAAGCCGGTGTCGCGCTAAACTTTGCCGCGAAGTTGTGAGGCAAGGGAGCGTACTGTGCGTATTGCAGGTGGCCGTTGTCGTAGGAGATCGAGCCGGCGTAGCGGGTTGCCAGGGAATCAAAACGTATGTCTGTGCCTAGATTGTAAAGATCGGCCTCAACCGGAGTCTTCTTGTCGTTGTAATTAATCTCCCCGCGGGTAAGAAGCAGATGCTTCACAGCCAGGTCGAAAACGCTGGTATGGCTGCTGGTTTTGCTTGGAGGAGCCTGGGGGATATTGCTTTTGCCTTCTTGACTTACCTGGAGATGCACTACCGGGTGCTCGATCAGAAGTTCGCTAAGACTGATCTGGCGGCGGAAGACCGACTGAATTTTGACGCCCACAGTCAGCTTATCGACGCGAAGAAGTGGCGGCTGATCCGGGCTTTCGCCGCCCCGGACAACCACGTCGTAAAGGTGGGCGGTAAGGGTTGACAGGTTAAAGTCAAGTCCTCGGATCTGCGTTCGTCCGCCGGTAGCTTCGTCGGCTCCCTCACCGATCTTTCGAAGTGCGAACTGCTGGAAGCTGCTACTTTTTAGAAACATGTATCCTCCAACCGCTCCCACGAGAATCAGCATCAGCAGTGCTGCGATCGTCCAACCAATTGCTCTTCGCCACTTCATGACTTCTCCTAAAAGGCCTGGCCTATCGTGATGTAGAACTGCGTGGGTTTGATTCCTGGCAGCGGGTTTAAATTATGGCCAAGATCGAAGCGGATAGGCCCGATTGGCGTTGAATAACGCAAGCCAATTCCAACTGTGTTGGTGTAATTACTGAGCAGGCTGTGGAGGTTGATCGCGCTGTAGACGTTGCCTCCATCGTAGAAGACAACTCCACCCAGCGCCTTCGTGATGCCCAGCGGAAAGCGCACTTCGGAGTTAAGAATTAGCAGTTGCCTGCCGCCGACGGGGACGGTCACGTTTACACAGCCGGTCTGGGTCTTGAGAACATTGCAGAAGGGAACCAATCGCTGCGGGCCCGCCTCATTGATCGGAAATCCGCGCAAAGAGGTCCCGCCACCAGAAAAATAGAGCTGGCTGGTAGGAACAAAACTTCCGGCAAAAGCTTTGGCGAAGCCCAACCGAAGGCTATTAGCAAACACAATCGAATGGACCGGCTTGTAGTAAGCGTACTGTCCGAACAGTTTTGCGAAATTTGCGCTTGAGCCGAGAACAACCGGAGTTATCCCAAGGTTGAGAGTCCCAAAAACCCCGCGGTGAGCATCCAGCGGCTTATCACGCGTGTCGCGGATCAGACTGCTGGAGAATGTGGAGAGATGAATACTCCGGTCGTGCAGCAACACGAGATCGGGAACCAGCAACTGCGACAGGGAAGTCTTGTTGAAGTCGTAACGAATTTGCAGACGCGTATTATTCTTCCGGCTTATCAGCCGCTCCACCTGGAAAGAGACATCTCCAAGACGCGCCGCGAAGAGTGGATTTTCGGTAGTGCGTTCTGCCGAGATACTGGTGAGTGAACTCCAGTCAGAACCGATGAAATGTGGCTGCGCGTAAGTGGCAAGGGCGCGCTGATCAAGGCGCGAGAAGAGCAGGGAAGCACTCGCGATCTCTCCAAGTCCTCTGATGTTTCGACGGTTAAACTGTACAGAGCCGCGCGGGCTGGCGAATGTAGACTGGCTCGGCGCAATCTGATTTTTCCCTAGCCCGATGGTCGGCAGCCCGGGCACCGCTACGGTGCCAGATGGAGTATGCCCGCCGCGATGCGAGACCTCGAAACCGATTCCATACGTGATCTCGTTGCGCTTCGCCTCGTGTACTTTGACGAGCGCTGACTCTTCAGTCTGATCCGTAATCGGTTTCCGGGGACCTACGCTGGACCAGTCAAAGACGTTCAGGTCGTAAAGGCCGCTCTCCGCCTCCAACAGCCCGCCCCGACTCATAGGAGACTCAGGAGGAACCTTCGCGGTTTTTTTGATGAAAGAGAGCCGTGTATCTTTCTGTCCCAGAAAGAGGACGTCGCCCACACGAACCATCTGGTGCTCAAAGATGGCATAAGTCACGTCCACACGATGAGGATCGTCTGGGTGACGGCTCACGGTCGTTTTTACTTCGGCGTTCAGGTATCCCCGGTTGAGATAGGTGGCTGAAATACGATTGCGGTCTTCAGAAAGATGCCGGCCAGAAAAAGGCGCGCCAGAGCGGAGTCCGAAACCTTTAGGAGCGGTAAGTTGATCGAAGGGAACGTTGTCGTTTCCCGTGACCTGAATATTGTCGACCAGTGTTTGCGGTCCTTCTTCGATCAGAAAGGCGACGTCGATCTTGGGTTCGTGATCCGTAACCTGCGGGGTCACCTTGATGCTTTCGTATCCCCGATCGCGGTAGAGAGCCTGTAAATTGGCGACACTCTGTTTCAGCAATTTCTGGCTGATGGCACCGTGCGACCAGATGTGAGATTTCTTTACGACTACCTGTGGGAGCAAATCGTTTTCCGCGACCTGACGGTTTCCCTGGAATGAAATACGGTCAACCTTGTGCTTTTTGCCGCGGTCGATTTCATACACCAGCAGGATTTGGTTAGGTTCGCGCTTAAAATTGACTTTCACATTAGCGTCGAAGAAGCCTTTTTTCTGGAAATACTCGACCAGGTTCTGCTGTCCTTCATTGACCAGATCGCTATCGATGGTTCCTTCGGAATAGATCGGAATCAGTTTTTTAAGCTGCCGGGCGGACGCAAAAGGGAACAGGGAAAGGCGGGCGCCCGTAGTGCGGACGATCACGACTGGACCAACTTCAATTTTGAACGAGACGTCCACACGATTCGTCTCGGCGTGAAACCGCGGAGGATTCTGCTGGATGCTGCTGGCAAGGTGGCGCTGTTGCGACAGTAATCTCTTGATCAAGACGGCAGCGGCGCTTATGCGCTCGGGAGTATAAGGTTTGCCTGACTTCAGGAGTCCCCCAGAGAGTCGAGCGCGGAGGGAGCGGACCGCGTGGAGCAGGCGAGAACTCTCGGGACTGTCGGGACCCTGCACCTCGACAGTCCCGATACGAGCCAGTTTCCCCAATTCGACGATGAAAGAGACGTTAACCAACTGGTGAGCGTCGTCGATCTCGGTTTTGATCTGAATTCTGGCCTGGAAATATCCGTTTTTCTGAAGAAAATTCTGCAAGGTTGTTTCAGCGACTGGAATCCGTGCTGGATCGTATGGATCTTCATCCGGGAAGTTCACTACTTGCAAAAGCCGGGTGTAGGAAAAGATCTTGGTGGCGCCGGGGAAAGCGACAATCCCGAGGTAGTAAGCGGGCTCAAGCAGGAAATCCAGCCGCAGGCCCGAAGGCTCTGGGGCTACAGTGACCGTAACCTTGGGAAAGCCGCCTTTCTGTTGAAGGGCAGTGATGCTGGCTTCGACGTTCGCCTGTGAGTAGGGCTGGCCCTCTTTTTGCGACAGCAAGGAACGAAGCGGTTCAACATCCCGGTGGGGATTGCCGATCAAATCGACAGCCACAACCGTTTGTCCTTCGTACACCGCCTGAGGCCCCAGCGTCGCAAGCTGAGCCCGGCTCATGGCAACACACAATAAAAGCAATAGTCCTAACCAGCGCATAAGAAGACAATGGATCCAGTTTGCCCAAGTATCGACCTGTCGGCCTTCCTTGCCACGCGAGGCACGAAGATTCAACAGCACACAAACGAACGGCGGATGTGTGATGCCGGGGAATGCCGCGGAGTTGTCGTATTGCTCGAACGTGTTTCGGAGTGATTTTCTAGATGGAGGAATCCAAGAAAGCCACGGGGAAATTGCGGAGAAGAGCCTCGACGAGGATAAGATTTCCGCCGGATTTTTCTTGCGAAAATACCTTCTCTCCGGTAATGACATGGGTCCAGGACGAGGGAGAGCCTTGTGGCAAGTTTATCTGGGTATCACGCCAGTCCCGGCCGTGGGCCGGGGATTCTGAAAGCTGAGACAACCACCTTGGCACGACTACCAACAACTCTTTCCCGTTGTGCCGCCGCAGGAATGAGACAACATTTTGCGCATGGACGCCAATTGACTGCAACGGCAGGAGCTCCCCTTCCTGAAAGAGCGTCGCGTTTTCGCGCCGGTAGCTGAGTGCGGTTTGAATCAAATAAAGTTTAATACGCGCGTCGGGCCAATGATCGACGAGCTCGCGAACCAGCTTCTCCCGGCCGCCGGAGCGCTGTTGCTCAATACCATTGAGCATCTTCATGCGACGGGAAAAATCGACTGGGCCACGATTGTCGGGGTCTACAAGCCGCAAGTCCCACAATTCTGAGCCTTGATAAAAGTCTGCAGCGCCCGGTGCGGCTATTTTCAGCAAGACCTGCGACAGGCTGTTGACCATACCGTAGTAGGCGATTTTCTGCTGGAACGGTCTGAAGTCGCGCAAGAAGTCTTCAGCATCTGGGGAAAGGACTTTAGCGACGAATGCCTGCAGAGCTTCCTCGTGTTTTTGATTGGAACGCGTCCACCGGGTATGCACCATAGCTTCCCGCGTAGCCTTGACGAGATAGTCCTGCAATCGCTTGACGAGGGTTTCACACACATCTTGCTCCAGGGGCCAGACACCCAGCAGAGTCTGATAGAGGAAGTATTCTTCGTTGCGGTCTGGAGCCAGGCGGCCGTCAACCTCCTGCTTATGCGGCGCATTCTGGTGCGCCCACAACTCCAAACGGCGCTGCCACTCGTCCGCCACCTCCGACAAAACGTTGATGCGGGCCCGCACTCCCTCGCTGCGCTTGGTATCGTGCGTCGTGGTTGCATTCAGGCTGTATGGCCAGTCTCGCTGGCGAGCCTCAAGGAATGAAAAAAAATCCTCGCGAGAACTCGCTTTGGTCGGCTCTGGATCTCCACCCACCTCATTCAGCGAGAGCAATGGGTGGTAGACATAGAGAGCCGTATCTTCCATTCCCTTGGCGACAATGGGTCCAGTTACCTGCTGCCAGCGCATCACAAAAGCAAGGCGAGCCTCACGCTGGTCGGGAAGCACGTGGGGCAGATTTTGCAGAAGCAGTACTTCCCGAACAAAGTCAAAACAGGCGGGATTCAGATGTGGGACGCGGCTGCGGGCTTTATCAAGAGCTTCGCCAATGTATTTGCTCGCATGCTCCGGCAATTCCATATTCCGGATGTAGGTGCGGTACACCGAAAGACTCGCGGTAACCTCGACCAATGTGTCAAACAACTGGCCGCGAGAAAGTTCGCGCGCGTACCGATCCTGGGCGGCAAGTTCAGCCAACTGCCGCCCCAGCGAGCGCATTTCGACGCCCAGCAGCGTAGTCATCACCAGCTTTTTTTTTTGATAGAGCACATCAGAGAAATCCTGGCGACGCCCGAGGAACGCCGAGTATGTTTGCTCGAGTTGCATGGCTCCCTGCGGATAAACGAACGGTCCATTGGATTGATTCAGGTAATCGTAGCCGGTGGTCCCGCTTACTGGCCAATCATTCGGAAGCGATTCGCCTCGCGCGAGAATTTTTTCGACCAGCGCGTAAGTCTTTTGGTACGGTTCTGCAGAATGACTAAGGCGTTCCTGAAGTTTGGTCAGGTAAGCGTAGGGATCGCGAAGTCCATCGATGTGGTCGATGCGAAGGCCGGAAAAGGGGCCAGTCGAGATAAGCCGGAACAGGTGACCGTGCGTGGCTTCGAAAACAACGGGGTCTTCGACGCGCACGCCCACTAGATCCGCAATGGTGAAGAAGCGGCGATAGTTGATGCTTTCGTTGACATTCTGCCAGTAGGCGAGCTTGTAGAGCTGCTCGTTGAGCAACCGCTGCAAGTCTCCGACGCTGGCTGGATCGTTTCCGTTTCCGTTGAAGATACGGAGGTTTTCTTCGACGAAGTCCGCGACCTCCTGGTGGCTGCGAACCAGGGCTGACAGGCGGCCCCGTGCGGCCTCGAAGCGCAACCGCCGATCGGCGGCGGTGTCGCCGGCACGTCGATCGGCATTCGACAGGTTTGAAAACGTTGCGAGAATGCCGGAATATTCCTGGTAAGCCGGAGAATCTTCTCCGAGTTTCTTTTTTAGTCGATCGATGCGATAGTTCAGAATTCCGTGATAGCTGTGAGGAGCGATCGGGAAAAAAGACTCGTAATACTGTACGAATAGTTTGCCGTCCTGAAATGTAAGTTTGAGTTCGCCGGCGTCGAGGGCCTCCCCGAAAGGACGGCCCAGAACCGGGAGAAGAAGTTTTCCGTCCAGGCTGCGCGCAGCCGGGTGCCAATCGATGTCGAAGTAGGCAGCGTAGGCAGACGTGGGTCCGTTCTCGAGGACGTCCATCCACCAGGCGTTCTCCATGCTTGCCGCCATGTGATTGGGCACGATGTCCAGCACCAGACCCATGCCTCGTTTCTGCAACTCGTTCTGAAGAGTCTGGAATTCTTCTTCCGATCCGAGCTCAGGATTAGTTCGCGTGGGATCGGTGACGTCATATCCGTGCTCGCTGCCTTTCCGACTGCCAAGAATCGGCGAAACATAAATATCGGATATCCCGAGTTCATTCAGGTAGTCGAGAATCCCGCACGCATCACGAAAACGGAAGTCTTTATTAAACTGAAGCCGATAGGTAGCGCTGGGCGTGCGTGTGGGCGCCATGATCAGTGCTGGAGTTCGAGCTGCGGTGTGCGGATCTGTAATTGCGCGGCAATATGAACGAGATTCTCAAAATATTGCCGTGCAGCTGGAGTGTTGTTTTCGCCGTCCCATCCGTCACCCTCGAATACCTTGACCAGCGCCGGATAGCAGATGTTTTGGGCTTCCCACAGAACTACGATGAACGGCAGCGACGGGGTCAGATCGAGTGATTTTCGGAATCGCTCAGCGAGAGTAATGTCGCTGGGATTCGCTGCAAATTCCGTTGCCTCCTTCTCAATGCGGCGGCGCATGGCGTATTCCAGCGTGGTCGCGTCGAGGGGTACGTTGCCTGCCGCTGCCTCTTTCAGAAGGCCATGAATGCTGTCGGCATCGAGGTCGGACCGCTCAAAAGACTGCCTCAACTGATAGTTGAGTGCGATTTCAGCGGCTGACATCAGCGCTTTGGGAACGGGAATTGACAACCCGTTCAGAAACCGAATCAGCGGGGCTTGACTCTCAAAAAATGTGCGGTACACGGCCGCGGCCGACGTCAGAGACTCTGTCAATATTGTATTTACAATCTTACGTTGTTCATCCCGGAAAAGAAGGCGCAGAGAGAAAATGTTTTTGTCGAACGCCTGATCGAGAAGCCGAATCGCTTCGGCCGTGTCGGCCTGGGAAAAAGCTTCCACCAGCTTAGCGTGGAACTCCCCATTCGACGCGGCGCCCTTGGGTCTCACGCCGGCGGTGATGTTATGGTCGCCAAGATGTAGGACCGCAAAATCTAGATCAGCTGACTCCTGCGTGACTTCGGAACGGAGACGTGCTGAGCCGGTCGCCAGGCGCATCTTCCCCTCAGCTTCCAGAGAATAATTGTCACGTTCTACTTCGTAACAATAAATCCGCGTCTTATCGCCATAGTTCTCGAACAGTGAGCTGATTGCATAGTGTCCCGCAACACGGTTGATGTCGACGAACGCGGGCTTGACCCACTTCTGGTAAATTTGTGCGCCATCCCCGTGTTCCGCAAGATTGCTCTTGGCTTGCTCAAGCTGCTCCAGAAATTCTGGTTCCAGATTCTCGCTGCAGCACTCCTGGGCAAGCTGCAGGGCGCGGCCTGCATACTGAATTACCTGCACTGTTTCCACACCGGAAATCTCGTCGAAGAACCAGCCGCAGCTGGTGTACATCAGCATCGCGTGCCGCTGCATTTCGAGTAGCCTCAGGGCGCGCACCTGCTCTTCTTCGTTGAGCGGACGGGGGGAATGATCCGCGAAAAATGCGGCCCGCGATTCTACCGAACGGTCGAGGATCACGCGGATGTAATCGTTGCGTGCCTCCCACGGGTCTTTTAAAAGTTCGCCAAGTCTTTGCTCGAATATGGGGACAAGCCGGTCGCGTACCCAGTCCAGGGCGGAGCGCAGGGGGCCCCGCCACTCCTGATTCCAAGGATGTCCCCCAGAATTGCAGCCACAATTGGAGCGCCAACGTTCAACTCCGTGAACGCAACTCCACGAGCTTTGTTCTACAATATCCGCAGCGTACTCCGCGGGATGTTCTTCCAGGAATTCGCCATAGTTCGTAAGCCGCGCTCGCTTATCTTCCTCAATGTGGTGCAGCGCAGAACTCAGAGCCATTTCACCGTAATGATGATGATGTCCGTAGCTTTCTCCGTCGGTGGCGATATGAACAAGTTGTGCTCCCTCACGTTTATCGGAAAATCCGCTGAGCAGTCTGCCAGCGAACCGCCTTCCATCGTTGAGCAAGCCTTCGAAAGCGACGCCTTGAGAGATTGGACCGTCGTAGAAAAATAAATTGATCTTCTTTTTCGAGGGGAGCTGGGCGACATAGGCGCGGCTGGGATCGACGCGGCTTTCACTCACGTCCTGCCACTTCGGATCTGTAATCGGACGAACTTGCTTGGCTTGCCGCGGCGCCAGAATGGTGAACTGGATGCCATTCTCGGCCAGGACTTCCAGTGTCTCGATGTCCACCGCTGTTTCCGGCAACCACATTCCTTCGGGCTTGCGTCCGAAGCGAGATTCGAAGTCGCGAATTCCCCATTTCACCTGCGTGACCTTATCCCGCCGGTTAGCCAGGGGCATAATCATGTGGTTGTATGCTTGCGCCATGGCGGAACCGTGCCCGGAAAAACGCGTCTGACTCATTCGATCCGCTTCGAGAATCGCCTCATAGACTCTGGGTGCTTCCGACTGAAGCCAGGAGAGAAGAGTTGGGCCGAAGTTGAAACTGATTTGCGAGTAATTGTTCATCAGCTTCAGAATGCGGCTCTCAGCGTCCAGAACCCGCGAAACCGCATTGGGTGCATAACACTCCGCCGTGATGCGCTGGTTCCAATCGTGATAAGGATAGGCCGAGTCCTGCAGCTCAATGGCCTCGAGCGTGGGGTTCTCCCGGGGGGGTTGATAGAAGTGTCCATGAATGCAGACGTATCTCACATTGGCTCCGAGTCGGATGAAATCCCTTCAAACAAGACGAATGATTGTGGATGCATCTGCAGGACAAATGGTTTCGAAAATCTCACTTCTGCCGGTAAAGTTTCGCCCGGGCCGCGCCAGGCCTGGTCAGCGGAGTAAAGTTTCGTTCTCCACAAGCCTGGCAGCTCAGGCAATTCTGGAAGCGCGATTGAATGGGCGGAGGTAAAGTTGAAAATTAGCGCGAGGGGTCCTTTGGGATCTTCACGAAAAAGCAGCAACCACGAATCTCCTCCCTCCCGCACGTGCCAGTCACTGGGCGCGCCCAGATCTTGCTCTTTCCGGATGCGGATCAACTCTTTGTAGAAATGCAGCAAGGCGGAATGAGGTTCCTGCTTCTTCACAGAGTGTTGTAACTCGGACCGGCGGAACGTCGTTTCATCCTGCGGATCCGGAACCAAACCTTCCCAGCCGAACGCCTTGAACTCCTCGCGCCGTCCACGCCTCACTGCTTCCACCAAATTGGCGTCGAGATGACTTGTGAAGTACTGAAAGGGCGCAGTCTCACCGTACTCCTCTCCCATGAACAGCATGGGGACGAAAGGTGAAAGCAAAGTGATTCCGGCAGCAAGCTTTAAGGCCTCAAAATCCACGAGAACGCTCAGCCTCTCGCCTGCGGCGCGATTGCCAACCTGGTCATGATTCTGATTGCATACTACAAAATGTGAGGACGAGATACCGCGTGCACAGTTGCCGTGTTTTCGCCGGCGATACTTGGAATATTGCCCGCTGTAGCACCAACCGTCTCTGAGCGTCTGCGCCAAATGGGTTACGCGACCGAAATCCTCGTAGTACCCGACCTGCTCGTGAGTCAGCAGGGTGTGAGAGGAGTGATGAAAGTCATCGCTCCACTGCGCATCCATCTCGTATCCCCCGTGCTGACGGGGCGCAATGATCCGCGAATCATTCAAATCGCTCTCTGCAATCAAATGCACCTGACGGTTCACCCGGTGCGACAGTGCTGCTACCGATGATTTGAGCTCCGCGAGAAAGTGGAGCGCGCTGAAGTCGAAGATTTCATGAACAGCGTCAAGCCGCAACGCGTCGAAATGATAATGTTCGAGCCAGTAGATTGCGTTTTCGATAAAGTAGCGGCGCACCTCTTCGCTGCCCGCACCGTCATAGTTGATGGCTTCTCCCCAGGGAGTACGGTAGCGATCGGTGAAGTAGGGAGCGTAGGCGCCAAGATAGTTGCCCTCAGGCCCGAGATGGTTGTAGACCACGTCCAGAGCGACTGCCAGACCTCGGGCGTGGGCGGCGTTGACCAGTCGCTGCAATCCCGCGGGACCGCCATAAGTATTCTGAGCCGCGAACGGAAACACGCCGTCATAGCCCCAGTTGCGCGCTCCGGGAAACTGAGCGATGGGCATAAGTTCGATGGTCGTGATTCCAAGTGAAACCAGATCGTCTAAGTGCGCGATCAGCGCTTTAAAAGTGCCTTCCGGCGTGTACGTTCCCACGTGGAGTTCGTAGAAGATGCTCTGTTCGAGCGGAATTCCGCTCCAGTTACTGTCGGTCCATTCGAAGGTGGTCGGGTCAACCAGTTGCGAAGGACCGTGGACACCTTCAGGCTGGAACCGCGAAGCCGGGTCGGGTAACTCCCGCGTATCGTCGAGGCGATACAAGTATCGCGCAGCCTCGTTCGCTTCTATCACCGCGGAAAAATATCCCCGATCCTCTCGATCCGTTTCAACCCGGACCATATCGACGGTTTTTTGATCCGACCCAAGGAGATGAATACTGGCCTGACGGATGCGCGGAGCCCAAAGCAGAAATTCCCACTCGCCACTTGGTAACCGGCTGGTTCCGAGCGGTCCTTCTGCGATGCGAGAGGAGGTGGACGTCGTCATGACTGAATGTGTCGCGAAAGTTCAAGCGGGAGCTACGGATGAATACTCGCTCGCCTGCAAGGCGATCAGAGCCACACTTCCCCAGCGTAGCCCACTTAGTGCTTATAAAGGTGACCACGCCGAGGAACAATACAGCGAAGTACGGACAAAAAGTTCGACGTAGAAAAGTCGGGCCGACGGGTCATTGAAATCGGAAGCCGGGCTTGAGTTCGCACCGGTATACGTGCGTTTGGTCCGGATTCACGCGGGCGTTGCACGCAGCCCAACTCAAGAACAGCGAGGGTCCGATGGGAAAGATAATGCTTTGGCCGTCGATGTCAGCCTCGATGTTGACGCCTTCTGCCGAAGACGGCAAGGTGAAGTTGAGCGCTTCACCGAAAATTACGGGATAAGATTGGTGAACGACCTGGCTCGACATGGGATGAAAAACTTCCGCCTCAACCAGGAACGTTGCGGTATCAGCCCAGTTGCGGGCCGTGACCATAATCGTCTGCCCTCCCTGAGAAAAGTGGTCGGCCTCGATCCTGGTGAACGGACATGGTCCCGCGATACAGGAAACGCGAGCATTGCGAAACTCGTTGCCGGTTCCGGCGTCAAGCGAAGTTCCCCCCAGTGCCGCCTTCCACCTGCCGTCGGGGGAGCAAGGATGCTGACCTTTGCATGGCACATTACCCACGTTTGCAATCTGAAAAGTCTGCACCGCGCTTCCAATATTCACTTCCGACATACTCTTGATTGAGTACCGTAGCCGAACGTTACCCACCTTGGTTTCTGGCTTCGTGGAAGGCGGCTGTAAAGCGACGGGCGCCATTCGAGCGACGTAGAGC
>JRHI01002348.1_pt1 | contig 13157 bp, 12 predicted proteins | sample 215371 | NCBI WGS metagenome assembly JRHI01 (sample SAMN02929681, study PRJNA255918) | sediment metagenome | biome: cave system; feature: Ice Cave; material: Sediment; isolation source: sediment from deep within a dark volcanic ice cave with no known source of... ...
CTCGCACTCGCGGTGTGGGCGCCCGGCCCAGGGGTGATGAAATGGCCCTGCCGGCTGGTCTCGAGCAGATCGCGTGGCCTCAGTCTCACAGCATTTGACTCGGTCCTCGCTTCACGAGGCGACCGCGCCCCGGTTTTCCAGTGATCCGGCCGTCCTGGTAGACGACCTCGCCGCGGCTGATCGTCGTCATCGGCCAACCGGTCACGTCCCAGCCGTCGTACGGCGAGTAGTCGGCGTTCGTCTCCATCGCCTGCCCGTCGACCGCGCGCGTGATCGTCGGATCCCAGATGGTGATGTCGGCGTCGGAGCCGACGGCAATGGTGCCTTTCTGCGGGAAGAGCCCGAAGAGGCGGGCAGCGTTGGTCGACGTGACCTCGACGAAGCGGTGGAGCGAGATGCGGTCCTTCTTGACGCCCTCGGAGAAGAGCATCGGGAGGAGCGTTTCCAGGTCGGCGACGCCGGGCCGCAGGTTGCCGATGGTGAGCGCCGGGTCGAGTTTCTCCGCCAGCTTCCAGGGGGCGTGGTCGGTGCAGAAGGTCTGGATGTCGCCGTCCCAGAGTCCGTTCCACAGCGCGCGGACGTCGGACGCCTCGCGCAGCGGCGGCTGGCCGATGTACTTGGCGCCGTCCGGCGCGTCCAGGCGGTCCGACGTCAGGTAGAGGTAGAGCGGGCGGGTCTCGACGTAGACCGGGACGCCGCGGGCGCGGGCGCGGTGGCAGGCGTCGAGCGCCGCCTGACTCGAGAGGTGGACGACGTAGATGGGCGCCTCGGCCGCTTCGGCGAAACCGATCGCCCGCGTCGCCGCGACCTCCTCGGAGAAGACCGGACGGCTGGCGCCGTACCATTCCGGCTCGGTCCGCCCGGCGGCGATCAGCCGCTCAGTGATGTGCCCGATGATGCAGCCATCCTCGCAATGGACGAGGGTGAGCAGGCCGAGCTCGCCCGCCGACCGCATCACCTCGAGGTAATCGCGTGCCCGGTTGTCGAAGTTGCCAAGAATCATGAAGATCTTGATGCTGGAGTGCCCTTCGGCGATGAGCTTGCGCAGGTCGTCCGGCTGCGCCCGTGCGGGGTCGAGGACGACGGGGTGGAGGACGTAGTCGACGAGGGCCATCGGTCCGACCTCGGCCGCGGTCCGCTGGATGACTTCCACCACCCCCTCGTCGGGCCGAGGGAACGTGATGTTGCCGACGGTGGTGATGCCGCCGGCCGCGGCCGCCCGGGTGCCGCTTGCGAAGTCGTCGGCCCAGTGCAACTCCCCGCCATCCGGCAACTCGACGCCCGTGAGGTGGACGTGCATGTCGATCCCACCGGGGAGGATGAGCCGGTCCGTGGCGTCGATCTCGCGGGCCGCGACCATGGCGCCACCGATCTGGACGATGCGCCCGTCCCCCACCCCGAGGTCGGCCTGGTAACGACTCGACGCCGTCACCACGGTCCCGCCGCGGATCGCGAGATCCACCCGTTGCGCGGTCGTCATCATCATCATCCTTTCCGCGTGTCTGATGTACGACAGGGGCCGCTCATCTTGAAGCCGAAGCGCATCAGGACGGCGAGGCGGCGCTCGCGCCAAGAGCTGCCACGAACAGGTCGGCCATCCGTCCCAGATAGGCTTCCCCGTGCTCGGCGGAGGCTTTGGCGGGGTCGCCCAGGATGCCATTCGGCGCGACCGACTGCATACCCTCGTCGTTGATCTGGTCGAGGACCGGGCCGAGGGGTCCCATAAAGCCGATCTCCTCACGGTCGCGGTGGACCGACGATGGCTCGACGGCGAGCATCATCGAGGTCTCCCACTCCCCGGCGTGGGCGCCCGCCTCGTCCACGCTCACGCCGAACCGGGTCGCGACCTCTCCCGCCGCGTCGACGAGTCCGAGCAGGTCCGTGTAGCCGACGATCTCGGCATTCGGGTGACGCTCCCGCAACCCCGGCAGCTCGTTCGCGAGCGGGGCGAAGTTACCGCCGTGCGAGGCGAGAAGCAGGATACGCCGAAAGCCGTGCTGCTCCAGACTGGCGACGTAGTCCTCGACCACCGCGCCCCACGTCTCGGGTCGGAGCGTGATCGTCCCCGAGAAGCGCATGTGCTCCGGCGAGACGCCGACGGCGAGCACCGGCGCCACCAGCGCCCCGCCCAACCGCTGGGCGACCATCTCGGCAACGTGCGCTCCCCAGATCGAGTCCGTGGCGAGCGGTAGGTGCGCCCCGTGCTGCTCCTGCGCCCCGAGCACGACGATTGCCGTCGTTCGCCCGTCCCGCAACGCCGCCGCCACCTCGGGCGACGTCAACCGCGTCAGGTCCGTCGAATGCGCCATCTCCGACCTCCTCCTGAATAGCCATTAGCCAGTTGCCGTCTAGCCGTGACGATTGCACAGCTTTCGTCTGTCCACCAGTTACTGACTACAGCTCGACCCCGCACCAGGCGCAGATCGCCAGCGCGAGGGCGAAGACCCCCTGGGTCACGTCGGCGATCGCGATGTGCTCGTGGTCGCCGTGGGCGTTGTCGGCGGAGCCGGGGCCGAAGATGACGCCCGGAATGCCCGCCCCGGCCAGCCAGGCGAGGTCGGTGACGACGACCATCCCTGTCTGGACAGGGGGCAGGCCGGTCGCGGTCTCGGCGGCGAAGGCGACGGCACCGAGAAGCGGGTGATCGGGCGGCGTCTCGGCCGGCGGGAAGGAGACGCCACGGATGCCCCACTCGATCTCGGGCGGGTGATCGCGCAGCCAGGGATCGACAGCTGCGACGCGGCCGATGTAGTCCTCGAATTCGGCGCGCACGTCGGCCGTCTGCTCGCTCGGCAGATATTTCAAACTCAATTCCAGCGAGCAGTAGTCGGGCAGCGTCGAGACGGCGGTGAGGACGTTCGGCATCCCATCATGGCCACCGCCGGTGCCGCCGATCATCACACCCGGATTGATCGTCGTGATCCCGGCGGGAAGGAGCGGGTGACGCTTGGTGTTGCCCCAGTGACGCTCGAGCTCTTGCACCGCGGCGAGGATCTTGGCCATCTTCTCGATGGCGTTGACTGCCGTCCCCTGCCCACCGGCGTGGACCGTCCGATAACGGTAGGCCGAGTGCCCGGAGCGCCCGCGGACGACGACCCGCAGCCATTCCAAGCCGCCTTCGACCGGCAGGATCTGCAGCCCGGTCGGCTCCACGACGATCGCCCCGTCGGCCCGGTACCCATGCTCTTCCGTCTGCCTCGTGCCCGGACCGCCCGTCTCCTCGTCGACGACGCTCTCGACGAAAACATCGCCCTTGAGACGCACACCCACGCGCTGGACGGTCTCGACGGCGGCGATCATCGCCGCGACGCCGCCCTTCATGTCGACCGCGCCGCGCCCCCAGATCTTGCCATCGGCGATCTCCGCGGCAAACGGGGGATGCGTCCAGGCGGCAGGGTCGCCACCGGGGACGACGTCGATGTGCCCGTTCAGGATCAGTGAGCGGGCGCCCTCGCCGCCGCTCCCCTTCAGCGTGCCGACGACGTCCGGCCGGCCGGGGTAGACGTCCCACCGCTCGGTCGTCAACCCAAGCCCCTTGAGGCGGGCCTCGATCACGTCCTGGCAGTCCGCCTCGGCGCCCGCCGCGATCCCGGCCAGCTTCGGGTTCTCGGTCGGCATGCGGACCAACGCTTGGATGAAGGCGGTCGTCGCCGGTTCGAGCGAGCGTGCCTCCCGACGAAGGCGGTCGACGAGTTCGGGACTGACGGTCTCAGACGATGAAGACGGCACACGCTCTCCCATTCCACTATCGCGCGGCAGTGTCCGGTGCGACCTCCTTATGGCGCGGCTTCACAACCGGATCACAACATCACGTCGCCCCCGTTGGGCCCGAGCGTCTGCCCGACGTAGTACGTAGAGTCGTCCGAGGCGAGGAAGACGGCGGTCGGGGCGACCTCGGCGACCGTTCCAAGGCGGCCGATCGGCAGCGAATCGGCGAAGCGCGCCTCTGCCTCCGGGTCGGGTGGACCGGTGCGCGGTACGATCTCGGTCGCGATCGGTCCGGGGGCGATGCAGTTCGCGTAGACCCCGTGGCGGCTCACCTCGAGCGCGAGGACTCTGGTGAAGGCGATGATGCCCGCCTTGGCGGCGCAGTAATGGGCGAGTCCCGCCCGCCCTTTGTAGGCGAGCTGGGACGCGATGTTGACGATCTTGCCCCTCCGCCGCTCCAGCATCTGCGGCAAGACGAGTTGCGTCGTCAGGAAGGTGCCGCGCAGGTGGGCGGCGAGCATCTCGTCCCACGTCGCTAGCGGCATCTCCGCAATTGGAGCGACGTTGAGAAACCCGGCGTTGTTGACGAGGATCTCGATCCGGCCGAACGCCGCCATCGCCTCGCGCACCATCCGTTCGATGTCTTCCGTTTTCCCCACGTCCCCCTGGATAGCCACCGCTCGGCGTCCCATCGCCGTGACCGCGTCGACCAGGGACGCGGCCGCATCCGGACGCGTGTTGTAGTTGGCCGCCACGTCCGCGCCCTCCCGAGCAAACGCCAGCGCGATCTCGCGCCCGATCCCGCGACTCGCGCCGGTGACGAGCGCGACCTTTCCGTCGAGTTTGCCCACGTCGCCTCCCCAAGAAGCCGCCGACGGCCACTCCCCACCACGCCACCGGCCGGTGACAGGAGAGACCGGGTTCATCATCTAATCGGACGCGCGTGTCGGAGAAGGCTCCCCGCGACGAGCGACTGCCGACTAACGTGTCCGCAAGCGGGGATCGATCGCATCGCGCAGTCCCTCCCCGAGAAGGTTGACCGAAATGACCGTCAGCATGATCGCGAGACCGGGAAACGTGCTCATCCACCAGGCCTCGCGCAGATAGTCTCGGCTCGTCGCCAGGTCGAGCCCCCACTCTGGATTCGGCAACTGGGCTCCGAGTCCCAGGAAGCTCAACGACGCCCCGATCAGGATCGCCCACGCCATGCCGACAGTGGACAGGACCATGATCGGCGCCAGGACATTCGGCAGGATGTGCCGCAGGACGATTCGTCCGTCCCCCGCTCCCAGCACACGTGCGGCGTCGACGTACGAATTCTCTCGTGCCGAGAGAACAGAGCCACGTACCGTACGGGCGTACGACGGCACCAGGGAGATGCCGACGGCGATCATGGCGTTGCGCAGCCCAGGCCCGAGCACCGACACGATCGCCAGCGCGAAGAGGATGCCCGGAAACGCGAGTTGCATATCGATCAACCGCTGGATACTCAGGTCGATCCACCCGCCGTAATACCCGGTAACCAGCCCCAGCACCGTCCCAACTGACGCCGCAATCGCGATCGCGAGCACGGCGACCTGCAGCGATTGCCGGGACCCGATGATCACCCGGCTGAGGATGTCGCGGCCGAACTGGTCCGTCCCCAACGGCGTCGCCCAACTGGGGGAGCGGAGGACCCGACTGTACTGCTGCTTCAGCGGGTCCTCCGGTGCCAGCGCCGGAGCAAAGATCGCGACCAGCACGATCGTCACCAGAATCACCGCCCCCGCCAACGCTCCTTTGTTCCTCGCCAACCGGCGCGCGGCTTTCGCGAGCTCGCCCCGCTGCTCCGCGACCCGCAATCTTGCGGGATGCCCGACCAGTTGTTGCGTCTGCTCCGCCATGACGGGGTCGGCTCCTTGGGTCGTTCGGGCGGGGTACGGCTAGCTATAGTGAATCCGCGGGTCGAGGATCGAGTAGCTCAGGTCGACCAGCAGGTTAATCGCGACGTAGGCGACCGCCGCGACAAGCACGATCCCTTGAACGAGCGGGAAGTCCTTCGACAGGATCGCGGTGATGGCGAGCCGGCCGATCCCTTGCCGCGCAAAGACCGTCTCCACGACTACCGCGCCGCTGAGCAAGAAGCCAAACTGGAGCCCGATGATGGTGACGACGGCGATCATCGCATTGCGCAGCGCATGGCGGGTCACGACGGCTCGCTCTCGCAATCCCTTCGCGCGGGCCGTCAAGATGTAGTCCTGACGGAGCACCTCGAGCAGGCTGGCCCGAACGAGGCGGGCGGTGATCGCCGAGAAGTCCAAACCCAGCGTGACGGCCGGCAGCACCAATCGCTGCCACCCTCCCTCCCCGGTGATCGGGAACCAGCCGAGACGAAGGGAGAAGATGTAGATCAAGAGCAGCCCCAACCAGAAGTTAGGCATCGACACGCCGAAGAGCGCCACCACCATGCTGACGGTGTCGACCCAGCTGTTCTGGCGGAGCGCGGAGATCGTCCCGAGCACGACGCCGATCGTCACCGCCAGCAGCATCGCCGCGAGCGCCAGTTGGATCGTCGACCAGGCTTGCTCGCCGATCATCTCGAGGACCGGCCGGTGGCTGTGGACCGACTCGCCGAAGTCGCCCTGCATCACCCGGCCGATGTACTTCAGATACTGCACCGGCAAGGGGGCGTCGAGCCCCAGTTGGTGACGGACGCGGTCGATGTCCGCCGGCGTCACCGTCGGCTGCCCACGCAGCATCGCAAGCGCCGGATCGCCGGGGATCAGGTGCATCATCAAGAAGACGGCGATGGAAACGCCGAGGACCACCGGCCCAGCGAGCGCGAGACGCCGGACGAGGTACTCGGTCATACGCGTTGCTCCGTGTCAGGCGGAGGGCGGCGGGAAGGCGTTGGAGAGGGTCGATCCGGGGGACACCTGGTGTCAAGCGCCTGTCACGTCCCCCGTCGTCATTCCTTCCGCCTCCCGCCTCCGTCCTATTGGCCGAGCGTCGTGTTGTAGTGAAGCGGATAGACGCGCGGGCTCCAATTGATGCCGGTGATCGACTTCTTCCCGGCCAGCAAGACCCGTTTGCCCCAGACCGGGATCAGCGGCGCGTCCTCCATGATCAGGATTTGGGCCTGCTTGTAGAGGTTCATCCGCTTCGCGTTGTCACTCTCGAGATAGCCCTGCTCCAGCAGCTTGTCGACGTCGGGGTTGGTGTAGTGGGCCCAGTTGAACCCCTTTTCGATCTGGCTGGAGTGGTAGAGCGAGTAGAGCGACTCTGGATCGGCGCCCCACCAGAAGATGTTGGCCAGGTTCTGGTCGCCACGGTTGTAGGTGTTGAAGACCGTCGGCTCCGCTTCAGTCGTGAGTTGGAGATTGATGCCGACGTCCTTGAACTGCGACTGGATGATCTGAGCCGGCTCGTCGAAATTGTCCTTGGCGATCACGATGAAGAGGGCCTTCAGCTCCTGGCCGTTCTTCTTCCGGTAGTCGCCGTCCATCTTCCAGCCGGCGGCATCCAGGATCTGCTTCGCCTTGTTCGGGTCGAACGGGTAGTACTTTTCGACCTCGGGGTTGTACCCCGGGGTGAGCTTCTCGAGCGGACCGTAGGCTGGCTCGACCGTCTTCTTGAAGATGACGTCGGTGATGACTCGTTTGTCGACCGCGTAGTTCATTGCCTGGCGGACCGCCTTGTCATCGGTCGGCGTCTTGGTGCAGTTGAGGTGGACGGTGCGCGGGCAGCCAATCGTGTCCTGAAGAATGACCTGCAGCTTGGCGTTGGCCTTGAAACTCTCGTATTGCGCCGGGACGATCTCCTCGATCAGTTGCGTCTCGCCGCTCTCGAGCGTCGAGGCACGCGTGCCCGGCTCTTCGATAATCCGCCAGTCGATCTTGTCGAGGAGCGCGGGACCCTGACGACCGAAGAAGGACGGCGCCCAGTTGTAACCCGGATTTCGCTCAAGGGTGGCCTGGCTACCATGTTGGTAGGCCTTGATGATGAACGGCCCCGTCCCCGGCGGCGTCAGTCCCATGCCTGTGACGTTGCTCTTTGCGTACTGGGGCGGCAACGTGGTCCACGAGTTGGCCGCCAGCAATTGGAGGAAGGGGGCGTAGGGGCTCTTGAAGACGATCTTGACCGTAGCATCATCGACCACTTCGGCGTGGTCGAATCCGCGGGGGAGGGTCTCGAGACGTCGTGTTGGCCGGATCGGCCTCGCGGTCGAAGGTCGCTTTGACGGCGGCGGCGTTGAAGGCCTCGCCATTGTGGAATTTGACGTCGGTGCGGAGATGGAAGGTGTAGTGCAGCGCGTCGGGCGTAATGTCCCATGACTGGGCGAGACCCGGATAGAATTTCTCATCACCCGGGAAGCGCCAGACGAGGGGATCGAAGACGTTGGCCAGGATGCGCCCCGTGGCCGCTAGACCGGTCTTCTGCGGGTCCATCGTGTCGGGCGTCTGCCAGGCACCGAAGACGAGCGTGCCACCCGGCTGCGCTTGCCGCCGCGGCGCCGTGCTGCGCGTGCTGCCGGCCGGCGCCGCCATCGCCGGACTGGCCATCACGATCGAGGTGATGACCGGACCGGAGATGCCGAGCGCAATCGCCCGGCGCACGAAGTCCCGCCGGCTGATCCGTCCCGTCTTGAAGTCGTCGACGAGTTCGACCTGTCGCCTCATCGGGGTCTCCCTTGCTGATGCCGATGCCGTCGGTCGGCTCGGCTCCGGCGAATCGAATGCCGCCTTGGTCGACCTGGCTTCCGCGTGTCGCGGAACGCAGCCTCCTTTCCGTTCAGAGCGTCACTCGAAGGTGCTCCCGCGCACGCTCGATGTGCTCAACCATCGCGCGATAGGCCGCGTCGGGGTCGTTCTGCGCGATCGCCGCGACGATGCGGTCGTGCGAGGTGTAGTCCGACGACAAGATGCCGTAGCGGGCCATATGGACATGCCAGAGCCAAGCGTTCAGCGTCAGAATCCGGTCCGCGGACTCGGCCAGAAAGGTATTGCGGGCGATCCGCGCAACTCCCCGGTGGAACCGCTGATCGGCTTCCAGGAATGAGGCAAACGATTGGTCGTTCTCGGCCGCGTGTACGATCTCGTTCACCTGCGCGAGCATCGACTTGTCGTCACCACTCGCACGCGCGGCCGCGCGCCGAGCGGTTTCGCCCTCGACGGCCAACCGCGCCTCGAACAACTGCTGCACCTCCGACAAGCCGAGGTGGGCGACGAGGAGACCGCGCCGCGGAAAGATCACCACCAGCCGCTCGTCCGCTAGCCGCCGCAATGCCTCGCGCACGGGCGTCCGCCCAATGCCGAGCCGTGCAACCAGCGCCGGTTCGCTGAGCGGTGTACCTGGCGGAATCTCGGCGGCGACGATCATCCGCTTCAGCCGCTCGTAGGCGGCTTCACTGGCAGAACCGTCCGCCATCCCTGCCCCGAAGGCCCGACTGTCGCGGCCGTCATGCGCTTCACCTCGCCTGCGGCTGATATTTCACTCGTGTTTCAATCGTATACGTTCCGAGCGAAGACGTCAACGCGCAGGTTGCCCAACCCAGGGCCATGTCATCACCTCGTTGCTTGGTACGCGGCCGGGCGTAGCACCGCCGTGCGGCCCGACCGAGCCCGCCACCATTGGCTCCGCCGTCTCGTCGTGGGCCAGGTTTSGGCGGAYGTGCCGCCCAGCACCCCCRTCCTGGCCGCTCGCACTCGCGGTGTGGGCGCCCGGCCCAGGGGTGATGAAATGGCCCTGGTCACCACCACCGGCCCCTTGTCACCGGGGTGATCGTCGTTGTCGGTACGTACGGGCGGTCTGCCCCCGATTCTAGGAAGGCAGTGCCCCGCTGTCAATGGAAAGTCCGTTCGGATCTCGGTTCCCCTGGTGCTGCACGCGTGCTCACACCTATCATGAATGGCGGCAGCGCTTCCAGCGACGCGGCAGGGGGGATCGGCGCCACCCCGGCAACGTGGTACCCCGCCAGGAGCGTGATGATTGTTGCGATGACGATCATCACGGCCGATATCGAGACAGGGACAGGTCTGTGATCGACCGCATCCTCGCCGCGCTCGACGCCGTGCCGGAGCTGTTCGCGCGCATGGGCCAGGAGATTACGGTCGAGCGAGCCTATCGCTATCTGGCGGCACTCGAGGCGGTGCCCGGCCCATCGCAGACCGTTCGCTGGACCCGCGCGCCGGTCGTGGAGCAACTGCTGGCTGAGGCCGACCTGCTCAACGCGCCCCATGTCAGGTGGGCACGGGACTTCCAGCGCAGCGGCAATGCCGTGCTCCTCCTGGGCGAGCAGCGGCGGACCAAGCGGGTCTGGTGGTTGGCCCACCTCGACCAGATCTCCTACCTGCTTGACCCAGGCACCGAGACGACCTATCCGCTGCTCCCGCTCTGCTTTCACATGCAGCAGCAAGGCCGCCGGCCAGGGGTTGCGCTGGCGTACAACCTGGCCACCGCCGCTCTCGAAGTCCGGGCGCGGGGCGAGATCGTGGTCGAGGACACGGCCGTCACCTTTCGGGTGCGCGAAGGCGGGCCGCTCGGTCCGGGCCTCCGGGTCGTCTACGACTCGCGGCTCGAGTGGGACGCCGGGAGCGGCACCCTGACCGGCTATTTGGATGACAGCGTGGCCTGCACGGCGATGCTGCTTGCCGCGGGCGTGCTCCGTCATTACCCGGTTGAGGTGCTGATCGGACTCACCGATGAGGAAGAAGGCGCCCCTGGGGACGCGAACCAGTCGTTCTGCCGGGGTGGACGGCGGCTGGTGCGCTTCTTCGACACCCCTGAGCTGGCCATCGTGTCGGACGTCCACGAGTCCGAGGCGATGATCCGTGGTCCCGGCCCGCGGGCGTTACACCCCGGCACCGGCGCGGTGTTCGTCGAGCGCTCGAGTAGCGGTCGGGGGACCGTGACGCCGCCCCACCTCTATGCCTTCCAGCAACAGATGGCGGCGGCGCTCGCCCAGCGGGACATTCTGCTCCATGAGAATTGGGGTGGCTACGTCTCGCGGAGCGAGGACATCAACGCCACGATCGTGACGCCGAACATCGCGCTGCTCGGCTTCCTCTGCAGCGATCGCCATTACGCAGCCGGACGGCCCCAGGCCAACCTCAACGACCTGCTGCATTTGGCCCGCGTCTTCGTCTGCTACACCGTGCTGGCCCACAGCGAACTCTGGCGGGAGACGATGGAGACCGGCCGCTAGTCGCCATCAGCGCTCGCCGCCGCCGGAGGACTGTTCCCGCCCGTGCCAATGCCCACGCGAGGTCGCGACGCCGTCGTCCGCGCCGCGCTGCCGCCCATTCCCTGTTGCCATCCGTGCATAACCTGGTATGATCAGACATGACAGGAGAGCGGCAAGACAGGCGAGTCAGCTTGACCGGGAGTCGATCCGTGGAGCTCAACCGGCACGGATCCACCCCGCTCTACGTCCAGTTGAAGGACCTCATCGCGGCGGAGATCAAACATGGAACCCTCCGACCCGGCGACCGCATCCGCTCCGAAGCCGAGCTGGAACGAGAACACGGGATCAGTCGCATCACGGTGCGCCAGGCGATCAGCACGCTTGTCCATGAGGGCGAGCTCTATCGGGTGCCCGGCAAGGGAACCTACGTCGCCTCGCCCAAGGTGGAGCCCCTGTCGGCGTTCACCAGCTTCGCGGAAAATATGGCCGCCCAGGGCCTGAAGGCATCCTATCGGCCGCTGGTCACTGAGTGGATGGAACCACCGGCACGGGTCCGCGACGACCTGCACCTCGCCCCTGGCGAGCGGGCGTTCTACCTGGAGCGTCTGCTGCTGGCCAACGACACGCCAATGTGCATCCAACGCGGCTACTACGCCGAGCGGTTTCTCGGGCCTGCCGCGGGCCTGCTGACCCGGGAAGCGCTGGCGTCGACGTCGCTCTACTGGCTGCTCGAACAGCGCGCCGGTCTGAAGCTCTGGAAAGCGGAGGAGACCGTGGAGCCGTCGGTCGTCAACAGGGAGGAGGTGAGGTTGCTCGGTGTTCCGCGGAACACCCCGGTCCTGGTCATTACGCGGCTCTCGTACCTGGTTACCGGGGAGCCCATCGAGACGGTGAAGCTGGTGTTTCGGGGCGACAAGTACCGGTATCGCGTGAACCTGTTTCGCCGTCCCACGTAGGATCATGCCTCCAGCGTGACGCGCTGGAGCGAATGAGCATGGTCGGCATCGCCGACAAGCCGACGTCAGAACGGAGGAGAGCCCAGATGAAGGACGATCGCAGGGACTGGCAGCTCGACGCGCTGATCAACGATTTCCTCAAGGGCAACAAGACCCGGCGTCAACTCGTCGCCGGCGCGACCAAGCTCGGTGGCCTGGGGCTGGTGGCCGCTCTGCTCACCCCGCGCCAGGCGGCCGTCGCCGTCGGGCGCAACAGCGGATCCGGCGTCGTCGCGCGCGGCGCCGAAGACAAGAAATTCCCGATCTCCAACATGACGGCGACCGAGCTCCTGGCCTTCTACGACAAGGTGCTTCCGTTCCGCGACATCCTGCCCCTGGACAAGGGCGAGATCGGCGGCAAGCCAATCAAGATCGGCTTCTCGCAGACCGGTTTCAACCACCCGTGGCGGATCGAGATGATCCGGGCGGCCCAGGCCGAGGTGGCGCGCCACCCCAACGTCTCGATCGTCGTCACCGACGGCAACGTCGACATCCAGAAGCAGAACAACGACGTCGACGACCTGCTGGCCCAGGACGTGGACGCCATCGTCATGAGCCCGGTCGAATCGGCCGGGCTGGCCCCCGCCGCCGCCAAGGTGATGGCCGCCAAGAAGCCGCTGGTGCTGCTGGATCGGGACGTGCCCAACGAGAAGACGCTGTTCGTCGGCCAGAGCAACGTCACCATGGCCAAGGGCGTCGCCGACGTCATGCTCAAGAAGCTGAACGGCAAGGGCAACATCGTCGAGCTGACCGGGCTGATCGGTTCCTCGCCGGCGATCGACCGCCAAAAAGGCATGAAGGAAGCGCTGGCCACCGCCCCCGCCATCAAGATCCTCGCCACCGGCGACGCTCAGTGGATCCGCGATCCCGCCGTCAAGCTCATGGACGACTACCTCGTGGCCTATCCCAAGATCGACGCCGTCTTCAGCCACGCCGAGGAGTCCTCGTGGGGCGCCCAGTTCTCGATCGCCCGGGCCAACCGGTGCGGGGACCACATCATGCACTTTACCCACGACGCGTCCAATGCCGGCTTCCAGTCGGTCAAGGACGGCCTCTTCATGGCCGACGGCAACTACAGCCCGTTCATCGGCGACATCGGCGTCCGGGCGGCCCTCATGTCGCTGATGGGCAAGGACATCCCGAACAAGCAACCGTATGAGTTCAAGGGCTGGCTGTACCGGTTGCCCGATCTGCCGGTGGTCACCGCCGAAAACGCCGACCAATGGCTGGGCAAGGGGTGGGGCACGTTCGCTCCTCCGGCGAACCCCTGTAAGTAATTCCGAGCCACTCGG
>JRHI01002349.1_pt1 | contig 13153 bp, 10 predicted proteins | sample 215371 | NCBI WGS metagenome assembly JRHI01 (sample SAMN02929681, study PRJNA255918) | sediment metagenome | biome: cave system; feature: Ice Cave; material: Sediment; isolation source: sediment from deep within a dark volcanic ice cave with no known source of... ...
GTACCCCGCACTGCTCTCTCTCGCGGTTCACGAGTTTCGCACACCCGCCAGCGTCGTCGGCGGGTATTTGCGGATGCTCCAGAAGGACCACGAGCCCGAGATGAGCGAGCGGCAACGCCGCATGATCGGCGAGGCGGAGAAGTCGTGCGCGCGGCTGGTGGCGATCGTGGCCGAGCTCAGCGACATCGGCAAGCTCGACAGCGGCGGGATCAGGCTGGCGCAACAGCCGCTCGATCTCTTTGTCCTGATCGAAGAAGTGGCCGACCTCGTGCATGAGGCTAAGGATCGCGACGTGTCTCTCAAACTCAGCGGACCTTCGAACGGCGCGCCAGTCACGGGAGACGCTCCGCGTCTTCGTACCGCGTTTGACGCCATTTTCCGGGCAATTCTGCGCGAAAAGCCCGGGCCCAGCGTCGTGATCGCGGAGCGCCGGACCGAAAATCGGGGCGGCCGGATGTCGGCCCTTCTCGTCGTCGCCGATGAAGGGCGCGTACAGGAGGCATACGGCCGCGAGCCGGGCCCTTTCGACGACAAACGTGGAGGCATCGGCTTGGCGCTGCCGCTCGCGCGGCGTGTCATCGAAGGTCTCGGCGGCCGCATCTGGTCGCCGGCCGCGATTGGCGACGCCGACCTCACCGATCCGCTCGCCCGCGGCGCGGCCATCATCTCGTTCCCCATACGGAGTTGAATCGTTGAAGAAACCCTACGTCGCCATCGTGGATGACGATTCCGCGTTCGCGAACTACCTGCGCACGTTCCTCTCGCTTCGCGGGTACGAGACGCGGTCTTATTCACGCGGCGACGAACTGCTGGCCTCGGTCAAGCAGGGCGATCCGCCCGACATCGTGCTGCTCGACGTGATGATGCCGGGGATGAACGGCCTCGAGACGCTGCGCGCCCTGAAGGCGGCCAAGCCGGAGATGCAGGCCATCATGCTCTCGGGGCGCGAGCAGGCGGCGACGATCGTCGAAGCCGTGCGCCTCGGCGCCGCCGACTACGTCGTCAAGCCGGACGATCCCGAAGGGCTCGGCGAGATCGCGCTCGACGCCGCGATCAAGAACGCGATCGAGAAGACGCGGCTGGTCTCCGAGATCACCGAGCTGCGCCGTCAGCTGACCGACGACCAGGACCGCGCCTTTTTGTTCTGGGGCGACAGTCCCGAGATGGAGACCATCGCCTCCGTGATCGAGCAGGTCTCGGACAGCGACGTGACCGTGCTGATCCGCGGCGAGAGCGGCGTCGGCAAGGAGCTCGTCGCCCGCGCGATCCATCAGCGCTCGTCGCGCAAGGATCGGCCGTTCGTGAAAGTGAACTGCGCGGCGCTGCCTRCCGAGCTGCTCGAGAGCGAGCTGTTCGGGCACGAGAAAGGCGCATTCACCGGCGCCGCGACGACGCGCATCGGCAAGTTCGAGCAGGCCGACACCGGCACGATCTTCCTGGACGAGATCGGCGAGATGAAGGCGGCGCTGCAGGCCAAGCTGCTGCACGTGCTGCAGGACGCGCAGTTCACGAAGCTCGGCAGCAACAAATCGATCGACGTCGACGTGCGGGTCGTGGCGGCCACCAACCGCGACCTCGAAGCGATGATGATCAACGGCGAGTTCCGCGAAGACCTCTACTACCGTCTCAAGGTCATCGAGGTGACCGTGCCGCCGCTGCGGGAGCGGCGCCGCGAGATCTCGCACCTGACCGGCTTCTTCATCGACCGCTACGCGCGGCGCTACAACCGCCCCGTGCGGCAGCTCTCGGACACGCTGGCGCAGCTCTTCCAGACCTACGAGTGGCCAGGCAACATCCGCGAGCTCGAGAACATGATCAAGCGCATCGTCATTCTCCAGGACGAGCAGCTGGTGGTTCGCGAGATGTCGCGCGTCGGCCGCCCGCACGCCGCGCTGGCCCTCGCCGGCGTCGGCGCGGGCGCTGGCACGCGCGGCGCCGCGCGCGGTCCCCTCGAAACGCAGGAGGCGGAGATCGACGACGAGGCGGTGCCGACGGGCGAGGCCGGCGCCGCGCCGGGGGTCGGATCCAAGCTCGCCGACGTCGCCAAATTCGCATCGCTCAAGGCTGAGCGCGCGCTCATCGAGGAGACGCTCAACAGCGTCCACTGGAATCGCCGGCGCGCGGCTGAGCAGCTCGGCGTCAGCTACAAAACCCTGCTCAACAAAATAAAAGAGTGTGGCATTTCACGGAAGTAGTTAGGCACTTTACTTCCGCGCGTCTTCGGTCTTCCCTTTTTCACTGAAGACGCGTATCCCCCAAAAAACCCGTTTTCCCTAATCAGACGACACTTTTTCCGCGCTGGCATTTGCATTGCTCAACAGCACTGCGTGTCGAGCTCGCATCTCAACGGTAAACCGCACGTCATGATCGTCGACGACGACGAATCGATGTGCACGCTTCTCGAATTGTTTCTCACCGAGCGCGGCTATCACGCGATCGCGATGCGCAACGCCGACGACGCCGTCAAGCGCTACCAGAGCGATCGCCCGGCCGCGGTCATCCTCGACCTCGTGATGCCGGGAGACATGGACGGGTTGGGCGCCCTTGCCGCGTTCAAGAAGATCGACCGCGAAGTGCCCATCATCGTCCTCTCCGGCCAGGGACGGACCAACACGATCGTCCAGGCAATGAAGCTCGGCGCGTCGGATTTCGTCAGCAAGCCGTTCGAAGAGACCGACCTCGCCGTCCCGCTCACCAACGCGCTCCGGCAGCATCAGCTGAACCGCGAGGTCGCCACGCTCCGCGACCAGCTCCAGTCGCAGTCGAAGCACACCATGCTCTTCGGCCACAGCGAGCGCATGGCGGAGGTGCAGGATCTCATCGAGCGCGTGGCCGACACCGACGTCACGGTGCTGATCCGCGGCGAGAGCGGCACCGGCAAAGAGCTCGTGGCGCGCGCGCTCTGCGCCTCCTCGCTGCGCCGCGACAAGCCGTTCGTCAAGGTCAACTGCGCGGCGCTGCCCACCGAGCTGCTCGAGTCGGAGCTCTTCGGCTTCGAACGCGGCGCCTTCACGGGCGCCATCCAGCACAAGCCGGGCAAGTTCGAGTTCGCCAACCACGGCACGATGTTCCTCGATGAAATCGGCGACATGAGCTTCCCGCTGCAGGCCAAGCTGCTGCAGGTGCTGCAGGACGGCGAGTTCTCACGGCTCGGCGGCAAGCATGACGTGCACGTGGACGTCCGGGTCGTCGCCGCCACCAACAAGGATCTCGAGCAGGCGGTCGCCAGCGGCCAGTTCCGCGAGGATCTTTTCTTCCGCCTCAACGTCGTCTGCATCAACATGCCGCCGCTGCGCGACCGGCGCGAGGAAGTGCCCATCCTCGCAGACTACTTCCTGAAGAAGTACTCCGTGCAATACAACAAGCCGCTCATCGAGATCTCGCCCGAGACGATGCGCCTGCTGGTGGACTACGACTGGCCGGGTAACATCCGCGAGCTCGAGAACCTGATCAAGCGCACGGTAGTGCTCTGCAGCGAGGAGCCCATCAGGAAAGAGATCGCACATGGCATTTCGATGGCGGCCCACCGGTCATCCGTCGCCAGTCAGCAGTCGTCAGCCGTCGGTCATCAGCCGGGAGCCGGGAGCCGGGCGTCGGCGGCCGGCGCTGCCACATCAGCCGTGCGCCATCCGCAGCTGTTGACGCCTACCGAGATCGCCTGCGCCGCCGCCGAGGCGGGCAACTACTCGCTGAAGGACATCTCGCGCACGGCCGCGCGACAAGCCGAGCGCGAGCTCATCTTCAAGATGCTTCAGCAGACGCGTTGGAACCGCAAAGAAACCGCCGAGATCCTGGGCATCAGCTACAAGGCCCTCCTCTACAAAATCAAAGAAAACGGTCTCGACAAGGCCTCCTAGATGACGACGTTTTACGAAGAGAACTCCAAGCTGCTCACCCCCGGCGCATTCGAGTTCGTCCTGGACTCGGAGCTCAAACGGGCGGTCCGGTCGCAGAACTACCTCACGCTCGTCACCGTCGAGGCCAGCCGCGAATGGGAGGGCATGACGGTGACCGCCGACGACGGCACGCTGCAGGAAGTCGCGCAGCTCATCGGGCGCGAGGTGCGCGACACCGACCTGATCGGGCACACCGATCGCGGCACCCTGGCCCTGGTCCTGCTCGACTCCGATTTCGAGCACTCCGAGCGCGTCATCAACCGCCTGGTCTCCCGCATCGAGAACTACGAATTCCAGACCGCGCTGCGGATTGCGGTCGGCGCCGCCTGCTATCCGACCCACGCCGTCGACGCCGATTCGCTCAAACGGCAGGCCCTGTCGCACCCCATCGTGAACTGGCGGGGCGGCCTTCACTCGTCCGCCGATCAGAACTGAGGTTGCTCGTATGAAGAACAGATCCCTCGTCTCCACACTTGCGGCGGCCGTTGCGCTCGCCGTCTGCTCGCTCACTCCGCTCGCGGCCAGAGACAAGGACGCCGACAAGAAGCAGGCGCCTGCGGCCCCGACGATCGCCGACGAGTACCGCATGGGTGCCGGCGACAAGCTCCGGATCGAAGTGTACAAGGATCCGCAGCTCTCGCAGTCGGCGCAGGTCCGGCCGGACGGCAAGGTCACGCTGCCGCTGGTCGGCGACCTCATGGCGAGCGGCYTCACGCCGATCGAGCTGCGCGACGCGATCGCCGCGAAGCTCAAGGAGTACGTCACGAACCCGACCGTCACGGTCATCGTCGTCGAGGCGACTGCCGCCATGGCATACGTGATGGGCGAGGTGAACCACCCGGGCGCGGTCAACCTGCAGGCGCCGCTCACCATCATGCAGGCGCTCGCGCTGGCAGGCGGACTGAAGGACTTCGCCGACGCGAAGAACATCCGCGTGCTCCGCAAGGGACCCTCGGGCGTTCAGACCATCACCTTCAATTACAAAGAGGCGATGAAGTCTGCCGGCGCGCCCGTTTACCTGCGGCCCGGCGACACCGTCGTCGTGCCCGACTAGTCGAGGACGTCATGTATCGCGCCTTCGCACTCGTCCTCGCGTTGCTGGCGGCCACGCTCTGGCCCGCCGCGGCGGCCGCGCAGGAGTCGAACTTCGTGCCCGTGGCCTCTGCCAACATGCAGGCGCCCGCCGGCTGGAGCCTGACGCCGTCGATGACGTACGGCGTCAACAGGGACGACAACGTCCTGATCCGCGGCAAGGGCGACGCCACCACCGCCGACGTGTTGAACGTGATCAACCCGCGCGGCTCGCTCGATTTGAACGGCCGCCGCGGGCAGCTGTCGGTCACCTACGACGGGGCCTTCGTGCTGTATCGCGATCTCAATGCGCTGAACAGCTACGACCAGCACGCGTCGTTCTTCGGGCGCCGTCTGCTCTCACCGCACGTCGCGGTGTTCGTGCGCAATACCGCGGCGTCGGTGCCGACGACGGAGCTGTCGCAGTTCATCGCGGTCCCCTTCGTCCGCACCGGCTCGCGTCTCGACGACCTGCGCACCGGCGTCGAGGCGGCGTTCACCAAGCGCACGTCGATGGTTGTCAGTTACGACTTCCAGTGGGTGCAGTTCGATCACCGTCAGCCGGGGTCCGAGGCGCTGCGCGGCGGTCACAGCCACGGCGCAACCCTGACGCTGAAACACCACCTGAGCGAGCGGTTCGCGCTGACGAGCGATTACGACATTCAGCACGCCACCATCGGCGGCGGTGAGCAGGCCTTCGACGTACAGAACGCCTGGGCCGGGGGCGACTACAAGCTGTCCGACCTCGCGCACGTCTTCGCCGAAGGCGGCGTCTCGCGGCTCGGCGTCACGCAGTTGTCCGGCGTGCGCACGGGACCGGCGTGGCGGGTCGGCCTGGCGCGGCAGTTCCGCGCGGCGGGCATCGACCTCCTCTACAGCCGCTCGTTCGTGCCGTCCTACGGCTTCGGCGGCACGATGCAGAACGAAGAGGCCACCGCGCGGTTCCGCGTCCCGGTCAGCCGCCGCGTCTACTCGACGTCGGCGCTCTCGTGGCGGCGCAACGATCCGCTCACGCCGGGTGAGGTGCCGCTCCGCTCCTACTGGGTGGAAGGCACCCTCGGCTACGCGGCCACTCCGTGGGTGCGCCTCGAGATGTTCTACGCAGGCACACGCCAGACAATCGACCGTCCGGGCGGCACGCTGGACCGCAACCGGATCGGATTCCAGGTCACGACAGCCAAACCGGTGAGGGTTCAGTAATGGAAGACACACACGTTCACGCACTCGACTATCTGTCCGTCATCCGCCGCCGCAAGTGGTGGCTGATCGTGCCCATCGTCGCCTCGATCGCCGTCGGCGCGCTGCTCGTCCGTTACCTGCCGAAGCAGTTCCGCTCGAGCGCGACGGTCGCCGTCGCGGCATCCGGCGTCTCGACGACCCTGGTCGGACAGTCGGCGCCGCTCGACAACGAAGAACGTCTGCGCGCCGTGTCGCAGCAGCTGATGAGCGCCTCCACGCTGTCGCGCGTCGTGCGGGAGGAGAAGCTCAGCACCGAAGGCTCCGAGGACGGCCTCGTCGGACGGCTGCGCTCGGCGGTGACCATCACGGTCCCCGAACCGGTCGCGACGACCAACGAGCCGCGCCACCTCGATACGTTCATCGTGTCCTACTCGGACGCGGATCCGGGGCTGGCGCAGCGCGTCACCAACCGCCTGGCCAACGTCTTCGTGGACGAGAGCTCCAAGACGCGCGAACAGCGCGCCGAGCACACGTCGGCCTTCATCGCCAGCCAGCTCGCGGCCAGCCAGGCGCGCCTGGCCGAGATCGAAGGACGGCTGCGACGCGCGAAGGAATCGCACGTCGGCCGGCTGCCCGAGCAGACGCAGGCCAACCTGCAGACGCTCTCGGGGCTGCGGACGCAGATGGACGCCAACTCGACGTCGCTGCGCGGCGAACAGGATCGCCTGTCGATGATCGAGCGCCAGCTCGAAGGACTCAAGCAGGGCGGCGCCGACGTCGTCCTTGCGCCCCGCGTGGGCGGATCCGTCACCGACCCGGCCACGGCGCCGGAAGCGCGGGTCGCCTCGCTGCAGCGCGAGCTCGCGGCGGCGCGCCTCACCTACACCGACAAGCACCCCGAAGTGATGCGACTGCAGGACGAGCTGGCCACCGCGCGCAAAGACGCCGCCGCCGAGCACCAGCGGCCGGTGGCGGATCGTGTCGCCCAGCTCCAGGTGGATCCGGCCTATCGCCAGCTCACCGCGGACCGGGAAATGTCGCGCATCCGCATCCGGGAGCTCACCCGCGCCGACGAGGACATCCGGCGCCAGATTGGCGTGTATCAGGCGCGGGTCGAATCGACGCCGATGGTCGAACAGCAGCTCTCGTCGCTGCAGCGCGACTACGACCTCGAAAAACAGCAGTACGCCGAACTGTCGTCCAAGCTGCACGCCGCCAGCATGGCGGAGAGCGTCGAGCGGAACCGCCGCGGCGAGCAGTTCACCGTCCTCTATCCCGCGTCGTATCCGGCCGATCCGGTGAAGCCCGTGCCGCTGCGCGTGATGCTGTTCTCCATCGTCGCCGGTATCTGCCTGGGCGCCGCGCTGACGCTTGGCCGTGAGTATTTCGATCGGTCGGTCCACAACGTGCGCGAGCTGCGCGAGGAGCTCGACCTGCCCGTGCTCGGCGAAGTGGCGCGCATTCAACCGGTTTAGTGGAGACAACGAACATGAGCCGCATCCAGAACATCCTCGAGAAAGCCGAGCGCGAGGGCGCCGTCCGCCGCGTGCGCACGATGCCCGAGCCGGCCGGCAGCCCGGCGCTCGCCTTCGAAACCCCGGGCACCCTGCCTCCACCCGACGTGATGGAGGAGGTCGTGGCGCGAAGCGCCGCGGCCCCGACGAGCCAGCCCGCGCGGACGCAACGCGCGGCGCATCTCGATCCCAATCTGGTCGCCGTGCTCGCCCCGGGCGCGCCGGCGGCCGAACAGTACCGCGCCCTCCGGACGCGGGTCGCCCACGCCGATCACGGCGCCGCGGTCGACGTGATTCTCGTGACCAGCCCAGGGCGCGGTGAAGGCAAGAGCCTCACCGCCGCCAACCTGGCGCTGACCATGGCGCAGGACTTCCAGGCGCGCATCTGCGTCGTGGACGCCGACCTCCGCCACTCGCGAATCCACTCGCTGTTCGGTGTGACGGAGACGCCGGGCCTCGCCGACGTGCTGGCCGGCCGGGCGGCGCTCGCGGACGCGCTCATCGGATTCGAGGATCAGCAGATCACGATGCTGCCAGCCGGCAAGACGCCGACGCATCCGGCGGAGCTGCTGGGCAGCACCGCGATGCGCCGGACCATCGAGACGCTGCGGTCGCAGTTCGATCGCGTGATCATCGACGCGCCGTCGGCCGGGCCGCTGGCCGACGTCGGCATCCTCGCACCGCTGGTCGACGGCGTGCTGCTCGTCGTCCAGGCGGGCGTGACCACCAGGCCGGCGATTCAGGAAGCGGTGGCCACCATCGGCGCCGCCAAGTTCCTGGGCGTCGTGCTCAACGGCGCGGCGGGATAGAGGCGTGGCAGGGATCCGAAGAGGAGTCGCGTCATGAGAGTGTTCAACCGTCACGTGTCCGCGCGGGGCCTGACGGTCTTCGGATTCGAAACGATTCTGATCTCCGGGTCGGTGATTCTCGCGGCACAGCTCCACGGGGCGCTCGATCACGTGATGAGCGGGTTGTGGAAAGTCGTCCTGGTGACGGCGCTCTGCGAGCTGTGCTTCTACTACAACGACCTCTACGACCTTACGCGGGTGCACGCCCGGAGCGAGCTGGTCGTGCACGTCCTCCAGGGGACGGGCGCGGCAGCGATCGCCCTCGCCGCCCTGTCCCTGCTGCTCCCTTCGTTCGTTCCCGCCAGCGGCACCTTCATCACGACGCTCGGGCTGCTGCTGATCGCCGTGCCGATGTGGCGCCTGGCGTTCGTCGGGCTGACCAACGATCCGCATCTGGAGGATCGCATCCTGATTATCGGCACCGGCCCGCTGGCGCAGACCGTCGCGCGCCAGATCCGCACGCAGCACGATTTTCCCTACCGCATCGTCGGCTTCGTCGAGGATCCGGCGGGCGGATCGGGGGGCGCGTCGCCGGTGCTCGGCACCCCGGCCGATCTGCAGCGGCTGATCGACACGCACCGCATCGGCCGGGTCGTCGTCGGGATCTCGGATCGCCGCGGGCACCTGCCGATTCAGGAACTGCTGCGCGCCAAGCTTGCCGGGGTGTGCGTGGAAGACGCCGCCACCACCTACGAGCGGATTGCCGGCAAGATTCTCGTGGACGATCTCAAGCCCAGCTGGCTGGTCTTCTCCGAGGGCTTCCAGGCGTCGCGGGTCACGCGCTTCGGCAAACGGACCTTCGATCTGGTATGCGCGTCGATCGGGTTCGTCCTGGCACTGCCGCTGATGCTGCTGACCGCCGTCGCCATCCGCGTCGAGTCGGCCGGTCCGGTGCTCTACTGCCAGGAGCGCGTCGGCGAGAACGGCCGTCCCTTCACGCTCTGCAAGTTCCGCTCGATGCGGACCGACGCGGAGCAGGGCACGCCCGTCTGGGCGAAGGACAAGGACGATCGGGTCACGCGCGTGGGCCGGTTCATCAGGCTGACGCGGCTCGACGAGCTGCCGCAATTCTTGAACGTGCTGCGCGGCGACATGAGCTTCGTGGGACCGCGCCCGGAGCGCCCATTCTTCGTCCAGCAGCTCGAGCAGGCGATTCCGTTCTACATGGCGCGGCATGCGGTGAAGCCGGGGGTGACCGGCTGGGCGCAGGTCAAGTACCGCTACGGCGCGTCGGTCGCTGACGCGCTCGAGAAACTGCGCTACGACCTGTACTACATCAAGCACCGCTCGCTCGCCTTCGATCTCACGATTCTGATCGACACGGTGAAGGTCATCGTGGCCCGGAAAGGCGCCCAGTGAACACCCCGCCGCCCGTGGCGCCGAGCCTGCACGACAGCGAATGCGAGACGCTGACCGTCGCGCGCAACGTGTCGACGCGCTACCTGGCCATCGGGGTGGAAGCGATCCTCGGCCTGCTCGTCCTGCCCTTCAACGTCGCGCATCTGGGCACGTCGGCCTACGGCTTGTGGATGCTGACGGCCTCGGTGACCGCGTATTTCTCGGTGCTCGACCTCGGGTATGGAGGCGCACTCGTCAAGTTCGTGGCACAGTACCGCGCGCGGCGCGATGCCCGCGCGCTCAACGAAATCCTGAGCACCACGTTCGTCATCTTCGCGATCTTCGGCGTGCTCACATATCTGGTGGCGATCGGGATCGCGATCTTCCTCGGGCGTCTGTTCCAGCTCTCGCCCGATCAGATCCACCCCGGCCGCATCGTGCTGCTCATCATCAGCGTGAACGTCGCCGCCGGCATGGCGTTCAGCGTGTTCGGCGCCGTCATCAACGGCTTCCAGCGCTACGACCTGAACAACATCGTCGGCACGGCCAGCAGCGTCGTGACGGCGGTGGTCAACGTCGCGGTCCTCGCCGCGGGATATGGCCTCGTCGAGCTCGTCGCGGCGACGACGCTCGTTCGCCTGCTCACCTATCTCGTCTACCGGCTCAACGCGTATCGCGTGTTCCCCGGCCTCCAGCTCGGCCTCGGATTATTCCGCCTGGCGCGGCTCCGGGAAGTGACGTCGTTCAGCGTCTACATGCTGGCCATCGACTGGGCGAACAAAATGAACTACTCGGTCGACACGCTGGTGATCGGGGCGTTCCTGAGCACCAGCGCGGTCGCGGTGTGGACGGTGGGTCAGCGTCTCGCCGAGGTGACGCAGCGGCTGACGAACCAGTTGAACGAGGTGCTCTTTCCCACCGTGGTCGACAACGATTCGGCCGCCCGGATGAATCGCCTGCAGGCCATCTTTATCCAGGGCACGCGGCTGTCGCTCGCGACCGTCGTCCCGATGGGCGGCGCGATGATCCTCATGGCCGGTCCCCTGGTGCACGCGTGGGTCGGCTCCGGGTTCCGGGGCAGCGCGCTGGTGGTGCAGCTTCTCTCGCTCTCGGTCATCGTGAGGGTGGGGAGCGCCACGGCCGGCACGGTCCTCAAAGGCGCCGGCGAGCACCGGCTCGTCGCCTTCACGAACGTCGCAGCCGCCGTCGTCAACCTGGCGCTCAGCATCGTCTTCGTCAAGGCGTTCGGGCTGTGGGGCGTGGCGCTCGGCACGCTCGTGCCGATCGTCATCGCGTCCACGCTCGTGCTGTTTCCCGCGGGTTGCCGGCGCGTGGAGCTGCCGCTCCGGCGGGCGCTCACCGAGGCGGTGTGGCCGGCGGTGTGGCCGGCCGGCGTGATGGCCGCCTTCGTGCTGGCGACCCGCGACCTGGTCCCGCCAACGCTCGCCGCCGTCGGCGCGGAGATGGCGGCGGCCGGCCTGGTTTACGCGATCGTGTTCGTGTTCTTCGGCCTCGGCGCGCCCGAGCGGCGCTTCTATCTGTCGAAAGCCAGGGAGCTCGTACAGCACCGCGCGCCCATCGAGCCAGTCGCGGAGGGGGCGTGAAAGCCGTCATCCTCGCCGCCGGCCGGGGCAATCGCCTGCGCGACGTCACGGGCGATCGGCCCAAGTGCCTCGCCCGCGTCGGCGATCGCACGCTGCTCGATCGGCAGATGCGATCGCTGCGGCGATGCGGGATCGACGACATCGCCGTCGTCACCGGCCACCACGCCGCTGAGGTGCGCCGCGCCTGCGAGCCGGGCGTCGAGATCGTGATCAACACGCGGTACGAATCGACCAACAGTTTGTATTCGCTGTGGCTGGCCCGGGATCTGCTGACGGACGGGTTCGTGGTGCTGAACTGCGACGTGCTCTTCCACGACCAGCTGCTGTGGGATCTGCTCACCGCACGCGACGAAGACGCGCTGTTGATGGCGGCGGCTCGCGGCCAGGTCTACTCGGACGAAGAGATGAAGATCCGCGTGCGCGCCGGTTGCGTCGCGGCGATCGCCAAGACACTCGACCCGGCGGAGACCGACGGCGAGAACGTGGGCATCGCGAAGTTTGGCCGCGACGGCGCGGCGATCCTCGTCGAGGAGATCACGCGCGTGCTCGCGGGCGGCGGCCTGCGCGAGTGGCTGCCCCGCGCGTTCGACGGCTTCGCCCGCATCCGCCCGCTGCGCGTCGTCGAGACGCGCGGCTTTCCGTGGACCGAAATCGACTTCCCCGAAGACTACTGGCGCGCGTGCGCCGAGGTGCTGCCGGCCATCACCGACGGCCACGCGCGCGGCGAGCGCCGCCGCCGGATTCAGGGACCGCGGCACGTCGCCGCCGACCGCTCTGGGAGAACAGTGCACCATGTATGAACGCTTTTACAACCTCCGCGAGCGGCCGTTTTCACTCAGCCCGGATCCCGATTATCTCTATCCGAGCCGCGTGCACACGGAAGCGCTCAACTACCTCCGGTACGGCATCGAAGGGCATGCCGGCTTCGTCGTCATCACGGGCGAAATCGGATCGGGCAAGACGACGCTGCTGCAGACCGCGATGCGTGGGCTGGATACGCGCACATCGGTCGCGCGGCTGGTCAATACGATGCTCGATGCGCGCGAGCTGATCGAAGCCATCATGCTCGACTTCGGCCTCGATCCGCAGCCGGGCCAGAGCAAGCCGCATCTGCTGCGGGATCTCGCGCGGTTCCTGGTCGATCAGCGGTCGACCGGACGGCTCCCGCTGCTCATCATCGACGAGGCGCAGAACCTGAGCCAGGCGGCGCTCGAAGAAGTGCGCATGCTGTCGAACCTCGAGACCGAGAAATCGAAGCTGATTCAGATCATCCTCGTGGGACAGCCCAACCTGCACGACGTCCTGGGCCGCCCAGAGCTCGAGCAGCTGCGGCAACGCATCACGGTCCGGTATCACCTGCGCCCGCTCGATCCCGACGAGACCTCGTCGTACATCAACCATCGGCTCCACAAAGCGGCGATCGGCGCGCCGCTCGTGTTCCCGAAAGAGGTGACCGATCTGATCGGCGAGGCGAGCCACGGGCTGCCACGGAAGATCAACGTCATCGCGGATGCCGTGCTGCTCTTCGGGTACGGCGAGGACAAGCACACCGTGGACGCCGCGCTCGTGCGCGAAGTGATCGCGGAACTGGAAGCGACCGGCGTCCTCGCCTCGTCGGGCGCCGGCGCGCCCGCGACGCCTGCGCCTTCCGCCACAGCGCCCACGCCGGAGGCGGCCGCGGCGGCGGCAGCGGCGGCACGCGC
>JRHI01002350.1_pt1 | contig 13150 bp, 14 predicted proteins | sample 215371 | NCBI WGS metagenome assembly JRHI01 (sample SAMN02929681, study PRJNA255918) | sediment metagenome | biome: cave system; feature: Ice Cave; material: Sediment; isolation source: sediment from deep within a dark volcanic ice cave with no known source of... ...
CTCTTCTACCGCCCGCGGCTGGCCGCGGCCGCCTACGCCGCGTGGCTGCGCGCGACCGGCGTCGGCTTCGTCGCGCTGCCCGATTCCCAGCTCGACTACTCCGCCAGGCAGGAGGCTGGCCTGATCGAAACCGGTCAGAAATATCTCCATCTCGTCGCCCGGCCCAGCCATTGGCGCGTGTACGCGGTCGTGGCCGCCACCGCGCTCGCTGAGCCGCCGGCGACGCTCGTCGAGCTCGGCCCTGACCGCTTCACGCTCGCGTTCGCCCGCGCCGGGCGGAGCCTCGTGCGCCTGCGCTACACCGCTGCCTGGCGGGCGTCGGCCGGCTGCGTCGGGCCGGCCCCCGGGGGCTTCACATGGGTGCGCGCCAGCCGGCCCGGTCGTCTGCGCGTCGTCGCGCGCCTGGAGCTCGCCTCGATTCTGGAGCCGGCATCGCCCTGCGCCGGGTGAGCGTCTTCTCGCGAGCAGCGCGTGGTTCGGCCAGCCGCGCCCGCGGGTAGGATCTGGGCCTGCGAAGCCCCCGGCCCGCATCGAGATGATCCGCCTCCGGGCTCGCGTGCTGCCGCATGGGTGGACGGACATTGTCCGCCAGGTGCTGCTGTTCGGTGGGGCGTACATGCTCTACCGGCTCGTCCGGGGGCTCGCCGACTCGCGTGCGCCGGTCGCATTCCAGCACGCCCGCGAGCTGATCAGCACCGAGCGGGCGCTCCATTTCTTCGTCGAGCCGAGCATCCAGGCCTGGGCGTCGGGCAGCCGGCTGTTGATCGACGCGTCGAGCTGGCTCTACATCACCGCGCAGAGCTCGGTCCTGATCGGCGCTCTGCTCTTCCTCTACATGTTCCACAACCGCAGCTTCTACTTCGTGCGCAACATGCTGATGGTCGCGATGGGCGTCGCCCTCGTCGGCTATTTCGCCTTCCCGACGGCGCCCCCGCGCTTCCTCCCGGAGTGGGGCTTCTTCGACTCGGTGGCCGACATCACCGGTGTGCCGGCGACGACGGCTTCGGTCAACGCGCTGTTCAATCCCTACGCCGCGGTGCCGTCGATGCACGTCGCGTTCGCGTTGATGCTCGGCTGGCCGCTCGCTCGCCTCACGCGCCACCGGGTGGTGGCCGCGTTCTGGTTGTGCTACCCATTCCTGATCGCCTTCGTCACGGTGGCCACCGCAAACCACTTCCTCGCCGACGCGCTGCTGGGGGCCCTGACCGCCGGATTTTCGGCTTACGTGGCCGCTCGGCTCGGGCGTCTGCGCCCTCACGCGTGGGACTTCGCCCCGCGGCGGCGACGGCGCCAGGCGGTGGGCTTGACTTGAGCCCGCTCGAGGCCCCGCCCCGCCCCCGGCCGCGCGCGCCGCGCAGCTCCGGCGAGCCGCGCGAAACGATGAAGAGCCGCCTGATTGAGTCCCGGCTGACGCCGAACGCGATCTCGCTGACCGGCCTCGGGCTGAACCTGGTCGCGGCGCTACTCGTCTGGCAGCAGTACTTCTTCCTCGGCGGCGTGGCGTTCATCGTCGGGTCGATCATGGACACGCTCGACGGCCGCTATTCGCGAATGTCGGGCAAGGGCACTCCGTTCGGCGCCTTCCTGGACTCGACGCTCGACCGCTGCGAAGAGGGCATCGTGTTGACCGCAGTCGCGGTCAACTTCGTTCGCGAGCAGAACCAGGCGGCGACGGCGGCCGTCGTGATCGCCGTGCTCGCCTCGCTGATGGTCTCCTACACCCGGGCTCGGGCGGAGGCGCTCGGCGTCGAGTGCAAGGTCGGGATCGCGAACCGCGCCGTGCGGGTCGTGATCCTCTCGGCCGGGCTGGTGTTCGCCCGCGGCGCGTCGCTCGGCGACTTCCAGCTGCTCGAGCCGGCCGTCTATGTGCTTGCCGCCCTGAGCGCATTCACGGTCGGCCAGCGAATCTTCCACGTCCGCAAGGTGCTCTCGGTGGACCCGCAGGACGGCCGGGTGTAATCGAACCGGCTGGGCTGTGTAGGACTGGCAACGCATTCAAGAAGGGATCACCCAAACGTGAGCAAGACCAACGGCAAGACTTCAAGCGCCGCCAACGGCGCCGGGCGCTACCAATCCGAGAAGGTGCGGGTCGCGATCATCGGCGTCGGCAACTGCGCCTCGGCGTTCGTCCAGGGCATCCACCACTACCGCGACGCCGATCCCGGCCTCGACGTCCCCGGGCTGATGCACGTCGACCTCGGCGGCTACCACGTCTCGGACATCGAGTTCACCGCGGCCTTCGACATCGATGCCGAGAAGGTCGGCAAGGATCTCGGCGCGGCGATCTGGTCGGGGCAGAACAACACGATCAAGTTCGCTGAGGTGCCGGCGGAGCTCGGCGTCAAGGTCCACCGCGGGATGACCCACGACGGCCTCGGCAAGTACCTCAAGCAGCGAATCGAGAAGGCCCCGGGCGAGACGGCCGACATCGTCGAGATCCTCAAGTCGACTCACACCGACGTCGTCGTCTCCTACCTGCCCGTCGGCTCCGAGCAGGCGACCAAGTGGTATGTCGAGCAGGTACTCGAGGCCGGCTGCGGCTTCGTCAACTGCATCCCGGTCTTCATCGCCCGGGAGGACTATTGGGACCGGCGCTTCGCCAAGGCCGGCCTGCCGGTCGTCGGCGACGACATCAAGTCACAGGTCGGGGCGACGATCGTCCACCGGACGCTCGCCCGCCTGTTCGCTGACCGGGGCGTGAAGATGCTGCGCACCTCGCAGCTGAACGTCGGCGGCAACATGGACTTCTTCAACATGCTCGAGCGCGAGCGCCTCGAGTCGAAGAAGATCTCCAAGACCAACGCTGTGACGTCGATCATGGACCACAAGCTGCCGGCCGACGACGTCTACATCGGCCCGTCGGACTACGTCCCGTGGCTGACCGACCGCAAGTGGGCCCACATTCGGGTCGAGGGCCAGGCGTTCGGCGACGTGCCCTTGAATCTCGAGTTGAAGCTCGAGGTCTGGGACTCGCCGAACTCGGCCGGCATCGTGATCGACGCCGTCCGCTGCTGCAAGCTCGCGTTGAACCACGGCCTCGGCGGCCAGATCGACGGCCCGAGCTCCTACCTGATGAAGTCGCCCCACAACCAGCGTCCGGACGATCAGGCGCGCCAGGCGACCGACGACTTCATCGTCAAGTACGGCGGCAAGCCCGGGGTCGGGGTTGCCGCGCCTGCCACCGCCACGGCCGAGTCGGCCGTGACCGGCGACTGAACCGGCTCGGCCTGCCCGGCGCGAGTCGCGTCATCTTCGTGCTCCGGCCCGTCTCCGCGCTCGCCGCCGTCGTCTGGGTTGCGAGCTCGTTCGCCGCCCAGACCGTCGCCGCCCGCGCGACCCCACGCCCGAGCGGCGCATCGATCGATCGCCTGACCCAGGTCGCGCGGCAACGCTACGCGGAGGAGGCGAATGGGACCGCGGTCCACGTCGAATTGGCGCGGATCGCCGCGGACGCGGGGCTGCGGGCGGCGCTCGCGACCGGCAGCGAGACCCGGCTGCAGGCGTACGTCCGGCGGCAGTTCCATCGTGCCTGGTACCACCAGCACGCATCCAGGGTGCGGATCGTCCGTGGCTCGCGGACGCTCGTCGACGTCGGTGTCCCGTTTGTCGTGCGCCCCTCCTCGCGGGCGCTGCGCGACGCGAACGGCCACCTCGCCGGCACGCTTGACGTCTCGATCCAGGACATCATCGGCTACGTGGCCTTCATGCGCCGGAACGTCGGCGTCGACATCGTCGTGCGCGGCAGCGCACGCCAGCATGTGCGCAGCTCAATCCCGGCCGCGGCCACCGCACCGCTGCCCGACCGCGGCGCGGCGGTGATCGGCGGGCAGCGCTACGTCGTGCGCTCGTTCGGCCAGTTCGCCTACCCCCACGAGCCGATCAAGGTCTGGGTCCTGCTCCGGGCGTGACCCGGCCCGGCCGGGGGGCGAGGATCAGGTAGACCATCGCGAGGAGCAGGGCGGGCGCAAGCGTCAAGCTGATGTACTCGCCGCGGCCGATCCCCGAGACCGCGATCGCGCCGACCATCACCCCGGCCAGCACCACCGCGGCCGGTCTGACGAGCGGCCCGCGCATGAGCAGCAGGCCGCCGGCGAGCTCGAGCACGGCGATCGCGTAGAGCGCGACCTCTGACGCCGGGAGCCCGTAGTTGCGAAATCCGGCGAGCTCGGTCGCGTGGTTGAGGAACTTGGCCGCCCCGAACAGGATGAACACGATCCCCGTGGTCCAGCGGATGATGATGATCCGCCTCCGGCCGGCGGTCGGGGTCGCGAGTTCGCTCATGGCATCCTGGAGACTAGGCGGCACATCTAACGTCCTGGAGAAATCCGCGCGCTGGGGACCGGGATCGCCGGCGTCTCGCCGAGCGCGACCCCACCCGGCCATATGCTTGGCCGTTGATGGCGCCCGGCTTCTCGATCGCTCAGGTGACGCCCCACCCGTGGGAGATGCGCTCGGAGCTCAACGTCTACGTCGAGCGGGTGTCCGCGGAGCTCGCCCGTCGCGGCCACCGCGTGGTGATCGTCGCTCCCTCGGAATCGCCGCGCCTCGTACGCGCTTCGCGCCAGGCGCTCGGCGCCGCCCGCGACCGCCCCGACTTGCTGCTCGGCGAGGCCGGCGGCGAGCCGGCACTGTTCGCCGCCGGCGAGGTGATCGCCGTGCCCGCCCCGGCCGGGCGGCGTCAGGCCGGCCTCCCGGTCGACGTCGCCCGGACCGTCGAGGAGCTCCTCACGCTGGTCCCGCTCGACCTCGTCCACGTTCACGAGCCGTTCGCCCCGAGCATGGCCAGCGCCGCGCTGCGCCACTCCCGCTCGTTGAACATCGGCAGCTTCCACGCGCCCAACAATCTGCTCGTCTCGACCCAGGTCGCCCGCCGTTTCGTCGAGCTGTTCTTCGGCCGGCTCGACGCCCGGATCGCCAGTTTCGCCGCCACGGCCGAGCTGATGGACGAGCATTTCCCGGCCGAGTACCGGCTTATCCTCCCTGGCGTCGAGCTCTCTGGCGCCGCCGGCCGCTCCCCGGGATCCGCACACGAGCTGCCCGTCCACATCGCGTACTTCGAGGAGGAGGAGCGCGGCGCGATGCGGCTGTTCCTGCGCGGGCTGCGCCGGCTCGACGAGTCGCGGGCTTGGCGGGCGACCGTCGTCACCACCCGCGGCGCCCCCGCCCAGGTTCGGGCTTCGCTGCGCGAGCGGGTCGGCTTCGTCACCCCGGATGAGCTGCGCCGCGACGAGCTGCTCGCCGACGTCGACGTCATCGTCTGCGCATCTCACGGAGCGGTCCCGTCGCCGGACCTGCTCCTCCGAGCGATCGCCGCCGGCGCCGTCCCGCTGGCCTCCCGGGTCGCCGTCTATGAGGAGGTGCTCGCCGAGGGCGAGCGCGGCCTGCTCTTCGAGCCGGGCGACGTCGACACGCTCACCGCGCAGCTCGATCGGCTCCTCGCCGACCCCGCCCTCCGCCAGCGCCTGCGCCGGGCCGGCTCCGGCCTGCGCGCCCAGCTCTCCTGGACCCGGGTCGCCGGTGAGCTCGAGGACGTCTACCGCGGCGTCGTCTCCCGCCGGCGTGACACGCGCGGGGATCCCGAGCTCCGGCGGCGGATCGCCGGGCGGGCGATGATCGACGTCGACCTCCACATGCACACCGACCACTCGCCCGACTGCGCCACTCCGGTCGAGGTCCTGCTGGCCACAGCGATCGAGCAGGGCCTCGGGGCGATCGCGATCACCGACCACAACGAGGTCTCCGGCGCGCTCGAGGCCGCCGCCAAGGCCGTCGGCATCAAGGTGATCGTCGCCGAGGAGGTCAAGACGGCCAACCAGGGCGAGGTGATCGGGCTGTTCATCGAGCGCAAGATCCCGCGCGGGCTGAGCCTGGCCGAGACGGTCGCCGAGATCAAGGCGCAGGGCGGCCTCGTCTACGTGCCCCATCCGTTCGACCGGATGCATGCGGTTCCCGACTACGAGCACCTCCTGACGATCCTCGACGACGTCGACGCGATCGAGGTCTTCAACCCCCGGGTCGCGATTGGCTCGTTCAATGAGGAGGCCGTCCGGTTCGCCGCCAAGTACCGGATCATCGCCGGCGCCGGGTCGGACTCCCACGTCGCCGCCGGCCTCGGCTCGGTCCGGATCCGAATGCGCGATTTCGATGGGCCGGCCGAGTTTCTCGAATCGCTCCGAGACGCCGACATCGTGACCAAGCCGACCAGCCTGCTCTACGTCCAGGCGCTGAAGTTCCTCGAGACCAAGGCCACTCCGCCGGGCGCCAAGCGCGCCCGCAGGGCGCGGCGGGTGCGCCGCGCGATGCGCAAGTCCTGATGCACGGCCAAGGACAAGCCGGGCCCCAGTCAAAAGAGATCGGGCGCATGCCGGCAACCGACGACGAGATCCGCGAGAAGTACCTCGAGCGCGCGATCCGCGAGCTGAACACCCTGACCCACGAGATCCAGGACTGCCGTGGGTGCCCGCGGGGGCAGCTGATGCCGGTGCTCGGCAGCGGCCATCCCCAGGCCGACATCTTCATGCTCAAGTACTCGCCGCGCCCGTCGGAGATCGAGGAGGGTGTCGCCTTCTACGGCCGCTCCGGCAACGCGCTGATGAAGTCGCTCCGCCGGCTGGCGATCGATCCGCTCGCCGTCTACGGCACGCTGGCGATCAAGTGTCCGGTGCCCGATACCGAGCAGGCCGACCCGGCGTGCATCGCCCGGGTCGCGCTCGAGCTCGCGATCGTCGCACCGAAGATCGTCGTGGTGATGGGGGAGGAGTCGCTCGACGTGATCAACGGGCTCGAGCTGGCACTTGCCGGGCCGCTCGAGGCCGACGTCGGCGAGGTCCAGGAGCTGACGCCGTCGATGGCCGCCCTCTACGTCCCGAACATCGACGCCGCGCTCGACGACGAGCGCGCAAAGCGTGCGTTCTGGGCCGCCTTTCGCGTGCTCGGCCGCTGGTACGCCGAGCTCCCGCCCTACTAGTGGTTCGTCCTGTGTGTCTGGGTGCCGATTGGCGAGGTCCGGGGGCCGGGAGGCAAGGACGCAGAAGTGAAGCACTAGTCATGGTTTGCGGCAGGATCCGCGCGTGCGCCTAGCCGTCGTTTTCAATCCCCGCTCGGGCACTGCCCCCAGCCGCGATCTGCTCGAGCGACTGCTCGGTGCTGACGGCGCACAGGTCGGCGCCACCGCGATCGATGACCTCACCCCCGACCACGGCGGCGGATTAAGCCCCGCCGACCTGGCCGCCGCGTCGCGAACGCTGGGCGCCAACGGAGCGCCGGATCGCATCGTTGTCGCCGGCGGCGACGGCTCGATCGGCCTGACTGCGCTGATCGCCGCCGAGATGCGCGTCCCGCTCGCGATCCTCCCCGTCGGCACGGCGAACGACTTCGCCAGGGCTCTGGCGCTGCCGCTCGAGCTCGAGCGAGCCTGCTTGCTAGCGCGCGACCCGGCAGCCGCGCCGCGCCACGCGGAGCTCGCCCTCGCCGGCACGCGGCCGTTCGTCAACGCCGCGGCTACCGGACTATCGGTTGCCGCCGCGCAGGCCGCGGTCCCCTACAAGGCGCGTCTCGGCGCGCTCGCCTACACGGTCGGCGCGCTGAAAGCCGGCGCAACCGCAATGCCACTCGAATGCCGGGTGCGCTGCGACGGCCGCGAGTCCTACGCCGGGCTCTCCTGGCAGATCATCGTCGCTACGACCGGCGCGTTCGGCGGCGGCAGCCGGACCGGCGGAACCTCACCCGACGACGGCCAACTGGACGTAGTGATCGTCCCTGCCGGGCCACGCCTCGGACTTATCCGCCGCGCATGGGGCATGCGCCGCGGTCACCTCCACGCACAATCAGGCATCACCAGCCGGCGCGGCCGCGAGATCGAGGTCACCATCGACCCCGGTCCCGCGACGTTCAACATCGACGGCGACCTTCGCCGCTGCGAGCCGGCCCGCTTCACGCAGCGACCAGGCGGCTTCGAGGTCGTGACCTCGACGACCGGCTGAGGAACGGTCAACCACGAGGCGCGGTTCTCTGGGTGTCGCACGCTCACACCCGACCCCGCTGGAGAAGATCCGGGGTCGAGTGCGTGCACTGCTGGCGGGTACCGGCTGCCGAGTCGTGCGACATTCGGGCATCACGCGAGATGGCTTCGCGTGGCCCGCCTACTACATTAGCGACTTCTGCCCGTGACTGCAAGGAGGTCGCTCTTGGGGCGGGTGGCGGCGAAGAGCTCGGTCGTGCGCTGTTGCGCTGGCGTACATGAATGCCGCCGAGCACACGTCGGAGGAGGACTGTGTACCACCGTGCCCAAGGTGGTACACTCATTCGATGCCGACCAGCCGTCCACGCCACCAGATCACGGAGACTCCAGCCGTGGCAGATGCCCTGGACATCGCCGCCCGACGTTGGCCGAATGAGCCACGTTCGAAGCTCCTCGTGCGGCTGGTCAAAGCTGGCAGCGCGTCGCTCGAGCAGACACGGAGCGAGACGATTCGCAGCTGCGTCGAGGCGGTCGACGCCAGCAGCGGCAAGTACGACGACGCCTTCGACAGCAACTACCTTGCCGACTTGCGTCGGGGCTGGCCCGAGTGATCACGCTGGACGCGAGCCTGGTGATCGCGCATCTGTATCCGCACGACCCACACCACCAGGAGGCGACGGGGTATCTTCGACGATCCGCTGGCGAACGGTTTGCGATGCACTCATTGAACTTCGCCGAAGTGCTCGTCGGGGGCGCGAAGGCAGGCCGCGGTCGTGAGATGCTCGCCGACCTCGAAGCGATCGGGATCCGCGTCGCTGATCGTCCGGCCGACGAGCCGCTTCGGCTGGCCGAGCTGCGGGCCAGCTCGGGGTTGAGGCTCCCCGATTGCTGCGCGTTGGACACGGCATTGAGCACCGCGTCGACGCTGGCCACCTTCGATGACGCGTTGGCCGAAGCCGCACGACGCTGCCACGTCGCCGTCGCTCCCGGGGCTGAATCCTAGACAAGTAGGGCCACAATTTATGCGGTAGCAGGCGATCGACCGGCTTGGGCCTTGGAGTTGGTCGTTGAGCGAGATGGCGGCGGCGAGTCCGCAGCAGCGCAGCGCAGGACCGCGCGCCGGGGGCGCTAGGCGGAGCCGGCCGGGGCTCGGACACGAGTCACAGGCGCAGGGCAACGGGGCCCGCGCCGCAAGAAAGAGCACCAACATCTTGACATGTAAGCATTCACATGCAAGCATATGGACATGGGCGAGGCTCACGGCGTCACATCCGCAACACCGGTCACCGCTGAGGCGGCGCATCAGGTGGCCCGGGTGATGGCGGCGCTGGGCACCGCGAGCAGGGTTCGGATCCTCGCCTGCCTGCGCCAAGAGACGCACACGGTCGGGGAGCTGACGGACGCTGTGGAGATGGCGCAACCCGCCGTTTCCAATCAACTGCGGATTCTGCGCGATCTGGGGTTGGTCGTGGGCATTCGTAGCGGTCGTAACGTCCGCTACGCCCTCCATGACCCTCACGTCGCGACGCTGCTCGACGAGGCCTTGCGCCATGTCGAGCATCGCCGCGCCGGAGTCGCCGAGATCCCCGAGCTCGCGAGCCACCACAACGAGACACCGATCCAAGGGAGCATCATGTCCGACGAGCACACACACGAGGCACCGCACGCCCACGAGCACGAGCATGACGGCGAGGCCCACGCCCACGCCCACACGACTCATGAGCACGAGCACGTCGAGCACGAGCACGAGCACAGCCACGACAGCGAGACGCACGATCACGCGCACGTCCATCAGGCTGATCTCGCCGAAGTCCACGAGCACGACCACTCCTGATCGGCGATCTGGGGCAGGCCGAGCGCGCGTCTGCCCCAGATTGACACCTGGATTGCGCGTCGCGGCGGCGGATCAGGCGCGCGGAGTTCGCGATCACCGGGATCGAGCTCAGCTCGTGGAGCAGCACCCGGTTACGGGCGTTAGGACGCCGGGGATCGTCAGAGCGACCGCGATCCCGAGTACGCCGAGCGAGAATGCGAGGTTCTGGCGGATCGCCGCCAGCGCGGCTCGGGACCGACCGAAGTTGTCACCGGTGATAAGCCCACGCCGTGATCAGGCGGCAGCTCGGGGCGTCCGACGAGCATCCCCTGACCCCCGGTGGTCGCCCGCACGCCGATTCCGGGGAGCGCGGTGAAGGTGTCGGGATCGTCGATGACGCGGTCTTCCCCACCGAGCACCTCCGGCTCGGGGCGAGTCAGCCGCTGCGGGCGTCCGAACCCCGAGCGTGAACGGGGCTACGGCTGCACGGCCTCGTTCTTGTTTCGGGCGCAGGCAGCACACAACCCGACCATCGGGAAATGAGAGAACCGGGCCTCGAATCCCCACAACTCCCGCACCCTCGAGCGGACGCTGTCCAGTGAGGTCGGGCTGACCGATTCGAGCGAGCCGCATGACTCGCAAGAGAGGTATTCGCGATCCCCGGCTCCCTCGAGCACGTAGCGTCCCGGGCCGTGGCCGGCGTGGAAATGACGAACGAGGCCGAGGCTGCCGAGCGTCTCGAGGTTGCGATACACCGAGGCGATGTCCGACTGGGTCATCCGGCCGCCGAGGCCGTCCGCGATGTCCTCTGCCGAAATTGGCTCCCGCGCCGCCAGGAGCGCCTCGAGCACGAGGCGCCGGGCGGAGGTGAGACGGAAGCCGCGCTGCCGTACCGCCTCGATGGCTCCGTCGAGGTCCGTTACCACGACGGGAATCCGGTCCGGTGAGACGGTCAAGCTGCTGGCCTTTCTGCGTCAGACATCGCGTGTACGCCACAAAATGTAGCGGCGATCGCAGACGGTGCCCCGCACGGCCCCTGATCGGGGGAACGCGGGTGCCCAGGCCGCCGCCTTCGACCGGGCCGGCACGCCGATCAGCCACTCGCGGAACGCGCCGATGCCCTCACCGGTCCGGGCGCTGACGCGCATCGTCAGCGCAGCGGGGTTGACCGCGTCGATGTTGCGCTCGAGGCGCCCGATGTCGCGCCGAGCCTGGCGCGGACCATGTTCGCGTCGAGGTTGCATTCCCCGCCGAAGCCGTTCGCCGTGTTCAACTGCATGACCGGGATGTGCAGGTGGGCAAGGCCACCACGTCTCCTGCGGGCGAAACGCAGCTGCGACAAGGCGCATCCGAGCGGCCCGTGGCCCCATCCGGGCGGACTTCGCCGGTTGGAGGCTTCCGTCGTCCCGGTTCGGCCTTGTCGGTCCGCTTCCGGACCGCTCGGCGCCGCCTGTCCTTAAGCGGGGTCGTCTGGCGAGATCACCCCTATTACGGCGGGGTTGCGTTTCGGGGCGGGGAGGCGCTATGCTCGCGAGTAGCCGTTGCGACGGATCGCCTTTTAACGATTGGGAGACGTGGATGAGTGTCGAGCCGCAAGCCGTGACGCAACCCGCAGCCGAGAGGGCCGACCACACGGGGGAGGCAAAGCAGCATCGCTTCACCCGAGACGAGATCCCGCGCCTGCTGCTGATGTTCGGCTTCATCGCGGCGCTCTACATCATCGGGTGGGGGCTGTTCTTCCACTACAACGGGATCTCCAAGCTCCATACGCTGCGCGACGGGACCGGCAAGCTCCTGTATGCGGGCGCCGGAACGCTGGCGTTCACATTCGGGCTGCGGCACGCCTTTGACGCCGACCACATCTCGGCGATCGACGACACGACCCGCTACCTGCTCCAGAAGGGCAAGCGGCCGCTGTCGATCGGCTTCTTCTTCTCCCTCGGGCACTCGACGATCGTGTTCAGCTTCGTCACCGCGATCGCGCTGATCGCCTCGCAGGCCAAGTCGTTTCAAAAGTCCTTCCAGGGCACCGGCGGCATCATCGGCACGCTTGTCTCGGGGAGCTTCCTCTACCTGATCGCTGCGCTGAACCTTGCCGTGCTCGGCGGGATCATCAAGGTCTGGCGCCAGGCGAAGCGCGGCGAGTACTCCCCGGAGGCGCTTGACCATCTCCTCGCCAACCGCGGGTTCATGAACCGCATCTTCAAGGGCCGCTACAACAAGATGATCAACCACTCGTGGCAGATGTACCCCGTGGGCCTTCTGTTCGGGCTCGGCTTCGACACGGCATCGCAGGTTGGGCTGATCGCGCTCGCCGGCTCTGGAGCGATCGCCGGCGGACTGCCGCCGCTGGCGATCATCGCGCTGCCGATCCTGTTCGCGGCGGGCATGTCGACGATGGACACGCTGGACGGCGTGTTCATGTCCAAGGCGTACGGTTGGGCGTTCGTCACGCCGATTCGCAAGATCTACTACAACATCACCACCACCAGCCTGTCGATCTTCGTCGCGTTCGTGATCGGGACGATCGAGCTCCTCGGCCTGCTAAGCGCCCACCTGAACATCTCGGGTCAGCCCTGGGACTACATCGCCGCGTTCGACATCAACAAGGCAGGCCGGATCATCGTCGGGCTGTTCTTCGTGATCTGGATCGGCGCGATCGTCTACTACAAGGTCGCCAGGATCGACGAAAAGTACGCCAGCAAGATCAGCACCGGCGGCGCTGAAACGGCCGTCGGCGAGGCGTAGCCCGGTCGTCGTCTGATCGGCGGGCGACGGCGCTCGTCGATCAGTCGGAGCCCATGCGCAGCACGATCTTGCCAAGCTTGCCGCCGGCGGCAAAGCGCTCATAGGCGGCGGCCGCCCGGGCGAGCGGGAACGTCTCGGCGACGAGCACCCGCACCGCGCCGGCGTCAAACAGCCCCAGCACGTAGCGCTCGAGCCGCCTCGCGGTCAGCGCCTTCTCCTCGAGCGGGCGCGCCCGCAGCGTCGAGGCGTGGATGCGCCCGCGCTTGGCCATCAGCGACGCCAGATTGAGCTCGGCCTTGGCGCCGGCGCCGATGCCGATCACGCAGATCCGCCCCTCGGTGGCCAAGGCCTTCAGGTTCTCGCCGAGGTTCGGCGCGCCGACCAGCTCGAGGATCAGGTCGAACGGGCCATGCTGGGCGAACTCCTCCGGCGCAAGCACCTTCGCGCCCAGTCGGCCCACCTCGGCCTGGAGGGAAACGTTACGGACCGTCGCGCTGACACGGGCGCCGGCTGCGACGGCGAGCTGGATCGCGGCGGTGCCGACGCCGCCGGCCCCGCCGTGGATCAGAACGCGCTCGCCGAGCGCGAGCTGCCCCTGGGTGAAGAGGGCGTCGTGGGCGGTCGTGAAG
>JRHI01002351.1_pt1 | contig 13149 bp, 9 predicted proteins | sample 215371 | NCBI WGS metagenome assembly JRHI01 (sample SAMN02929681, study PRJNA255918) | sediment metagenome | biome: cave system; feature: Ice Cave; material: Sediment; isolation source: sediment from deep within a dark volcanic ice cave with no known source of... ...
GATCCCGCCCAACGGTCTTCCGGCCACGGCGGTGGGTGCACCGCTGCAGTTCGCACCGAGCCCGACCGACTGCCCCCGTGTCGGCACCCCCGACGTGACCACCCTCGGCGAGGAGTCGGCCGCGGGGGCGCTGTACTCGTGGAGCGCCATGGTGTGCAACGGCACCAAGGCGCTCGCTCTCGACTACACCGCCAAGGGGTCTCCCGAAGGCCGGCGCAACTTCCTCGCCGGCAACGTCGACGTCGGCCTCACCTCCACGCCTGCCGGTGCCGACGAGAAGAAGCTGGCCGCGCGCGACTTCGCGTACGCGCCGATCGATCTGACGGGCGTGGCCGTCGCGTTCAACGTCACGGACGCAGTGACCGCTCAGAAGATCACGGACATGAACCTCACGCCGCGACTCGTCGCCATCCTGCTCGCGGGGTCGCAGTTCGGCGGTCCGGGCAAGGCGCTCTTCCAGGACGCGGAGTTCAAGGCCCTGAACCCCGGACACAACTGGCCCATCAACACACAGCCGCCGATGCTGCGCGCGGAGCGAAACGCCGACACCTACGTCCTCACGAATTGGCTCCAGCAGGACAAGGCCGCGCGGGACTTCCTCGACGGCAAGGACCCGACGGCGGCGGTCGACTCGTTCTGGAAGGGCATCGCGTATCCGACGGATCTCTTCGAGTCGCGTGATCCGAACGTCCAGGGTGTCTACAACCCGCGTACCGGAACGATCATCAACGCGCGCCGGCTCTTCAACTTCCAGCCGCCGGGCGACGGCGTGACGATCAGCGCGTCGACCGACGGGCTGTTCGGCGTCATGGACGCCGTCACCGCGCACAGCTTCGGGCTCCCGACGGCGAAGCTCCGCCCCGCGAACGCGGCAGCCAACACTGCATTCGTCGGCCCGGACGCCGCCGGGATCACGGCGGGCTACGCCGCGATGAAGCCGAATCCCGACGGGGTCACGAAGCAGGCCGACCCGACGAGCGCGACCGGCTACCCGCTCGTAAAGGTCGATTACGCCATGGTCCCCACGACGGGGATCGCCGACCTGGTGAAACGGGCGCACATCGCGCAGTTCCTCGACTTCGCCGCCGGCGCAGGGCAACAGGCCGGCGCGCTGCCCGGCGGATACGTCCCGATGCCGCCCGACCTCCAGGCCCAGGTCGTGAAGGCACGTGATGCGGTCGTCGCCCAGACCGGTGTTTTCATCACCATCGTCATCACCCCGGTTCCGGGCACCGGGCCGGCCCCGGACGCGGGTCTCCTGACCGCGCCCGGCGACGCGGGGAGCTTCAACGCGGGCGGCGCCAACACGGGATCCACCACCGGTGGATACGGCGGCAACACCGGTACCGCGGCCGCGGCGCCGGGTGCGCCGGTCCGGTCGACAAGTCGCGCGTCCGCATCTCGTAGCCCGTCGACGGTCAATCCGGTGTCTGCCGGTCTGCGCGACTTCCTCGGTGGAGACCACCAGCTCTTCCTGCCGGTGCTGTTCGTGCTCGGCGCGGTCGCACTCGTTGCCGGACCTCTCCTCACGTTGCGGTCGCAAGGCAAGCTCCGGCGGCGGAAGCCCACGAGCGTCGGAACGGTGATGTCGTGAGCGACGCGCGCGTCCCGACGCGATCGCCGTCGGCGAGGGTGGACGAGCAGCCGGCCGTGCCGGCGGTGCCACAGCCTTGGACCACGGATGCGTCCGAACGCGAGCGCGTCCGCCGGTCGCGCCTCGACTCGACCCGCATCGCCGGGTACGGCCTGACGATCTTCGGCCTCGTGGTCGTCGCCTACGTCGTGTACCTGTTCGGCGTGACCCGGCTCGAGTACGGGCGGTCCCAGCGTCATCTCATGGCGACGATCAGTCGCGACCTCGCCGCGGCCCGGGCCCCGATCGGTGGGCGCATCGCCGAAGGCACGCCGGTCGCGATCGTCGAGATACCACGGCTCCACGCGCGCGTCGCGGCGGTGGAAGGCACCTCCGGCGACCTCCTGAAGCAGGGACCCGGACACTTGCGGACCTCCCCGCTGCCGGGCCAGCGCGGCAACGCGGTCTTCATGGGCCGCCGAGTCGGCTTCGGCGGTCCGTTCCGGAACCTCGCCGACCTACGAAAAGGTGACCGGATCCGGACGATCACGGGCCAGGGCCGGGCCACGTACATCGTGTCGTCGGTGCGGACCGCGAACCGTGAAGGTACGGACGTGCTCGAGAAGGGCACCGGGAACCGGCTCATCCTCGTGACGTCGTCGCCCGAGATTCGAGTGAAGCGGCGCCTCGTCGTGAGCGCGACGCTGCGGTCGGCGCCGGTGTTGACGCCGCCCGACCGTCCGACCGAGGTGAGCCGTAACGAGCTCGGACTGCAGGGTGACGGCTCGACGGTGTTGCCGCTGCTGTTGTGGGCCGAGCTGTTGCTTCTCGCCGCAGTCGGAGCCGCATGGCTGTACCGCCGGTGGCCCCGTTGGAGCACCTACATCGTGACGACGCCGGTGCTCGCGCTCCTCCTGTTGCTCGTGTTCGACAACCTGACGCCGATCCTCCCGTCGACGTTGTAGAGCGGCGACTCGCAAGCGCCAAAACGCAGCCTGTTGTTCAGCTGAACCTCTGACGCCGGACCTCTGCGTTTCATGTCGCTCGTTTAGAAATTGAAGCGGCGCGACAGGGCGCCGATCTGGCGGGCAATTGCCGGAATCTGTATTTTCCAAAAAGGAGAGGGAGTCTTGAAGAGACTTGTGAGGTTGGCCGCGGCAGGAGCGATCCTGCTTGTCGGCTCGGCGTTTCTGACGGCGTGTAGTACGCCGCCGCAGCACGACATCGCCTTGGTCGGCTCGTTCACGACCGAAGGTGTCATGGGCGCGCTCAGCAGCCAGTACGCCGGGAACCCGAGCGGCGGCGGGAAGGGCGGTCATTTCAACCCGAACCTCGACACGGTCCACAACGTCCCCGCGACGTTGGCGAGTGGCACGTACCCGGTCCCGAACGAGGGCGGTTGCCCCGGCATCACCTACGACACCAGCGGCAACAAGCCGCCGAACGGCTCGAGTGCCGGCATCAACGCCCTGCTCAGCGGGAACGGCGCGAACGGATGCCTCGACGTGGCCCGCTCGTCTCGTGGCCGGAGTCCCTCCGACCCGAGCACGATCGACTTCTACGCCTTCGCGATCGACGGAGTGAGCTGGGCCGGGTTCACGCCCAACGGCCACCAGCCTCTCAACCTGACCCAGAACCAGCTCCAGGGGATCTACCTGTGCACCAACGCCGGGGCCCCGAACATCACGGATTGGAGCCAGGTCGGTGGTAGCGCGGGCTCGATCGTGCGGTACCTGCCGCAGACCGGCTCGGGCACGCTGTCGTTCTTCGAGACCAGGATCCTCGGGCTCTCGAGCGCGCAGCAGGGTGTGCTCGACGACACAAGCTGCAACAACAAGCCCATCCGCATCGAGGAGAGCAACGGCGACCAGGTCCTTCCCGCCTTCAAGCCGTTCGCGATCACGCCGTACTCGTTCGCCGACTGGCACGCCCAGGAGAACGGCGCCCTCCCGGACCACCGGGGCGGCTCGTTCCTTGGTGCGATCAACGGTGTCGGCGCGACGTCGAGCAACCTCGGCGAGGGTTGTGGGACGTGCTTCCTGGGTCGGCGGTACGTGTACAACGTGCTCCGGCAGGGTTCACCCCACTTCGACAACGCGCTGAACTTCGTCGGCGTCGACGCGAACCACAATGGGTGGGTCTGCTCGAACCAGGGTGGCGTGAACTTCACGATCGCGGCCTTCGGGTTCGTGGGACTGCCGAATGCGTCGGCCGGCCCGGGCCTGCCCAACAGCACCTGTCGGAAGAATCCCACCGCTCTGTAAGCACAGCTCCGTCGCCGGACAACGGCGAGATGCACCGCGTCCGGGGGTCTGGTTCGCCAGGCCCCCGGTTCGCGTCACGCCCGCCCGCGCCGGGCGAGGAAGGAGAGTCGGGGGATGTCGCGACGTGCGCGTCTTGTGGCAGCGGTGGCGATGCTCACAGTTGTGGTCGCCGCGTGTGACTGGCCGATGTTCCGATCCGACCCCGGCCACTCCGGGTGGAGCCCGGACATGTCGATCTCGAAGGCCGCCGTCGCGCACGGCATGGTCCTCGGCTGGACGTTCACCGCGGGCGCACCGGTTGCGACCGATGTGGAGCCCTCGTCTCCGACCGTGGCCGGCGGCACGGTGTACCTCGGTGCCCGCGATGGCACGCTGTCTGCCTTCGATGCCGCCGGCGGTTCCACCTGCTCCGGTACGCCGAAGACCTGCAGGCCACGCTGGACCGCGCGCACGAGTGGCGCGGTCGCGTCGTCGCCGACGATCGCCGGCGGATTGGTGTACGTCGGGTCGAGTGATCACAAGCTGTACGCGTTCGACGCCCGCGGAGCCGCGAACTGTTCCGGCAACCCGAAGACGTGCAGGCCACTGCGGACCGCTCAGACCGGTGGCGTCGTTGCGTCGTCGGCGACGGTCGTCACCCCACCTGGCGCGTCGAGTCCGGTCGCGTATGTCGGTTCCGACGACGGGCGGCTGTACGCGTTCGACGCGAACGGCCGGGTCAACTGCTCCGGGTCGCCGAAGGTCTGCACTCCGCTGTGGACGGCCGCAACCGGATCCTTCGTGGTGTCGTCGCCGGCAGTTGTGAACGGCGTTGTCTACGTCGGCTCGCTCGACGGGAACGCGTACGCCTTCGATGCCGGTGGTCGCGCGAACTGCTCCGGGACGCCGGCGACCTGTGCGCCGTTGTGGATCKSGCCGACTGGGGGCTCCGTCGACTCGTCGCCGGCGGTGGTCGGCGGGAAGGTGTACGTAGGGTCGCAGGATCGCCGGCTCTACGCGTTCGACGCAGCCGGGAACACGGGCTGCTCCGGTGTGCCGAAAGTGTGCACCGCGTTGTGGACCGCCTCCGTCGGCGGCGCGCTGAGCTCATCGCCGGCCGTCGCCGACGGCATGGTGTACATCGGCTCCGCATTTCCTGATCGCAAGCTCTACGCGTTCGATGCGAACGGCACCACGAACTGCAACGGCATCCCGGCGACGTGCGCGCCGCTGTGGACCGCGACGATGAGCCGCTCCGTGCTGTCGTCGCCCGCGGTGGCTCACTCCGTCGTGTACGTCGGGTCGACCGACCACCACGTCTATGCGTTCGACGGCGCGGGCACCACCAATTGCGGAGGCGTCCCGACCACGTGCACGCCGCTCTGGGCCGCGGCCGTCAACGGCCCCGTGCAACGGTCGTCACCTGCGGTCGCCAACGGGTTCGTCTACGTCGTCTCCGGGACCGGCGTCTCGCGCGACGAGCTCTACGCGTTCGGGCTCCACGCGCCCGGCCGGTAGGCGGCGATCACCACACCGATGAGTTCTGCGCCGCGGCGCGGTCTCACTCTCGAACCGCCGACCGAGACCGAGAGAGAGGCGATGGCCGACGCAGACGTGACCGAAGCCCGAAGAGCAGCGGCTCCGGCCCTGATCCCGAAGAAAGTGGTCGGTGGGTGGCCAGTTCAGTCGCGGATGATGTCGGCATGAACCTGATCGGCACCCCCGACGCCCCGAGCGCGATCGTGGCCGAGCGCCTGGTCCGCCAGTTCGACGGGCTCACGGCCGTGGACGAGGTCGACCTCGACATCCGTCGCGGCGAGATCTACGGCTTCCTCGGACCCAACGGCGCGGGCAAGTCGACCATGGTGCGCGTCCTGTGCACGCTGCTCTCGCCGACTGCCGGGAGAGCGGTCGTCGCCGGGTACGACGTCGCCACCCAGCCGGGCAAAGTCCGCCTGCGTATCGGGGTGGCGCTGCAGGAAGCCGCGCTCGACCCGAAGCAGACGGGGATCGAGCTGCTGCGCCTTCAGGGCCGGCTGTACGGGTTGTCACGCCGCGAGATCGAAGGGCGGCTGGGCGAGCTCGGCCGCCTGATCGACATCGGAGACGCGCTCGGGCGCCGCATCGGCACCTACTCGGGTGGGATGAAGCGCCGGCTCGATCTGGCCGCGGCATTGGTCCACAACCCCGAGGTGCTCTTCCTCGACGAACCGACCACCGGTTTGGATCCCGTGAGCCGGGCCCGCATGTGGGAGGAGGTTCGCCGGCTCAACCGCGAGCTCGACATGACGATCTTCCTCACGACGCAGTACCTCGAAGAGGCCGACGAGCTGGCCGGCCGCGTCGGCATCATCAACGACGGTCGACTGGTCGCTCAGGGCACCCCGGGCGAGCTGAAGCGCAGCATCGGCAACGACGTCATCGTTGCCCGTCTGGACGGCAGTGCCGGCGCCGCGCTCGGGGTCGTCGAAGCGCTGGCGGGCGTGCACAGCGCGGAGGCACGAGGCGACGAGATGGTCGTGACGGCGACCGACGGCGCGGCGATGATCGGCGCGGTTGCCGTCGCCCTCAACGCGGTGGCACCGGTGCGGCACCTCACGTTGCGTACGCCGAAACTCGACGACGTGTTCCTCGAGCTGACCGGAAACCACTTCCAGTCCGACGAAGGTGAGACCGGCGGATCCAGCCCGGGCGAGCCGGCCCGAAGGGAAGTTGTGGAGGTGGGTCGATGACCGCTCTCGATATCGCCGCTCCTCGCGATCCCGATGTCTGCGCGCGCCCCGCCCCGGTTCTGCGCGACGTCGCCTCGATCGCCGGGCGGGCGCTGCGTGCCGTCCCCCGCGAGCTCGAGACGGTCATCCCGCCGATCTTCATCGCCCTGTTCTTCTTCGTGATCAACATCGGGACGCTGCAGCACCTCACCGAGAGCCACGCCAAGGGCTTCGACATCAAGGCCTTCATGATGCCGACCGCCATCCTGATCGGGGTCACGGGTGTCTCCCGGGCGGGAGCGCTCGTGCTCGACATCCAGGACGGCTACTTCGACCGGCTGCTGCTCACTCCGGTGCGGCGGGTCGCCATCCTCGTCGGGCACATGGTCGCCGACGTCGCCATCGCCTGCCTCCTGACGGTGCCCATCCTGGTCCTCGGCCTTGCGCTCGGCGTCCGCCTCGAGTCCGGACCGGTCGGCGTCGTGGGGTTCGTCGCCATGGCGGGACTGTGGAGCTTGGCCTTTGCCGGATTCGGCTACGCGATCGCCCTCAAGACCGGGAACCCCGCCGCGGTCAACTCCAGCTTCCTGCTGTTCTTCCCGTTCTTGTTCATGACCTCCTCGTACGTTCCCCGCAACCAGCTCAGCGGATGGTTGAACACCATCGCGGCGTGGAACCCGGTGACCTACGTGCTCGAGGGACAGCGGTTCCTGGTCACGAACGGATGGAGATCGGACCAGCTCGGCAAAGCTCTCCTGGCCATCGCGGTGGTCGGTGTGATCAGCATGTCGCTCTGCTTCGCGGCCCTTCGCGGACGAACACGACGCGGATAGATCGCTCCGAACCGCGAGACGCCGAGGGCCTCCAGTGCGCGGCGCTCCCTCGCCCTCTCACGTCGGGCAGCCCTCTCACGTCGCGTCCTCTAACGTCGCCCAGTCCTCTAACGTCGCGCGATCGCAACCGTTCTGATCCCTGTGCCCGACCACGACTTCGACGTGACCGAGGTGGCGGTGCCGTGGAGGCTGCTGACGCGCGCCGGCCACATCGTGCGATTCGCCACTGAGCACGGCGACACCGCGCCCGCTCCCGATCAGCGGTTGCTCGACGGCGTCATCTTCGGGCAGCTCGGCGCGGCCGGCGAACCGAAGGCCTTCTCTGCGGAGATGCGCGCTGACGAGGAGTTCCAAGCACCGCTCGCATGGGCCGACATCAAACCCGACGAGCTCGACGGGCTGATCCTGCCGGGTGGACACGCGCCCGGCATGCGTCAGTACCTGGGAAGCGAGCTGCTGCGCCGCAAGGTCACCGAGTACTGGGCGCTCGACCGGCCCGTCGGCGCCATCTGTCACGGTGTGCTGGTTCTCGCGCGGGCGTGCGACCCGACGGCCGGGCGCAGTCTGCTGTACGGGCGACGGACCACGTGCCTGCCGAAATACATGGAGCGATCTGCGTTCCTCATCACGGCGTGGCGACTCGGGCGCTACTACCGCACGTACCCCGCATACGTCGAGGACGAAGTTCGGGAGTCGCTGCGCGACCCCGCCGACTTCGTGCGAGGCCCACGTGTGCTGTCGAAGCGCGGGACCGACACCGACGACGGCCCCGCATTCGTCGTCGAGGACGGCAACTACGTCTCGGCGCGGTGGCCCGGCGATGCCTACCTCTTCGCGAAGCGATTCGCGGCCCGACTCGGAGACTGACCTCCTCCGTCAACCGCTCACCGGTGTGCGGCGCGCGACGCCCGTGCCGGTGAGCGTCGTCGCGGGCCGGACCGGAAGCGGCATCGGGGCGCGGGGGGGCTGCGTGAAGTCGAAGTCGGCCGTGAGGTCGCCGAGGATCTTGACGTTCTCCCGCACGTCGGGCCGTGGATCGGGCCGCCCGTCGGTGCGCGGGTCGAGGCGCTGGCCGTGCAGGAAGTCGTCCTCGATGAACTTGGCGTACGCGTCGAAACTCAGCGTCTGATGATCGACGAATCCGCGCTTGGCGTACGGGCTGATGACGATGCCCGGAACGCGTAGCCCGTAGCCGTTCTGGTCGACCGTGAGTGGCACGACGTGGTCGTAGAAGCCACCCCAGTCGTCCCAGGCCAGAAAGATTGCCGTCGAGTCCCAGTTGGGGCTGTGCATCACCGCGTTGACCAGGCTGGTGACGTACGACTGGCCCACGCTGACGCGCGCGGGTGGGTGCTCGCTCACCGCGCCGGAGGGTGCGATCCACGACACCGCCGGAAGGGTGCCGTTGCCGGCGGCGCGGTAGAAGCTGTCGACCGACTGGATGTTGCCGAGCTGACCGTTGTTCTTGACCGTGTCGAAGTACGGCAACGGGTTCCAGATCCCGGGCGTCTTCGCGTTCTGGCGCACGGGTGTGCACGACATTGCGGCGTCGTTCTCGCAGTCGGGTTCGGTTCCATTGACCACGTAGTAACCCCACGACACGCTGTTCTTGTGAAGGAGATAGGTCAGGTCGGTCCAGGCATAGATGGGCGCCGTCCCCGGCGTGCCCTGTCGCGCGCCGGCGTCGGGCGGCAGACCCGGCGCTTGGAGCGCGTTGACACAGCTCGCGGGGTTGTCGTGTTGCGTGCAGCTCGCCGACCACTCCGACACCTGGAACAGGTGCTCCGGCAGGCTCCACGACGCGTTCGGCTCGAACATGTGGTCCTGGAGCACGAAGTTGCCGGCGTACGACCAGTAGTTCGGGATGTCGGAAGCCGTGTGGTAGCCCACCACGTCGGGCGTCGTGGAGTTCGTGCAGGCCGGGTTGGTCACGTCGAGGCAGCCCCGACGGCCCCGTTCCGCCTCGCTGACGAAGCCGTCCATCTTCCCGCCGTTGACATCGGCAGTCGCGTTGACCTGGCTGTGCGGGCCACCCCCGTTGATGTCGGCGTGGTCGGCGTACGGCCGCACGCACGAGCCGCTCGCCGGATCGGGCACGCAGACCGCCGGCGTGGTGCCGCTCATCGGAATGCCATCGGCGGCCGGGAAGGTGCCGAAGTACGAGTCGAATGACCGGTTCTCCTGCATGATCACCACGACATGACGGATCTTGTTGATGCCCTGTGCCGACGACCGGGTGCCGCCGGAGCCCCCACCGCTGCACGACGAGAGGGTCACGGCCACGACGCCGATCACGGCGGCGAGCGTCGTGCCTCGCACATCTCCCCGAATCTGTCGCATCCAACCTCCCTCGGGTCTCGATGCTCACGATGGCACCCGAACGCGCGGCTCCTGCGGGCGGACTGTAAGGAATCCGCGAAGCCGTCGTGCCGCCTGCAGCCCAGAGCCTGACACCGGCGTGAACGACCGTCGACGCACACGAGGACGACGCGCGCTCGTTGGTGTTCACTTGCGGGGTGACCGCACCCACGAATCGCGACCTCCTCGGCTTCCCGCTCGTTCCCGCCCCCTCGATGACGCGTGTCCTGATGAGATGGCGCGCCGCCTTACAACAGGTCCACCGCGCGACTGCGCCGCCGTCGATACAGGTGTTGGAGGGATTGTTCCGCCTGTTCGACAACCGGGTGCTCGGGCTCCTCGTGGAGCTCGGTGTGCCGGAGACGCTCGATCGGCCAGGCACGGCATCGGAGCTTGCCGCCGCGACCGGTGTCGACGCCGACGGGCTCGACCGGGTGCTCCGGTATGCGGCCGGCTGCGGCTTCGTCGGCCAGGACCGGAAGGGCCGCTACCGCGCCAACCGCGTGACGAAGCTCTTGCGCCGCGATCATCCGAACTCGTGGCGCGGTTGGGTCGAGTTCGCGGGCAGCTCGTGGTTCTGGGACGCGTGGCGGCACGCCGACGCGATCGTGCGCGAGGGTCGCAGTGGGCTGGAGGCCGCGTTCGGTGACGAGTTCTTCCAGTTCGTGAACCACACCCGGCCCGCCGCGGGCGACGCGTTCAACCGCGCGATGGCTGCGGGAGCTACCGTCCAGGCGTTGGCGTTGACCAGTGGTCTCGACTGGTCCGGTGTCACGACGGTGTGCGACGTCGGCGGTGGGACGGGCGCCGCGCTCGAATACCTCTTGGCGACCAATACGGCGCTCGAGGGCGTGTTGTTCGATCTTCCTGATGTGGTAGGTCGCGCCAACGATCGCCTTCAACACGGAGATCTCGCGAGCCGTTGCACCGTGGTGTCGGGGAGTTTCTTCGACCGGGTGCCGCCCGACTGCGACCGGTACCTGTGTCTCGCGATCGTCCACGACTGGCACGACGAGCGAGCCGTCGCGCTGTTGCGGTGTGTGCGACGCGCGATGCGACCCGACGCGCAGCTCGTCGTGGTCGAGAGCGTCCTTGCCGATCGGGCGCGCGCCGATTTCGCCGATGCGAGCCACCTGCTGATGGGTGTGCTCGGATCGGGACGCGAGCGAACGGCGCGCCAGCTGTCGCAGCTGTTCGAGCGGGCCGAGCTCCGACTCGTGCAACGGGTGCCACTGGCGACGGGGTTCGTCGCCTTCGTCACCTCACCGGCGTGAACCTGGGCCCGGCGGTTACGGGCAGGCCTTCTTCTGCTTCATCGACACGCCGCGTGCGATGTCCCAGTTCGGCCAGTAGGCCGAGATGGTCACCTGCGACACGTCCGGCGGCGGCCCGGTGCCGAGCGTGAACGGGTGGAGACCACCCCATCCGTCGAGCGTCAGCCCGCCGTTCTCCGCCGCGCCGGGCAAGCCGGTTCCCCCGTGCACGATCGACCAGTTGGGCCAGTACGACCCACTCCCGGGGACCACAGCCTCCGGCGCCTTCGTTTCGATCGAGAAGGGGTGGAGCCCGCCCCACGCGTCGACCACGAAGCCGCCGTTGTAGCCGCCGGGGTTGGTGAGGATGATCAGCCCGCGGGCGATGTCCGAGTTCGGCCAATAGGGCGCTCCGGTGATGGTCGGCCTCGGCACGGTCGCGTCGATCGTGAAGTAGTGGAGGCCGCCGTACCCGTCGAGCACGAAGCCGCCGGCGGGCGGGCTGTCCGGATTGCGGGGATCGAGGGGCACCAGGGCGACGCCCCGTGCGATGTCCCAGCCCTTCCAGTACGGGCCGTCTCTGGGCTTCGACGGCGGGGTCTTGCCGTTGATGCCGAACGGGTGCAGACCGCCGTATCCGTCGACGGTATAGCCACCGAACGACGCGCAGGTGGTGGGGTCGGCGGAGCGCAACGCGACGCCGCGCACGATGTCCCACCCCCGCCAGTAGTCGACGCGGTTGAAGCTCGTGATCGTCGGTGTCGCCCCGTACGTGACGACGTGCAGACCGCCGAAACCGTCGACGACCACGCCTTCCGTGCCCGGCGCCGCCGCGGCGGCCGCCGGCCCCACGCTCCCGAGGCCCGCGCCGGCCAGCACGATCGCCAGCAGCACCGGCACCAACGCGAACCGGCGCTGCACGCGGTGGCGATTCCCGGACGACGGACACGAACGACGCGCGCCGGGCGCCGATGCCCCAGTGTTCATGATCTGCCCCCAAAACTGATGCGGCCGACCCCTCGACCGCTCAACCGGACGAACCGTAGCAAACCGACGCCCGACCGGCGCGGCAAGGTCACGGAGCGAAACGCGAACGAGCGCGCTCGCTCGCGTTCGCTACGACACGGGCTGGGGCCGGCCCGCGGGCGGCGTCGGGATGAACGGCTCTTCGGGCTTGATGAGCCCGCGCGACACCCAGTTGCGTTTGTCGGCCCACACCAGCATCGGCGGAAGGATCACCAGCGCGCTGAGCAGAGCGACGAAGACGTTCATCGCCACGATGCGACCGAAGTCGCGCAACAGCGGCAGCGACGAGAACGACAGCACCGCCACGCCGACGATGGCAGTCAGCGCCGATACGACGAAGGCCCGGCCGGTGCGGGCCGCGGCGACGTCGACCGCCTCTTGCGGCGAGAGCCCGCGCCGTCGCTCCTCGACGAAGCGCAGCAGGATCAGCGACGTGAACTCGGTGCACGCAGCCACGACGAGGGGACCCCCGACAGCCGTCATCGGGCTGAGCTTCAGGCTCAACCCGTACGCGACGAGCGACGCCACACCCACCGCGATGAAGACCGGCACAAGGGAGAGGAGCGAGCGGATCACCGAGCGGAGTCGGACCGCGAGGAACAGGAAGACGAACAGCACGGCGAGATACGTCAACAGCACGCGGTTGGCCTGGAGGTTGTCGAGCAGGCCGACGCCGACGACTGCGAGGCCCGACGGCGTCGCGCGGATGCCGGGCGGCGGGTGCGTCTGGGAACGGATCTCGCGCACGATCGGAGCCCGCACGTCGAGCGAGCCCGGCCCCGTGCGCAGGACGATGTTGAACGCGGTGCCGTTCGCGCTCACCGACGACAGCTGCAGGTCCGGCGGCGCGGCGTCGAACGCGGCCCGGACGTCGGCACCGGACGGCGGGATGTTGGTCGCGCCCGGGATGTCGTCGATCAGGTCGCCGACGGCGGTCTCGATGCTCGACCCGGTCAGCAGCAGGCCCGGATACTTCGCGAGCTGTTGGTTGGTGAAGTTGTGGGCGAAGGTCACGAACTCGTCGGTGAACACGTTGTTCGCCGTCGCGTAGACACCGAGCTCGCTCGTGCCGCCGGCTTGGCGCTCCACCTCGTGGATGTCCTTGACCGTCTGCGATTTCGGGTTCACCCACTGGATCGGGTCGGTCTGCAG
>JRHI01002352.1_pt1 | contig 13145 bp, 12 predicted proteins | sample 215371 | NCBI WGS metagenome assembly JRHI01 (sample SAMN02929681, study PRJNA255918) | sediment metagenome | biome: cave system; feature: Ice Cave; material: Sediment; isolation source: sediment from deep within a dark volcanic ice cave with no known source of... ...
GCTAGACGCAGGCCGACCACGGTCGCGGACGTCGCCGTGTCGAGCGCCAGCGCGATCATCGCGCGATCTCGATGCGCCTACGGTCGCCGCCGAGGTGACCGATCGTGACCCGCATCGCCACGCGGCCGAAGGTCCCGTCATCCGCGCCCGGCCATTCGATGAACGCGAGCCGGTCCGGGCCGAGGTAGTCGTCGAGCAGATCGGCGTCCCGCGCATCGGGCCCCGACAGGCGGTAGAGGTCGAGATGGGAGACGATCAAGCCGCCGCTCGCGGCGTAGCGGTTGGCCAGGCCGAAGGTCGGGCTCGTGATCGGCCCGGCAACGCCCAGCGCCCGGCACGCCCCCCGCACCAGCGTCGTCTTGCCCGCGCCGAGCTCGCCCACCACCAGCACCACGTCGCCTGCGCCCACGCTCGCCGCCAGGCGCGCACCGAGCGCCGCCGTGGCCGCCGCGTCCGCCGTCTCCTGGACGTCTGGCAACGGGCGCGCCATCAGAACAGCCCGAGCTGGCGCTGCTCGCCCGGCGGCGGCTCCCCGCGCGAGGGCGCAGCGGGCGGCGGCGGCGGCGGCTGCGGCTGCGGGTCCGCCGACGGAGGAGCGGGCGCCGGCGGGAGCGCGAGCAGTGCCGGCAGGCGCGCGAAGTCCGCCCGGAGCAGCGTCAGCGTGCTCGTGGCATAGAGCGCCGCGGCCGGGTGGTAGAGCGGGAAGATCCTGACGCTCAGCGAGCCGATCGTGCGGACCTCGGCGCGCCCGTGGAGGCGGCTGATGCCGGTCGGGTCCCCGCGCAGCAGCTTGGTCGCGAAGTTGCCAAGCGTGCAGATCACGCGCGGTTCGATCAGTTCGACCTGGCGGCGCAGATACCGCTGGCAGTTCTCGATCTCCCCCGGTTCCGAGTCGCGGTTGCCGGGCGGGCGGCACTTGAGCACGTTCGCGATGAACACGTCGGCTCTCGCCAGGCCGATCTCGCTCAGCAGCTTCTCGAGCAGCTTCCCGGCCGCGCCGACGAACGGCAGGCCCTTGAGGTCCTCGTTTGCGCCCGGGGCCTCGCCGACGAACATCAGCTCAGCGTCGGCGTTGCCCGCGCCGAATACGACCGTCTTGCGCGTCGCGGCCAGCTCCGGGCAGCGCGTGCAGACCGAGGCCTCCCGGAAGATGGCACGCAGGTCGCTGCGGCGCTCCGGGGCGCTCGGCACCGGCTTATCGCGCCGCGCAGGCACTCGGGAATCGGCACATCTGCGCGATGGTAGTCGGGCCAGGGCCCGTCGCAACAGCTGAGGGTGCCCTCGGCTATGCCGATCCGGTGCCGTCCCCCCAACGGCCGCATCCGAGCGTGCCCCGAGATTGCGGCGGTCCCTATCCTCGCTCGGTCCACTGGGATCGCGCTGCTCGGGTGAGGTACTCTGTGGAGCAGGACCGTCACTCCTGGAGGACGGATCCCGACGCCAAGACGCTGGATCGAGAGTCGCGACCGGTATCCCGGAAAGGGGACTGGACCGAATGAGGACGATCACCACCATCACCGAGCTGCGTCGCGCCGTCGCCGCCGCCCGTGGGCGCGGCCGGATGATCGGGCTGGTCGCGACGATGGGCGCCCTCCACGACGGCCATCTCTCGCTCGTCGGAAGGGCTCGGGGCGAGTGCGACACGGTCGTCATGTCCGTGTTCGTCAACCCCACCCAGTTCGAATCGCGCGACGATCTCGCCGCCTATCCCCTCAGCGCCGAGCGCGACGCCGACCTGGCCGAGGCTGCCGGCGTCGAGATCCTCTTCGCGCCAGCGGTCGGCGAGGTCTATCCCGACGGCTTCGCGACGACCGTCACCGTTGCCGGCCTGAGCGAGGGCCTCTGCGGCGAGAGCCGCGGCCCGGGCCACTTCGCCGGGGTCGCGACGGTCGTGACGAAGCTGCTCAACATGGTGGCCCCTGACGTCGCCTACTTCGGTCAGAAGGACGCCCAGCAGGCGGCGATCGTCAGCCGTCTCGTGCGCGACCTCGACATTCCGGTCCGGATCGAGATCTGTCCGACCGTTCGCGAGCCCGACGGACTGGCGATGTCGAGCCGAAACGCCCGCCTCCGACCGGCCGAGCGCAAGCGCGCCGTCGGGCTCAGCCAAGCCCTGACGGCCGCCGAGCAGGCCGCCGCCGCCGGCGAGCGCGACGCCGACGTCCTCGGCCGGATCGCCCGGCGCAAGCTTGCCGAACACGCGATCGACGCCGAGTACGTCGCGCTCGTCTCGGCGACCACGCTCGTGCCCCTCGACCCGCTAGTCCCGGTCGACGCGGTCGCCGGCCCGGTGCTGCTCGCCGTCGCGGCAACCGTCGGCGCGGCGCGACTGATCGATAACACGATCATGGTCCTCGATCCGAGAAACTGAGGGACGAGATGCAACGCACGATGCTCAAGGCGAAGATCCACCGCGCGACGGTGACCGCGTCCGACCTGAACTACATCGGCTCGATCACGATCGACCCGGACCTGCTCGACGCCGCCGACATGCTGGAGTACGAGCAGGTCGCGGTGGTCGACGTCGACAACGGCGCGCGGTTCGAGACCTACACGATCTCCGGAGATCGAGGCTCGGGCGAAGTCAAGGTCAACGGCGCGGCTGCCCGCCTCGTCCACCACGGGGATACCGTGATCGTCATCTCCTACGCCCAGTACGACGAGGCCGAGCTCGCCGACTACCGCCCGCGAATCGTCCACGTCAACGCCGCCAACGAGATCCTCGCGGTCGACGACCGCGGGTCGGCGCTGCTCTCCTGATGGCCCGGCTGGCCGATTAGCCGTGTCGAGCGTCCCCAATACAGCGCTGCGCGACGACCGCCTCCCGGTCACCCTGCCGGAGCTCGCCGAGAAGAAGCGCCGCGCTGAGCCGATCGTGATGGTCACTGCCTACGACTTCCCGAGCGCACAGATCGCGCAGGAGGCCGGGGTCGACATCGTGCTCGTCGGCGACTCGGCCGCGATGACCGTCCTCGGCTACCCGTCGACCATGCCGGTCACGGTCGAGGAGATGCTGATGCTGGCGAGCGCCGCTCGCCGCGGATGCACCACCCCGCTGCTGGTCGGCGACCTGCCGTTCGGCTCCTACGAGGGCAGCGACGAGCAGGCGGTGCGCACCGCCCAACGATTCGTCAAGGAGGCCGGCTGCGACGCGGTCAAGCTCGAGGGCGGCCGCGGCGCGCAGGCGGACCGCGTCCGGGCGATCGTCGGCGCCGGCATCCCCGTGATGGGCCATGTCGGCCTCACCCCGCAGACGGCGACGATGCTCGGCGGCTACCGCGCCCAGGGCCGGACCGCCGACCGAGCCCTCGAGCTCGCCCGCGAGGCGTTCGCACTCGAGCTCGCCGGATGCTTCGCGATCGTATTCGAGGCGATCCCGGCGCCCGTCGCCGCCGAGCTCACCGGCCGGCTCGAGATACCCGTGATCGGCATCGGGGCGGGAGCCGCTACCGACGGCCAGGTGCTGGTGCTCCACGACCTGCTCGGCATCTACGACGGCCACGCCCCCCGCTTCGCCAAGCGCTACGCCAGCCTCCGCGGACAGATGGTCTCCGCGGTCAGCGACTACACCGAGGAGGTCCGCTGCAGGCGCTTTCCCGCACCCGAGCACAGCTACTCGATCGACCCGGCCGAGCTCGCCCGGTTCCGCGGCCGGCTCTGACGCGCCGCGGCGAGCGGCCGCGCATGTGCGCCGCGCCCATCCCCCGAAGTTTGGTATGCCATACTCTCAGATGTGGAGGTCGAGAAAAGACATTCTGCTGCGGTTGAAGACTATGCCAAGGCGATCTACTCGCTTTCCGGGCGGGGCGCTGGAACCGTCACCAACAACGCCTTGGCGGAGCGTCTCGAAGTCACGCCCGGCTCGGCTTCGGCGATGGTCAAGCGCCTGACCGAGCTCGGCCTGGTCAGCCATTTCCCCTACCAGGGCAGCCGACTGACGGCCGACGGTAAGCGCGTCGCGCTCGAGGTGCTGCGCCACCACCGGCTGCTCGAGCTGTTCCTCGCCGAGGCGCTCGCCGTCCCGTGGGACCGAGTCCACGCCGAGGCCGAGGTGCTCGAGCACGTGCTCTCGGAGGAGCTCGAGGAGCTGATCGCCGCCAAGCTCGGCGACCCCTCCCGCGATCCTCACGGCGACCCCATCCCGACGCGGGAGCTGACGATCGACGAGGGCGAGACGGTCGCGCTGCAATCGATGGAGCCGGGCGCCCGCGGCGTGTTCGTCCGCGTCTCCGACTCCGACCCGGCAATGCTCGCCTACCTCTCCGATCGGGCGATCCGTCTCGGGATGACCCTCCAGGTGCTCGAGAAGCAGCCCTTCGGCGGCCCGCTGTCGGTGCGCTTCAGCGGCCCGCCGTCGGTCCGCGAGAGCGAGGCTGTCCACCTGCTCGGCGGCGGCCTGGCGGGTGCGATGCGGGTCGAGCTGATCCGATGAACCCGCCGCCGCCGCTCGCGCTGCTCGAGGAGGATAAGCTCGTCGCCGTCGGCATCGGCGCGATCGCCTTGCCGCCGGTGTTCGGGCCGCCTCCCCGAATCGCCAGCCCGCTCGCCCGGATCCGCGGCCGCGGCCGCCTGCGCGGAGCCCTCGGCCTGATCGGCCCGGCCTTCGTAGCCGCTGTCGCCTACGTCGATCCCGGCAACTTCGCGACCAACTTCCAGGGTGGCGCCCGATACGGATACATGCTGGCCTGGGTCATCGTGCTCGCCAACCTGATGGCGATGGTCGTCCAGTACACATCGGCCAAGCTCGGCGTCGTCACCGGGATGAGCCTGCCCGAGTTGTGTCGCGAGCACCTCGGGCGGCGGTGGTCGCTCGGTCTGTGGGTCCAGGCCGAGGCGATCGCGATGGCGACGGATCTCGCCGAGTTCGTGGGCGCGGCGATCGGGCTGAACCTCCTGTTCGGCGTGCCCCTGTTCACCGCCGGGCTGATCACCGCGGTCGCGGCCTTCGGCCTGCTCGGCCTCGAGCAGCGCGGCTTCCGCAGGTTCGAGTTGGCGATCGTCGGGTTGCTGTTCATCGTGATGCTCGGGTTCATCTATGACGTGCTGGCGGTCGGCCCACGGGCGAGCGACGCCGTCGCCGGACTCGTGCCCCACCTCTCCGGCTCGGGGAGCCTCCTCCTGGCCGTCGGCATCATCGGCGCGACGGTGATGCCGCACGTGATCTACCTCCACTCCGCCCTTACCCAGAGCCGCGTTCCGACGGCCGACGACGCCGAGAAGCGCGACCTGTTGCGTTTCCAGCGCCTGGATGTCGGGATCGCGATGACGGTCGCCGGCGTGATCAACCTCAGCATGCTGTTCGTCGCTGCGGCCCTCTTCCACAGGTCCGGGACCCTCAACATCGACTCGATCGCCGGCGCGCATGCCGGCCTCGGCCGACTGGTCGGCGGCGGGGCGGCGCTCGCCTTCGCGGTCGCGCTGCTCGCCTCCGGGCTGTCGTCCTCGAGCGTCGGCACCTACGCCGGACAGATCGTGATGCAAGGGTTCATCCACCGGCGGATCCCGATCTTCGTCCGGCGGGCCGTCACCATGGCGCCGTCACTGGTCGTGCTCGCGATCGGTCTCTCGCCCACGAACACGCTTGTCATCTCCCAGGTCGCGCTCTCCTTCGGGATCCCGTTCGCGCTCGTCCCGCTGCTCCTGCTGACCCGCCGACGCGATGTGATGGGGGGCTTCGCCAACGGCTCGAACACGAGCCGGCTGCTCGGGCTGATCATCGCCGTGATCGTCTCGCTGAACGGCTTCCTGATCTACCAGACCCTCCTCGGCTGACCGGGGTCGGGCGTGGGCGATCGACCTCAGCACCTTGGCCGGAGCGCCGGCGGCGATCGAGAAGGCAGGGATGTCGCGGGTGACGACGCTGTTCGCGCCGATCACGCAGCGCTCTCCGATCGTCACGCCGGTCGTCACGACGACGTTGACCCCGAGCCAGCAGTTCGCCCCGATCCGGGTCGGTCCCTTGGTCGTGAAGCCCTGCCATGTGACCGGGCGGGTCGGATCGTCGAAGCGGTGACTCCCGTCGGTCACCAGCGAGCCGTTCCCGATCATGCAGTGATCGCCGATCTCGACGAGCTCCATCGCGGCGACCATCACGCCGAGGTTGAGGAAGCTGCCGGCGCCGATCCGCACGCGCGCGCTGCCGGGCGCGGTGATCCAGACGCCCGGCTCGAACAGGGTGTGCGCGCCGATCTCGAGGCGCCCCTCGCGCAGGGCGGCGAGCACGTCGCCGTGCAGCGGCCAACGAGCGAACGCCTCGCGCCGTGCGAGCTCCCAGTGGATGCGGGCGCGGTTCCAGGGCAGCCCGTTCCGCTCGTACCAGCGCCATTTTGCCATCCAGACGCGGACCTCGCCGGCCGTCATCGCTTCTTCTTCAGGAGGATGCGGGGATGTCCCGGGCTCGAGCCAATCGACTAATCGTAGCCGCACGGCCAGGGCGGCCGTGCGGCGCGGCTGAGGTGCCGGTACGGCCCGGGTAGGCTCAAGCGATGGCGCAATCGCCGCCTGACGCAGGGCTCGAAGCCGAGATCCAGGAGACCGGCCGCGCCCTTGAAGCCGCCAGCCCCCAGTTGCGGGTAGGTCTACGCCGCGCCGAGGCCGAGACGCTCGAGTGGACGAGCCGCCACCGCGAGATCCAAGCCGCGTTGCTGCGCCTGGTCGATGTCGCCCCGGCCTGCCGCGACAGCCACGATCTGGCCGATCACCTCCGTGCGCTGCTCGGAGAACTCGAGCACGAGCCGATCGCACTGCGGGGCGGCGTCCATCTGCCCGATGCCGTGCTCGGCCGCGCTGCCGGAGCGATCGTCCGCCACATGGCGTCGCGCTTCATCGTCGGCGCCCACCCCGGTGGTGCGATCGCCGAGCTCGAGCGAATGTGGCGGTCTGGGCAGGCGAGCACGCTCGACCTGCTCGGCGAGGCGACCCTCACCGAGGCCGAGGGGCGCCGCTACGGCGAGCGATGCGCCGAAGCCCTGCGGATCTTCGGCGAACACACTGCCCGCTGGCCGGCAAACCGAGTGCTCGACGGCGATTCGTGCGGCCGACCGGTTCCCCGCGCCGACCTCTCGATCAAGCTTTCCGCGCTGACGCCGCTCCTGCGCGCGCAGGCGCCGGAGCGGGCGCTCACCGCCAAGCCGCGCCTGCGCCAGCTACTGCGCATCGCCCGCGAGCATGGCGCTCACCTGCAGATCGACGCCGAGGCCTACGACACGCATGACGCGGCGCTCGAGCTCGCGCTGTCAACGATCGCCGAGGACGAGTTTCGCGACGGGCCGTCGGCCGGCGTGGTCGTCCAGGCGTACCTGCGCGAGGGCGGCGAGATCCTCGAGCGCGTTCTGGACCGCGCGGTCGCGATGCGGCGCAACTCGCCCCTGGCAGTCCGCCTCGTCAAGGGCGCGTATTGGGATGCCGAGTCCGCCCAGGCTGCCCAGAACGGTTGGGCGCCGCCCGTGTACGCCGCGAAGGCTGAGACGGACTGCAGCTTCGAGGCGCTGACCCGTCGCCTGATCGACGCCGGCCCGGCCGTCCGCCCGTTGTTCGCGTCGCACAACATCCGTTCGATCGCCCACGCCATCGTCGTGGCGCGTCGGGCTGGCGTCGATCGGGACGCCGAGTTCCAGGTTCTCCGCGGCCTCGGCGACGAGCTCGCCGCCGGCCTCGCGGCGAGCGGGCAGCGGGTTCGCGTCTACTGCCCGGTCGGGGACCTCGTCGCCGGCATGGCGTATCTGGTGCGCCGGCTGCTCGAGAACACCAGCAACGACAGCTTCCTTCACCGGGCAGCCGCCGGCGGGCCTCTCGCGGAGCTACTCAGGGCGCCATGAACATCCCGCCGTTCACGAATGAGCCGCTCGCCGAACTGCGACGCCCGGCCGTTCGCGCGGCCTACCGCGGCGCCCTCGCCGAGCTCGACGCACACGGTCCGGCATCGCTCTCCTCGCTGATCGACGGAGCGCCGGCGGGCCACGGGCGCGTCTGCTCAACCGACCCGGGCAACCCCGACCGAGTGGTTGCCGAGCATCCGCCGGCCGACCCGATCGACGTCCGCCACGCGGTGGTCGCGGCTCGCGAGGCGCACGGCGACTGGGCCGGACGCCTGGCGAGCGAGCGCGGCGGGGTTCTCTGCCGCGCCGCCGCCCTGATCCGCGACGAACGGCCCCGTCTGACTGCGCTGATCGTCCGCGAGTGCGCCAAACCGTGGGCCGACGCCGACGCCGAGGTGGCCGAGGCAATCGATTTCCTGGAGTACTACGCCCGCGGCGCGGTGGCACTGGCGGCCGGCCGCGTCTTGATCTCGCCTCCCGGAGAGCACAACTCGATGGCCTACGCGCCCCGCGGCGTCGTGGGCGTGATCGCCCCGTGGAACTTCCCGGTCGCGATCCCCGCCGGGATGATCTCGGCGGCCCTCGCCACAGGGAACACTGTCGTCTTCAAGCCGGCCGAGCAGGCGCCGGCCTGCGGCGCATCGCTCGTCGCGATCCTCCACCGGGCCGGCGTCCCCACGGGAGCGCTCAACCTGCTGCTCGGAGCGGGCGAGATCGGGCGAGCACTGGTCGACGGGAACGTCCAGACGATCGCGTTCACCGGATCGCAGGCGGTGGGGCTCGAGATCCTTCGCGTGGCCGCCGCCGTCGGGCCCGGGCAGCACCAGCTCAAGCGCGTGGTCGCCGAGCTCGGCGGCAAGAACTGCGTGATCGTCGACGGCGACGCCGACCTCGACGACGTCGTCCCGGCCTTGATCCAGTCGGCCTTCTCCTACGCAGGCCAGAAATGCTCGGCCGCTGCCCGGGTGCTCGTCCACGCGAAGTTGGCGGATGAGCTCGGCCATCGGCTCGCCGGCGCGATCGATCTCCTCGGCGTCGGCCAGGCCGAGGACTTCGCGACGGAGGTGCCGCCGCTGATCGAGGCGGCTGCCCGCGAGCGCGTCGAGGGCTACATCGAGCTCGCGCGGGCGACGGGCCGAGTCCTGAGCGCCGAGCGACCCCTGCCCCCCGGCGGGCATTTCGTCCTGCCGACACTCGTCGCCGGGCTCCCGCCCAACTCCCCGATCGTCAGCGAGGAGGTGTTCGGCCCGCTGCTCACACTCGAGATCGTCGAGTCGCTCGACGAGGCATTCGCCAGCATCCGCGCGAGCCCGTTCGGCCTGACGGCGGGCTTCTTCTCCCGACATCCGGGTCACGTGCGCCGGGCCGTGGCCGAGCTCCCGGTCGGCAACCTCTACATCAACCGCCAGATCACCGGCGCCGTCGTCGGCCGCCATCCGTTCGGTGGCAACCACCTCTCGGGAACCGGAACCAAGGCCGGCGGCCCTGACTACCTGCTCAGCTTCGTCGAGCCGCGCGTCGTGAGCGAGAACACGATCCGCCACGGGCTCGTCACCTAGTGGTAGCTCCAGGTGACTCGGGTGGCCGCGTGGACCGGCGCCTTAGTGCGAGCGGGCGAAGAGCTGGCTCATCAGGCCGCCGACGGCCGGGGCGGTCGCCCCGTACGCCGGACAGCAGTCGGCGCCGCCGGGCGGGCTCATCCCGATCTCCAGGTGCGGGCCTGAGGAGATGCCGACGATGCCGCAGCCGACGGCCGCGATCGGCTGCCCCGCTTTGACGTGGAGGCCGACCGGAACGAGCGCCGGCGCGGCGTGCCCGTAGTAGACGAACCAGCCGGCGTAGGGGCCGCCGTCGATCCGCTCGACCGGGGCGTAGGGACCGAAACCGGGAATCCCCTCGCGGACGATCGTGCCCGACGTGATCGCCACGAGATATGCGCCGCTGCCGCAGGCATGTCCGGCGGTGGCGATGTCGATGCCCTGATCGACGGTCCAGGTCGACGGGCCGAGGACGGCCGCGAGCGGCTGGATCGGAAACGCCCAGTTCCCGGTCGCGCCGAGTGAGGAGATGGAGCTCTGGTTGCAGGTCTGGACGCTTGTGCATGGCGACAGGGCGATCCCGGCCTTGGCCGCCTGTGCCAGCTCGGCCCGGACCTCGGCGTCCGACGGCGCTCCAGGGGAGATCGAAGGCTGGCTCGCTGCGGCCGGCAGCGGCTCGGGCTTGCCTCCAACCTTCCCGGAGACCTCCTTCACCCCGGCGATCCGCGGGGGGGGCGGCGGAATGCGCCGGTGTCGGGCTGCCGGAAGGACTTGCTGTTGAGCGGCCAGCCCCCGCCGTTGGGCGGCGCGCCGAGCTGCCGGATCGACCGTCGCCGTGGTCGAGGTCGAATCGGGCGGGGCGGCGGTCGGCGAGTCGCCCTGCGCCCCGCCGGCGCCGCCGCAGCCGCCGATCGCGCCGAGCACGAGCACTCCGAACAGGGCGCCAGCCCCGCGACCGGCGAGCGAGCGACCAGAGCCTGCGGATCTCGCCGCCCCTGTGACCGACCTGACCGTCATCCGCAGTTTCGGGCGGATCGTTGCGAGACGGACCACGAGCCAGGTATCTTTGCGCACGCCGGACGCCGGGAGGTGCGGTAGATCCACTGCAACGGCCCTTGCGCGGTTACGCGCGGGCCCGCGGGCTGGTTAGTGTCGGCGAATTCGACTGACCAAGCCGGTCATACGACGACGTTCCGGCCCGCGGTCCCTCGCCCGGTCCGGGGTTACCTGGATTGCCGTAGCGGTGCTCGCACTAAGCTTCGGCCCGACCGCCCGCGCGTCGCCCGGGCCGCTCAACGGGCGGGCGATGTGGATCTGGTACCTCAACCGCTCCGACCACGGGGATCTGGCCGCGATCGCTGCGCGGGCCCACGCAGCCGGCGTGACCACGCTGATCGTCAAGAGCGGCGACGGCCCGGTCTATTGGTCGCAGTTCAGCCGCCGGCTCGTCCGGTCGCTGCGTTCCGCGGGCCTGCGGGTGTGCGCCTGGCAGTACGTCTACGGCAACCAACCGATCACCGAGGCGGCGATCGGCGCGCGAGCCGTGCGCGCCGGCGCCGAATGCCTGGTGATCGACGCGGAGGCCGAGTACGAGGGTCGATACGCCTCGGCCCAGAGCTACCTCCACCAGCTCCGCGCCCGGATCGGCCGCGGGTTTCCGCTCGGCCTGAGCTCCTTTCCGTACGTCGATTACCACCCGGCCTTTCCCTACTCGGTCTTCCTCGGACCGGGCGGCGCCCAGTTCGACCTGCCGCAGATGTACTGGCGGGACATCGGCGCGAGCATCGCCTCTGTCTTCCACCACACCTTCACCGAGAACCGCATCTACCGGCGCGCGATCCTCCCGGTCGGACAGAGCTACCAGGCGCCGGGGCCGCTGGAGATCGGCCAGTTCCGCGGACTGACCGTCCACTACCGGGCGCGCGGGGTCAGTTGGTGGGACTACGCCTGGGCGTCGGTCGCCGGGCTCTGGCCAGCGCTCAGCGGCCCCTTCACCCCCCCGCCTCTGCCGGCGCCGCTGCGCGAACCGCACCTCGGCCAGGGCTCGCAAGGCGACCAGGTGCTCTGGATGCAGGAGCATCTCGCCCGGGCGATGCCGGCTCAGCGCACTACGGGCGTGTTCGGCACCGAGACGCTCGCCAACCTCAGCGCATTCCAGCTGCGACATCGACTGCCGGTCAGCGGCCGGACCGATGCGGCGACGTGGCGCGCGCTGCTCCGGCTCCCGGCTGTGAGGGTCAACTGGACGCTCGGCGGAGCCCACACGGCGCGCGGCGGAGACGCCACTCGAAGCGTGCGGGCGCCGGCGTCCGCCGGCCTGCGGGCGATCGCATACGAGATTCCGGAGCTCGGCTCCACGCGCTCCGGCGGGGCCGAGGCTCCCGTCACGCTGAGCCCGTGACGAGCACCGACGGCGGAGCTTTTCATGAGATCCGCGAACTCACGGAACCGTCGCCGCGATCCTGCGCGAGCGACGCCCGCGCGACGACGGCTTCGGCGGGCGCAGCAGTTCGGCGAGGAACGCCCCGGTATGCGAGCCGGCGACCAGGGCGACCTCCTCCGGCGTCCCCGACGCGATCACCAGCCCACCCTCGTCGCCGCCCTCGGGACCCATGTCGATCAGCCGGTCGGCTGACTTGATGATGTCGAGGTTGTGCTCGATCACGACGACGGTGTTGCCCGTGTCGACGAGCCGCTGGAGGACCTCGAGCAGCCGCTGGACGTCGGCGAAATGCAGGCCTGTCGTCGGCTCGTCGAGGATGTAGAGCGTCCGGCCGGTCGCGAGCTTCGAGAGCTCGGTCGCAAGCTTGACGCGCTGGGCCTCCCCGCCTGAGAGCGTCGTAGCCGGCTGGCCGAGGCGGATGTATCCGAGCCCGACATCGCGCAGCGTGACCAGCCGCCGGTGGATCTTGGGGATGTGCTCGAAGAAGACGACCGCCTCCTCGACCGGCATCTCGAGCGTGTCGGCGATCGTCTTGCCCTTGAAGCGGACCTCGAGCGTCTCGCGGTTGTAGCGGCGTCCGTGGCACTGCTCGCACGGAACGTAGACGTCGGGCAGGAAGTGCATCTCGATCCGGATCTGCCCGTCGCCGCGGCAGACCTCGCAGCGCCCGCCCTTGACATTGAAGCTGAAGCGCCCGGGCTTGTATCCGCGTGCCCGGGCCTCGACCGTCTTGGCGAAGATGTCGCGGATGACGTCGAACAGACCGGTGTAGGTCGCCGGGTTCGAACGGGGCGTCCGGCCGATCGGCGACTGGTCGACCGCGATGATCTTGTCGAGCGCGTCCAGGCCGCGGATCTCCCGGTGGGCACCCGGCCGTTGGCGCGCCCGGTGGAGGCGATTGGCGACCGACTTGTAGAGGACCTCGTTGACCAGCGTCGACTTGCCCGAGCCGGAGACCCCGGTCACGCAGGTCAGCGTCCCCAGCGGGATGCGCACGTCGATCCCGCGAAGGTTGTGGGCGGCCGCGCCGAGGATCTCGATCTGGCCGGTCGCACGTCGGCGCTGCGCCGGGACTTCAATCCGCCGCGTCCCGGCCAGGAACTGCCCGGTCAGCGACTCGGCGACCAGCTCGACCTCGGCTGCCGTCCCCTCGGCGACGATCCGCCCGCCGTGCTCACCGGCGCCGGGCCCGATGTCGACGAGATGGTCGGCGGCGCGCATCGTCTGCTCGTCGTGCTCGACGACGAGCACGGTGTTGCCCAGGTCGCGCAGCCGCTCGAGCGTCCCGATCAGCTTGGCGTTGTCGCGCTGGTGGAGGCCGATCGACGGCTCGTCGAGGATGTAGAG